>Ga0315904_10011750_pt1:7500-11133 | contig 11133 bp, 4 predicted proteins | sample LakEriMetagenome_6_FD_203529 | JGI IMG/M metagenome (GOLD analysis project Ga0315904, IMG submission 203529) | Freshwater fungal communities from buoy surface, Lake Erie, Ohio, United States - Buoy 12 MA120 | ecosystem: Environmental > Aquatic > Freshwater > Lake | place: USA: Lake... | reverse complement strand
ATCAACCGTTGTTTAAGTTCGAAACTATGTTCATTCTTATAAAATTTTCTACCCAAAAGTTTCTGTTTCATAATGAATAGTTTGTTTAAAATTTCTTGTATACTGAATATGTAACGTTCAGGAGTCTTTTTTTTGAGAAAATTGTCTAAACCTTTTTTTTGAAATATTAATATTAATTGTCGTTCTTGATTTAAAACTAATTTGCTAGAAGATTGGGTCAAAATGCTATCAGCAAGTTTTTCGAAAAAGAGGTTTTTCCCATTAATTTTTTTACTTACTTTTGACCATCGAAGATTCTGATGGTATGAAAAAGTAAAAAAGTTAAAGAAAAATTTTTGGTAAAAAAGGTGGAATTTAACAGATTTTTGTTTAAACATGTGTTCATGATTGTTAAAAGTATTTGGACGAATAGAATCGGGTTTTTCATAGGTTGAAATTTTAAAAATATAACTATTGTACCATTCTCGTTTTTCCAAATCCAAAAAATTAGGTTTTTCGTCATGGAACACCCAATTTTGCTTTAACAGTGGACCCAATGTTTTAATTTTTTTAAAAAAAAATTGCCGAGTAGGCACGTCAAAATATTTTAAAAAATACACACCATATTTACTATCGTATTTGGAGAGAAAGAATCTCTCAAAAAGATTTATATTGTTAATTTTTTTTCTTTTTTTCTTTTTTTCAGTAAAAATATTTTCCCCCAAGTTTAGTTTTTTTTCAGCGATAACTAAGATAAACTTTTTTATTTTATCCGAGGTAATGATTTTTGTCGACAAAACTTTATGCAATCTAGTATGAAAAATACGATCTTTAATGGACAAAGTCGAGTAGATCACTATAATTTCTTGAAACAGCAATATTATTGCACTATTATTTTTAAAGATAGATTTGTTTTTATGTATCTCGTGTTCTATGAAAACCAATTTTTCTTCATTATACAGCGCATGAAATCGTACAACACCTATGGTTAAAACAAGAAATGAGATTTGGGGTAAAAGTTCTTTTTCGGTATTGGTGAATTTACCATGGAAAAAAAATAAATTTTTGCCAAATAAAGTCCAAATGTTGTCATTTTGAGTAGTGTGGATAAAAAAACAATCTTTAACTAAAATAACTAAATCTTCTATCAATTCGCCCATTTGAAACCATAAATCTTCTTTATATATGGTACTCAGTCCAAGTGACATGGGTTGGTGTTATGCGTAAATTATGTTAATACTTGTTAATATCTAATCGTTGTTGGTTATATATATATATATATTTTTAACACACACCCCACCCCTAGCGCACTACACCCATGAAAAGTTTTTATTATAAAAATCAAGAAACGGGAAGTTGAATCGAAAAAGAAATGGGAAAAGAAATTGAAAGAAAATTAAATTTTCAACAGATATTTTTTTTATTTTTTTTTTATTCTCACTCTTTTTTCATTCTCACTTCTTCTCACTCTCTAGACTCTCAGTCAACCAACCAATCTTCTGGTAAAGTTGGGTGACGAGAACACACCTCATAAATGGTGAATAGAAAGGTATGGAACTTAAAAATAATAACTAAACCAAACCAGGTGTGTATTTCCTCATGTACATGTCGTCAGGATGAGGTAAATAAAAAGTCATCTTAGGTCTTATTGAAAGAGTGTTTGGGTAAAACTTACCAAGTATACTAAATTTTTTAATTACCTGACTAGATTTTAATTTTTCCTTTAATTGCACCGTTGATTGCCAAAACATTATCACAAACAGAATATCTAAGATCATCTGAGTTACGGTTCCTGAAAGTACAGACCCTCAAAACCACTAATTAATAGATTAATATTTGAATGAAACATAACAAAAGTTCTAATTTTTACTAATCTCCCTAATATCAACTTCTTTATAAAAGTTTTATTTGATTTTAAAATATCAAGTTTATAAATTCTGAAATTTTTTGATCTAATACCCACCCACCCATACGCCAGAAATAATATATATACGTATTTTTAAAAAAAAAAAAGAAAGAGAGGAGAAGAAAGAGAGGAGAAGAAAGAGAGGAGAAGAAAGAGAGGAGAAGAAAGAGAGATATGAAAAGAAAAAGATTCAAGTGGTTCATGATCGACCCCAAGGACATTCAAAGGGTATTGTCAAGTTTGGTAAGTTAAATAAAAATATTACATTAAATTTTTTTCTAAATTTGTTTGGATTAACTATAGAACAAAACATCTATTTATATACTTTATGCGAACAATAAAAAGTCTTCCTTTTAAGAAGAGTACTAAGCACTCTGGTGGATGGGTTCTTAGAATGTTTAAAAACTCAAAGGGAAAAGTACAACTAAGAAAAGTAGAATAGTATTGTAGTTCAAAGAAATTCGATAATTTTCTTTCGGATATAAAAATGATTTTCCAGAATTCTAGCCCATGGGTATCACATGTGTTTTATACTGATACATTTCCATTTTTGCCACTCTTTCACTTTTTCTTTTCTTTTTTTTATAGTACCTTTTTTATTTTTTTAGTTTCCGAGCCTTTTATCTGGTTTTTTTTTGAGAAAAGGTATTGCTACTCAAAGCAACAGAAACAAGAGAATACGAAAAGAGAGAGAAATATCATTATATTGCCTTTTTTCTTTCTTATCTGTTATATTGCAACTAATGTATTCTCTCAAACAAACCCTCTTTTTAAACTATTACTTTTGTTCCAGATCAACCTTTCCTTGTAAAAAATTAATACTTACTATAGTACCAAAAAAGACTCTTCCCCAAATCCGGGATTAAGAGATAGACTTGGCCGATGATAAATAAGTTTTCAACCAAACCTACAGTCGTGCTGTAAAAAAAAGTGGAAGTACATTCATTATTTTTTCTTAATAGTGATAATTTTGATACAATCTCCTAAATATATCCTTAAAATGTAAAAGTTGATCACTTACCCAACATCTTTTCTTAGGACATAATGTCTATAAGGGAAGTTTGTTGTTAAATATATACAATTTTTTTAAAACAAACTAGCTTTGACGTTAAAGAGTAGGAATGATTGGTATTTTTTTTTTCTTTTTTGATTGGATAATTAATGGGATCATAAAAAACCAAAAGACAATGATTAGTTTTGTCGTTATACATTCTTACACTTTCGATATCAAAAATTTAGTTTATTGGATAAAAAAAAAAAAAGAGGAAGCTTTTTATATATAATTTGAATATATATATCTTCTTCATTTTAATATATCAACCTGCCTTCAAGCGAGGCGAAGATGGCGATTTACAGAATTCCGAAAAACAAATAATGATCTGGTAAAATAAGATAATTTGTTTCTAAGATTGTAAACTGTTAAATCAAAATTGACGCCAGGACATTGGAATTTAACGGTGTGGTTTAAAGGATATTTTTCCTAAGCAACGCGTGGTTTAGATGATAGAATTCGATTGGTAACGTAGAGTTAGTCCTCGTTTGCCATTAAGAATGAAAACCTTTTTTTGATGTTTCAGAAAAAGTAGCAGCATGCAATTATATCCTTCATTTATAACTTTTTTTTTTTATTTAACATAAACTGCTCGGGAAATTTAACCGAGCGTTAGGAAGAAAAAGAGAAGATGACTTCTCAATGTTTATTAATATTCGTCTGTAAAGTCGAATTTTAATAATTTCGTATGAAGACC
>Ga0315904_10011745_pt1 | contig 11138 bp, 8 predicted proteins | sample LakEriMetagenome_6_FD_203529 | JGI IMG/M metagenome (GOLD analysis project Ga0315904, IMG submission 203529) | Freshwater fungal communities from buoy surface, Lake Erie, Ohio, United States - Buoy 12 MA120 | ecosystem: Environmental > Aquatic > Freshwater > Lake | place: USA: Lake Erie, Ohio... | reverse complement strand
GTGTTTCGGAGGGGTCGAAGGCGGCGTCTACAGAACGGATGTTTGCGGGGTCGAAGATAACAACCTCATCTCCAGCTCTAACGCCGTCATACCCGTTTTGTTTGAGAAGCTTAGAAAACTCATCCGCCCCGATATTGCGCTGGATGGCAGCCGCAACAGTCATTGGAAAGCGAACCCCATCTCGCGACAACTGACGGTATGCAAGATCAGCAACAGCATCCTTTTTGCTCGGGTAATAGATGGCAGCCGCTGAATCTGCATCAGTCCACACAGTTGCTACACCGTCAGCGTCGATCATTTCGTCTGGAATGCTATGGTTCATTCGGCGCGAATATGGGTCCATCTGAACGCGTATTTGCTCAACGTTGACCTTTGCAACTGCATCGTCCCACAGCTTAGAAAGTTCTTCGATCTGCTTGGGGAGTCCCTTTAGTCCTTTTACGGACTCTAAGAAGTCGGGTACAATTTGCGTGACATCGCCGCCATCGGTTACGTCGAAAAGTTTTCCTCTGGCATAAGCCTTGATAACTCTGGCCGTGGGTGAAGGCGCATCTGCGCCGGGCGACCATTCTGCGAAATAGTTGGCTTCGCCCGGCTGAGTAGAAAAGTAGGTGCCTTTGCCATAGTGGCCCGTATCATTGCGGTTTCTCGGGTTGGCTGAAAACTCATCGAAGCTCTTGTCCGTCCCATGATACAGCGGCGTATCGACATCAAACCCCTGCTCTCTCGCTCTCTGCATTCGAGAGGTTTCATCCATAGGGAGATCACGAGAGCCAGACTGCGCCAGAGCCTTGCCCTGCGCCGCGCCACGACCGCGCGCAAATTGCAGGCCGCGCACCCGCTCCCGCATCGCTTCCGAAAGAGCGCCATCGCCCTTCCCGGTGCGCGCATTGGACAGTCTGACCTTCAGCGCATTTGCCGTCGTGGCGTGACCGCGCGCGGCCAGCCTTTGCACCACCTGCTCAAGGCCAGGAGCCTGCCCCAGCCGGTTGTCGCGCTCCACGATATCGACGACGTCCGCCATCAGGTCTTCAAACGCGCCGGCGCCCCAGCGGGGTTTTGCAAATGCCTGTAGCTCATCCGGGGTCACGCCCCAGGTTTCTGCTAACCTTTCAAGCTGGCCCTCCGCCATGGCCGTCCGCACGCTCCGACGCACATTCGACGACAGGAGATTGAGGTTGCGGGTCGCGTTTTCTCCTTCGACATCAAAGTCCAGCATCATGTCCAGCGACGTGTCGCCGTCATTGTAGCCGAGCACGATGTCGCGCGGGGAGAAGGTCCGGCGCTTCCCGGCCTTGTCCTTGCCTGTAACAAATCCGGGTGGGTTGGCCAGTTCGTTGATAGCTGTTTGCGCAAGGCTGACGGCGTCGGCCTCCTCGCCCTTCAGGCTGGCGACGATGTCGAAGCCTCGCTCTTTCCACAGCGCCTCGGGATCGGCCTGCGTGTTGATTGCCAGCGTCTCGACCATGGCCCCGATCAGTTCGGCCTGCGTATTCGCGGCGTCAGCATTGAACACACCTGTCGATGTGATCTGCTCGCGGATCGTGTTGCGCACCCGGTCGCCACTGTCGGCAAACGCTTCATCTGTCGCGCGCCGTTCCTCGCGGGCCTTGGCCTCCGCCTCGAATGCCGTCCTTGCCGCCTCACTCTCGCGCGCCGTGAAGTCATGCGCCCGCAGGCGCATATCCTTGGCCAGCCCGGCGTGAATTGTCTCGCCCGAAACACCGATCTCCTTCTTTGCCGTCGACAGGCCTGCGGCGTAGTTCCCCGCCGGGATGACCACATCCTCGCCAGTATCGATCGCCGTGACCAGTTCGTTCGGGTCGATGCGGAAGGCCTGCGCAAGTTGCTCGACGCTGACGCCCTTCTCCTGCGCCAGTGACGTGATGGCTTCAGGAGCGATCCGGACGCTTTCCAGCGGGCCGTTCTTCGTGACCTCGTTTACCAGTTGCCGGTACTTCTCCGGCAGGCGCTGCGCCAGCTTCGAGTCCTTGGCGTTCTGCGCCATCGCGTCGAAGGTCTTGGCGAGCTGTTCGGCCCGCTTCTGCTGCGCCGTCTGGTCGATCTTGTCGCCGGCAGCCTGCATCCCCTGCGCAATCGTGGTCTGCACGCCCGACATGACAGTGGACGCCACAAGCGTTTCCAGCGCCGCGTTCGGACGTTCGGCCAGAAACTCGCCCAGCGTCTTGTCCGGGTTCATCTCCAGCCAGGTCGAGGCGTCCTGCAGGAAAGTCGCAGCCTGTTCGGAAATGCCCTCCGCAGCGGCCTGCCTGAAGAACGTTTTGAAAAGCGGCGTGTCCTTGGCCAGATCATCCAGAAGGAATTTCATCGGCAGCATTTCGGTTGCCGTTTCGATGCCGCCCTGTGTCAGCGCATAGCGCAGCCGGTCCTCGAGACTGCGGACACCAGAACCGTCAGCAAGGCCCTCCTCCTGCGCATCGACATAGGCGCCGCCCGCAGTCATGCCGCCAAGGCCGCTTGTCGCAACGGCTGGGTTCCGTGTCACAACCCCCGCCAGAAGCGCCACAACAGTGCTCGGGGCCGACTCCATGGCGGAGTAGATACCGCGCTCAATCCAGGTTTCGCCTTGCGATGCGTTGGCCTTGACCCGCTCATTCGCGATCAGCGCGCTCGACCATGCCTCATTGCTGCGCTCGACTTGCCCGCGGACAAGTTCGGCCTTGTACGGGAACCAGTCAGGCAGGGACCGGTAGATGGCCGCATTCGTATCCGCCGCCATCTTGTCCAGACCGGCAAGCTGCTGCGGCAGGCGATCTGCAAAGCCAGTGGCGAGCGCCTTGCCCATCTCGTCCAGCGTGAGCGACCCCGGCGAGAAAAACTGCCCAGCCTGCTCCCACCAGCTCAGGTTCTCGATGTCGTCGTGGGCGACTTCCAGATGGTCGAAGCTGCGGTTCAGCCATGAATAGGTGAACGGGGCGCGATCAGAGAGCTTGTTGATCTCTTCCGACACCCGCGCGACATCGAAAGCCTTGCGGTTTGTTTCCACCTCAAGTCGCTCGACGCCCAATCGCTGCGCCGTATCGATATCCGCAGCAGCCTGGTCCGGCGTCGATGTCGACTGCATCAGAGATGCGCGAAGGTTCGCTGACTGCGCCGCCTTCCGGCGATTGATGATTGCCATGACCGCAGGATCAGCCGGGTTTTCCGGCCCGCCCGCACCCATCGGCATGTCAAGCCCGGATGCCTGTGCATCGGCGTCCGAAATCCGATAAGGGTCAGCCTCGACAACAGCAGAATCGCGAACCTTCCAGCCACCCGTCACGGGCTCTGGAACGTCGATCATGGGCTTGCCGCCCAGATGGTCGAAGCGCTTGACCTTCTGCTTCATCAGCTCATCGAGCTTGGCGTCAGAAGCCTCGCGGTAGCGCTTGGCTTCTTCCTCTTCTGCCTGCTCGGTGATGATGTCAGCGGCTCGCGATACGCCGCGCGATGTGCTGAAGGGAATGACTGGCATCAGGGCGCCCCACGCCTTGTAGCCAGAAGCTCCTGCACTTCCTCGAAGGTCGGATCGACGCCGTCACCAGCCGCCCTCAGATCATTGAAGGCCTGCTCATATTCCATCGTGTCCGCAACATTCTCTGCAAAGGCAGGGTCAACGCGCATCGCAAACGTGTTCCACGAGACGAAATCGCTCTTGCTTTCGCCGGCCGCCTTCATCGCAAGGGCCACGGCATAGCGCACCTGATCGGGCGTCAGCGGCCTGCCGCCGTTCTCTTTCGCCAGCATCGCCGCCTGGCCGCGCAATTCCCCGAGAAGCTTCTCCGACTCCGCGGGGCGATTGTTGGCGTTGCTGCGCAAACCCCATTTCGGGTCCGCCACCACCTTGGCGACATCGAGAAGCTGGCCCTCGATCTTCGAGACCTCGTCCTGCGTGTTGCCGCGGTCGCGCATGTCAGCCTGTTTGGCGCGGATGGCGTTCTGGTCGGTGGGCGTCAGAGCCTCGAACTTTGCCCGGTCGCGCGGAGACCATTTGCTCGGATCCTGCATGAACGTGCTCGCCGGCATAGCCGCAGCCGACTCCAGTTCATTGCGCCAGCCCGAGCTTGCCGCAGACCATGCCGCCTTTTGCGCGCCGTTCATTCCGTTCTCGGCATCGCGCGCATTCTCATAGGCGCGGATCGATCCCAGCCTGTCCGGATCGATTGCCCCGCGCAGTGACGCCGGAGCATTGCCGATCGTTCCGCCCTTCTCGACATGCGCCCACATGCTGCGTTCCAGATTGTCCTGCCGCGCGTTCTCAGCCGCATCAGCCTGCCGCTGAAGCTGCGCCCCGCGCTCCTCGATCTTCACACGCAGGCGCGCATCGCTGACCTTGCCCGCTTCCTTGATGAAGCGGCCATAGTCGCCCTTGGCTTCGGTCCAGAGCCTGTCCGATTCCGTCACCACGCGATTGTCGAACTCGGATGCGTCCAGCCCCTTCTCGATCGCGGCGCGTGTCGCAGGATCGATCCGCTTGTAGTTCGCCATGAACTGGGCGCGAGCTTCTGCCACCTGTCCGTTCTGGACCAGCTCATCAATGTTGGACGTGACCCGGATCGTGACATCCTTCAGGGCCATTTCCGTCAGCTGCGCCTGAAGCCGCGCACCAGCCTCCTCGTCAATAATGCCCTCGCGAACCTGCCGATCGATCAGTCCGCGCTGGCCCGCGATGTTGTCGGCTACCGTCTTCTCGCTGAGGGAAAGATCGCCAACCTGCGCGCCGATGGCCTCGGTTTCGGCAACAATCCCGGCACGCGCCTTGTCGACCTGGCGCTGGCGCGTCACATCACGGGTGCGGATCACCGCATCGGACTGCCAGCCAAGGGCCCGCTCGCGCCACATATCCCGCCCGCCCGAGGGGACCATTTCGGCGTTGGCGGAGATGATCCTGTCGGACTCCTCGCGATAGTGCTTCTCGTAGTCCTCGGGGAGAATGTCGCTGGATTCAGTGATGTCGCGATAGGCGCGGTCCAGGTCTTCGCGTGTCTTGCGGCTTGCCTCGACGATCTTCTTGTCCGTGTCGGCCTTGTAGAGCCGGTCGGCCAGTTCGGTCGTCGCCTTGCCGAGGTCTTGCAGGCCACGCGCGATGCCATCGTTCACGGGCGTGCGGACGCCTTGAACGATATCGCGGCTTGGCTGATACTCGCCAACCTGCTCGATTCTAGGTATTTTGGCCACTAGATCTTCCCACGCGTGCGTGACCGCTTGGTGGAGTCCCAAATCTGTTTGGTTTGGATTCTGCTGATGGTGGATTGAGAAACACCGTAGGCCACCGCAATCTCGTTCTGCGTCCTAGCATCCTGCCGAATTTGCTCGACTTGCTGGCCGCAGCCGTCAACCTGACAGTGTTGCGTCTCGATGCGTTGCAGCGCTAGGATTGACATGAGCCAACTGCCACCGGGGAAGAGGGATGAAAAAGGTTCTGATCGCCGCGCTGATGCTTGGCGGATGTGTTTCAGCCGACCCTGACGCGATGTTCTCGACAGTTCGAGCACACCCAATGGGGCCGGATCAGTTCATGATTACCTGCGTGGACTCGCCGCGCTATTGCGCCGAGCAAGCCCCGAAATCCTGCCCATCTGGCTTTGACGTGGTCAGCAACAGCAGCAACCCGGCCGACCATGGGCGCATGACCATGATCATCAAGTGCCATCAACGGCTAACCGTACTTTTCCGCCCGTACTTTTCCGCCCAGCTGGCGCCGCCGCTTAAAGCGTCTCCAAACCCGCTCAGCAACGTGCCTGTGGCCTGATCGCGCCGCACATCGCTCATCCGCTTGCCGGTCTCGCGCGTCATCTTTGCTCGCAGCTTGTCCTTCTGCGCAGAGCTTTCCGCGTTTGCCATTTCCAGCAGACTGTCCAGCGAAGCCTTGCGGATCGTGTCATCCGTGATGGCCTGCGCCGTCACGTCCGTCGTATCCCCGCCATTGGCTGCCAGCATGGCGCGCTGCGTCGACAGGATTTGCTGGGCGCGCTTCTGGATGCGATCGGCGCGGAAGCTGGCCGCCGCGACCGTATCCTTCGCCCGATCCTCTAGCTGTGTCGCCTCAAAGTCAGCGGCGACCCTTTCCTGCGTCGCTGCCTTGCGTTGGGCTTCGGCCCCCTTGATTGACCCGGCTACGCCAAGCCCGATGCCAACCGCGGCTGCTACAGGAACCAGAAATGCCACGTTTCCATACCTCGTTCTCGCCTGGCTCAAACCCCAGCCGCGTCAGCCATTCACGTGACCGCGCCACCTCGGGATCGGCAACCGCCAGTATTTCCGGCACACCCGCCCGATCCAGCGCCGCAAACAGTTCAAGCGTCTTCTGATGCACGCTCTTTGCCGGGAACCGCCCGCGGCTGCCGAAGCTGCCCCACCAGCGATTGTCCTCGTCCACAACCACAAAGCCCAGCGCGACAAGTTCGTCATCCCGCCGGCAGGCATAGCCCAGAACCCGCGAAGGATGCGGATACGTGTCCAGCCCCCATTCCTCGAAATGGGAACCGTCCAGATCCTCAAACGCAATCACGCAGACCGCTCGTTCGCTTCCACATGCGGAACCATGCCCAGAAGCGTCGCAGGCCCTGCGGTCGGCATCGAGATGCAGACCCGCGCATCCTTCTGCGTCGCCCCGTTGAACGGGTAGTTCACATCGTCCGTGATTTCTTCCATCGGGCTGTCGAAGCTTGCCGGGTTCGGCCCCGTCAGTGTCGCCATCGTCGTGAAGTCCCGGCCCCATTTGAGCGCGCCCGGCGCTGCCCGATAGACCAGCATCCCAAGCCGGGCGATCTTCTTGTCCTGCGCCATGGCGCCGCTCGCGACAATGCGTGGCGACTTGTACCGGCCCTCATAGAGCAGGCCGACAATCGCGTACTCCGTGGCATAGGTCAGGGTAATCGCCCCGCTTGCCACCGTGAACGGGCCCTGCTGGAACCCGTTCGTCCAGGCATAGACCGTCTCACCCTCCAGATGGCTGAGACCCGTGATGCTGGTCGTCGACGCCCCGCTGTACTCGACCGCGGATCGCAGCCGCCAGACATCCTCCATGTTCTCCCATGCCTCGGGAGCCAGCTTCTCGACATGGCGGACAGTCGACGCCCCCACCGTGCGCCTGACCACGAAATAGACGCTGTCCTCGACATCTCCAGGCAGGACGCAGACGCTTTCATAGAACGCGTCGTCATCCACCAGCCGGCACCACGCCGCCACGCCCTCGGTCGGCTCGAACAGCAGGACCGCCATCCGGCCATCATCGCACGGGGCCCAGATGCGCGGCTCGGGATTGTACTGCACGGCGCACTCGATAAATCCGTTCGTCGTGCCTTCCGCTCCTGCAATCGTCCGGTTGAGCCGGGTAAGTTCGCCCAGCTGATACTGCGATCCTTCCAGTTCCATCCGGAACAGCTTGCGCCGCGAACGGTCGATGAAGGCGACCGCCTCATCCACAACCTGGCCCTGCGCCGATGCCGAACCGCGGCGCGATCTGGGACGGCTCTTGGCCGTGGTCGGCGTCGACAGTTCATCAAGCGCCGAAACGCTGATTTCCGCCTCGCGGGCATCCATGCCGATCATCAGGCGGCCCACGCCCGCCATCCACACCGCAGAGCCCCAGCCGCCCGTGACGCGCCGGGTGAAGGCATCATCATCCTCGACACCAATCCCGAACGCCTCAAAATCATCCGACTCCGACGCCCAGAACCTGTCGTCCCGGCCAGCCCACAGGCGACCGTCCGCCAGCGCCATCGCAGCCGGCCAGCCGGCCACATCCGACCAGGCGCTGAAGGCCCAGTCCGTCGTCGCCGTTGTCTTGCCCACAGGGCTCAGCACATCAACCGTGCAGGAATTGTCCGCCGCAACGCTGTGAATGCGGGCGATGCCCTCGGTCTGGCCATTGGCGTGCGTCATCTCGATCGCCGCCGTGCCGCTGGTCCATGCCGTCGACAGCACGCGGTAATAGACGATCTGGTTGTCCAGGTCGTCGTCATAGGTCGTATTCGTCGTCGTGGTGTGGGTCTGGTACGTCACCCAGTTCAGCTCGTTCCCGACGCTGCGCTGGAGCACCAGCGTTCCCGTGAAAACGCCCGTAATGGTGAGATTGAACTTGCGGTTATCCCCGGCGCCCGTGACCCGGATCGTGTCCGTCGACTCGCTGATCGCGTCGATCGATCCCGTGATGTACTGGCCCTGATGCAGTATCCTGAGCAGGGCCCCTGCGTGCGTCGTCCTGAAGATCGGTGCCGACGCCGTGACCGTCGCCTCGCCCGTCCGGCTGCTGCATGTCAGCGTCGTCGTCGTGACGTTGAGATTGGCGAACGGGCCATTCTCAGGCTGGTACTTGCGCAGGCCCCATGACTTGGCCCCACGCCGCTCAAGCACCCGCGTCTGGACAGACTTTGTCGCAATCCATGCCACGTCGAAGCTCTGCTCGAACCTCAGCGTCCGCAGCACGTTCTCCTGCCACGGCGATGGGATCAGCAGGTCGCCCGCAGGGAGCGCCTGGAACCCAACCAGCGTGGCCTTGCCCTGCGCCGCACCGACATAGCCAATGTCAGGCAACCGGAACTCCACGTAATAAGGCGAGACGCCCGGCGTGAAGGTGAACACATAGACGCCCGGGTAAAGCAGCGTGTCTGTGAATATCTCCTGCCCGCCGGCAGTCGACCCGGCCCGCATCTTCAGCGGACGCCTTTCGACCTCGAACTGGAAGGTCGCTTCTGCGTTCGGGCTTGCCGTGGTGATGCTGGAGCGCGCCACCGCTTCGCTGCCCGATGTCGTGACGAACGCCACGTCTGCGCCGCTGACCGTGATACCCATTACGGCAGCACCGAGTTGTAGCCGCCCTCAGTCGTCGAGATCCACTCATAGTTGATGTCGGTATAGAACGGATCGCCAATGTCGCTGGAGCCTGACGAGATCGGGGCGCCGCCTCCAGTGGACGGAGCCGACGACTGATCCGACCATGCGCCAACTGTCTGGGCCGTTCCGGTGATCTGCACGTAAGCCTCTGTCGCGTTGTCGATCAGCCTGATCTGGTTTGCGGCCAGCTCCAGCACATAGGCCAGAGACCCGGCCCGGACGAAGGGCCTCAGAATGCCAAGGCTTTCGCCCTCGGTGACGGCCTCGTCGCTGTCCTCATCCAGTTCAACGCTGCCATCTTCCTCGGTCACGACCGCAAGGGCTGTGATGTCGTCAAGGAATTTCGAGCCGGGAGCCTTGGCCATCTTTCCCTGCGTGTAGGGAAAGATGTTCTCCATCGTTTCTGCCGTGCGGGCGTAAAGCTCGAGATCGGCCCGCGCGAGCGTTTCCTTGTCGACCTCGCCGCCATTGAACGCGAAGAATGGAGGATTGGCCTTCGCCATCAGCGCATGTACCGGCGCGAGAATCCGGCCCTCGCATTCTCGTACTCACCCGGCGGGATCGTCCACGCGCCATTCTGCTGGGCATCCCACAGCCTGGCTTCCGCCATCAGGCGGCGTTGTGTCCGTTCCAGCATTTCGCGCTTGTCCGTTCCGGTTCCCGTGATCGGGCAGACCTTGAAAGCAAGCCGCGCAGCCAGAGCGCCTGCAAAGACCTCTGGCCAGCGGCCCGGTTCGTCGATCACGGTTCCGTCGACATAATCCAGCCATGTCGTTTCATGGTCGGACAGTATGCGCCCGCCAAAGTCCAGATAGGCGATGGCGGACGCGTTGGGGTTTTCCGACCCCGCTACCTTCACAATGCGCTTGCACCCAGCCGGCTTGCCGAACCCGTAGTTCCAGCCATCGGGCGTGCCCCCGACAGCGGCAAGCTGGACCTTGGCCATCGCAAAGTTCCAGGTGTGCAGCTCGAACATCTTCCGCACCTCGCGGTCATACGCATTGCGGATGCGCGTGACCCACTCGGTGCTTTCGTCCGGATCGGTCGTGGGCGGTTCGCCCAGCCACTCCAGCGCGTCGTTGAAGACATCAAGCTGCGTGGTCATCAGGCCGCCTCAGTCTCGACCTGCGTATCTGTTGCGGCACGCGGCTGGCGACCTCGCTTTTTCGGAGCAGGATCAGCCTCAGCCTCTTCCGGCTCGCCGCCAAGCTCGATGATCTTCTCGCGCGCCGCCTCCGCCGAACGGAACATCGCGGCCTTCTCCACGTCGCGGTAGAAGATCGTCCACTTCCGCTCGATGCCCATGTATTTCATCGACCAGCCTTTCGGCAGCGTCCCAACGTCGAAGGTGATCGGGCCATGCACGGCGCCGGTAATGACCTTGTCCACAGTCGGCAGGCACGCGCGCACCATCAGGCGCACATACCAGGTCCAGTCGGACGGGCGGACATCGATGAAGTCGCCCTCGCGCAGGAGCTTGTCGGTCGGCCCGCGCGCCTGCATCTGGCCGAAATATTCCGGGGACAGCACGTCGTCGAGCGAATGCCCGACCGGCAGCGTCGCCACATAGGTTCCGAACTGCTTGCCGTCGCGCTCGATTTCGAGGACGCCCTTGGTGGGGCAGCGAACCGGATTGGCCATTGTATCTCCTGAAAATGAAGGGCGGGAGCCGAAGCCCCCGCCCAGTTTGCGTCACTCGGGGGATGAGTGATCAGTCCGAGTTCGTGACCGTCAGGGCCGTCACAGCCGTCAGGTCGGCAGCGCCAGTCGTGGCGTTGAGACCCAGAACAACGTGAATGCCCATCGCGGTCAGGATATTGGCCGTGCCCGCCGCGGTCTGCATTTCTGCGGTCGTGGTCGGGGCAGCGGTCGTCCAGATGCGGTGATAGACGATGTCGCCCTTCTGCATCCCGCGCTCTTTCGCGTCGGAGATGTAGCCGGCGGTATCAACGTCGCCCGTCACATCGACGGAGTCGTAATACCAGATCGACATGCCAAGGGGGCCGCCGCTGTGCGCCAGCAACCCCAGTCGTGCGGAGTTATAAGCCATAGTTCAGTTCTCCTGGTTGCTGGGTGTTAGGCGATCGAGGCGGTGTCGTCGTGAACCGCGCGATAGACGCCGCGGGTGAGCACGAGGCCGGCGCAGTGGACAACCTTGACCCACGTGCCGTAGCGGTCCTGCTCCTCCTCATAGTACATGTGCGTCTGCGGCTCGCCGTCGATCTGGTGGCCGATCGCATCACCCGAGAAGATGTAGCACTTGGCCGTGGCGCCGCCCTTGCCGGTGAGGCCGGTGTGGC
>Ga0315904_10011744_pt1 | contig 11139 bp, 7 predicted proteins | sample LakEriMetagenome_6_FD_203529 | JGI IMG/M metagenome (GOLD analysis project Ga0315904, IMG submission 203529) | Freshwater fungal communities from buoy surface, Lake Erie, Ohio, United States - Buoy 12 MA120 | ecosystem: Environmental > Aquatic > Freshwater > Lake | place: USA: Lake Erie, Ohio... | reverse complement strand
CCCGGTGATCTGGTTCTGGAAGATGAGGATTTGAATCAGGCTGCGAAACGCGTATTGAAGGAACTCACAGGACTGGACAATGTATTTCTGGAGCAGTTTGCCGCTTTTGGAGCGCCTGAACGAGTGAAGAAGGAAAAGGATAAGCAATGGTTGCGTTCCGTGCGCGAGAATCCGGAGGCCCGTGTAATCACCGTAGCCTATTACAGCCTGATAGATGCCGAAGCTTGTATGTTGCAGCCAGGGTCCTTCAGCGCACAGGCGGTGTGGGTTCCGATTCGGGAAGTACCCGAGTTGGCATTTGACCATAACGAGATATTCGAGAACGCTCTGGATGAATTGAAACGCAAAATCCAGTTACGTCCCATAGGTTTTGAGTTACTACCCGATAAATTCACGCTGAGTGAGCTTCAGAATCTTTACGAAGCTATTCTGGGACGGGAACTGGATAAGCGAAACTTCCGAAGAAAAATGCTGCGCAGCGGCTTTTTGACTGCCTTGGAGGAAAAGCAACAGGGGGTTGCGAACAAGCCCGCACAGTTTTACCAGTTCAACCGCCAGAAATACGAAGAACTCGGCCAGGCTTATGTAAACCTCAGATTGGAAGGTGACGACGATTATTTCCTGAATTGATTAAAATCTGTTTTGGCATACGCAGGTTCTTTCCTGCCTGCAGGTAACTTGCAGCAATGAAAATTGTATTAGCCCTCGCCCTGGCCGTCCTGGTTGCGGTATTTTGGGTTTCCTGTCGGCCTTCGAAAAATCTCCCCGTTGTGAACGTGGATTTGAAGAAGTACCAGGGGCGCTGGTATGAAATTGCCAGCATCCCTTTGCGTTTTTCCCGGAATTGCGCCTGCACTTTTGCCGAATACACTGCCGATGAACATGGTAATGTTCGGGTGTATAACCAGTGCCTCAATACCAAAACCAACAGTATTGACAGCATACGAGGCAAGGCATTTCCTGTGAAAAACAGTGGGAATGGAAAGCTGCGTGTGCAATTTTTCTGGCCGTTCCGCGGAGATTATTACATCATAGACCTTGACAGTAATTACCAGTATGCCATGGTAGGCTCACCCAACCGCAATACCCTGTGGATTCTGTGCAGGGAGCGCAGCATGAACGAGGTCACGTACCAAAACCTGTTGCAGAAGGCTATCGGCCTGGGTTTTGATGTAAACCGCTTGAGGAAAACCCGGCAAGATTGCCCCTGATTCGGGCTTTAATCTCGCTTGTGTGCGATGATTAACCTTGTATTTTGAAACTTTGACTTTCAATTTGCAAGGTTATTTCCCTAGTCTTCCAGTTTACCCAGGCATAAAAAAACCCGGAAGTTTTGTGCTTCCGGGTTTTTGGTTTTTTCGCCGCTGAAACTCAGCGTACAATTTTCATTTCATTGAGCAGGTGGCCTGCGCCGCCGAACTTATCCATGATGAACAAGGTGTAACGCACGTCCAGAGAGATGGTACGCTGCAGGTCGGGTTCAAAGGCGAAGTCGGAAGAGATGGCTTCCCAGTTTCCGTCGAAAGCAGTGCCAATCAGGTGGCCTTCGGCATTAAGCACGGGGCTGCCGCTGTTGCCGCCGGTGATATCGTGGTTGGTAAGGAAACACACGGGCAGGTTACCTTCAGCGTTGGCATAGCCACCAAAATCTTTATTGCGCAGCATGTCAATCAACTTCTTGGGCGCATCGAATTCGATATCACCGGGGGTATATTTCTCCAAAACGCCCTTCTGTGTGGTGAACTCGTTATAATGAACCGCATCGCGGGAATCATAGCTCAGCACAGAACCATAGGTAAGACGCATGCTGGCGTTTGCATCGGGGGTAATCAGTTTGCCGTCGCGGTTCATTTCCAGCATCGCGCTCTGGAACAAACGGTTGGCGCGCCCCAGCTTGGTGTTGATGCCCATCATCACAGGTTGCAGTTCTGCACTTTTCTTGTTGAAAGCCATCCAGATCATCATCACCGGATCTTTGCTGATGGATGCAGAAGGTTTGCTGAGGAAGGCCTTCAATTTGGCGCCATCTGCGAAGATGGAGCGATTGAACACATCCTCCGCCAGACGCTTATAATCATTTTTGTATTTGGCAATCCAGTTGCGGAACTCAATTGGCTGCAGGGTGGGATCCAAACCTTCGTACACCATTTGCATCATGGCAGCCAGCACATTCTTCTCAATAGGAGCATAGAATTCGCGGTAGGTTTCTTCAACACTGCCCAACATCTTGGCTGCCATTTCCTTGGCTTCTGCCTGTTTGGTTTTATCTGCCAGCAGGTTTGCCAGCTCCGTGTAGGACGCCGCAACGGCAAAAGGCTGGCAATTCATGATGCCTTCACCAAGATATACTCCGAACATGCCGTACTGGCTGAGGCCCTGGTATGCTTCATCATACAGTCCCATCACTTCACCATAAACACCTTTGCGCACTTCTTCAGCGTTCATCCAGGTTTCAAAAGCGCGTTCCTCGGCTTTACGACGTTCGTAGATATTCAGTTTCTTCAAACCGTCGCGTTCACCCATGAACTTCTTCCAATAATTGCTCAGACCCGCATATTTGTCTGCATACATCAACTTAATAGCCGGATCTTTGAACATGTACTCCTCATAAAGATCAAGCACTTTGCGGCGAAGATCCACACGGGCAGGGCGGTCTTTCTCGCTAAAGTAGCGGATGCCTTCGCTGTAGGTATAGCGTGAGGTTCTGCCGGGATAACCCATAATCATAGAGAAATCGCCTTGCTTGATTCCTTTCAGAGATATGGGGAAGAAGTGCTTGGGCGCGTAAGGCTTATTCGCACTATTGTATTCGGCAGGCTTATTATCGGCGCCCACATAAATGCGGAACATGCTGAAGTCGGCGGTATGACGTGGCCACATCCAGTTGTCGGTTTCGCCACCGAATTTTCCGATGTTCTGAGGTGGCGTTCCTACCAGACGTATATCTTTATAAACCATGTAATACATAGCCAGGAAGCGGTTTCCATTGTAGAAAGGAACAAGTTCCACTTTATATTCGTTGCCATTTTCTTTTTCACCATCGGCAAGTTTTTTGGTGATTTTCTGAACGGCCTCAGCAACTGCTTTGGTCCGTTCCGCTTCCGGTCCGTTGATGGCAATTCCATCCAGAACCATATCGGTCACATCTTCTACCTTAGCCAACAGGGCGATGTGGAAATTGGCAGGGCGTTCCTGGCTTTGGTCTTTAGCCCAGAACCCGTTCTCGAGGATATTGTCGGCGGTGGTGCTCAGCTCCTGAATGGCACCAAATCCACAGTGGTGGTTGGTGAGGAACAGGCCTTGTTCGCTGATGATCTCACCGGAACAAAACATTCTGCCTTGCTTGGTGGTAAGCCTTACCACGGCATCTTTCAGGCAGCTTTTGTTGATGCTGTAAATGTCTTCAGCACTTAATTTCAGGCCTTTGGCCTGCATGGCATCCTGTAGTTTAGACAGCATGGTCAGCGGCCACATGCCTTCGTCGGCGCGCAACTGCATTCCTGCAAAAGCGCCTAGGATTAGGGAAAGTATGAGTTTTTTCATGATTGCTTGGGAAACAACGGGCAAATATCCGTTTTTCCCGCTTCATTTCCGGTGCTGCCAATCTTCGTGTCCGGATTTCACAGTTTCCGGCACCCATTGCAACAGATATACAGCCACCATAAGTGCAACCACCGCTGAGCTAAGCAGGCTCCATGAAGGGCCAAACAGCATCCACAGCAAACCAGTTAACGAACTTGCGAGCAACGCGGCGATACTCTGAAAACCGGCAAAGCTGCCCAAGGCGGTTGCCGTATCATTGCGGGCTACTACAGTGCTGATCCAGGCCTTGGAAATGCCGTCAGTTGCCGCTGCATATATGCCATAGAAAAGAAAAAGAATCACAAGGTTGAAATCATTGTCAGCGATGCTCATCCCGGCATATACTGAAGCAAATACCAGCAGGCCAATCAACATGATGTTCTTTAGTCCGATGCGGTCGGCTAATATGCCAAGGGGATAAGATGCCAGGGCGTAAACCAGGTTGTAGCCGATGTATAAACCGATAAGCATGAGGTCATCCATGCCACTTTCCCTGGCCTTCAGCAAAAGAAACACATCAGAGCTGTTGAATAGGGCGAATACCAGCAACCCGAGGCAGAGTTTTCGGTAGGCCGCAGGACTTTCCTTCCAATATCCGATGGAACTGAAAAAGGAGGGTTTGGCTTTCTTAGGAAGCTGTTTCTCTGGATTTCCACGCAGACCAAAGCTGCTGAACACAGCAAGCAATCCGGGGAAGAACGCCACAAGGAACAATTCACGGTAATGCTCCGGGTAGATGCTAAGGAAGACCAGTGCCAATGCGGGACCCAGGGCAGCACCCAGGGTATCCATGCCGCGGTGGAAGCCGAATACAGTTCCCTTTTTTCCGTCTGCGGCTTCATCAGAAAGCAGGGCATCACGCGCGCCGCTGCGGATGCCTTTGCCAAGCCGGTCAAGGGTTCGGGCACCGAAAACCCATACCGGATGAGTCCAAAAGGCCAGCAACGGTTTCGAAATGGCGCTCAGCATATAACCCCACTGAACAAAGGGCACACGTTTACCGGAAAGATCCGATTGTCTTCCGAAGTAGCCTTTACTCAGGCCTGCTGTAGCTTCTGCCAATCCTTCAAGGATACCAATGAGTAAAACAGAAAATCCGACTTGCTTCAAATACAGGGGCATCACCGGATAGAGCATTTCGCTGGCCATATCGGTGAACAAACTCACCAGGGAAAGCACCCAGACCGTAGGTGTGATATAGCGCAATGAAGACATCTCCTGACAAAACTAATCGGTACATTGACTAAAAAAGCAATCAACTACCTCAGAATTGCCCTAAACATGGTTTACCTGAGCGAAGTTTGCATCCGGTGTTGGTCAGCTTCACGGAACGTGGATTTTATTGTGCCCAGGGAGATTTCTACATAGATCCCTGGAAACCGGTGCCGCGTGCCGTCATTACGCATGCACATTCCGATCATTCCTACCGGGGCCATGGGCATTATCTGGCACATCGGGTATCCGGCCCGGTGATGCGCCTGCGTTTGGGCGCCGACATCAGCCTGGAAACCCTGGAATACGGTGAGAAACGCTACATCAACGGGGTAGAACTGAGCTTGCATCCTGCGGGACATATACCGGGATCCGCGCAAGTTCGACTGGCTTATAAAGATGAAATCTGGGTTATTTCAGGCGATTATAAGACGGAAGATGATGGCCTTTGTACACCCTTTGAACCGGTGCACTGCACCCATTTTGTTACCGAAAGCACCTTCGGCCTGCCATTATTTCGCTGGAGGCCACAACAGGAGATTTTTTCAGAAATGCAGCAATGGATTGGCAGTCTGGCTGCGGAAGGGCGAAATGCCTTCATACATGCTTATTCCCTGGGGAAGGCCCAGCGTTTGATTCGGGCGCTGCACCAAGCCGGAATCCCCATCCTGGTGCATGGTTCCGTTCGAAATACCAATAAAGCCCTGCTGGAAGCCGGCCTCGACATACCCGATCCTCCCATGGTTTCTGCACAGCAGCATATTGCACCCGGAACGGTAATCATTGCCCCTGCTTCCGCTGCAGAGAGCAACTGGACCAAGCGTTTCGAACCGTACGGCGAAGCGGCGGCCAGCGGATGGATGGCTTTGCGGGGAACTCGTCGCTGGATGAACGCGGAACGCGGCTTTGCCCTGAGCGACCATGCCGATTGGGATGGGTTGCTTTCAGCCGTGCTGGCTACCGGTGCCGAGAAGGTGTTTGTAACCCACGGCTATGCTGCACTGTTTTCCCGTTACCTTAAAGAAATACATGGGCTGGATGCGCAGGTAGTGCGCACAAACTTCACCGGAGAATCTGCCGACATGCGCGAGGACGAAGCCACATGAAAGATTTTGCTAAGCTCATCGCGACACTAGACCAAACTACTTCCACCACCAAAAAGAAGGAAGCGCTGATTCATTATTTCCAGGAGACAGTAGAAGAAGACCGGATTTGGACGATAGCCCTGTTTACGCACCGCCGTCCGCGACGCAGTGTAAACACCACATTGCTTCGCGCCTGGGCCGGTGAACTGGCAGGAATTCCTTCATGGCTGGTTGACGAATGCTGGCATATTGCCGGCGATATGAGCGAATGCCTGGCGGCACTGTTGCCTCCTGGAAATGGCAACTGCTCGATGAGCCTTGCTGACTGTATGAAAAAGATCAGCTCTTGGAAAACACTTGAAACTGAAGCGGTCAGGGATGCGATTATCCAAATCTGGATGGGGATGAGCAAACATGAACGCTTTGTGTTCAACAAGCTGATTACCGGCGGATTTAGGGTTGGGGTTTCGCAGCAATTGCTGGTACAGTCGCTGGCAAAACTGCTAAAACTCGATGAGGCGGTAATCGCCCTGCGTCTTTCCGGGAACTGGAATCCACAAACAACCAACTGGCAGGAACTCCTGCTTGACGAGCGAGGCGATGATGCCCGCTTGTATCCTTTTTATCTGGCATATCCATTGGAACAGGAGCTGTCGCAATTAGGTAAACCGGAAGCATGGTTTGCAGAATGGAAGTGGGACGGCATCCGCGGGCAATTGGTATCGCGTGGCGGACAAGTTCATCTGTGGTCACGGGGGGAAGAACTAATTAGTGCACAGTTTCCCGAGCTGACGCAACACGAAGCACTTGCCGGAATGAATGCGGTTCTTGACGGGGAAATTCTGGCCTGGAGCGATGGGAAACCCCTGCCCTTTCAGGTTTTGCAGTCGCGTTTGGGACGGAAACAGGTTTCTGCCACAGCCATAAAAAAAGCGCCCGTGGTCATGCTGGCCTACGACCTTTTGGAATTGGAAGGGGAAGATATTCGCCATAAACCACATGAAGAGCGCCGGGCCCTGCTTGAAGCCCTGCTGAGCCGTTTGGATCTCCCCATGCTGAAGCTGTCGCCATTGCTTGTTTTTGAAAGCTGGCAAGAATTGAAAGCCCTGCATACCCGTTCGCGGGAGCATCTGGCCGAAGGATTCATGCTGAAGCAGCGCAGCGCCCCCTACCAAACCGGACGCAGAAAAGGCTCCTGGTGGAAATGGAAAACCGATCCCTACACCATAGACGCCGTGATGATTTATGCCCAGCGAGGACATGGTCGCCGTGCCGGACTTTATACCGATTTCACCTTTGCGGTGTATGACGCACACCGCCAATTGGTTCCATTTACCAAGGCTTACTCGGGATTAAGCGACGATGAATTTGCAGCCATCAACCGCTGGATTAAGGACCACACCATGGAGCGATTCGGGCCGGTATGTTCGGTCGAGGCAGAGCTGGTGTTTGAAATCGCTTTTGAAGGTATTGGTGCGAGCAAACGACATAAATCGGGCGTGGCGGTGCGTTTTCCGCGTATACTGCGCTGGCGCCGTGATAAAACCCTAGCAGAAATCAATACGCTGGATGATTTGCGGAGGCTGATTGGTGGCTGAGCGGTAGTCGAATGGCGGATGTGGCCCCTGTCACCCTGAGCCTGCCTAAGAGTTGGTATGAAGCCTGTCACCCTCAGCCACGTCGAAGGGTATTGTTGTGTGCCGTTTATGGATATGTCGTCCTTCGGCGGGCTCAGGATGACAACTTAGGATACAGGTTCGTCCTTCGGCGGGCTCCCCAAAGCTCATTGCTGCGCAATTCGGTGGGGGTCGGCAGGATGACATTCGGGCTACCGGTGGCTGAGGCGCTCGAAGCCACCGTCACATAAATTCCCATTGCGATGGCTTCGAGCGCCTCAGCCACCATTCCGCTCAGCCACCGGCACGTGATTTTTACCGAAAATGTTGCATTTTGCGGTTTCTTATCGCCATGAGCAAACTATTCTTGAGAAAACCCATCCACCTGCTGCACAGCGAGGCGGGTGAAGGCAGTCAACTGAAGCGTACCCTGGGGGTATGGAACCTGATCGCATTAGGCATCGGCGCCATCATCGGCGCGGGCCTCTTTGTGCGCACTGCCGCCGCTGCGGGTGAAGCAGCCGGTTCAGCCGTAACCATTTCCTTTCTGATTGCGGCCATCGGTTGCGCCTTCGCGGGTTTGTGTTATGCTGAATTTGCCAGCATGCTGCCCATTGCCGGTAGTGCCTATACATATGCTTACGCTACCATGGGTGAACTGTTCGCCTGGATTATTGGCTGGGCACTCATCCTGGAATACGCACTCGGCGCAGCCACGGTGAGCATCGCCTGGAGTGAATACCTGAACAATTTACTTGGCGGCAAGATTCCCTATGAATGGTGCCATTCGCCATTTGAATCGGCAACCATCAACGGACAATTGGTGCATGGCATCATCAACCTGCCTGCCTTGGTTATTCTTGGGGCATTAACACTGCTGCTTATCCGAGGCACCAGTGAAAGCGCCATGGTAAATGCGCTGATGGTAATCGTTAAAGTGGCTATTGTATTGGGTTTCATCTATATCGGTTGGAAGTTCATCAACCCCGAAAACCATACACCTTACATGATTCCCGATGATGCAGCACCGCTGAAGCTTCCCAACGGAAAAGAATATTCGTATGCACCGGCCTTCCACCACGGATGGCTCGGTGTGCTGCGTGGTGCTGCCATCGTGTTCTTCGCGTTCATCGGCTTTGACGCCGTGAGCACGGCGGCTCAGGAGGCCAAGAACCCCAAGCGCGATATGCCCATCGGCATCCTGGTATCCCTGCTTGTTTGCACCGTATTGTATGTGTTGTTTGCGCATGTGCTTACCGGCGTGGCTCCTTACAGGGAATTCATGACTGCAGGTAAAGAAGCATCCGTTACTTATGCGGTGAAGCAATATATGACCGGTTATACCTGGCTTGGTGACAGCATCAACGTGGCTATTCTGGCCGGCTTCTCGTCGGTGATTCTGGTGATGCTGATGGGACAAAGCCGTGTATTCTTCAGCATGAGTAAAGATGGATTGCTGCCCGGCGCATTTTCTGAAGTGCATCCGAAATACCATACACCCTATAAGAGCAACCTCATCCTGCTGGTGTTTGTAGGCTTGTTTGCCGCTTTTGTTCCCGGAAGTCTGGCCGGAGACCTTACCTCTGTGGGAACCTTGTTTGCCTTTGTACTGGTAAGTGCCGGCGTACTCATCATGCGCAAAACAGAACCAGATCTGCACAGGCCGTTCAAAACGCCGCTGGTGCCATTGATTCCCATCCTGGGCATTTTGGTATGCACCGTGATGATCTTCTCCCTCGACTATTTCACCTTGTCCACGGCTGCAGCATGGCTCTTGGTAGGGCTCGTGGTCTACTTCGGATACAGCATCCGTCATTCTCGCCTCAGGGCACATCACCTGAAATAAACTTTTTGTTCTGAAACCTTCTCGTTCCCTCGGACTCGCCGATGCCACCCTGATTGTTTCGGGGAGCATGATTGGCAGCGGTATCTTTCTGGTGAGCAGCGACATGAGCCGGCAACTGGGCTCGCCCGGTTTGCTGCTGCTGGCCTGGTTTGTAACCGGTTTAATTACGCTTACCGCGGCGCTCAGCTACGGTGAACTGGCGGGCATGATGCCCAAGGCCGGTGGTCAATACGTGTATATCCGAAGGGCTTTTGGCGCCATGACTTCCTTCGTGTATGGCTGGAGTGTATTCACCGTCATCCAGTCGGGCGTGATTGCTGCCGTGGCCATGGCCTTCGCCAACTATACCAGTGTATTGCTTCCTGGCCTGAGCGGCGATGTGATTCTGCTGAATCTGGCCGGGTTCAAGATCAGCGCCTTGCAGGGAGTAGCTATTGGTTCCATCCTGCTGCTCACCTGGCTCAATACCCTGGGCATTGAAGAAGGAAAATGGATTCAGCGGGTGTTCACCACAGCTAAACTGCTGGCTCTGTTTGGATTGATTGCCGCAGGCATTTATTGGGTTTTCAAGGGAAATATCTGGGCAGAAAACTGGAAACTGGGTTTTCAGGCCTTCAGCAGCCCCAAAGACAGCATTAACTGGGGCGCGCTTGGTTCCTGGGCGGCCATCACGGCATTTGGCACGGCCTTAATCGGCTCTTTGTTCAGCAGTGATGCCTGGAATAATGTCACCTTTATCGCCGGTGAAATCAAAGATCCTTCACGCAACATCCCGCGCAGCCTGTTCCTTGGAACCTTACTGGTTACACTGGTTTATATCCTCGCCAATGTAGCTTATCTGGCTTTGTTACCCCTTCAGGCGGCAGATTTAGGTGGGATGAGCATCAGTCATCCACCGAACGACCGCGTCGGTGCTGCCGCTGCTGAGGTGATTTTGGGAAGTTCAGGCGTTTGGCTCATGGCCGTGTTGATCATGGTGAGCACCTTCGGCTGCAACAACGGATTGATCCTGGCAGGTGCGCGTTTATATGAGGCAATGGCTGAAGATGGGCTGTTCTTCAAAAGTGCTAAAAAGCTCAACCGACATGCCGTACCGGCCAATGCGCTCTGGGCTCAGGCAGCATGGGCCTCATTGCTTTGCCTGAGCGGATCGTACAATAACCTTTTGGAATATTGCACCTTCGCCAGTTTGGTGTTCTATATCATCACCGTGGCGGGCATCTTCCGCCTGCGCAGGCTGGAACCTGAAACGCCACGACCATACAAAGCCTTTGGATATCCGCTGGTGCCCGCCTTGTACATCTTGTTGGCGGGAGCCATCTGCCTTGATTTGCTGATATTCAAAACCACCTATACCCTGCGCGGGCTGATGATTGTGCTGGCTGGTGTTCCGGTATATTGGTTCATCTCTAGGAAGAAAATCTAACTGTTTGGAATAAAACGTTGAGTGGAAGCCCAATACCTGCTTTCCTCAAGTCTATGCTCAGCAGGAGATTTACTTGCATCAACATATAGTATTTATTGAATTACATCTTGGGCTGAAATACCTCATGGAGCGTTGTTGAATGACGGATTTAGTGTGGTAGCGAGTCGCTCACCGTGCTATAACAACGCATAAGTGCAGATGGAGCTCTGGCAGTCAAACACTACAAAAAGGCGAAAATCAACGAGATTAGTATTATAAGAAAAGAAAAGGGCCGGTAATACCGGCCCTTTTCCTTCATAGCTAGTGCGATGGGATTATTGATCCCACCAAACGGGCTCCATCAGATTCTGAACAACGGTAGCCTTGGTGTTG
>Ga0315904_10011741_pt1 | contig 11141 bp, 14 predicted proteins | sample LakEriMetagenome_6_FD_203529 | JGI IMG/M metagenome (GOLD analysis project Ga0315904, IMG submission 203529) | Freshwater fungal communities from buoy surface, Lake Erie, Ohio, United States - Buoy 12 MA120 | ecosystem: Environmental > Aquatic > Freshwater > Lake | place: USA: Lake Erie, Ohio... | reverse complement strand
GTCATCTTCTGGTGTCGGACGACGATGACGCCCGTGGAGGAGAACGGCATGCGGCCTGGGTATGACTGTCGGTGCTCGGGGTGCATGTCGTGGTGCCGGGCACGGGAGGGGAGGTGACTTCGGTGACCCGTCCTGACCGCGTGTCGCTCCAGCGTGCACGTGCGCGCGAGGTCGACCTTCTCGTCCTCGAGATTGCCCGCAAGATGGCGTCGGGCCAGTGGGTAGCCGGGCCGAGCCACGCCGAGCTCGCGCAACGGGAGGGCGTTGACCCCATCACGGTGCGCCAGTGGGCGGCCGAGGCGGGGAGGTTCCTCCGTCTGAGCCGCGAGGAGGACCGGGACGCCATCATCGCGCGTGACGCGGCGACGCTGGAGACGGTCGTGCAGATGGCCATGGACGCGGGCCAGCCAGACCTAAAGGCGGCCATCGCGGGACTAGCTCAGAAGCACAAGCTCCTCGGCCTGAACGCCCCTGAGAAGCACCAGCACGCCCACGTCGTCGCGACGTACGACCAACTCCCAGTCGGTGACCGGCTCGCCCAGGTCCGCGAAGCTATCGCGGCACTCCAGGCCGAGGAGGCCGCGCTCTTGCTCGAGGTGGGGCCTGACAAAATATGTCAGCCCGTGGTAGAGGAACCGGGGAGGGACGATGGCTGACTGGACGATCCGAGACGCCGTGCCCGAGGACGAACCCGCCCTCGTGTCCATGTGGCTCCGGGCCTACGCCCATAGCGCCGACGCCCGCGCGGACTTTCCCGGATGCCACGAGAAGGCCTCGCCTGCGGAGATAGCTTACTGGAGGGCCTACCAGCCCATCGTAACGGCCATCCTCCGCGCGGCCGACGTGCAAGTCCTCTGCGACCCCGAGCGCGTCGACTACCGCCACGGCCAGCGCGCCGTCATCTGGGCGTGGACCTGCACACTCGGGCACCGTGTCTTCTGGGCCTCGGTGAAGCGGCCCATCGTGGCCGGAGACCCCGAGCTTGCCCGTGACATGGTGCGCGACCTCCTCGGCGACGTCCTCGACGCGCCCGCGGTGGCGGAATGGCATCAGATGGACCTCCACCGGCTCGGCATGGTGCCGTCCGGGTGGAAGCGCGGGGGCGCATGGCGGTCGGCCATGCTGTCCCTGTCACAAGCGCTCCTCGACGGCGACGCGCTCACGGCCGTCGTCGGTGCGCACATCCTCGACCCGGCGCGGCCGGTGTGGAAGCCGGAGGCGGCATGAGGCTCTCGTCGGTCTACTTCGCGCAGCTCGTCCCCATCCCCGGCACGGACCGGAGGGAGACGCAGATGCACGCCTCGGACGGCTGGACGCTGGAGCGCCTCGACGATGGGCGGATCCAGTGCGTGAAGGACCTCGCCGTCGACGGGGGTACCAAGCGGGTGGACTTCGTCGTCGAGCGATGGCCGTGCGTGTATGAGGGGGAGACGGTGCCCGTCACCGTCACGGTCGACCACGAGGCGCGCGAGGTGACCTTCGAGGCAAAGGAGCCCCTTGGCCCGGCCGGTGGCGTCATCTCCAAGGCGCAGGCCTCCAAGCGGGGGAAGGCAAAGTGACCGAAGCCGCAGACAGGCTCCGCCACCTCGCGTTTCTTCAGGAGATGAACGACCTCGCCGGCTCGCTGGGGCACCACCGACACGTTGACGGGGGCACCGTCTGGCATCTCGTCCGGCGCGCACGCACGGCGGTCGGGACGTGCGTGGTGCCGGTGGCGTGACCCCCGCTGACGCCATCGCCCTCGCGCAGGCTCGGAGGCAGAAGCCCCCCACGGACGACTTCGCCCGCTTCTGCGCCTGGCTCGGCGTGACGCTCATGCCGGGGCAGGCCGAGTTCGCCCGCGTGGCCTACGGAGGCGGCCAGCCGACCACGGACCTGGCCCGCAAGCTCTTCGGCCCCATCGACGCCGTCCCCGCCGAGGCCCGCAACGTGGTCGCGGCTGTATGTGGCGCGAGGGCCGGAAAGAGCTACGTCCTCGTCGCGCTGCGCCTGCTCTGGGGCATGCTCGTTCGCGACGTCTCCAAGGTCCCGCCCGGTCCTCGCGCCGCCGCGCTCATTATCGCCCCGCGCGACGCCCTGCGGCTCGAGGTGTTCCGGTACGCCCTCGGCGCAGTCAGGAGCAAGTCCGAGCTTGCCGCGATGCTCCGCGAGCCCACGTCCGACACCTTCGCGCTCCAGCGCCCGGACGGCTACACGGTCGAGTTCAAGACCGGCGTGGCGACAGCCGGAGGCACCGCGGCCCGTGGCCAGTGGTGGACCGACTTCGCGCTCGACGAGTGCGCCTTTTTTAGGGACTCCTCGTTCAAGGTGAACGACGCGGAGCTATTCCGCGCAGGCTCGGCACGCGTGCTCCCTGGCGGGCAGACCATCGTGGCGTCCACGCCCTGGGCGGAGGGCGGCCTGCTCTACGAGCTTCACCGGGACAACTTCGGCAAGCCGGCGACCGCGCTTGTGGCCCACGCCCCCACGCTGGTGCTTCACGACTCGCCGATGACGCGGGCCATCATCGAGCGCGAGAGGCAGCGCGACCCCGACAACGCGCGTCGGGAGTTCGACGCCGAGTTCATGCAGGGCGGCACGACCGTGTTCTTCGAGGGCACGACCCTCGACGCGGCGGTCACGGACGAGGTGTTCACGCTCCAGCCGGGCGACCAGGTGGCGGCAGGTGGTGACTTCGGCTTCCGGTCCGACTCCTCGGCACTCGTCATGGTCGCGCTTCGCGGTACGACGGTCCACGTCTTCGACGGCGCAGAGGAGCGGCCGAACGGCGCGCCCCTCAAGCCCTCGCAGACCGTCCAGGCCTTCGCCGCGAAGATGCTCGGCCGGTGCAGCTACCTCATGGCCGACGGCCACTACCGCGAGGCCATCGCCGAACACCTTGACGCCCACGGCCTGGAGTACGCCCCGGCCCCGACGCAGCCCGCCGAGACGTACGTGCGCGCGCGCATGCTCCTTCGGGAGGGCAGGGTTAGGATCCACGGCCTCGCCTTCCGAGGCCGCCTGCTCCAGCAGATGCGTGAGGTGCAGGGCAAGCCCACGTCGGGCGGCGGGATGAGCATCGTGCACCCGCGATGGGCCACGGGCGGCCACGGCGACCTCTGCGCCGCGCTCGTTCTCGCCCTCTGGCAGGTCACGGGCGACGCGGTGGAGGCGCAGGCCCCGACGCCAGGCACGAAGGAATGGGAGGCGTCCCTCGTCGAGGCTCGACGTCGCGCCTTCCTCGAAGACCAGGAACGACCGCAATGGATGCCGCGGCACGCGAGCGACCGCGGAGAGGGAGCATGGTGGAGGAAATGAGCGAGCACATCGGGTCAGAGTTCGTCAGCGGCCACGACCGCGGCGCGTTCGGGGAACTGCTCGGCCGGCTCAAGGCCGCTGGAGTCAAACAGCTGGTCTTCCGCGCCGAGCTCTACGCCGACAAGGAGTCCGACGCGCGATGGATTGCCATGTGTAGCGTTGGCTTCACCGCGCGCGAGAGCCGCGGACGCACCGGCGAAGAGGCTCTCCGTCGCCTCGTCGAGGCCATCGAGAGCAACGCGTAAACGCAACCCAGTTGCACATGCAACCCGGTTGCGGTAAAACTGCCACTGAGGGAACGGACCGGTGACCGACCGCGCCTACGACGTCGAGGGGCTTCGCAGCATCGTGAAAGCGATGCGCGCTCTCGGCGTTACGCGCTGGAACGGCATCGAGCTTGGTCCAGACCCCCTCGCCGAGACCCCCTCCGAGCAGACCTACACCCCTCCCGAGGTGACCGAGGCACGCGAGCGCGAAGAGCGCCGGCGCGTGGCCTATGCGTCCTCGGGCGGGCTCGTGTTGCGTCTGACTCGTGAAGCACGCTAGCGCCGCCTGGTACGACGAGCCGAAGGGCGACGTTCACGCCGCGCTCGTGGCGGTCTGGAACGTCGTCCGCGACGAGAACGCCTGGCGCGTGGACGCTGACGAGTACCACGCGGGCCTCTATGCCGCGTCGGATCGTCCCGGCGTCCGAGGGCGAAGCCGTCGCGGTTACGAGTACGGCCCCGCGACGCTGCCCTACAACGTCTGCCGGTCGGCCGTCGACACGCTCCAGGCGAAGATTGCCAAGCAGCGCCCGCTTCCGCAGGTGCTGACCCAGCGCGGCAACTGGAAGAACCAGAAGCGCGCGCGGAAGATGACGCAGTTTCTCGAAGGCGAGTTCTACCGCCAGCGCATCTTCGAGGGGCAGTCGGCTCGCATCGTGCGCGACGCGCTCGTGTTCGGTCGAGGCGTGCTCAAGGTCTGGGCTGAGGGCGACCAGGTCAGGACCGAGCGGGTTCACCCGTGGGAGCTGTTCACCGACAGCTGGGATGACCGCTACGGCGACCCGCGGAACCTCTACCACCGCCGCAGCGTCGACAAGGGCGTGGCGATGCAGCTCTTTGCCCGCTCCGAGGGAGGTGGGTGGAGGTCCTCGGCGCGCGATGCCATCGAGCAGGCGGGACGGTTCGACCTGTCCTCTGACCTCGAAGCCGGCGACGAGGCCACGACGGTCGAGCGTATCGACCTCATCGAGGCCTGGCACCGCTGCGACCGGCATTCAGACAAGCCGCACAAGTGCACCGGCCGGCATGTGGTCGTGACGACCTCGGGAACGCTCGTCGACGAGCCCTGGGAGCACGACTACTTCCCCTTCGCCATCCTCGGCTACTGCGAGCCCATCTCGGGCTACTGGGCGCACGGCCTCGTCGAGCAGCTGGAGGGCTACCAGTACGAGATCAACCTCGCCTCGCAGAAGTCGAGCGAGCAGCACCGCATGAGCGGCGTCGGCATCCTCGTGCCCACGTCCGCGAAGATGCACGACCAGCAGTTCCGGAACGGCATCAACATCATGCACCACTCGCCTGGAGGGACCCCGCAGGTCTTCCAGATGGACCTGGTGAACGAGCACACGCGCGTCCGCCCGCGTGAGCTGACGCAAGACGCCCTGAACGACGCCGGTATCTCGCAGATGGCCGCGCAGAGCCAGAAGCCCTCGGGCGTCACCGCGGCCCTCGCGCTCCAGACGCTCGACGACATCGAGACCGAGCGCTTCATGGTGTTCGGCCGGGCCTACGAGGCCTGGTGCCTCGACATCGCGCGTCGGCTCATCGACTGCGCGAAGGACATCGCGAACGACTACGGCGACCTTGCCGTGTCCGTCCCGATGAAGGGCGGCCTCCTCGACCTGTCGTGGAAGGACGTCTACGTCGACGGTACGGAGCTGCGGGTCTTCTCGACGTCGATGCTCCCGCAGCAGCTCGGCGCGCGCCTCGAGCGGCTGAAAGACCTCTGGAACACCGGCCTCATCGACCGGGCGACGTTCCTTCGCCAGCTCGACGCGCCGGACATGCAGGCGGAGCTCGACCTCGAGACCGCGGACAAGCTCGTCATCGACGAGATGCTCGAACGCATGGCTGACGCCGAGGAGGACGAGGGCGAGGAGGCGGCGTTCATGCCCCCGTCCGCGTACCAAGAGCTGACCTGGGGCGCCAAGCGCGCGCAGCAGAAGCTCAATCGCGGGCTCCTCGACGGCATGCCCGAGTTCAACCAGCTGCTTCTCCAGCGCTGGATCAAAGAAGCGCAGGCCCTCATCGACCTCGCGAACCCACCGCCTGCTCCGGCCGCTCCGGCGCTGGCTCCTCCACCGGGCGCAGCACCCCCGCCCCCTGACCTCCCCGGCCTCGGCATCCCCGGCGCCCCTCCAGGGATGGCGGCATGAGCGCCCTTGTCGAGACCGGCGACGTGGTGGAAGTGCTCGCGCGTTACCCCGACAACGCGTTCGACGCGGTTCTTTGTGATCCGCCCTACGGCCTGTCGTTCATGGGCAAGCGCTGGGATTACGACGTGCCCTCTGTCGACTTGTGGCGCGAGGTCCTTCGCGTGTGCAAGCCCGGCGCGCCGCTGCTCGCTGCGTTCGGTACGCGCACGTATCACCGCGGCGTCGTGCGGATCGAAGACGCGGGGTGGGATATCCGCGACTCGATAGTGTGGATGTACGGGTCGGGCTTCCCTAAGTCGCTGGACGTCAGCAAGGCGCTGGACGCGGCGGCGGGTGCGGAGCGCGAGGTAACCGGCGTTGCCGGACGCACTGGAGGCGGCAGGGCGTGCATGAACGACGCCCCAGGAAACGGACGCGCTAAGGACTATCTGGCGGGAGAGTTCTACTCGACCGCCCCCGCGACCGACGCCGCACGCGAGTGGTCCGGCTACGGCACTGCCCTGAAGCCCGCGCACGAGCCCTATGTGCTCGCGCGCAAGCCGCTTGACGGCACGGTCGCGGCGAACGTCGCGCGGTGGGGTGTCGGGGCGCTGGCCATCGATGCGTGCAGGGTCGAGGGACCGCCGAGCGTCGGCGGCAAGTCAGGCGACGGGTTGGGCTACGGCGGTGCAGACGGCACGCGTGTCATCGACCGCAGCATGACCGACGGCCGCTGGCCCGCGAACGTGATCCTCGACGAGGGCGCGGGGGCGTTGCTCGATGCGCAGACGGGCGCGCGGCGCAGCGCCGGCAACTATCCGAGCGATGCGACCGGACGCGACGGAGCGACGTCGCTCCGTCCCACGCAGGGGAAGCTGTACGCCGACAGCGGCGGCGCCTCGCGCTTCTTCTACTGCGCGAAGGCGTCCCGCGCCGAGCGTGACGCCGGCTGCGAAGACCTGTCCCCGTCGACGGGAGGGGAGGCCACGGGCCGCGAGGACGACAGCGCCGGCACGCGCAGCCCCCGCGCAGGCGCAGGCCGCACCGGAGGCGCCCGCAACGTCCACCCGACCGTGAAGCCCCTCGCCCTCTGCGAGTACCTCGCGCGGCTCATCTTGCCGCCGAGGCCTGGCGCGATCCTGGTCCCGTTCGCGGGGTCAGGGTCCGAGATGATCGGCGCCCTGCGCGCCGGCTGGCCCAGCGTGGTCGGCATCGAACGCGAACCCCTTTACGTGCGCATTGCAGAGATGCGCCTAGCCAAAGCAGCCGCATGAGCGACAACCTCCAGCAGACCACCTCCGCCGTCCCGACCATCGCCGAGACCGCGCCGACGCCTCCGGGTGACGGCGCCGACGACTTCGACGCACGGCTCCACGCCCTCCGCGCCGAGCCCGACGCTTCCGCGCCTGCGCCTGCCCCGGAGGCGGGGAACAGTCTCCCTCCTGCGTCCGCCTCCGAGGCAGACTCAGACGCCGGAGCCAAGCGGGCCGAGGAGCGACGTGCACGCCTCGCCGAGATGCAGGCGCGCCTTCGCCGCCAGGTCGACGACCGCCCCGCGCGACCGACCGAGGATTACGTCGCGAAGCTTGCCGAGGCGCAGAAGCGTCTCGACGAGATGCAGGCCGCTCAGTCCAAGTTCGTTGACCCGTCGAAGCTCGACGAGGCCGGGTTCTTCGACCTCGCCAAGCGTCTCCAGGTCAGCCCGCAGAAGCTCGGCGAGTTCCTTCGCGAGGCCACGCTCCACCCCGAGGTGGTCGCCGCGCAGGCCGCGCAGAAGGCGCTCGACCCGCGCATCGCTGCCGCCGAGGAGCGCGCCGCGAAGGCCGAGCAGATGGTTCAGCAGTTCATCGCCGAGCAACACGCCCGCGAGGCGCAGGCCCGCGAGGCGGCCGTGATGAACCAGTTCGTTCAGAGCATCACGCCCGAGGAAGCGCCCCACGCGGCGACGTTCCTCCAGGCCTTCGGGCCTCAAGAGTTTCTGCGTGTCGTGGAGTCCGCAGCGTCGGAACTTCCCGAGGGCGCAGGCCGTCAGGCACTCGTTGACGTTCTCGAAGAGAACCTCGAGCGGCTGGCGCGCGCGTTCGTTCCCCCCAGCAGTGCGAAGCAGACGACCCCTACCCCGATTCACGCCGCAGCGAAGGCAACCACCGTTTCCAACACTCTCGCGCAGACCCGCGCGTCGGTGGTGGAGGACGACGACTGGGCCTCGCTGCCGTTCGAAGAGCGGCTCGCAAGGATGAAGGCGTCGGCCTAACCGCCTGACCTCGGGCGTGCGCGCGAACCGGGAGGTTCGTTATGCCCGCCGCAACCGTCTCTCAGTACAAGTTTATTCGCTCGCTGTGGCCGACGAAGGCCATCGTCGAGCAGATCGTAAAGCAGTCCCCGCTCCTCGGCCTCATGCCGAAGGACACGCAGTTCGGGGAGAAGATCCGTTACGTCACCGTCGGCACCGGCGGTGGACAGGGCCTCGGTAGCGAGTTCCTGGAGGCCAAGCAGAACAAGACGCCGTCGACCGGCGAGGAGTTCCAGGTCCAGACGGTCCCGTTCTACGGAAACTTCTCCATCTCCGGCGACATCTGGCGCAAGTACGAGTTCACCGGGAACAAGGGCCTCATCGTCGACCCGATGGCCCGCGACTCGAAGAACCTCCTCATGGAGGCGAAGAACGACCTGTCGTCCTTCCTCCATGGCAACGGAGGCGGCGCCGTCGGCCGCATCCTCTCGACCTCGACGCTCACCTCGCAGACCATCACGCTCGACAAGGGCGCGGACCGTCGACGCATCCGTCGCGGCATGACCCTCTGGGCCGCCACGACGGACGGCACGAGCGGCTCGGTCCTCTCGGGCTATGTCAAGGTCGCGAGCATCGGCGGCACCGAGTCTGCGCCGACCGTCACGGTCGAGCAGGCTTCGTGGGCGGCGGGCATCCCCGGCCTCACCACGACCAGCTACCTCTTCCGCGCCGGCACGTTCGGCAACGTCATCAAGGGTCTCGACGCCTGGTGCCCGGAGCACACGGGCTCGCCCTCGGCGTTCCTCGGCGTCACGCGCTCGAACGACCCGGACAAGCTCGCCGGTCAGTGCCTCACGGCCACGACCACGAGCCCGCGTCAGCGCATCATGGACGCGAGTCGCCTCCAGGCGGACGCGACGGGCGCGGAGAACCCGGTCTACCTCCTCTCCACGCGCAACTGGGTCAACCTCTTCAACGAGCTCTCGTCGTCGGGGTCGCTCCAGCTGACGAAGATGCCGGCCGCGCCGATGGGTGGGATCAAGATCGGCGTCGAGTACGACGCGATCTCCATCGTCGGCCCGAGCGGCAACATCAAGGTCGTTGCCGACCCGTTCGCGCCCGACAACGTGGAGCGCCTCCTCGACCTCAGTGTCTGGAAGCTCTCGTCCACGGGTGAGCTCCTGCACTGGGACAAGGGCGCGACGCCCGACGGCCCGATGCTCGAGGACCAGGCCGACGCGCGCGAGGTTCGTCTCGTGGGCGACATGGCTACGGAGTGCTGGAACCCCTGGGCCAACGTCCGGGTCAAGGTCGCCTGAGAAGGAGCTGAGAAATGCCTACGGATCGCGAATACATCAAGATGCAGGATGCCGGGCGACTCGGCACCACGGGCGCGGTGGACCCCAAGGGCGAGGCGGACTACGTCCACGCGGACGTTCTCTTCTTCGACAAGGCGTCCGCCGACGCGATGGCGAACACCACTACGTCGGAGACGTACACGGGCGTGTACTTCCCCCGCAAGGTGCGCCTCCTCTCCGTGACGTACGTGGCGCTCGCCACGGGCATCACGGCCGACAACACCAACTACGCGACGGTGACCGTCTCGAAGCGCGACAGCGCCGCGGGGAACAAGGCCACGGTCGCGACGCTGACCACGACCATCACCAGCTCGGGCAACGTCACCACGGGCGCCGGCAAGGCCCTCGTGCTGACGGCTGCGAACGTGGTGGTGGACGCGGGCTCGTCGTTCACGTTCGAGATCGCGAAGGCGGGCTCGGGCGTCATCGTCCCGGCGGGTCGCTTCACCGTTCACTACACCTACGTTTGAGAGGGGTTCGTCATGCCTTACGAGCCCATCATGGACGGCAAGAGCACGCCGAACGTTTACGGCGAGCACCTGTTCAAGATCCGAGCGACCTTCGGCGCAACGTCCACCGTGACGTACCGTTCGAAGGACGCGACGATCGCGAAGACGACGACGACGACGTTCACCGTCACCCTCCCCAAGCCCTACGCCGAGATCACGCATTTCGGGCAGAGCTGGGCGAAGGCGACGGGAGCTGACCCGCTCGCCATGCAGATCACGACGAACAACGTTGCGACGGACGGCACGATCGTTCTCACCTCGGTGAGCACGAACAGCGCCGGGGTCGCGACGGCGCCGGCCACCGGCGACGTCGTGTACCTCCAGATCGGCGTGTCCTGCGACTCGCTGAACAACCAGTTCACGGGCTGACCGTGAAGGGACTCCTCGCCATCCTGGGCAAGCCGAAGGGCGCGCCTGACAGCGAAGAGGCCGAAGGCCCCGACTCGGAGGACGCGGGCGGTATGTCCGCGTCCTTCGAGAAGGAGGCCCTTTCTGCCGCGAAGGACGGAGACCTCGAAGGCCTCGCGCGCGCCCTCATGGGCTACGCGAAAGCCTGCAAGGCGGAGTGACGCATGGCCCTGACGCAGACCCTTGCGCAGCTACGGACGAACGTGCGCCGCATGGCGGACGTGGCGGGCACGACTGCGCTCCAGCGTCACCCCGACACCGACCTGAATGACTACGTGAATCGGGGAATCGCTGCGCTCCGGCGTGAGCTGGACGTGGCGATCCCCGATCAGCGTTTCCTGTCCTCGACCACTACCTCGACCGTCGCCGGCACGAGCACCTACGCGCTCCCGGCAGGCTTCAACTTCCTCGTGTCCGTGGACCTCGAAGCCCACGGCACAAAGCTCTGGCTCGTCCCCTACGAGATGCACGAGCGCCCCACGCTGACCTCCCCCGATACGGCCTACGCGGGCACCCCCGCCCACTATCGGCTCCGGGGAAGCAACATCGAGGTCCTCCCGACCCCGCAGGGCGTCTTCACCCTCACGCTCTGGTACGTCGCCGACCCTTCGACCCTGAGCCTCGACGCCGACACCTTCGACACCATCACGCGCCTGGATGACTTCGTCATCGCCTACGCCTCCAAGCTCGTGGCGATGAAAGACAAGAACTGGGACCTCGTCGGTGCCTGCGACGGCCTCATGGACCGCATGCGCGAAGACGTGCAGTTCATCGCGCGCGGTCGTGACCGGAACGCCCCGAGCCGCATTGTCGACGAGGCCCTCGCCGACCGGTACGGCCGCGTGAGGCGCTGGTGAGCGCTGCGGTTGTCAGCAGCAGCGGCGTCGTTCGGAAGCTCGACAAGCCCGCGCAGTCCGTCGAGGTCTTCACGTCCT
>Ga0315904_10011738_pt1 | contig 11141 bp, 18 predicted proteins | sample LakEriMetagenome_6_FD_203529 | JGI IMG/M metagenome (GOLD analysis project Ga0315904, IMG submission 203529) | Freshwater fungal communities from buoy surface, Lake Erie, Ohio, United States - Buoy 12 MA120 | ecosystem: Environmental > Aquatic > Freshwater > Lake | place: USA: Lake Erie, Ohio... | reverse complement strand
TAGTAAGACCATATATATAAACACCATTACCGGTGGTCTTATCTATTTCCTCAGCCTGAGCATCTTTACGCTTCAACCCGTGCATCTCTTTGACACCATAGTAATCAAAGATCTCAGTAGCATCTTTTCCTATAAGGAGAACAAACTCTCCCATATCAATCTTCTTCATATAACAAACATACAAATTTTTTAGAAATCTTAAGGGTAAATTAACCATACCATATTAGAAGATGTGATGGGCCCCCCAGCAACAGCCCCCCGGCCTCAGCCGCGGCAGGGGTACCCCCTGTGCTTGCGCATGCTGTCTTGGATGCACTGCACAACAGCTGCTGAAAAATTTCCTAGGGGAAATGTTTTGCATCTGTAAGTACATTGCTGTCATCTGCTCACACAGCAGAGCTGAGCTCACAGCTGATGCTAACCTTTGGTAACATAGTAACTCATAAATTCTTTACTATGTCTACTTTCATCACTAAGGTTATTAATAACCCACGTTCTTCAAGTTATGTCATACTGTCACACATTTCCGCCAAGGGCTCCATTGTGCTCAGTAAGACAAAGGCCAAGTCTCTTGGCTTATACGTCAATAAGATTTACATCATTGACGCATGGCCAAAGAAACTTGAGTCAGGCAAGACCATGCACATTATAAAAGTGCAAGGTTGCCTGAGCACGCAACAAAAGCGTGCAACAAAGAGCAAGAAGTCTTAGGACTTCTTCTCTTTTTTTTTCTGCTAACCTTATCCATAACTTAAAATCTTTTAAGCTATGGAAACAAATCATCAACTTACAGTTTCAGATTTATACAATGGTGAGGCACCATTGTTACAGTGCTTCCACAGACCAGCTCGTTTTAAAGAGCTTAACTATGGAAGAACAACCTGGTTTATTAACTTTGGTCATGCAAAGTTATATATACCAGGATGTTTATGGCTTGATAAGCCATCAATATCAATACTTGCATTAATGCAACTATGTGATAACTATCACCGTTTGGTGCCTTCAGCAGTCACCAAGAAACGCAAAGAGCGTTTAGAACTTGAGTTTAAGCAGAAACTGAGTTTCTACAAAATCAAGTTGCACCGTAAATCAAGATTGTACGGTGATTGGTATGCCCTTGAGAGCATACAGAAAAGAAAGGGTTAATAACCCTTTTTCTTTTACCCTTTTATTGCTAACCTTTTAATTAATTGGATAACCAATTAATTTATATTTAAATATGGCACTAAAAGCGCAATTTAAAGGCACCACCAAGAATGGCGGTGTAGTGTACAAAGTACACGGTACACCTGAAGAAATTCAGGAGTACAAGTCAACCATCCCTGCGGAATGGCTTGACAAGCACATTGCAGATGATGGAACAATGTTATTGTTCGCATCCTTTGCAATGCCAGGCAAGCGGGACGCTTACCACCCGTTATACAAAGTAGTAACGGGAGATAACGCAGGGCGTTATACCCTTGATACCGCTGACCTCCGCTTTGCAGAGGCACAGCTCAAGGGTGTGAAGAATGCTATTCTTCAGGACAAATTGGCTACTGCCATTGTCCAAGATTTGCGTGGCACGGTCTCTGACACGGTGCTCACACAAATTCCTCAAGTTACGGTTGCACCTACCTTGAGTGAACCTGACATCAACAAAGTTGATTAAGGTTGGCAAAAGGGATTCTTAGGAATCCCATTTGTTTTTTTAATCCCTTTTTTTGCTAACCCGCCACTTACGTGGCGGACATTGCTACATAGTAGCCAATGTATAATGCATAATGGACATATGTCCAAAAGATTTTACATCTACTCATTATGTATTAATCATAATGCATACATGCACTGTGTATTATTTAATTAATCTATAGAAGATTAAGTATAATATAATAGTATATGAATGCAAACTGTGTATACATGGTGTGATGCTTTAAGTAAAGCGTTATAACTATCTGATAATCAGTGTGTAAGAGAGTGTGGAAATAAGTAGTACTTATACACTATCCTTTTCTATACCTCTATGCTATTATCAGAATTACTCTCTTATATATATACTTTAGTATATAATAAAAAAAATATAGCTAATTTTTATAAACCATATAATCATGATTAACTATGTATGATTGCACTCTCTATGAGTATTACTATCCTTTAGATAAATAGTATAATACTCACCCGGATTATCCTAGATATGATATAAACTGTCTACTAACATCTCTCTCTTGAACAAATGATAGAGTGAGATACTCACCTTATGTTTTAATCAATGTATCAGCCAATTCATTGTGAGCACCCTGTGCTTAATGGCTAACATCTTATACTAGTTAAACGGATGCAACCAATACTAGTTTTATTTTACTCTCATCCAATTGCAGGAATATTACCAATCTATAAGAAGAGAGGTGTAACAGTAAAGCTACGGTTTTACAATATGGTTACTGTCTTATAAGGAGATATATATCAAGGGTTGCAACCTTGTGAGAGTACGCAATAGAAAGGCAGTGATATTCTGCGTATACCTGAGCATGTAGACAAAAGGCTCTTTTTTTAGTATATTCACCTCCCAAAATAAATTAACATGGAGAACAACACAATTGTACTATTTGAGTACACAAGAAATGGAGTAGTATATACTACACCAAATGAACTCATCGCTATGCTACGTGCACAGGATGGTAAATACTTCAGTGTAGAGTATACACTGTAAGTTAAATTCCCAATGCACTTAGTTGTAATACTAATGATATTGTAGTAGGGTCTCAACAATACTGTTGCAACAGGTTGAGTAGGAATGCACAATTCCCTAAATATCAAGACAGCCATGTAGTCATTGGTATTAGTTATTACAACTGAGTGCAGAGGGATATTTAACATTTATCCAAAACATAATAGAGGTCATATAAGAATATAAACCTTTAAATATTTTGTTATGGAAAATGTAATTAAAACCTTTGAGCAACTTAAAGAATTGTATGATAAACATTATCAACATGAAGATTATGATGATAGTTGGGATGCACATGCTGTAGACTACTGTTATTATGAACTTGATATGTTAGAAGGATGGATCGTAGAACACAGAGCTAGCGGAGATAGTGTATGTGGATGTGATTATTGTTATCAAGAATTCCATCAAGTTGTAGCATGGGTTGAAGGTTGTGAACCTTCTGACTGCCAGGAATAGACTAGCATTCATTTGGGAGCATGTGACCATGAAAGAGGCATGCATATTTATTAATTTACAGAGGACGCATGGCTCTGGGTAGTAGCAATACTATTGGGATGGCACTGTGGGGAACGCAGAATAAATCTATCCTTATGATGAACAAAGAAAGATTGTCCGTTTATAGTACGGGGCTGAGAAAATCTGAGAGCCAATACTATTTATTAATGCACCATTTCTACTTCCCAAGGGTAGACAGTTGTAATCACGCAGGCCTACTAGATAGAATGAGTTCAAACCAATGAACAATAAATATCTTCCTTAAATGAAAAAGTAGAGGTTCAGAAGTTACAACTGAGTGCAGAGGGATATTGATTAGTAACCAATTAAATACACATATATGATTTCAAAGCTAGTTTTAGACATTGCTGTATTAGTTACAGCAGTAAATGGTTCTTGTTCTAAAGAATACAAAGAATCACTAAGTAAACTAAAGAAAGATGATTTACTTATGCTCAAAGAATCTTATGAGCAAGAGCTCTCTATTACAATAGAGAACTAAAATAACATTGCCCCGCAATAACCAAGGTCAACAAGTATACTAGTATATGTTATACCGGAAAATGCCTGTAAAGGTAATTCTTGTATATCTATCAATACTTAAAACTTCGTGTGTTATTGTGGGGCATACTAATGCACCATTCCTCAGTGGATATAAAGACTTCTTGTATGACCTCTGTTGCTACACGTTAAGATGTACAAGATGTGAAACCACAATGATTAATTCAGTTCTACAAACAGTTTGCATTGACACTGTATTATGCACATTAACAATGAAGTAGAAATTAATCATTCTCCCAAGGTGAGGCAGTTGTAATAGGAGGGGTGGATCCAAAAGGACAGGTAATGCTGTCGCCACATAGGTAGGCTGGTGTTTTTAACAGAAGCCTATTACAACTGAGTGCAGAGGGGTAAATAATTATTAACTCACTTAATTATACTCAATGAAATATTTAAACATTGTAAACAGTCTTATAGACAAGAATATTATAAAGCATAATATTCAAGATGTACTTGTTTTAGCACAACAAATAGGTGATTTACAGTCTATCTATTACTGTGTGAAAAATAGTATTGATAATAACATTACTGATGCTCAAGCATATCAAACATCAGATGATGATATATTGGCATGGTTAAGATTAGAATTTAATCAATTCTAATATACAATTAATCAAATGTAACGTGGAACAACTTATTAAAGCACAATAAGCCACATCTACAGGAGTTAGGCATTTGGAATCTACGGTATTTATACCCTGGGATTTTATGGCTTTATACTGTAGTCGTAATGCACCATTCCTGATTCCCAAGGTCAGGCAGTTGTTGGTCAAGCTCCCGTGAAGTTACCCTAAAAAGTAATGTGAGGTGTGATGCTTGAGGAGAGGTAACGTTACTCCAAAGAGTAGCTTCCAACAACTGAGTGCAGAGGGGTGTAACTTAAAAACCAACTTATATGCAATTTACTTTTAAAAAGTCACTATCTAAAGATGAGATAGCAGTGGCTATTATTCCTACAATAGGATATCATTCTTTTGTAGAAACACAAGAAATCAAAGAAAGATTTAAAAAGAAACAAGTTATTAAAACTACCAACCGTACCATTGTACTACACTGGTTAGTTTGGGGTTTTGCTATAACAATTTAAAAATCAACTCAAATGAAGACTTACATTGACTTTTACAACTTCTTTAAGAAGTTTTCTATTCAATCTCTAGAAGAGATTAGAAAAGAGATTTGCCTGGATGGCAAGAGTGAAATCAATTCTCTTAAACTAAGAGTAATTGATGATCTGTGTTATTTTAAACACTATGGTATTGCCTTATGAGTGCTAATGCAATTAACACAGCAATAATTACCTTTGCGCTTGTAGTTATTAGTATGTTAATCTACAAAAGAGTAATTACTGATAATACAGGATTCAAAGAGAATTACCGTATTGACCTGAAACAAGATGGATATCTTGTTTATGACCCTATTAAAGACACAACAGTATTTGTTGTAAAAGACAGTTTAGAAGAATGGTTTCTTCAAAACAATTTATAAACCTCAAACACAAAACAAAATGAGCAAATTAAAGCTAAATTTTGCTACAAGAGTAGCAAGCATGAGAACAGCAAAGTCTGAAACATCCGGAGCTAATAATGCTGAAAGAGCAAAAGTTCAGGCTGCTGTTAATGGTTCACCAGTAATCATTGACAGATCTGTATTCAAGAAGACAGATATTGAAAGAGCAGAGCTTGCAACTGCTAAAAGTAAATGGAAAAGGGCACAGGTGAAATAACCTGTGCTCATCAACTCAAAACTCAACTCAAATGAAAATTCACTTAAAAACTAAACAGGGAATGTTTACTGTAGTAGACTACGGTAGAGATTACATTACACTACAGACAAAGTTAAAACACTTTACTGTACCAGCTCATGAATTCAAATGCTTTGCAGGCGGTGGATGGGGAGAGGCTACTGAACATGATCAGAAATTATTCTTGTCAGTAGTTGCACCACACATGCTTGAGAAAACATTAGAAACTGAAGCTAAGATAAAAGCATTAGCATCTTTAATAGATATACAAGAGAAAGCAAAACAAACTGCTTCTGAGTATATATCTGCTATTGCAGCACAACAAGGTGAAGAGTATGAGAACACTGTTCTTGATACTAGTGACCTTGAATCTGATGATGATGGATATGATGATTGGCTCAAAGAAGTAAGAGAAGAAGAAGAGAGAAGAACTCCTAAAGAATGGAATGACATGTTATCTAGAAGAGATGAACAACTCCAAGATTTAAAGAGTAAACTTAATTCTATTGCTTCTAAAGTATATGCTAATACTCCAGATTTATCTAAGTATCAGAATACTAAGGGTACCAAGTTCATTATACAAGTTGCACATGATGATGTAACAGATTGTAGAATGTGCTTTGATCCTTATTGCTTCGTAGATAATTTTCACAGTTCTATCAGTGGAATATATCGTAGTAACAAGTATTTTACTGCTAATGGTGGCTGGTTAAAAGTAATTAATGATGATGTCATTCTTTACTATAAATCCGGTGACTATGGTGTATACAATGATGCTACTGCTATAGAATGTGCAAAGAAACTATTTCCAGGTAAGAATATATATTCTTATGCTGGAAAACAATGGGATGATGAATTGGATGTTCAGTTTCCAACGCTACCATTTTAACCTTTTGTCCTGAGTATGACGTTTAAAGTGCTCATTTAATCAAAACAGTAATTAATCTCAAAAACCAAATTCAAATGAGAAATTTATCAAAGAAGGGACTTTCAATGTCTCAAGCACAATCAATTAGTAACCTATGCAACCAGCGTGCACAGGAGATTAGTAATGAAATTTCAAACTATAATGTTTGCTCTAAAGTTATCAAGGTAGATAGAGATGACTATAGTTTGGAAAAAGCATCACCAATGCCAAGTAATGTAAGCTCATTGCTTCTTGAAAAGGCAAGGTTGCATTCTACACAAGGTTTCTTGATGGAAGCTATCAAAGCTAAAGAAGCTGAGATGGATAGAATAAGAGGTCTAAAGCCTTCACTGACTCATATTGAGGTACCAGTACGTAAAGTACCTGTGGACTTTGATATCATTGAATCAGTCAATGAATCTTGGGGTTGGGAACAACTTACTGATGCTGAATATTCTGAGTATCTAGAAGCTGAAGCTTATGCTTCACATCTTGGTCAGTTTATTCACCGTGGTGGTAAGCTTAGTTCCATGAGAACTCAGATTTCTAATCTACCAGCCATTGAATGGATGGAGATAGAGACTGGTAAGAGAACTCCAGTGAAGATTACTGCACATCATTCTGCAAAAGAATTGCATGCTGTTCATGAAGAAATTGCTGCTACGCACAGAGTGTATGAGCAGAGAGTCAATTACTTCAAGGCAAAGGTTAAAAACCTTGTCAGTGAGAAGAATGCTGCTATTCAAAAGCAGAATGCTGATATGTCTGCAGAATATGCTAAACAAGAAAAACTCTTTAATGAAGAGTATAAGGTAGCATTTGATGCATATAATGCTCAAATCATGGTTGAGACTATGAATTTCAATGCACAGCGTGAACTTGACATCAAGGAAACAGCAGCATTGAGAATCCAGGTTGATCCTAGATTTCAAAGTGTCATTGATTTATTCCTTAATGAGGAATAATTAAATATAGGTGAGTAGGAGTGGAAGCACAAGCTGAAGCTCCTGCACTTTATATTGGGTGACAGGATTTTGCCTTTATGGCGTTTAACATATAGAAAAAGTTTATAAACTAACTTCAATCGGGAGGCCAAAGGAGCCTCCCATCACCGCTCTTCTCTCAAACACTAAAGCTTATATATCAACAGTGTTGGTATATTATTTAAGTCTTAGTATTTGTTTTTGCCCTTGAACGGGAGAAGAGGTCCTTGATTTTGATTTTGTTTTTAACCTTAGCTATATATTCCTGTCACCCAGTGACTATTTTATAAGAATATTTACAAAACTAAATGATTACAAATGGATGATTTAATTAAAGCCCATGGATGGGTAATGAATGAGCAGAATTTTTTAAGATTGAAAGATTCAGACTATCAACTATCTATTATTCCAACATTTACATATTGGAGTAGAGATAAGAATGACATGTTGTTTAGGAGTAAAACACCAACCGGTATGTATTTGAACATTGCTCTTTTTAGAGTATGTATTAATGCTGAGACTAAAAATGTGAGTCAATCAATGTGCATGATAACAGATGTAGATTCAGAAGAGGATTTTTATGATTTTATGATCAGTATTCAAAAACAGGTAGCTCATGAACAGGCAGCATAAATCAGGATATGAAGAAATGGCAGAGTATTGTGCTCTGCCATTAAAACAACAAAGGTTCATGTTTTATTATGGAGCATTCCTTAAAGAGTGTACAACAGTAGATTCCAAAGAAACTGATACTCATATTTATGCTTCTGTTTCTCAGTATAAACTTAAGTTTGGCAACAAACTGTTTATTACAAGAAAGAATCTTGAAGGATATACATATGATAAAACCACCGGTAAATCTAAAATCTGGTATGGTAAGCAGTTTTATTCTTTAAGTGTTGCACTTCAAGATAGAATCTTTGAGAGTCTGAATATTTGTTGGGCAAAAGAGATGGACTTTAATTTAAGAAGTCTGATATCAAATAGAACTTTAGATAGAATTATTAAGAATAAAATCAATTCTGAAGCAGATATAGTATTAGATTATCTTAAAACTATTAATCTCCATAAACTATCTATAGATCCAGTGAAGTTACTGTCTGTTTGTAAACATATTGAGTTTGCTTATTCTCTTAGGTCTGTAAGACATCTACTTAAATATTGTACTGACCCAGCAAAATTAGTTGAAAATGCAAGTATAAACGGTACATTTAGTAGTTATGTTTATACAGTAGCAAACTTTGCTGAGATGTTTGATGAGAAGTATGAGCCTTGTTTATCTGATAAAGAATATCAGAATATAATTGAAAAGTACAGACAGAGATGTCAAGAGTATAAAACAGAACTTATGTTGGACAAATATTTACTATTTTGAGTATGAATCAAATAAACATTTCAATTACTAATGATGATTTAAGTAACAGTATTAGGGGTATACTAAAAGACGCACCAAATAAAGATGATCTTGTAAGATTGCTTTCTGACGTTCTATCAGAACAACATATTGCTTGTAATTATTTCTTTACTTTGATACTTGGTGGTAAACTACCTAAGTTTCCGGCAATTGGTACTATAGGTAGTATAAGACTTACAGATTTACCATTTGGTTTTAGTGCTTTAGATTATGAACCAGTTTCAAAACAAGGTTATATTAGAGTTATAGTAGTAGATCATAGAAATTATAATGCATATTGTCCTATTGTTGTACGTTTGCCTAGTATAGAATCAGATGAAGTTGAAGGTGCTATAGCTAATGTAGGTTTAAGGGACTTTCATGATGACGGTTTATTAGAGTTTTAAGTTACTACATTCTGCTGATGTAGTTTCCATAAATGATACAGGGGGGAGAAATCCCCCTTTTCATTGTATAGCTATATAATGCATTCATTGATAAGTAACTCTTGTTATGAAAGTTTAAATATTATACATTTACTATTATTTGTATAATTGTATTACCAACTACCTAACGGGAAAACTGTCTATTTAACAATAGAAGAGTATCTAGATCTTACAGATTCTGATATACAGTACCTTATGTCCCTAGATTACGGTGAATCAATACTTAATCCTTTCTACGGTTCATCTGTTGACAAAAAAGAGTCAGAGAAAATCTATGACTTTGAATGTCTCTTAGACACAGATGATGAAATAACAAATATTCCATCAAATGATCAACCATTTGATGATGCAATAGATTTATCAGAAAATCTGGATTTATAGTTCTTATCTGCAGTACAGAACTATATACTTGCTTACAGTTAGAGTTACTGTAAGTATAGTATCATAACTCAAAGTTCAATTCAATAAATTGTTTAATTAAAAATTAGAGCCATGAACTCAAAAGTTAAAGTGGTAGCTGATGCTACATCAAATGCAGTTATTGTTGTTAGTGAAAACAACGCAGATTGGGGTTATGTACGTCTTGAGCAAGTACGTACAGTTATTGATGACAATGGATTCATTGCCAGAAAAACAATGTCTTGTTTGCTAAAAGGTCCAGTTGAAACTCTGAAGGAGTCTGGCTTTTATGCAGGACAAGAGTTGCCTGGTACTATCATTATTGAAGAGTCTTTGGCTCCGTTCAATAAGAAGAATCCTGAGCGTGACTACAAGATTGCAGGTGAGACAGGCATTATCTGCCGTCAAGCAGGTGCACCTATCTATCGTAGAACTAAGTATGTTCCTACACCAAATGCCGCAGATGGTACAATGGTAGAGCATGACAATGTTGAAGAGCTACGTGCAGCATATGCATCTAGCAATAAAGCTGTTACACCAAATCAACAGTTTGATATTCAATAATCAATTTAATGTATATGTAATAAGGGGAGGGAGAAATCTCTCCCTTTATTATTTTAATGTAAATCAAAATGGAAAAGACAAGCAGAAAACAAAATTTTGAGTACTCCGGCAAACTTGCTGAGTATCAACTTATGGCAAACAAGACTACTATAAGTTATGAAGTAGACAGATATACGCCATATCAAAACTATCTATACAAACGTGCATTGTTTGGATTAAATAGTTTACCAAAGGAAGATTTAGAAACAATGTGTTTAAAGAAAAAACACAGAATAAACAAAGTCTATCAAAAAGGTCAGAATGTAATTAATCTGTATAAACAGAAACTTACAATTGCATATACTAATTTCTTATTTGAGAGACTGTTTCCTAATTCTCCAATTACTGATTTTTTGTTAGCAAATGAAGAGACAGATGCAAACTTTAAGAATCAGTTAAACTTTAAAGATTTAAACATCACAAAAGATGATATTATTCGTATCTTTATTGAGGAAGGAGTTCTACCTAAGAACTTTATGGAGATATCTACAGATCCAAATCAATTACCAAGACTTAAAAACCAAAAACTATGAGTAGAAAAACGTATTTTTCATGGACAGATGAAAAGAGAGCTGAGCTAAGAGAACTTGTAAATGGATATTCAGATATAAAAGAAGGTTTCAAGGAAGCTGCTGTACTATTTGGTGTCTCTGAACAATCATGTATAGGTGCATATAATTATGAACCTAAGAAGCCAATTATTGTAGAGGTTGACCCCTCTGAATTAGAACCAAGAAAAACAAGAATTATGGAAGGTACACTTAAAACCCTTACTGAACCTAAAGAAATACCTATGCATGTAGAATGTGAAGTAGAGATACTTAGTTCTAATCATAGTTATGACATTAGGCATCTCGGTGAGTATCTTTTGATTAATGTAGAAGGTACGGTCATACTACTTAA
>Ga0315904_10011736_pt1 | contig 11142 bp, 4 predicted proteins | sample LakEriMetagenome_6_FD_203529 | JGI IMG/M metagenome (GOLD analysis project Ga0315904, IMG submission 203529) | Freshwater fungal communities from buoy surface, Lake Erie, Ohio, United States - Buoy 12 MA120 | ecosystem: Environmental > Aquatic > Freshwater > Lake | place: USA: Lake Erie, Ohio... | reverse complement strand
TACATCCCAATATAAAGGAAGCACCCTCTTTTATTAAAGATAATTTTATTCCGCTACAAACATCCGGGCAATTGAAATTTATTCCATGTACTGATTCTGATTACCCGTTTATCCACGGTTTGAATATTAGATTTGTTCATGGGCATACATTGGGTATGATGTTACCCATTATAAATATAGAAAATCAAACATTTGTTTATTGCGCTGACCTTATTCCCACCATTCATCATTTGTCGCTATCTTATATCATTGCTTATGATATCCAACCTCTTGAAACTATAAAAGAAAGAAGTATATTTATAGAGGAAGCCTTAAAGAACGATTATGTTCTCATCCTTGAACATGATGTAGAGCATACTTGTATTAAATTAATGAGAAATGATAATGGAAAAATTCAACCAATACCCTATTTTTTAAAGTAAAATTATAATTTAGAGGGATAATCATTTTTTATGAGTCTTTCATACAAGTTATTAATCTCATTTATTTGTTTTTTTCAATTTGCATGTCTTTCCGTTTTTTGTCAGCTTCGAATATCAGGAAATATAAATGAATTTATTAATCTATCAAGTGGTCTCTATAAAGGATTGGCGGTAGATAAATTTGGTTTTGTTTGGATGGCAACGGATGAAGGTTTATACAGATTCGATGGTAAAAAGTCAACCTTTTACAACGAAGCATGTCCCGGAGGCTTTTTAAAATCTATTAAAGCACTTTCTGATGGTTCTCTTATCGTAACGCATGATAAAGGAGTAACAAAAATAATCCCTCATATTTATTCACCGAAATTTGAAATTCTTGCCGTTGGTGAATTATTTGCTACGAAAGATAAAATGTTTTATCCCAAAACGATATTTGAAGATTCAAAAAATAGATTGTGGATAGGCGAGGATAATGGAATTTCATTAATTAAAAATGGAAAAAGGACTAAATTTTTCCCTGAAAAAATGAATACCCCCGGGAGTATTTTTAGAAATTTTTCAATAGCTGAAGATTATTCTGGCAATATATGGGCCATTTCCTTTAATGGTGAATTTTTTAGGTTTTCAGAAATGTTGGAAAAATTTATTTTTACTCCTCTTCCCACTAAAATAGAAAAGATTACTCAGCTTTTTATTATTTCAAAGAACACTTTTCTAATTGGTTCAAGCTCAGGTTTGTTTAAACTTGAATTATTACCTGATTTAACCTTTGATAAAATAATGCCTTTGAAAGTACCTGCGGGTATTACTTCAGGCGTAATTTTTGACAGACAAATTTATCTGGGAACTGAAAATGAAGGCTTATTTATCCTCAATATTGATAATCTAGATAAACCGTATCTTAAAATTGAGGATTTACCGTTTGATGATATAGTAGATTTATCTTATGATAAAAATAATGGCCTTTGGATTGTGAGCAGTGAATCTTTTGCCACTTTTAAAACTGGTTTTTTTGAAAAAATAGATTTAAGTATTCCAAATTTACCTGTAGATGCTATTTTTGAAAATAATAAGGGTGATATTTTTGTATCTTCTGGGGGATTTTTAGATATGATATCTTTTTCTGGTAATACCTGGAAAATAGCTCAAAAAATAGCAAAAGGTGCAAGATCTATAACGGCTATCTTTGCTAAAGATGATGAGGTGTTTTTAGGTAATTTAGATGGAAAAGTACTAAAATATAGTCTTAAATATAAAACATTAAAAGAATTATCATTACTCAATAGGGGTTTTAAAATTAATCAGATCTATAAGGATTTAAATCAAAATTTATGGGTTCTTGGTAATCCTCAGTACGGTGTTCTGAGAATGGATAAAATTAATAGGTTGAAATTTTATTCGCTGGATCAGGAAAAAGGAATTAGAGTTATCACTCAGGAAGTTAATGGAAATTTATTCTTTGGGGGAAGTTCTTCTAGTGCCTATCTTTTTATATATAATGAAAATGATGATAAATTAATCAATATTAGTGTTCCTTTGCCCTTTTCCATAAAAGGTGATTTTTATATTAATCAGATTTATGCTCCCAAAAAAGGCGAATTACTTCTAGCTTCTAATCAAGGTTTGCTCCAATATCAATATTCTTCAGCATTTCCATCCACTGGCAAGATAAAAAGACTGAGATGGGATAAATTAGAAGAAAATGTAAATGTCGTAGCCATCGCAAAAAGTGTTAATAATGATTTATGGATTTCAACAAGTGAAGGATTGGTTCTTATTACACCAGATCAACAACTTGTATATGACAAAAATGCAGGAATTCCCGGAAGGATTCTTGCTCCAAGAGGAATTATTAATGATCAGCGCGGATTTATTTGGGTAGGTGCATCAAAAGGACTTGGATTATTAAGAAGAGATAAAAGTGGGAACAAAATTTCAGCAAAACCATATATTCAATCTCTTTCAATCAATGGAATTAAAAAAGAAAGTAGTAATCTTTCCAAACTGAATATTCATTTTGGCGATAATATTGCTATTCAATTGTTTTCTTCAATGTTTCCATCTAATGAAGTGAAATATCAAATCAAATATGATGAAGATTCAAATTGGTATCCTATAACTTCCGGAAGTGAACATTTAATATCTAATATTGGCTCAGGTAAAGTGACTTTTTGGTTTCGTTCCCAAAGAGCTGGCGGATTTGAATGGAGTGTACCTTTAAAAGTTGAATTAAATGTTTCTAAACCTTGGTATTTTTCTTTTTGGGGTGTATTCTTGTGTTTATTTGTTTTTTTTGTATCTGTTACATTAGTGGTTAGATTTTTAGCCCAGAAGAGACAACTTCAACTTGAAAGGGACAAATATCTAAAATTGAAAGAGGAAAGTTACCAAAAGGAGTTAATTCAAAGAGATAAACAATTCACAACCTATACCTTACAACTCATTCAAAAAAATGAATCAATGAGAGCACTTCAAGCGGCTGTTTTTGATTTAAAAAGAAGCTTAGGTGAAAGAAGTCAATCCAAATTGAAGCATATTCTTTCACTAATAGATTTTAGTTTCAGAAATGATGATGAATGGGAAAGGTTTAAATTTTATTTTGAAGAAATTCATCAAGGATTCTTTGAAAAACTTTTATTTGTTTTTCCGGATCTTACCGCTCAGGAATTAAGATTATGTGCGCTAATACGATTGAATTTGTCAATTACTGAACTTGCTTCAATTTTAGGAATATCTGTTGAAAGTGTAAAAACAGCCAGGTTTCGATTGAGAAAAAAACTAAATGCAGCTTCTATTCATCATTTAATTGATATTATCATGCAAATTTAAAATTGATATATTGCTATTTAAATAATTGATTATCAAAATAATAAGGCTATATGTCAACTAATTATAACAAAGATATGTGATTCGTTTTACCTTTTATAAATCTTAATAATAAGATATTAGCATCAACCAAAAAAGATATTTTCTTTGGTGAATTCAATATTTACAAAAACAAAAATTAGCGTTTATGGGTAATCAAAGGCCAAAATTCCATTGTGGAATGTTATTATTGGTTTTTCTGCTCGCAATTTCATCTTTGCAAGCGCAACGCATTATTTCAGGAAAAGTAACTGATGCTACATCTGGAGAAGCATTAATTGGTGCTAATGTGTTGCTTACAGGTTCTAATATTGGTACTATTACTGATTTAGACGGCTTGTATAGATTAGAAGTTCCGGAAAACCTTAAAAAAATTAGTTTTTCATATACCGGTTACACAGAGCAAATCATTGAAATCGGAACGGTTAATCAGATTGACATCGCATTACGTGCGGGTCAACTATTAGACGAAATTGTAGTGATTGGGTATGGTTCTGTGAAAAAAGAAGATGCAACGGGTTCCGTGCAATCTGTTAATTCAGCAAATTTCAATAAGGGTGCTATTACCGGAGCTCAGGAGTTACTGGCAGGTAAAATGGCAGGTGTTCAGATTACACCTGCCGCTGAACCAGGGGGTGGAGCTGCTATTCGTATCAGAGGTGGGTCTTCACTCAGTGCTGTAAATGATCCTCTTATCGTAATTGATGGTATTCCAGTTGAAAATAGTGGCATTGCAGGTTCACGAAACGCATTAAATATTGTCAATCCTGCAGATATTGAAACATTTACTGTTTTAAAGGATGCTTCTGCAACGGCTATTTATGGTTCAAGAGCTTCCAACGGAGTTATTTTAATCACAACAAAAAAGGGTAAGCTTGGTAAAAAGTTATCACTGGGTTACAATGGAAGCATTGGTTTTAGCAACAGAAGAAATGAAATTGATGTCTTAAATGCCGATGAATACAAAGCTTTAATTACCTCAAGATTTCCGGAATCTCATCCTTCCAGAAAATTGCTTGGAACAGCAAACACAGATTGGCAAGCTGAAATATTTCAGACAGGGATTACTCATGATCATAATGTTAATCTTTCAGGTGGATTGGGTTTGATTCCTTATAGATTATCCTTGGGGGTTACTGATAGGACTGGTATTCTTAAAACAGATGCTTTCAATCGTTCTACCGCTGCATTAAACTTATCTCCAGGGTTTTTGAATAACACACTTCAGGTAAATGTAAGCCTCAAAGCTATGCAATCTGAAAACACATTTGCTAATACAGGTGCCATTGGGTCGGCAGTTTCTTTTGACCCAACAAAGCCGGTACTGGGTGAATCAGGTAAATTTGGTGGATTTTATACCTGGCTTCAAAATGATGGTACACCAAATCCATTAGCACCAGCTAATCCAATGGCTTTATTACAATTATCTAACAATACCTCAAAAGTAAATCATTATATTGCGAATGCCTCATTTGACTATAGAATGCCATTTCTTCCGGATTTGAGGGCAAATTTAAATCTTGGTTATGATGCATCAAGAGGGGAGGGAACAAATATTGTTGATCAAAATGCTGCTTTTGCTTTTACCAACAAAGGGTATAAAGGTGAGTACTGGCAAGATAAAAAGAATAGCTTGTTAGAATTCTATCTTAATTACGCTAAAACATTCGGTAAATCTTCATTCAATATGATGGGTGGCTACTCCTGGCAACATTTTTTCATCGAAGATTACAATTATGGAACAAATTTTGCCGGTGATAAAGTGCTTAATCCAGAAAATTATGACCCTAAGGAATATTATCTGGTTTCCCTTTTTGGAAGAATGAATCTTGATTTGGGAGGTAGATTATTGTTAACTGCTACCCTCAGACAAGATGGTACATCCAGATTTTCTGCCGATAATCGATATGGACTTTTTCCAGCAGCTGCCTTGGCATTGAAAATACTCGATGCTGAAGGTAAGGGTACTTTTTCAAACCTAAAGCTTAGATTGGGATATGGTGTAACCGGACAACAAGATATTGGTGGAGATTATTACCCATATTTGGCCCGATATTTAGCCAGTCAATCTAATGCAACCTATCAATTTGGTTCAGAATTTGTTACAACCTTGCGTCCCAATGGTTATGATGCGAACATTAAATGGGAGGAAACAACCACTTATAACGCAGCAGTAGATTTTGGATTGTTTTCAGATAAACTTACTGGTTCCATAGAATATTATCAGAGAAAAACAACGGATCTGATTAATTTCATTCCAGTTCCTGCTGGTACAAACCTAACCAATTTTATTAACACGAATGTTGGGGATCTTGAAAATAAAGGGGTTGAATTTTCCTTAAATGCGGATATTTTAAATACTAAAAAATCAGCATTGTCTATAGGATTTAATATTACCATGAACAGGAACAAGATTACCAGATTAACAGCCACGGACGATCCGAATTATAAAGGTGTTTTTACAGGTGGTATATCTGGCGGTGTTGGAAATACTATTCAAATTCACTCAGTTGGGTATCCTGCAAATTCTTTTTTTGTATACGAACAGGTTTATGATGCGAAGGGAATTCCTATTGAAGGACTTTATGTTGATAGAAATAAGGATGGTAGGGTAACACCAGATGATCGCTACCATTGGAAGAAACCCGCCCCGGATGTTTTTTATGGTTTTAATTTAAACTATAGATTAGGTAATTTTGACCTTTCTACTGCGGCAAGAGCCAACATAGGAAATTATATCTATAATAACGTATTGTCTAATCAGACAGCCTATAACAATCTGTATAATGCCACAGGTATATTGAATAATCTTCAATCCGGGGCTTCAGAAATAGATTTTTCAATTCCACAATATTTTAGTGATCATTTCATTCAAGATGGATCCTTTTTAAGGGTAGATCACATAACTGCAGGTTATAATTTTAACAAAAAAGGTAAAATTAGCAATCTCAGACTTTCAGCTACTATGCAAAACCCATTGTTAATCACTAAATATCAGGGACTGGATCCTGAAATTTTTGGTGGTATTGATGGAAATATTTATCCAAGATCAAGAACCCTATTAATTGGCCTGAGTGCAAATTTTTAAATCAGAAAAAAGATGAATATGAAATTATTAACTCCTTTGAGCCGTTGGTTTATTATCGTTGGTATCTTGTTTTTATCCTCTTCTTGTTTTAAGGATTTAGAAACAATTCCATTAGATAAAGATGTTATAACCTCTGCGGTTGTCTATAACGATCCAAAATCTTATCGGCAGGTTCTGGCTAAATTATATGCCGGACTAGCCGTTTCAGGTCAGCAAGGTCCTGCTGGTCAACCAGATATTAGTGGAATTGACGAAGGATTTTCAACCTATTTACGTCAATACTGGAAAGCACAGGAATTACCTACAGAAGAGGCCGTTATTGCCTGGAATGATGGGAACATAAAGGATTATCACGAACAGGACTGGGATGCAAACAATGAGTTTATTGCAGCTATGTATAACCGTATCTTTTACCAGATTTCACTATGTAATGAGTTTTTGAGGGAAACAACTGATGAAAAGTTAAGCAGTAGAAATACAGATGCAGCCACACGTTCTGATGTAGAAAAATTTAGGGTTGAAGCCCGTTTTTTGCGCGCATTAAGTTATTATCATGCACTTGATATGTTTAGGAATGTTCCATTTGTAACTGAAAAGGATAAAGTAGGGGCATTTTTCCCAGAACAGATTTCAGCAAATGACCTTTTTAATTTCATTGAGACGGAATTGAAAGAAATAGAGACAAAAATGGTGGCTCCAAGAACGAATGAGTATGGAAGGGCTGATCAGGCTGCTGCCTGGTCTCTTCTGGCGAAATTGTACCTGAATGCTGAGGCATACACTGGCCAGAAGAAATACACTGAATCTTTAACCTTTTGCAAAAAGGTAATTGGTGCTGGTTATACACTCCAATCTGATTATAAGCATCTTTTTACAGCGGATAATCACAAAAGTAAGGAAACTATTTTTGCTATAAATTTTGACGGAATAAAAACTAGAACCTGGGGGGGAATGACCTTTGTAGTGCATGCTGCCGTAGGTGGAAAAATGAATCCCGCTAATTTTGGTGTGGATGGTGGTTGGGGAGGAACCCGTGTAACGAGTGGTTTAGTTAAAAAATTCCCTTCAACAAGTTCTGGCAGCGTTTTAGTAGCTCCTTCTGCTGGTAATACTTCGAAATATCCAAAATTATTCATTCCTGGATCTTACCAGAAATGGGATCCTTCCAATGCAAATACGGTTATTACCTCTCCCGGGAATAATGGTAAATATGAGGGATACTTTTGGTTTGATGGAAACACAGAATTCAAAATTAATGCTGGGCCTAATTGGGATGTTAATTTTGGGGATAACGGTGCCGATGGTAAATTAGACCAAAATGGGGATAATATTAGAGTGGTAAATGCCGGGTTTTATAAATTGAATGTTGATTATCAGGCAAAAACATACACTTTGAACAAAACGATTTGGGGATTGATTGGATCAGCAACTAAAAATGGTTGGGATTCAGATCAGGATTTGAAATATGATGCAAAAGAAAATGCATGGATCATTACCGCCGATCTTGTAAAAGGTGAAATCAAATTCAGGGCAAATGATGGCTGGGATTTGAATTATGGTGACGATGGTGGTAATGCAGTCCTTGAAGCTGGTGGTGCAAATATTGTAATTCCGAGTGCAGGAACTTACAATATTAAATTATTCCTAAACAAACCAGATTATACCTATGCCATAGAATTGGCTAGTTTTGATAGCCGTTCTCTTTTCTTTACAGATGGTCAGGAATTGGAAATAGCTGATATATCTCAATTTACAGATGGATATGCTGTTACAAAATTTACCAACCTTACCTCAACGGGAGGAAATCCCTCTGATTTAACTTTTATTGATACTGATTTTCCTCTCTTTAGATTAGCCGATATTTATCTAACTGCTGCTGAGGCAATTGTAAGAGGTGGTACTGGAGGCTCAGCAGCTGATGCATTGAATTATGTGAATATTGTAAGAAGAAGAGCTTATGCTGGTCCAGGTGGTGATATTACTTCTGCACAATTAACCCTTGATTTCTTGTTAGATGAAAGAGGCAGAGAACTTTACTGGGAGGCTCAGCGTCGGACAGATTTGGTTCGATTTGGTAAATTCAGTGCAACAGATTATCGTTGGCCTTGGAAAGGTGGCGTAAAAGATGGTAGGTCGGTCAATAAAACCTTTGATGTATTCCCTATTCCTGCTTCCGATATAGGTGCTAATCCTAAATTAAAGCAGAATGCGGGTTATTAATCCTTAAATTAAATTAACATGTTACGAAAATATCTTGTTTTTTGTCTCGTCCTCTCCTTGATAGTATTTTCTTGTAAGGATGAAGAAGTGGGACCTATTTTAAATATCGGTGCTTCTCCTGAATTCACCGCGCCAACAGCCAACGCTGCGTATGTACTAAAAGAAGCGGATGCGTTGAAAAATTTTGCTACTTTTACATGGACTGCTGCAGAATATGGCTTTCAGGCAGGGGTTAATTATACCCTTGAAATGGCATTAACTGCTGAAAAATTTAAAGAACCCGTTGCACTGGGTTCAGTAAATGCCTTGACTTTAATTCCTACCATTGGTAAAATAAATAGTATTATTATAGCTAAGGGAAAACCAGGTGGTGAACCTGTTTCTGTCGAATTTAGAATTGCTGCTACAGTAAATTCAGATATACCAACAATTTATTCTAAATCTCTGGTAGTCAATGTGACACCCTATGAATCAGTGATTGAATATCCTAAACTGCAAGTACCTGGTAGTTATCAGGGTTGGAATCCTGCAGATCAGAAAACAGTAATATTTTCTGCTAAAAGTGATGGAAAATTTGAAGGATTCGTTTTTATGAAACCAAATACGGAATATAAATATACAGTAGGCCCTTCCTGGGATTTAAACTATGGGGATGATGGTGCAGACGGCTCCTTAGATAAAAATGGTGCTAACATAACAGCTCCCGCCGAAGGCCTTTATAAACTTAACGTAAATATAAATTCCCTTAAACACGAAAAATTAAGGACCTCATGGGGATTAATTGGTTCTTCTACTCCCAATGGTTGGGATAGTGACCAGGATTTGATTTATGATGAAACAACTAATACATTAAAGATTACCCTTAATTTAAAGGCTGGTGAAATCAAATTCAGAGCAAATGATGACTGGGGAATCAATCTGGGGGATGATGGTGCAAACCGCTCTCTTGAATATGGTGGTGCAAATATTGCTATTGCGACAGAGGGAAAATATTCCGTTGAGCTTTTTCTTAACAGAGCTATTTACACGTATAAGTTGACTAAAATTTGAAATATTGTTGAACTAATTCTACCTTAAGATTAGTTAAACAAATCTTTTTGTGAAGACGGACTGTTGCTATTTAGGAACAGTCCGTTATTTTATAATACTTTAACATGAAAAAATACATTTTCCTCTTTTTGTTTATTTTGGGAGTCCATTTACAGATAAGTGGTTCAAATCCCGCGCTTACAATAGATCATATTGAACCTTCCTTTTGGTGGGCAGGTATGAAAAACAAGGACTTACAGATTATGGTTCATGCCAAAGATATTGCCTATTTAAGACCAAAAATTAATTCACCGGGTATAAGATTGGTTAATGTGATTCAGACGTCCAACAGAAATTATCTTTTTTTGAATCTGGAAATTCAACCCACTGTAAAGCCTCAAACTTTTAGCATTGATTTTTTGAAGGATGAAAAAGTGGTTTTTTCTCACCCTTATACGCTAAAAGAAAGGAAAGAGAATTCTGCAGCGCGGCAGGGCTTTTCAACGGCAGATGTCCTTTATCTGATTACGCCAGATCGCTTTGCCAATGGGGATCCGAGTAATGATAATCACCCGGATATGAGGGAAAAATCAAACAGATCATTTAAAGGAGGCCGCCATGGGGGCGATATCGCAGGTATTATTAAAAATTTGGATTATATTAAATCCACCGGGTTTTCAGCCATTTGGCTCAATCCTGTTCTGGAAAATAATCAGACTGAATATTCCTATCATGGATACTCCATTACTGATTTTTATAAAGTAGATCCACGCTTTGGTTCGAATGATTCTTACCTTGATTTAGTGAAAAATTGTCATGATAAAGGGTTGAAGGTTATCATGGATATGATCGTAAATCATTGTGGTTCTTTTCATTGGTGGATGAATGATTTACCAGATACAGATTGGATTAATTTCGATAATAAGTTTGTTAATACCACCCATCAACGGGCTGTTATCCAAGATGTTCACGTAAGCGAATACGATAAAAAAATGTTTACAGACGGTTGGTTTGTAGAGACCATGCCTGACTTAAATCAAAAAAATAAATTGTTGGCAACATATTTAATTCAAAATGCTATTTGGTGGATTGAATATGCTGATATTGATGGTATTAGAATGGATACATATCCTTATCCGGATAAAGATTTTATGAGCGACTGGACATGTGCTGTAATGTCTGAGTATCCTGGTTTTAATATAGTAGGGGAGGAATGGTCTGAAAATCCAGCCATTGTTGCTCATTGGTTGAAAGGAAAGGTGAATCCAAACGGTTATTCTTCCTGTTTGCCTGGAGCCATGGATTTTCCTATTCAAGGTGCATTGAGGAAATCATTAACCAATAATAATTGGTATCCTCTTTATGAGACGCTATCTATGGATTTTTTGTACCCTGATGCAAATAGTTTAGTGGTTTTTCCAGATAATCATGATATGAGCAGGCTTTACTCCCAGGTAAATGAAAATCTGGAACTGTTTAATCTTGGACTCACTTATATGTTAACCACCCGAGGTACCC
>Ga0315904_10011734_pt1 | contig 11142 bp, 9 predicted proteins | sample LakEriMetagenome_6_FD_203529 | JGI IMG/M metagenome (GOLD analysis project Ga0315904, IMG submission 203529) | Freshwater fungal communities from buoy surface, Lake Erie, Ohio, United States - Buoy 12 MA120 | ecosystem: Environmental > Aquatic > Freshwater > Lake | place: USA: Lake Erie, Ohio... | reverse complement strand
CGAAACGGGCATCTTCGATCCTCCCTGAAGATCGCAGCCCGACGATCGCCAAACCACTTTCGGAGACATTGCGGGCGCGATTGCCCAATCATGCCAAACTACCCATCATGGCGCAATCGCCCTGCTATGAGAGCCGCAGCTGAGTCTGTTTTATCGCCGGCGATAAATCGCAATGAGGCTCTGACCTTGCGCCGGAGAGGCAGGTAAGAGCTGTTGCAGCAAGCGAAGGACAGCGACTAGCAGCCGTTTGCCAACAGACAATCGCCGAGGCATCGACAACGGCGGCTCCGAGCCTGCGGGGTCTGGGTCCACGAGAGCCGCGGCCCAGGCTCCGTAATGACTCGCTGCCAATGGCTCTGACACTAAAGCTACCACGTCGAGCGGAAACAACCGGGGTAAGTACGCGAATGCGGCCCGCCCCCATCGCGTCACATGATGTGGCGGCATATCCAGAGGTTGAAGGCGTTGCCCGAGCCAACCGTCGCCGTCTGGCGTACAAAAAATGACATAGCCACCCGGTTCAACAAGCTCAACAAGTTCAGCGATAAAGTCGGCGGGATGCGCGACATGCTCAAGCACTTGAAAGGCGCAAGCCGCGCCGTATCGCTCACCTGTGGATATGAGCTCCGCCATAGTGCTCGTTGACGCATCGAGGCCGCCAGCCTTCGCTTGCGCAACAGCAGCGGAGTTTAAGTCGATGCCCTGCGCACGAAGGCCGATGTTCCCCGCTATCTTCAAGAACCAGCCCGAGCCACAACCGACTTCGAGAACTGATCTACAAGCCTGGGCCTTGAGGAACTCAGCTGCTCTGGTGAACTCCCATTTGTCTGGAGCGTAGTACCACCCTTGCTGGTCAAGAAACGCGTACAGCTGTTCCGACCCAATCGGGGCTGGGCTGTAGAACTGCAGTTGCGACTCACGGCAACGCCACAAACCTATAGATTCCACCCCTGCCAACTCGGGTGTCGGATCGAAACCCATCTCGCGCCAAGCTCTGGCTATCGAGGCAACCGGAATGCGCTTCTCTAGGTCGCAACTGCTGGACGGGCGTAACAGAGACTGCGGAAACGACGCCATATCTAGGACTGGAGACGACTCTATGGCCTGCGCCCGGACGGCTCGAGGCTCGTTATTGCCGCCTCCGAACGCAAATGCATAAATGTTATGATCGCACCGGGAAGCAATGACGCAAGCGTGAACACGATCCCGTTGGCAATGAGAACACTCGTCGCGCTTCCCGTCTGGAGGCCAAGAATTTTTGCGGGCAGACTGATTGCGACAAAAAGAAGGCCGATTGCTGCCTGCAGTCGCAGCATGTGCATCCCATTCCAGAAGTAAGAAAACGCCATTCCGCACGCCAGCACGAACGACCATGCCGCAAAAGCCATCACGAGTGAAGGCGGCGGAGTTATGGCAGTCCCCACCCACCGTGCGGCGATGGGGCCGGCAAGAACGGCGAGTGCGGCAGACAACGCTCCGGCAACCACGGCCGTCGCCAGAAGTGATCGCCAGAAAGTCTTTCGGATCCAGGCGTAGTCTCCCCTGGCGCGAGCGTCGGCGTAAGCCGGCCAGAGCGGCGCGACAACGATGCCGACCACCATGCCAACGAGACTGAACAGTCGTTGCACCACGGTGTAGTTGGCCACCTCAACTGGTCCCGCATACCGCTCGATCAGAATCGCATCGAGTCCGAAGCCGAGGATTGCGGTCATTTGCACCGCGAGAAAGCCGATCCCCGACCGCAGGACCGCGCGTGTTTCCCCTGCTGACACCGCGGAAATCGCGGGCAAGGCCCATGAGCGGCTGCGGGCGACCAACATCCACGAGAGGAGCGGGCAAGCGAGCACTGGAATCGATGTGGCCATACAGATAGCTGCAAAACTCGCCTGCGCTCTGACGAGCACGAGCACGCAGCCAAAAGCCAGGATCGTCGTGGCGGCTCGAGTGCCATGCGTGACGAAACCCCCCTGCATCGCCAAGGCCAGTCGCTCGCCGCACGATAGAGGAATCGCAATCAGGCCGGCAGCAACGAACACGGCCACTCCGACCCGGAGCGCCGAAAACTCGGGATCACCCGCCCGCGCTCCGGAGAGCCAGGCGACGGCGGGAGGCACGTTGAAGCCAACCACCACCAGCGCGCCCAGAATTCCGGCGGCGGCGAGAAGCGCCGCCAACGCGCTGGAAATCAGCGCTTGTGCACGACGCGTGTCGCCCTGAGCAAGGGCCACGGTCACGGCGTTTTGCATGCCGTTGCCAATGCCGAAGTCGGCAAACACGAGCAGACCCTGGAGGGACTGATACGCCGCCCAAATCCCGAACTGAACGGGTCCCAGAAAACCAACAAGCACCGGCACCAAGGCCAAGTTGCAGGCCGCAACCACTACCTTGGCGCAGATACCCGCGACCGCGGTCATCCCGATACGGCGATATCGCGGTGTCGTTGGAGGAAGTGGACCTACAGGCGGAGGCATCCCGCGGTGCGAGGCCTCAGCCTCCTCCTTCGCATGTCGTGCAATAGTGCTACTCACTCGCCTGGACTGGGCCGGAAAACTTGTCCCCGGCCCACCGTCCTGCGCCCCCGATTCCCGCCGATAGCGGCAAATAGTGGTTGCTATCAGCGGCTTCGCTTCTTGGCTGGCTGCTGTATTGCGCTGCCCGGTAAACACGACAGGAATTCAGCGGGCCCACGGCAGTTGTATCTATACCGGCCTGCCGAAGGTGCTCTCCAAGCCGATGGCTATGGCGATACGCCGCAGCCTCGACGAGGTGATACGGGGTATCAAAGGACTCACTCGCACTATAGAGAGAGTCGCCGGGCGTGCCGATTACGCTGATGTTTCGTTCGCCCCAGAAAGCCAGAAACCGATCATGCAGTCGTCGCTCAACCGCTGGGTCCGGAACACCCGTAATGCACAGGGGCGGATAGGTCACCAAAACTCTGATGCCCTTCTCTCGACACGTTGCCAGAAAGCTGTCGATCGCTATCGCGCAGCGAGGTGTAACCCGTTCAAACAAAGAAGACTCAAAAACGGGACATGTCGCGAGCCTCGAAGGATAAGGCCGATCTGCAGGCGACGTGTTCAAGCGGTCGCCCCGGGAGCTCAGATTCATGAGAACTGCGGCCCCAGTCGCATACTCTTGCGGCCATAGGCCGGATCCCGCGGCCGCCCAAATCCTTCCCGGGCCGGCCGCAACAATTATCCCGATCTGCTCCCGCCAGGTGAGCTTATTGAAATAAGCTCTGTCACGGGCCATCACGAAGTCACAAAAGAACTCCCCAGGCCGTTCCTCGGCGTACAGTTCGTACTCGAGCCCTAAGACACAGGTATCGCCTCGCTGCATGACCGCTGCCGCTCGATTCAGCAGGTAGCTGGCACCGAGTCCCGCGTGAAGCCCAAGATTGACACATTGCTGGCCAACTACCCCGGCAATCTCGCCCGCGCGGACGCTGTAAAAGCCGCTTGAACCGCCGACGTACGCTATCTTCGGGCCGGCAAACTCGACTGCTATTCGCCGCTGCGCCACGTCGTAAATCGCAGCGGACTCTGTAGTGGCGGTCGGCACACCGACCTGCGCCACCGCGACAACCAGATGGGCAACAATGGACAGCGCAAAGAGCGCAGCAACGAGTGCGAGATATCGTCCCGGCCGTTCCGCGCACGCGCGGCCCGCCGTAGTTTCCCTCCCTCGTGATTGGATACACGCGTTCACTCAGAACTGAAAGTAGAGAAACGGAGTCGGCGCAACAGACAGTGACTGCAGCACTCCCCAAGCCAAGCAAACCGCTGTTATTCCGGCCCAGGCGACTGATGGCTGCCACGAGAAGACCCGACCCGCTGCTGAATCGCCTTCATGCCATCTGCCTCGCAGTGGCCTCCGAAAAAGTTGCATTGTGGACGGCAACACAATGCAGCCGACTAGTACCGCCATCGCCCAAGCAAGCTGTTTACGGCCCATGCCATAAGGCGTGAAAGGGCGCGCGGGGTTGTTGACGCCTTCGATCACCGTCGGCGATGCGACTGATATAGCGGGCAGCAAACTCGCATACATACGGCCCACTCCCGAGAGCGTGGTGGCGCGGAATGGAACCCAGGCAAGAACCACCAACGTGAGCGTAGCACCGACTGCGACCGGCTGAGGGATCGCGGGCCACCACCCAAATCGCCTGCGCGTTGCTGAACCAACTTTTTGCCACGCATCGGCCGCAACCAAAAGGACGCCGTGCAATAGTCCCCAAAGCAGAAACGTGTGGCCCGCGCCGTGCCAGATCCCTCCGACAGCCATTGTGCCGATTAGGTTGGCGTAGTGACGAGCACGACTGCAGCGACTTCCGCCCAGCGGAATATAGACGTAGTCCCGCAGAAAATAAGACAACGTGATGTGCCAACGTCGCCAGAAGTCGCCAACGTTCGCCGCGGAGTAAGGACTCAGAAAGTTGGCTGGCAGACGGATGCCAAACATAAGCCCCAAGCCGAGGGCCATGTCCGAGTAGCCCGAAAAGTCAAAGTAAATCTGGCCCGCGTAGGAAAGCAGCCCAGTCCACGCTGCGATAGGGGCAATCACCCCTAATCGATCTGTGGCATTGAAAGCTAAGGATGCAGGCCCCGCCAGGCTGTCAGCCACAACGAGTTTCTTAATCAACCCCAACCCAAAGAGCGACAATCCGGCTGCCAGCAAGGCAGGCCGACGCCGACGCAGTTGCGGCACCTTTAACTGCGGAACCAATTCTCGATGATGGACAATTGGACCCGCAATCAACTGCGGAAAAAACGCGACAAACCCAGCGTACTCTAACCATGATGCCTCCACCTCCCGGTTTCTCTTCGAATCCACTAACCAGGCTATCTGCTGAAACGTAAAGAAGGAGATACCGATCGGCAGATCGAGAACACGCTGCGATCCGAATATCTGAACGCCGAGAATGTCGCTCATCAAAAACGTGCGGTATTTGAACCAACCAAGCAGAGACAGGTTGCCGACTAACCCGACACCCAAAAGCAGTGCGCCGATGTTCTCATGCTTGCGGATTCCTCTGTAGAGCAGATAGTTTGCTGCCACAGACCATGCGAAGACAACGAGGTCCGCGGTATTCCACCAGCCGTAGAAGAAAAACGAAGCGGCTACCAACCACGGCAGCAGCCAGCGAGATGACCGCTCCCGCCCAAGCCAAAAAAAGCCGGCAAGGACGATCGGTAGAAAGCCGGCAAGAAACTCGATTGACGTAAACAGCATACTGCGAAAGCGATACTCAGCGGCTCGCCAGCGGGCCTCTTACTCTAGGGATCTACTGCATAGCCGCCGATAACCGCATCGACGACTTTAAACGTAGCGTCCGGATCGCCAGCGTCCGCTGCGTGCGTGCTGCCTCGGCTAGCAGGGCCCAACGATCCACAGCTTGCTTGGTGCGGAGAGCCTGAGCAAACAACTGTTCTGACAAAGCGATTCGCTGTTCTCGTGAGGTCGCTGAAGCAAACTCACTCTGAAAAATCTGCTGAATCTTATCAACCGCAATCCCCGACTGCGCCTCAGCGGGGACAGGCGACCTTTGGTCGCTCTGTTTAGCGTCGGGAATCGTGTTGGTGGGAATCGGATTGCCGGCGGATCCATCGACCGAACCAGAGGTTGGATCAGGATCATCCGGCGCGTTTAGCAGGTCAACCAATGCCGGCTGCGCTTGGGCGTTGGGCGCTCCCCATATCAACGCCGTCATTAAGACAGCAACCTGGCATTGCCAGCCAGCCAAGGCGTGAACGAGGCGTTTTCTAAATCCCATTTGACCGACCGGTGCTCAAATGCGGCACGACGCGTCCCGGGACCCCGTACACCAGACAGTTTTCCGCCGTATCCACCAACGCCACTGAGTTTGAACTCACGACGCTCCCCGCGCCGACACGCCTTCCAGGCCCAACCGATGCGTGAAGCCCCAGAAAAACGTCCGCCCCAACCTCAGAACCCCCACCCAGCGTCGCATACGGCGACAACACCGCGTAATCCTCAGCCGCTGCGTCGTGGCCCAGCGAGGCGTGGTAGTTGACAAGCACACACCGGCCGAGCCGCACGGCGTCGCTCACGATCGCGTAGGGGCAGATGATCGTGCCGGTGCCGATTTGGGCCGTGTCGGCCACGATCGCGGTGGGATCGATCACGGTCAGGAATCTCGCGCCATTGGCCTCGAGCTGCTCGGCGACTTGCCGCCGGACGCCCGGCACTCCGATTGCCAGCACAACACCATCGGCCGGCAAGGGCTGGAAGCCGGCCGGCGAGCCAAGGATTGGGAGCGTGGGGGCAAGGCCGTCGAGCTTGTCGGGATCGGCGGAGAGGAACCCGGCGATCTTGTGGGCGTCGCTTGGCCAAGCGTGCCTAGCCCACTGCAGGACCTCGCGGCCAAAGCCGCCGGCCCCGACGATGATGATCCGCTTGCAATCACTGGGAGACAGACCCGCCATCGGAGGGGATGGGCTCACTCGAACTCCGTTCCCGTGGGTGGCGGGCTGGATGCGGGCGCCCTGTCGAGTTCTTCAGCGTACCCGATTGTGGTAACTTTTCGATGGAGCATGAGGGGCTGGCGAGGAGGAGGGCAGACCGCGTCTGTCATCAGCCACCGTCGATTTTGATGACTTGGCTGGTGCTGAAGCCCGCGGCTTTTCCGGTCAGGAAGTCGATCGCGCCTACCACATCTTCTGGCTTCCCCAGCCGCCCGAGCGCCGTGCGGCGGGCGATACGGGCCCGCTTCGCCTCCGGGAGGGTGGCCGAAAGGTCGGCTTCCAGGAAACCCGGGGCGATCGCGTTGACACGGATGCCGCGGGAGCCGAGTTCGCGGGCCAGGCTGCGGGCAAAGCCCTCAAGGGCGGCCTTCGTGGCGCCGTAGACGGAGAGGCCTGGGGAGCCGGATTCCGCGACCGCGGAGGAGACGACGGTGATCGAGCGGTCGGGGGCGGCGGGGGCGGCGAGCATCTGGCGAACGCACTCGCGGATGAAGATGATCCCGCCGCGAAGATTCACCGCCAACATCGAATCGATCTCGTCGTCGCACATCGTGGCCAGCACGCCCTCGTGGGCGATCGCCGCATTCGCGATGCAGTGGTCGAGCCGGCCAAACCGGCTGGCCATCCGGGCGATGAAGCCGCCGATCGCGGCGGAGTCGGGGATGTCGAACTGCTCGGCGGCCAGTCGCTCTGGGTTCGCCTTGGCCAGAGCGGAGAGCGTTTCCGAGCCCGAGCGGGAGAAGGTAAGGACAGCCCGGTCAATGGCACTTCCTCAACGGTCTTCCGGCCGATGAGCGACTCGTTAGCCTCGGGAGGAGCGGCCCGGGCGTCCGGAGCGGGTTTCTCGAAAAGCCCCGCACCCGCTTCGGTGGCGTTTTTCTCGCGTCTGCGCAGACCGCGTCCCAGTTCGCAGTTTCCCGACATGCGTGGGTCGCGTCCGGCACCGCTCAGAGGCTGTGAATATCGATCGCGGGCAGTTCGTCGGGCGAGGCTTGAAAGACGTCGCGATCGTCATGGATCTGCACGAGTTCGTCCCGAGCAACCAAGCTGCAACGGCACATCCTCCCAGTGGCATCCAGTCACAAGCACGAACCAGATCACCTTCACGACGACCCGATGCGGAGTCGGGGGTCTACCGCCGCGCCTCCCTGCCGACTTCTCGGCGGGAAGGAATGGCGACAGTTCTTCAAAGAACTCATCCGGCATCCGTGCATCTGCCATCTTGGCTCCCTCCAAGGTTCATCTGGACCTTGGAGGGCCATGCGCACACGCTGTGCCAAATCAGGTTTTGTCAGGGCCCAATAGGGACAGACGATTGAACCCTCGCCGATCGACGCCGTCGGGGCTACGAACGCGGTGGGATGCATCAACGGCAGAAAACGCCCGCCCCGAGAGAGCACCGACTCTGCCACCATGCGCCGCACGCTGGGTATTCCGATCGCCAACAGGCAGGAGTCATCAGGCTCGAACCGAAACGTGGCCGGGGATCCGACGATGTCCAGTTCGCAGGAATGCGCGTCTAGCCGCCGCGGATCGTCGGAAAGAAAGCCCGCGATTCGGTGCGCGTCTTGTCGCCATGCGTCCCGCGCCCAATGCAAGACGTCCCGACTAAAGCCACCGGCCCCAACGATGAGAATGCGACGACAGTCAGCGGGCTGATGCATGGCTCCGGCGAGCCAGGTCGGCGGCGGACTGGTCTGCTGTACCGCGCGGGTCGCATCCGAGAACGCAAAGCCACTCTCCCCCTCGAAAGGATGGCTTGGTCTTGGTGGACTCCGTTCCCTTGGGTGCCGTAAACAGGCATGTCGGAAAGCGATGCGGCTCCGACAATTTTACCCGATGTTTCTCTCGTTTTCACGAACGCCTACAGAGCGTGCCAATTGCCGAACTGCAGAAAGCCGGCGGCTTATGCGGGCTGTTCGGGTTTTGCGATCGATTGGAACGGTCTGGTGTTCCGCGGCCGCATTTTCATGGCACCTGCTGAATCGATAAACGTGCGATGGCACTGATCAATATAGCTTCCCAGCGCCACGAGCAGTAGCGGCTTGGTCCGAGACGTCTGGCCGCGAGCGACCACGAACGTGTTCCACTCGCGTCTCGCCCGGCGGCCATTGAGGAATGGCAAGTCGGCTATGGCATCGATCGCCGCCTCGCACTGGTCGCGGAGTTCGCCATACATCCATTCGCCGATCGGAAGTGTGAAGCCTGTTTTTCGCCGATTGAGCACCTCGGGCCCAAGCATCCCACCCGCCACCCGCCGCAGGATCGCCTTCCCTATCCGGCCGTCGTCGAGATGGAGGCGGCCCGGCGTGCGGCCCGCTTCCTCCAGGATCTTCTTGCCCACGAACGGCACCCGCAACTCAATCGAATGCGCCATGCTGTTGACGTCGGCGTCGCGCAGGAGCGTGTTCGCCATGTAGACGTAGGTTTCCACGTGGGACACGGCCCGAAAGACATCGTCCCCCGCGTCATCCAAAAACCCGTGGAGTTCCACCGGAAGAACATCGGGGCCAACCCGGACGTCGTTCACCAGAACGCCCAGGCCCGCCAACGCGTCGCCTCCCATGATCCTCCGCAGCTGAATCGCGAGGTCCACAGCCCCGCCGCTGGCGTCGGCGAGCGTTTCGATGCGATGGCGATACCGCCGCGGACACAGCGGCAGCAGCATGCGGATCGCCGCCATCCGAACCGCCCGCGGAGCTACGGCGGCCAGTCGCAACAGCAGCGCCAGTCTCCGCACGCGAAAGAAGCTGGCGTAGCCCCCGAAGAGTTCGTCCGCCCCGAGGCCGGAGAAGGCCACCTTTGCGTTGCCCGCCTTCACCGCCGCGGTGATGAGAAAGGTATTGAGCCCATCGATACTAGGGCGGTCGGCGGCCGCCATCCACGATTCCCATACCGACGCGATCTCCCGCCGCCCCACCATCACCTCGTGGTGATCGCTGCCGATGAGTTTTGCCGTCTGGGCTGCGATCGGAAGTTCGGACGCCATCGTCGGGCTCTCGAAGCCCACCGAGTAGGTCGAAACCTGCCCCATAAACTCCGTCGCCAGCGTGGCGATCACGGCACTGTCGATGCCGCCGGACAGGAAAAACGCCAGCGGCACGTCGGCGGCCAAATGCTCCCGGACGGTCGTCCGCAACGTCGCCGCGAGGATGTCGGCCGCCTCGTCGGCTGTACGCGAGGCATCAGCCTGGGGGAATCGCCAGTACCGATTCCGCGGTCCCTCCCGCACCGCCCCGTCCTCGCCGAGGCTGATCCACTGCGTGGTGCCGGCGGGAAACGAGCGGATGTCGCGGTGCACCGTCAGCGGATCCTGAGGCGAGCCATACGTCAGATACCCGGCCACGCCGGCGGGATCGAGTTCGGCCGACACCAGCCCCGTCGCCCGCAGCATGCGAACTTCGCTGGCGAATAACAGGCCGCAGGCGGCGAGCGAGTAGTAGAGCGGCTTGATGCCGATCGGATCGCGGGCGAGCAGCACGCGGCGGCTGCGGGCCTCGTAGAACGCGAAGGCGAACATGCCGTCGAGACGGTCCACCGCCTTCTCGCCCCAATGCGACAAGGCCTTCAGCAACACCTCCGTGTCGCCTGTGCTCGTGACGGCGATGCCCTCGGCCTCGAGCTGCTCCCGCAGGTCGCGGTAGTTGTAGATCTCGCCGTTGAAGATCAGACAGTCGCCGGTGTCGGGATGGAACATCGGCTGATGGCCGGCCATGGAGAGGTCGAGGATCGCGAGCCGGCGAAAGCCAAACGCGGCGATCCCGCTGTCGTCCGCCCGCCCCATCGGCACGGTCTCGAATCCCTCGTCGTCCGGCCCGCGATGCGGCATGGCCCGCATCATGCGACGCACTGCGGTTTCCAGTACCTGCCCGTCTGCACCAATCGCGCCACAGATGCCGCACATAATCGCCGTGCCGTTACGCCGCGTCCGGAACCACCATTCATCGACCTTAAAGATAGTCGATAATCTATCGGGGCGATTTCTAGCCCAGCGATTTGCCCGAAAGGCGCGCCGCGGTTTCCGCGGGACAGTTTCATGCACATCAAACACTCGATCATCACCGCCGCCGGCCGCGACGGACAGTCGCTCCCCCTGCAGCGGGTCGTCGATCGCGACGGTGTCGCCAAGACGGCCCTGCAGATCATCGTCGAGGAGGCCGTAGCCGCCGGGGCCGACGAGGTGGCCATCGTCGTGCGGCCCGGCGACGAGGCGGCCTTCCGCGCGGCTGCGGGCAACACCGCCTCGCGGCTCGAGCTCATCCCCCAGCCCACGCCGCTCGGCTACGGCCACGCCATCAAGTGCGCCCGGCAGTTCGTGGGCGACCGGCCGTTTCTCCATCTCGTCGGCGACCATGTCTACGTCAGCGAGCTGACCAGCGGTGACTCGCCAAGCCGCTGCGCCCAGCAGCTCGTGGCGGTGGCCGAGGCGGAGAACTGCGCCGTGTCGGCCGTGCAGCCCACCCGCGAAAGCATGCTGCCCTACTTTGGCACCGTCGGCGGCCGCCGCGTGGCCCATGCCGCCGGAATCTATGAAATCGAAAACGTGGTCGAGAAGCCCACGCCTACGCTGGCTGAACAGGAACTGATCGTGCCGGGCCTGCGGGCGGGCCACTACCTCTGCTTCTTCGGCATGCATGTGTTCACGCCGGGCGTGTTC
>Ga0315904_10011733_pt1 | contig 11143 bp, 8 predicted proteins | sample LakEriMetagenome_6_FD_203529 | JGI IMG/M metagenome (GOLD analysis project Ga0315904, IMG submission 203529) | Freshwater fungal communities from buoy surface, Lake Erie, Ohio, United States - Buoy 12 MA120 | ecosystem: Environmental > Aquatic > Freshwater > Lake | place: USA: Lake Erie, Ohio... | reverse complement strand
TCAATCTCGTCACCGACGGGCTGCCTGCCTTGGCGCTGGGCCTCGAGCCGCCCGAGCGCGACATCATGGAGCGGCCGCCGCGGCCGCCGCAGGAGGCGGTGATCACGCGGGAGCGGGGCACGCTCATCCTCGCCCACGGGGCGCTCGTCGCGGCGGTCGTGCTCTGGGCCTTCTGGAGCACGTGGCGGGGCGACGACGCCCGGCTGGAGCGGGCCCGCACGCTGACGTTCTGCGTGGCCGCGTTCGCCCAACTCTTCTTCGCCATCGGCTGCCGCAGCGACCGCTTCACGGCCGTCGCCCTCGGGTTCTTCGGGAATCCGGCCCTGGTGATGGCGATCCTGCTGTCCGGGCTGCTGCAGGTCGTGATCGTGACGCTGCCCCATGCCCAGCCGGTGTTCGCGATCGAGCACCACGTAGGGAATGATTGGGCGTTCGTGTTCGCCCTGGCGCTGGTGCCCGTGACGGTCATCGAACTCGCCAAGTGGAGCAGCGGTTTTCGTCCCGCGGCCCGCGCCGAGCGGTCCATTGATCGGCCGGCCGTGCGGCCGTAAGGTAAGGCCCTCGATGGCCCACGGATGCCGGGCTGTCGCCCGCCCCGGATGCCTGCATGAACGCCAGCCCGTCGCACGGATCGCCCCATCTCCTCCTGACGGGTGCCACCGGACTGCTCGGCTCGTATCTGCTGCGGGATCTGCTGCTGGCGGGTCGGCCCGTGGCCGTGATCGCCCGGGGCGAACGCAAGCGCTCCCCGGCCGCGCGGGTCGAGACGCTCGTGGCCGACTGGGAGGATCGGCTCGGCCTGCGGCTGCCGCGGCCCGTCGTCCTCTCTGGCGACCTCACCCGGCCGGCCTGCGGCCTCGACGAGGCGGGGGTCCGATGGGTGGGTGATCACTGCGGCGAACTGCTGCACAACGCCGCCAGCTTGAGTTTCAAGGGGAAGTCCCGCGACGAGGAGCCCTGGGTCACGAACGTCGGTGGCACCGCGCACGTGCTGGACCTGGCCGCCCGGGCCGGCCTGCGGCGGATGCACCAGGTGTCGACGGCCTACGTGTGCGGGCTGCGGGCCGACGTGGTGGCGGAGGCAGACCTCGACGTCGGTCAGTCGTTCGGCAACGACTACGAACGCAGCAAGGTGGAGGCGGAGCGGATCGTGCGGGCCGCGGGCCACCTCGACAGCGTGACGGTCTACCGGCCGTCGATCATCGTCGGCGACACCGAGACCGGATACACCTCCACCTACCATGGCTTCTTCGCAGCGCTGCGGCTGGGCCACACGCTGCTCACGCGGGTGCCGCTGGGATCCACGAGCGGCCTGGCGCTGCTGGCCCTGATGGGCGTCGATCCGGCGGCTCGGAAGAACTTCGTGCCCGTGGATTGGGTGTCCCGCGTGATCGCGACGCTCGTGGGCCGGCCGGCCGCCCATGGCAAGACGTTCCACATTACGCATCCCGAGCCGCTGGCGACGGGCACGGTCGCCGCCACGATCCAGGAGGCCGTCGAGACCTACTCCCGGTCCGCTGCCGAAGACGACCCCGACCTTCAGGATGAACGCTGGTTCGCCGACAACCTGCAGAGCGAACTCGAGGTCTACCGGCGCTACTTCCGCCACGACCCCACGTTCGACCGGTCGAACGTCCTGGCCCATGCCGGCGACGTCGCCTGCCCGCCGCTCGACCGCCCGACGCTCCTCCGCATGGCCCGGTTCGCCATCGAGCACGAGTTCGGCCGCCGGCCGGTGGCTCGGAGCGGCGGCCCGGTGGCGGCGGTGCGGGTGCATCCGGCGCTGCCCGGCGTCGCCCGCGCCGGCGCTGACGCGGCGCGGCCGTTCGAGGCGGGCGTTCCCGAACTGGCCGGACCAGAAATCAGCGGCTGATCGCGAGTCATACGCTTCACACTTGAACCTCGCGCGTGACGCTGGTCGGGACTGCCCACGCCCCATCGCCGGTCGTTCGTTTCGGCCTTCCAGGCCGCCACGCTCTCGAGGCTGCCTGCGCTCCGCCATCCCTGGCTACGCTGGTCAGCCACGCCGGCTCCTGGGGCATGGACAATCCCTCCCGCGCCGTTGTTGCCCAGGAGAGGTTCGTGCGCGAGGCTCAAGTGTGAGCCGTATCAGGCGTGCCGCTGGTCGGGCTTGTCGGCGGCCCGCCGCACGAGTTCGAGCGTCGGTGCGTGGCGGGCGACGATCGCCTGCACGTCCGCAGCGTTGACGACGGCCGCGAACGGTTTGGAGGGCGGCGAACGCCTCCCGGTCGCCGGCCGCCAGGGATTGTGAAAGCGGCGTGGGCACCGTCTGACTCCGCCAGTTGTTCCCGGCGACTGTCGTCCCCGTTCAAGGGGCCGCGGGGCAGGAACATTTGTCTGGAGGCTTTTTCAAGGCGGCCGTCAACGCCGCGTTGCGGGGCGAAACGCCTCGTCATCCTTCGCCCATGAACTGCCGTAGCTTGGCCCCGAGGGCTCACGCGCTGGCGAGCACGCGTTGCAGACGGGTCCACAAGGAGGCGTCTTCTGCCGCGTCGCAGATTTCGCGAAGGGTTGTTTCCAGGTACGGCACATCGAGACGATCGCGGTGCCTGCTCGCGATTCCGGTTGCGTCGAGCAGATCCTTGTCACGGCCGGCGAGAATCTTGAAAAGGATCAGATCCTCCGGGCTGGGAAAAGGCAGCGACACTCCGAAGAGCTCGTGACGGGTCGCCCGCTCGCGAGCCCGCTCTTCGAAGGCCAGCGACGCGGTGATGAGATCGAGCTGAAAAAGACCGCGGCGAAACCGCATGGTTCCGGTTCGAGAAAGTCGCTCGCGCTCAACGTCTTCGCGGAGATCGAATCCCGCCGCGGCCGCCTCTCGGATCAGCGATTCCGCTTCCGCAGGCGACACGAAGACGATCGCATCCGCGTCGGCAGTGGTGCGCGGCTCGCCGACGACGACGACCGCCAGGCCACCGATGACGAGATAGCGCACGTTCCGATGCTCGAGAAACTCGAATGCCTGCCGGCAGAACGCATCAAACTCGTTCGCCGCCATCGTGGTGTGCTCGCAAGGTTTGGGCCCGCACGTGCCGGATTCCGAGTGCGATCGCGAGGCTTCGCGGATGGTCGTCGTCGGAGGACTTGGCCACCCGCATGATCTGCGATGTCAACAGCGCCTCGCCGAGGGCGATCGACTCCTCGACCGTCATCCGGCGCAGGGTTTCCCTGCGGTCGAACTCCGCATCCCGCCGGTACTCGGCTTCGTTCTTGATCATGCCCGGATTGTAGTCGACGGAGCGGGCCAGCGAGGCTGGCAGGATGACGAGGCGCCGTAAAGGTGCCCGGCCGGCCAGTCGGCGTGCGGCGGGACTGGATGGTGTCTCGGCGGGCGACCGGGATGCGTCAGCGGCCGGTGTCGCGCCACAGGCCGCGGAACGGCTCGTCGATGCGGATCGCAAACAGCAGTTCGTTTTCTCCGGCCGGCGTCCGTGGGCCGGACCCCTCGAGGCCGGAGAACCGGTAGCCGACGTCGAACGTCACCCGATCCGTGCCCGCATAGGTGACGCCGCCACCGGTCTGCCAGCCGAGCCCCGCGCGTGGCGCCGTGTCGGTGGCCGTGGGCCTGCGGATGCCGACGCCGATGCCGCCCCCCGCATACACGCCGAGATGCTGCGTCAGCGGGAGGTCGCGCCACACGTTGACCATGGTGGTCCATTCCTCGGCCCGCGGCGGGGACGGCGCTTCCGTGCCGGCCTGGGCGCCGCTGGGCCGCGGCTCACTGCCGAGCGGCTGTCGGCGGCGGGCCTCGAGCTCCAGTCGCACGTCACCGCTGGAACGCGGCACCGTGACGCCGCAGGCCCCCTGGCCGGCCACGAGCGGCCCGCCCGCCCGGGCCGGCGACTCGCCCACCGTCGAGCCGATCATCGCGGTCGCATACATCCGCCGTGCCGCGATGGGCCGGTCCTGCCGGTCGGCATCGACCGCGACGGTCGCATCCCGCAGTCCCGCCGCGTTGGCAGGGGCGGTCACGACCAAGGCGATGGCCGCCGCGAGCGGTCGCAAGAGAACTCGCGGTGAACCGGCCGCATCCATGTCTCTCGAACCCCCGGAGCACGCCGCCTTCCGCTGCCGGCCGCGGTCGGTGCCCGGGCGTGCGAATGACTGCAACCGATCCTAGGGAGCCGGCAAGTGCATGCGGCGCGTCGCGGCCTGAAGGCGAGGGTTTTCCGCCGGGGACAGTTGGCGGGGCGTGATTCCCGGCGGCTAGACCGCATCTGACTTTGGTGGCGCACCGGCTTCGGGGGCGGCAAAAGTCGCCGCCGCGCGGTCTTGCCGATTCTCGTTGTGGCCGCGGCGGCCACACGCTCGTCGAGTGTTCGCCGCCCCCCTCGCCTCCCTTCTCCCAAAGTGTCCGGGCAACGCTACACGTCGGCCAGAACCGCTCTCGGCAGGGCGCCGTGCCGGCCGGTGTCGGTCACAGATTCCTATCCCACACCAAAGGGCTGCCAGGACGACCCTCCCGAGGAGTGCTTCGCCTTCCCGAAACAAAACAGGCGACCGTCTCGGCAGTCAGCGGGCAGCGGGACAGTTCGCCGCGCAAGCGGGACGCAAAGCGTCACGATGCGCACGACCCGCGGCGCGCAGCAACTCGAGTTCCTCGGCCACGTGCTCCCTGTCGATCTCCTCCGGATCGAGCACGGCATGCTCCAAGGCTTCGATCCGTTCGCGGAGCGCCTCGGCGGCGGTGGTCATCTCGTGGGTGACGCTGCCACGGCGGATCCAGATGCCCACCTCCGTCCGCCGCACGAGATCCTCCCAGGCCGTGATCCAGACCTGGGTGCGGCGTTTGTCGCCGGCAAGCGCGGCCGCATGGGTTTCCGTCTCGGCCGTCCGCAGATCCTCGAGGCAAGTGGGCAGGTCGGGATAGTAGAGATAGGCCGCCAGCACGCTGACCGCAACCAACCCGCCGAGGAGTACCACGCCAAGCACCGGCGTGGGCACCGTCACGTCGAGCGCGCGGCCGTGTGATCTCTGGCCGACGGCGGCCGCACTCTGCTCCAGTCGTGCTTCGATGCTCCGGCCGGGATCGAATGCCGCGAGCAGGGCCCCTGCCGCAACGAGGCTTGCCAGGAGTGCGAGCGCCAACCAGGCATGGGCCGGCACACGGTCGGCGAGCAGCGCGACGCTCCGGTCCACGGGATCGGCCGTCTCGGGCGGAAACGGCATGCAGAACACGTCGAAGGCGTGCGTGTGATCTTCGGGGGGCGAATCTCGGAACGACAGCGGCCGCTCGATCGCCGCGGCGACGCAGAACACCGCGCCGAAGAACACCGCCAGCCACCACGCCGTCCGCCGTCCGCCCCACGCGCGCCACGCCCAGGCGATGAGGCCGAGATTGAGGCCCGCTCCCACCGACAGGAGCACGAAAGCAGCCCCGACCGAGTTGCCGTGGTCGAACATCGAGCCGATCTGCATCATCGCGTCGGTCGGCGTGAGGAAGGCCGGCGTGCCGACCATGGCCATCAGCGGCGGCGCCCACGGTTCGAACGCCTTCATCGACCGCTGCAGGCTGCCGAACGGCAGGCATGCCGCGAGCAGGCCGACGCCCAGGAGGGCGATCGCGGCGTAGCCTGCCGTCGGTCCCGCCGCCTCCCGCACCGTCGCCAGCAACAGCGCGACGGCCCGCCGCCAGCCGGGCGGAATCCGGGGCTCATCCACCGCAGGGGGCGCATCCTCCGCGCCGCCGAGCCGTTCCCAGGCAAGCCCCACCGCGGTCACGACCACCATCGACGCCAGCGCGAAGCCGACGATCACGAGCGGGTGCGAGAGCGTGAGCCCGTAGAGCAGTGAGATCGGATTGAAGAGCGGCGCGGAGACGGCGAACGCGAGCACCGCGCCGCCGGCCAGGCCGGCCCGCCGGAGCTCCCGGGCCACCGGGATCGCCCCGATCGAACACACCGGGAGGAGCATGCCGAGCAGCCAGGCCCGCACGAGCGACCACCACGACCCGGCGGCCAGCAGCCGCCGAGTCAGGGCGGGTCCGAAGAGCTCGCGGATCACCGCCGCGACGACCAGGCCGCAGAGGACCGTGGGGGCAGCATTCGCCAGCGCCGCCACCGCGCGGCACGCAGCCCCGCAGGCCATCACCAGCCATTCATGCATCGCCATCGTGGTTCCCCCTGTTCTCGGTGTGGTGGATGAAAGCGGCCGGTCATCCGCGGCGGCCGCCGAGCGGCACGGGCACCCGGTCGAGCGCATCGGCGACGAGCCGGTCGCTTTCCGCCGGTGCAAGCTCGAGCCGCACGCCGAGCACCGGCCCGGCCACGTGCCGCACATCGTCGGGCGTGACGTGATCCCGGCCCTGGAGCACCGCCCAGGCCTGGGCCACGCGCTGCCAGATGAGCAGGCCACGCGGGCTCGGACCGCCCGACCCGCCTCGCAGGTCACGGCACGAGCGGCCCACGTCCACGAGATACCCCGTCACGGCGTCATTCACGAGAAGTGTGGCCGTCGTCTCCTGCAGCCGCTCGAGCGCCGCCTGGTCGATGACCGCATCGAGGACGTCATCGCCCTGATCCCGGCCTCGCGCCTCCTGGAGCAGTTCGAGTTCCGTCGCCCGGTCGGGCGCGCCGATCGACAGCCGCATCGCGAACCGGTCGAGCTGGGCCTCGGGGAGCGGATAGGTGCCGAGATGCTCGAGCGGGTTCTGCGTGGCCACGACGAAGAATCCCCGCGCCAGCCGGTGGCAATCGTCGTCGATCGTCACCTGCCGCTCGGCCATCGCCTCGAGCAGCGCGCTCTGCGTCCGCGGCGTGGCCCGATTGATCTCGTCGGCGAGGAGGACGTCCGCAAACACCGGCCCGGCCCGAAACTCGAACGAGCGAGCCCGCTGGTTGTAAAGCGTGAAGCCGGTGATGTCGGTGGGCAGGAGATCGGGGGTGCACTGGATCCGTGCGAACCTGCCCCCCACCAGCGCGGCCAGCCCCTTCGCGAGCGTCGTCTTGCCCAGGCCGGGCGGATCCTCGATCAGGAGGTGCCCGCGGGCGAGCAGGCAGGCGAGTGCCAGATCGCAGGCCTCCGCCTTGCCGCGAAGCGTCTCCCGGAGCCGGTGCCGCAGCCTTTCGATGAGTCTGAATGACTCGTCGAGATCGATTCGATCCGACTCGATCATGATGGTTGCCATCGGTGGGCCTCTGTGGTGAATCGTTGGCGGAGCCGGGCGACGGTGAAGTGCTGCGCGGCCGCCGCGGCCGCCTGCCCGTAACGCAGCCGGTCTCGAGGGGTCGCGGGGCGTCCGTAGGCCGATTGTTCGAAGGCGTTGACGAATGCCATCGAGTCGTCGGCTGCGGCCGCGGCCTGCGTCCGCCGATGCCAGTCGCGGACCGTCTCCGCCGGCCGCCTAGGACAGCCGGCGAGCCACGCCCGCCAGGCGATGAGGTGCCAGGCCGCCCGCGCCGGGCAGACGTCGTCGCGCCGCATCGCCTGCCGCCACCGGGCCGTCGCCAGGGCATCGACGCACCACCGCCACCCGACGCCGGCGGCCGCAGACAGCAAGGCGAGCCCGCCACCGATCGCCGCGACGGTGATGGCCCGGGCACGCACCCACGCGGCGGTGTCCCGAAGGGCATCGAGCGCCCGCGTGGTCCACGGTACGCTCGGCGGTCGCAGCCGATAGCCTGGCGTCGGCTCGAGTGGAATCCAGCGGCCCGACGCAGCGCGAATCTCGGCCCACACATGGGCATCTTCGGCCGTGGCGACGAACCGTCGCGACCGCACGTCGCGCCGCTCCCCCGACACATGCAGCCCCCCGACAACGCGCGTCGGATAGCCGCACCCCCGCAGCAGCATCGCCGCGGCGCCGGCGAAGTCGTAGGGCCGCCCGCGGTGCGACACCGTGAGCACGTGCCGGAGCGTGTCGGGGCAGTCGTCGGGCGGGCTCGCCGCGTCATCGCGGATGATCCGCCGCTGGATCTCGGCCACGACCCCCGCCACGTGCGGCCAGCCTGCGGCCGCCGGATCGCGGCCGATTCCCCAGGCCTGAAGCACATCGCCCACCCACGCGGGCACCTCGTCCCGCACGGTCGCATCGACCGCCGGCGGCGCGGCGACCGCGATCGCGCCTGTGGCATCGATGCCGCCCGGAAGGCTCCTTGCGTGCACCGTCGTGCCGGCCGTCGCCTCGATGCCATCGAGCGTCACGACATCGTCGGCGGGGGTGCGGAAGAAGTCGGGCCGGTCGATCTTGTCGATCCGCATGGCGTCGGCCCGCGCGGGCAGCGGCAGCATGCCGCTGCGCAGGCTGCCGATTGTGATCGCATGGGTGTCGGCGGCGTCCGGTGGTGGCATCCGCACCCCCGGCCACCGCATCCAGTCACCGCCGGCATGCTCGAGCCGGCAGTCGCGCGGCATCTCGGCTGACAGCGTAGGCTCCCGCCACGACCGGCCATCGAACGCCTCGTAGACGGCAAGCCGGAGGTGGGCCGGGGCGGGTCCGGTGAGTGTGACGAGCGCCCGGGCGGCAAGTTCGGTCGTGGGCCGACGCGACCGCGGGCGGGCTTTCCGCACCGTGGAAAACTCCCGGCCGGCATGCTCGCTGTCGGCCAGGTGCTGGTCGGTCGGTGGCAGATCCTGCGGCCCGAGGCCGAAAGCTCGCGTCCATTCCTCGTTCTTCGGCTTCGGCGGCTCGCCGTAGAGATCGTTGAACAGATCGTAGAGCGAAGGCTTGTGGCTCGTGGCGAAGACCCCGGAGTTTACCGGGCCCGTGGCCTGCGGGTTCTTCTCCGCGGCGACGAGATTCTCGCCGTCGCCTACGCCGTCGTGGGCCCAGGGAAAGGCGTATGAGTCGCCGCCCGAGAATGGCATCCAGCCAATGAGCGCACGGCCGCAGGCGTCGCGGCTGCCTCCGAGCACCGCGACCACGGCGACCACCGCCAGGCAGGAGACGAGGCCCGCCGGGCCTGGCAGCGAACCGCGGCCGCCGCGGCTGGCGGCCCCGGCAGCCCGCGCCGCGAGGGCGGAGGCCGCGATCGCGGCATAGCCCGCGTGGATCACGGCCGTCGCCGGATGATCGTTCACGATCGCGGCGAGCACGACCATGAAGAGCGTCGTCGCCAGCGCGAGCCGCGTCTCGCTGGCCGTCACGCCGACCGCGAGCAGCCCGCCGAGCAGGCCCCGGAAGCACGCGAGGAGCAGCGCCTCCGGGCTCGCTCCCTCGCCGCCGCAGGCCGTCGGCAGGCTCTGCCAGGCCAGCGCGGCGGTGACCGCCGGCGGCACGGCCACGGCCCCGAAAAATATGCCGGCTGCGATCATGCCGCGCAGCATTCTGGTGTGCGTCGCTCTCGATGGAGCCGCGGTTTGCCGTGACCCGAGCCGCGCCCGCGCCTCCCGCAGCACGAAAGCCCACAGCGTCCATGCAGTCCCGCCGAGCACGGCCCACCAGGCGGCGGCATCGGCCGGCACGTCCACGAGCTGTTCGGCCGTGAAGGCGGCGGCAACGGTGAGCCAATCGAGGAGCGTCATGTCGGCGTGTGGCTCCTGCGGCGGCCGGCTGCCCGACTGCGGATGCTCGTGTCGGGGTCGTGATTCAAGGCCGCGAAGGTCGCATCGACGGCCGCGATCGGATCGGGCTCGAGGGGCACGTGCACGACCACGTCCCCGCGGCCGCGGCCGGGCCGTGCGGCCCCCGTGACCCCGCCGCCGACGATGATCCAGAGCCGCTGGTGCCGGGGGGACGCTGCCAACTGGTCGGCCGCGGCGTGACCGGCTCGGCCCGGCGGCGTCGTGAGAACGATCTCGAGATCGACCGGCCGCGGCCGGTCGCACGGCGGGCCAGGCTTCGTGTCGGCAGCGGCGCACGGCTCGAGGCAGGCCAGTTCGTCGAGGAGGAGGTTGAAATCAACCGCCGTGCGGGGATCGAGCGGGGCGCGGCCGGGCCAGGTGAGTTCGAACGACACGCCGTGCGGCCGCCACGATTCGACGATCGCGAAAGCGATGTCGACGAGCGCATCGAGAGTGCGGTCGGGGTCGACATCCGGGACGGCGTTCCCGTCGCTCGCATGCCGATGGATGCGGTGGTCGACGACCAGCCGCACGATGGCGGCCGCGGTGCCGGGCCGTTCGCGCACGACGAGTGCGCCGCGCCGCGCCGTGTGGGCCCAGTGGATCAACCGCACGGAGTCGCCGGGGCGATAGTCGCGGGCGCCGATCGAGTCGCCGGAGTGGCCGTGGATCCGCACGCTCGTCTCCCGGCCGACTCCGGTGGCTGCGACGATGCCGAAGGGTGCCCGCACGTCGGCCCGCGCGGGCCAGACTAGTACGGGCGCGGGCATAGCGAGCGTCCGGCGGGCGGTGCAGAGACCGAACGGCTGACTGCTCTCGATGGCGGGCGCGACCCGGGGAAACCTGCCGCGCCGCCGCGGCATCACGGCCACCGAGCCGGTGGCGTCGATCGTCGCAGCGGTGGACATGGCCGCCGGGCCACCCGCGCTTCTCGTCCCGGGCTCCGCATTGGGCCACCACAGAGAGACATGCGGCCGCCACCACGGCACGATCGACCGCCAGGTGATCGTGGCGGTGAGCGTGTCCCCGACCCGGCAGCGGCGGCGATCCCACGCCAGCGCCGCCGTCGAACTGCGCACGGCGATCCAGGGGCCCGCGCAGCCGATCGCGAGCGTGGCGAGAATCCCGCCGAGAAGCGGGAGCGCCCGGGCCGACACGAGCACGAACGCGAGGGCCGCGACGGCCGCCGCGCAGCAGAGCGGGCAGGCGGGATGCCGCAGCAACCGCTCGAGACGGTGGAACCGGACATTGGGCGCGGTGGAAGTCGGATGGCGTCGCAACGGCTCACCTCTGCAGAGGCAATCATCGCGGTTTTGCGACCTTAATGCAACACGTATGCAGATGCAGTGCGGTCGCGAGAACGCGAGCGACGTTTCCGGACGCCCGGGCCACCGGCGACATCGCCGCCCCCAGCCGAGAACCTCACGCGGGCCTTGCCAGGCGGACTGGAAACGGCCCGCGGTCTGCTTCGGCGACCGCTCACGGTGCGCCGCTCGCACCCCGAGCCGCCTCAGTCGGCATCGCGTCGCGCCCGGTCGAGGGCCACGGCCGACACGATGATCACGCCCGTCACGATCTCCTGCACCCAGTTGGGCAGATCGAGTTTCGTGCAGCCGTTGGC
>Ga0315904_10011730_pt1 | contig 11145 bp, 10 predicted proteins | sample LakEriMetagenome_6_FD_203529 | JGI IMG/M metagenome (GOLD analysis project Ga0315904, IMG submission 203529) | Freshwater fungal communities from buoy surface, Lake Erie, Ohio, United States - Buoy 12 MA120 | ecosystem: Environmental > Aquatic > Freshwater > Lake | place: USA: Lake Erie, Ohio... | reverse complement strand
CACAGCTTTCGAAATCGAGTGAACCGGCATCGCCACCGAGAGTTCGCAGGAATGGAAAGACGTGCTCGGCCATGACCTCGTACATCTCTTTGGGTTCAAAGTGCTTGAAGCGTGACCATCGCAGATCCTCGTAGGGGCGGTTCTTGGGATCTTTGCCCTCGGGGAATGTTCGCCGCTCGATCGGCTTGCCTGTACGGTTGGCTTTGTTTTCCACGAGTGATTGCAGATCATCGAGTCGCCTAATGAAAAGCAGATAGGTAATTTGCTCCATTACCTCCAGAGGGTTCGAGACACCGCCGGTCCAAAACGAGTCCCATATTCTGTCGATCTTGGTCTTGATTTCGCCCGTAATCCCTTGCCGTTCTCCAATTGCCGACTCACGAAGTTAGCGAATCCTAATGTTCCAATCCGTAGCGTTCAAATGATCGTAAGCAGTCAAGACAAACGAAAAAACCCAAGGAATCCCTTGGGTTTGTCTCGATCTGTCGTCTTTTGGCCGACGCTGGCTTTTTGCTAAAAATGGGCGATATTGGACTCGAACCACTCCAGGAAATCCCAGGAAAAACGACGATTCTCAGCATCGAGGGGTCCAACGGGGGACCCGTGACGATTTAGACCCATCCGAGATCGTTGGCTTGTGGTCGGCTATGACCGATGCCCAACGAGCCCAGTTGATCGCCATGGCTCGGGATCTGATCAATCGCGATGCGACGTTGGAGCTATAATCCACAGCGATAGGTAAAAACTTTTCGTTACCCTGAGTCGTGTCCTCATGATCAAATTCAAATGCCCAAAATGCCTGCGTAGCCTTCAAGCGGGTGATTCTAAAGCTGGACAGTCCCTCTATTGTCCGTCCTGTAATGAGCTCGTTACGGTTCCACCCTTACTGATTGATACTGGATCGCAAGGGAATAGCCGGACCGATGCTGATGATTTGGTGCTATCCATTTTGGAGTCAGCGCAGGAAAGTAGCGATACTCGCAAGTGCCCGTTTTGTGCCGAGTCGATCAAAGCCAACGCGATCAAATGCAGATTCTGCGGTGAGGTTGTCAGGCAATTATCCGATACTACTTTGGGTGTTAGTGGAATCGGTGAGGAACCAACGATTTACGGACAGTCGATAAATCGACGAAACGAAATACAAAGCGAGCCAATTGGATGCATGAAAACTTTGTCGGGAATCGGTTGTGTTTGGGCTGTTTTCTTGGTCGTCTTAGTTTGGTTCTTAATTTGGCTTGCAACAGGGTTGGGGGGGCTTCCGCTTTTAGTCCTAGTGATTGTTTTGGGCGTAGTTGCGATACTGCTAAAACTGCTTGTGCGATAGTTTGGCTTTCTAGCTCGGGCGATGCGTGATCATCGGGCTGCGTTGGATGGGTGACCAAACCACTGAATCGGTTTTTCTGGCATGGCTGGGATTGAAGCGTACTCAACGGTACACGTTAACGAAAACCATCAGCAATGCTATCAGGAAAATCAAGAAGAAAATTACGAGATAGAACAGGCAGAATCTCAGGTTGATGTAGGTAGGTATTTCGTTTTCTGCGCGAAATCTCCCCAAGTACCACTGAAAACCACCCGTCCAATTGGGACTTGGTGCAAAGCTAATCTTCGCTTCGATTTGATCACCCGCATCCCCGGTGACGTAAGTCCATCCATAATGCGATCTAAGAAATCCTTTTCTACCAAACCCTGCGGGCTGACCTGCGGCGAAAAGGTAGGTTCCTGATTGCTTGAGTTTTACGTTGAACCAAACGGTTTTGTTTTCATAACTTGACGATTGCAGGATCAGTTCGTCATTGTCCATTGGGATTTCGTTGTGATACATGGTTGATGTCCAGTTCTAAATTGCTCTGTGCTGGATCGTGGGCTGTCTGATCGATCGACACGTCCAAGGAAAAAACGAACCTGCATTTTACAAGATGCCTTAGAAGTCGTGGGGTTCTTTCGTTTGGAATTGGGTCGTACAAACGGTAGAATATCGCAAGAGCCCCCCAGGTCTTAAACGATCTTTAAGCGATTCCAATGGTATCGCGGCAGTATCAGTCCCAAGCAATCAGGTTAAATTCTTGCTTGCTGATCGGCTGCGGGGTCAGGGGTGGTACGCCCCGGTATGCTTGAGCCTTGGTACGGGTTGCCAAGATCCATGCGGCAAGATCGATCGTGGTCACTTATAGGTTAGTTAGTTAGCCTCAATCGTCATGGGGGCTTGGGGGCGATTTGCGCATGCTGGATCGGGTGATGGTTGGTGATGCTTAATGAGGGGACTATGGAAAAGAATGGTTTTTCCGTCCCCGAGCGGTCGCATCCCCCTCTAAGAAAATCCCCGAAATTGGAAGTTTTTAGTTTGGCGATCGCTCGCATCCATAAGCCGTGGCGAATCCGCAAAATGAGATATTCAAGGCCCATCATGACTGCGATATGATTTGGGGCATCGGTAGCAGGCTGATCCCCTGCGTACGGCTGCCCGGGGTGGCGATGTTCCAAGGCATCGAGCCCCAGGGTAGCCGGCCTATCTATTAACCCTTGGAGTCTAATGATGCAGGCGTGGCATGTCATCGATAAACTTATTCAGGAATTGCAAAGGATCCATCGGGATCCATCCGCAGGGGTGGATTTGACCCGAGTGGATAAACTGCTAAATCACCCGCGATTAGGCAAGCTAAGCCTTAAGGTTTTTTCGTCACGAATTCACGAATTCATAGATCGCTGTGGCAATCCAGCAGCGTTTGAAAATACCCAGGAGGGACTAGGTGACTGTACTTGGAGTTTGATAGTCGATGATTTAGGGGAGGTTCTGGTAGATCTAGGAGAAGATGATAGCGGCATTGAAGATGCATTGAATAGCGTCAATGGCTTCGAGCAGGAATATGATTTTTTTATGTCCGCATCGAAAGCATTAGAGCGTGATTCAATCGTTGACGAATTACGTGGCATCATTTTCGATCTGAAATCAATCAAGAATCTGGAATCAAATGTGAATTCCATCCAGTGCGCCGACGATGGCAATCGTGATGATGGTGATGGATTATTTGAAAACGATCGCATTTTGGTTTGGGGTGGCGTTAGATTCAGCCTGACACCAAACCAAACTCTTGCGTTTCAATTGCTTGTTCGTGCGTTTCCTGGGGATGTTACTCTTGGGGCATTCGAGGAAAAAGGGCTCGGGGTTTTTCGTGATTCCTTTAGATTCAACAGGCAAGGCAAAAAGAAATATTACCCTTGCTGGGGTTTGATTACTGATGGATCCGTTAAGGATTCAAAACGGTTGATTGATCCTGGAATTGTGCGAAGCGATCCGAAAAAGTTTTCCGATCCCCAACATAATCCCCAGGAATCCCCAAGGTAGCCCCAGGCGGGGTTTTCATACTTCCCATCGTTGGCTGATCGCTGTGGTCAGCATTGTTTCAAACGATAGGAGAATGATTGTGAATCAATCAAAATTGGACGGGGGCGAATTGCTACCCCTGCGGAGGATGGCTGCCCGATTAGGGGTACCTAGCAAGTGGCTTCGTGAGCAAGCAGAGATCGGAGCGGTGCCAAGCCTTAAGGCAGGCAATCGTTTTCTTTTTGTTCCAAGTGTTGTTCGTGCTGTTGTCTCATCGATGGCCGGTGATCAATCTGCGAATCCATCGGGCTCATCTCCTCGGGGAGGTGCAGCATGAGCAAGCCTAAGAGAACGATAAACTTGAGTTCCGCACTCATGGATAGCAGTTTGGTTGGTCGCTTTGATGAGTTGGCCGCAACCATTCTGGTTAACGAGTCGAATCCTTATATCGCAAAGATATTGCAAGATCGTCGATCCTCTGAGTTGGCAGTTGTTACGGCAATCGTGCTCGCATCGTGGGCTGTCGATAACCCAAAGAAATCGAAATCCATTCTCGGGTTCTCGGTGGTCGGCTGCGAGTTTACGCAAGTGCTCGGACGGTTGCTGGAAAAGATGGTGATCTCAAAGAATCGAGGTGCAGCATGACTCCAAACGAACTAGATCAGTTTGCAGAGCGAGTTGCTGAGATCGTGGTGGCTCGCATGGGTTCAAGTCGGCCCACTGAGGATGGCTTTATCGATAAGCATGAGGCTGCGAAGATCCTTGGGGCAAGTGTCCCATCGATCGAGCGTTGGACTGCGAGCCGTAAGATCCCTTCGCACAAAATTGGAGGCCTCAGGCGGTATCGTGCGAGCGAGCTTCTCAATAACAAACAAGGGGAAGCAGCATGAGCCACAACCCCCATCGAAACCACAACCAACATTCTATCAGCGATCTTAAGCGGCTAGCAAGTGGCCGATGGCGTGAGATCCTAACGGCTGCGGGACTCCCTGCGGAGTTGCTTGATCGACGTGGCAAGCCTTGTCCGAAATGCGGAGGCAAGGATCGGTTTGCATCGTTGCCTGATTTTGATACCCGTGGATCGTTGATCTGTCGGCATTGTCACAATGCATCGAGCAATCCCCGGTCAGGTGATGGCCTTGCGTCGCTTCAATGGTGGCTCGGGTGCAGTACGGCTGAGGCGATCAGTTGGCTGAGGTCTTTTCTCGGGCTCGGGATTGGTCAGCATCTACCGATCCATGCGATAAAGCCGACGATGGCACCACCATCCAAGCCGGTGCAGTCTGAATCCGATCGCTTGAGAGTCGCATTGATGGCCGACGTATGCAGGCGAAATCTGACTGATGAGGGGCGTGAGCATCTCGCTAAACGGTTAGGCGTAGTCCCTGAGTCTCTGAGGCAGTTGCAAGTCGGATGGTGCGCATCGCGTTGTATGACTACGTGGCCCATGCGAGATGGCATCGGCAACATCATCGGACTGCGGTTGCGAGATCCGAATACAGGTGCCAAGAGATCGGTGCATGGGTCGGCTGCGGGACTCTTTTACGATCCTGAACTTGCCAACATCGAATCGGGTTCTCGGGTTTGGATTGCTGAGGGGGCTTCCGATACGGCTGCCCTACTGTCGATCGGCATCGATGCCGTTGGCATCCCAAGTGCCAAGAGCGGAGATGATCTACTCCTTGAACTGTGTAGGCGTATTCTCCCCGGTGAGATCGTGATCATGGCCGATGGCGATATTGCAGGCATCGAAAGTGCAAGGTTGCTTCGGAGCGAGCTTGTGATCGTGGCAGGGGTACGAATCATTCAACCACCCAACGGCATCAAGGATGCTCGGGAGTGGATCAATCGAGGTGCAAACCGCGATGAGTTGGAACGGGAGGCAAGTGCAGCGGAGGTATTCAGACTCGATTGGACGATCAGCAGAGGTGGAGCATGAGCGGAGTGCAGTTAGTAACAATAGCCCAACGAAAACTTGATGGCACAATCAGCCTTGCTATCCTGCGGGGTGACAATTCCGAAACGGTTTGGAGTGGTGCCGTTGATCTATCGAAACCTGAGGACCTGGATCGAGTTGCAAAATCGGTGCATGCGAAGATCCAAGCATTGCCGGTTGGCAGTATCAAAAAGCAGTTGCAAGCGATCGAGCCCCAAGGCCTTGATCTGATCGATGAGAACGGGAGGATCTGGACAGAGCCTAGAGCCTTACCCGATCCACTCCCTGAGGTTATGCCGTATGACTCGGAGTTGCTACCAGCGATCGTTGGCGATGCCGTTGCCGACGTTGCTCATCGAATGCAGAGCCCCCCAGACTACGTTGCATGCGCGTTGCTTGTTGCGATGGGTGCCGTGGTTGGCAATCGCATCGGCATTCGTCCCAAGCAGAATGATCCGTGGCTAGTGGTTCCGAATCTTTGGGGGTGCATCATCGGTCGGCCTAGCATGAAAAAATCACCCTCAGCATCGTTTGCAGAGGGGCTTATTCGTTCCATCGAGGATCAAGATCGAAAACGAATCGAGCCCAAGATCAGTGATGCGAAACGTGACGCGATATTGGCCGAGTTTCAAAAAAAGGCGATCGAATCGGATTTGAAAAAAGCGATGCAGAATAATGACTGCCAAGAAAAGCAATTCGATCTAGCAAAGGCGTTGGCTGCCAATGAAGCGATCGAGCTTCCAACATCGCGTCGAATTATCACCACGGATTCAACGATGGCAAAACTTGTTGATCTGCTAAACGAAAACCCACTCGGGATGGCGTTGTGGCGTGATGAGTTGATCAGTTGGATGAGGGGCTTGGATCGAGAAGATCAGGCAGGCGATCGCCAAAATTACCTGACTCTTTGGAATGGTTATGGTCGAATCAACGTGGATCGAATTGGACGTGGCGAAACGGTTTGTGAATCGCCATGCCTATCGATATTCGGATGTGCGACCCCAGGCGGTATTCAGGAATACGTGCAGGCATCTCTAAGGGGTGGCCGTGGTGACGATGGTTTGCTACAGCGATTCCAAGTCACGGTTTGGCCGGATGAACCGGATGAGGTCCGAGTGGTCGATCGAAAACCTGATCAGCGAGCCTTGCAGCGGGTCCAGGATCTTTTCGATCGATTGGCTGAGTTTGATGCTCGGGACATTGCCGACAGTCAATGCGAGCCTAACAAGATCCCTTGGATGAGGTTTTCACCCGATGCCCAGGCTGTTTTCAATCGATGGCTTGAGGACAAGATCAAGCGGTGCAGAGCCGATACGATGCCTGAGGCAATCGAATCACACTTGGCAAAATTCGATAAGCTAGTCCCATCGATCGCACTATTGATGGAACTTTGCGAAGGTCCAGAACGATCGGTAACAAAGCGATCGGTAGAGCGAGCGGTGAAGTGGGCTTCTTACCTGGAGTCGCATGCCCTGCGGTTATATGCCGTGGCTGCATGCCCAGAGCGAGTATTGGCATCTCCCTTGCTGAATCGATTGCTCGATTGGGACAAAGAGCGACCCATAAGGGTCAGGGACATTCGGCAAAAAGGGTGGCGTGGCCTCAGCGATCCCAAGGCGATCGAATCGACGTTGGAAGCATTGGAGGCTGACGGTTGGTTGCAATCGATCGAGGATGGGAAATCTAGCAAGGGTGGCAGGCCTACGATCAGTTACGTGATGCATCCTGAGGCGAAAAAATGGATCGATACCCTAAGGGATGGCACCACCAAAACCACCAAAACCCCCCTCATTGATGGCGGTGGTTAGGTAGGTTTCGTAGGTTTCGGGGGTAGCGTCCTAGGGGTAAATCGAAAAATCAACGGCTGATCCATGCCGTTTTTCGGGTGGCTTGGTTTGAGGTCCAGAGTTGGAAGAAATCGAGCCCCGCATTTGCCCCAGGATGCGTTGTAGTGGGTCAGGTCGGCTGTTGGATCGTCGGCTAGCCTAAGCGATTCCTGAGGCGTTTTAGAGCGTTTGGTGAATTGTCTTGCATAGTGATTGCCGATGATGTACGGTGATGGTTCCACGGCTAGGAAATCATGAGCCGAAAACCAATGACCCATCATTGGCTGCCGTGGGTTTTCTTCGATGGGTTTGATCAACGATGGGAGTTGAGAACGATGGCTAGTTTGGTTCGTGAGTCTGGGCGTGACAGTTGGAAACTACGTTGGCATGACTCCGATGGGCGTCGATGCTCGATTGGCTTAGGCGTCATGCCCAAGAAGTCAGCGGAGCAATTCAAGAGCCGGTTTGAGGAATTACAGGGAGTAGTGCGATCCAATACGCCCAAGCCGGTCGGTTTGATCGAGTGGCTAGATGGATTGGATGATGATTTGCATGGCAGGCTAGCAGCGAAGGGGCTTGTGGAGCAAAGAGCAAGAAGATCCCTTCGAGAATTTTGCGATTCCTACCAAGAGTCAAGGCGTGACATTGCCGGCGCAACATCCACCCGAGATCGTCAAGTGGTCGATTTGCTCATCGAGTTTTTTGGTGGTAATCGTTCGATCGATTCCATCACCCCCAAGGATGCCGAGAGTTGGCGCAATTGGCTTCGGGACAAAGGCAACAAACGGGACAAAAAACGAGATGGCTTGAGTCTCAATACAGTCAGGCGTCGGACCGGGGTTGCAAGTCAGATATTCAGCAAGGCGATTCAATGGCGTTTGATTCGTGAGAATCCTTTTGATGGCCTTGAAACGTCCCTGCGAGAAAATACCGATCGGATGCATTACGTGCCGTGGTCGGATGTTCTCAAACTGATCGATAAGGCACCGAATGCAGAGTGGCGTGCGTTGCTCGCATTCCTACGGCTGACGGGATGTAGAGCCCCATCGGAGGTGCATGATCTACGTTGGACCGATCTGGATTTTGCCGACAGAAAAATCACCATTCGATCGCCCAAAACAAAGCATCTCGGGGGGCGTCATGCGGTGCGATCCTGCCCGATGTTTCCTGAGTTGGTGCCCTACCTGGAGGAATTGGCTGAGGCTGTTGGACCTGGGATTCATGTGCCAATGAGCAATCAGGTTTTCCCGGTGGTCAAGGATTCCCAAACGAATCTGAGGACAGCGATCGAGCGGATGATCAAACTGGCTGGTTTGGAGCAATGGCCCAAACTGATCCAAAATCTACGATCGAGCCGTGAGACAGAATTGCTTGATCAGTTCCCCGTCAAGGATGTTTGCGATTGGTTCGGAAATTCACCCGCGATCGTTGCGAAGCATTACGCCCAGGCTCGGAGCGGAGTTGCAGAGCGAGCGAAGATCGAAACGACGGTGCATTTTGAGGGGTCCAACGGGGGACCCATGAGCGTCAAAAAGGGGTCCAAAACGGGGCTCATCACCGATCCCCAAGAATCCACCACAACCACTCAAGATCGATCGAATCCCCAAGAAAATCAAGGTGATTCGTGTATCGATGATGATCCTAGTGATGATTGTGATGGATATACCGATGGGCGATATTGGACTCGAACCAACGACCTCAACGATGTCAACGTTGCGCTCTAACCAACTGAGCTAACCGCCCGAGTTTATCTCGGCAAACTGATTGTGGATCATGCTCTGGGATTGTCAAGGCCAAGCCGGTTGGCTAACCTCCGACTTGGTTGCCCAATCGGCCCGCTAGGTGTATGCTGTGACCTGACCTGCGCGGGCCGTAGGTGCCCCTGTTTGTCCCTTTTTCCCAGCGTTTTTCGACAAACTTACCCAATGTCTAACAACCACCGCGTCGTTATCACCGGACTTGGCGTCATTTCCCCACTAGGTCGTGAACTGGCCCCCTTCTGGAATAACCTCGCTAACCAAACCTCTGGCATCGGCCCCCTGTCGAGCCTGCCTCTGGATATCATCCCCTGCAAATTCGGCGGCCAAGCCTCCTGCTTTACCGGAGATATCTCCGAATTCGGCCCCTTGGATAAAAATCTTCAGCGCGCCATCAAAAAGAACCAAAAGGTCATGTGCCGAGAAATCGAAATGGGAGTGGCCGCCTGCCAATTGGCTCTCTTCGACTCGGGCCTTGCCAATCCCGAACTCCGTGACCCCGAACGCTTCGGCATCGTCTTTGGGAGCGATTACATCATCACCCGCCCCGAAGAGTACGCAGACGGTATCAACGCTTGCCGCGATGAATCCCACGAATTCCAGATGCCTAAATGGCCTCAAACCGGGCGACCTCAAGTCAACCCGCTGTGGCTCTTGAAATACTTGCCTAATATGCCTGCAAGCCATGTGGCTATCTATAACGATCTTCGGGGGCCGAGCAACTCGGTGACCATCCGCGAAGCCTCCAGCGCCGCTTCGATCGTCGAAGCCGTCTCGGCGATCCGACGCGGAGCTGCCGATGTGATGATCGCCGGCGCGACAGGCTCTCGCATGGAACCACTGCGTGCCTTGAATTTTATGTCCACCGAACCGATGGCCAAAAACCGAGATAACCCCGCCGAAATGGCCCGCCCCTACGACATCGATCGCGATGGAAATCTCGTCGGTGAAGGTGCCGGTGCTCTGGTGCTCGAGTCCCTCGAACGAGCTTCCGCACGCGGTGCAAAGATCTGGGGCGAAATCGTCGGCGGTGCAAGCTCGGCAGTAGGCGATGTCACTGGTAAAAACGCTCAGCGTGACCACATCCGCACGGCCATCAAAAACGTCAGCAAAATACTCCTCGAACAAGCTGCCAAGGCCGGTGTGGACTTAAGCCCGGGCCAATGGCACTTTCACGGCTGTGGTAAAAGCGATGTCCAAGGCGATGCCAGCGAAGCTTGCGGTATCCGAGATGCCCTTGGAAATCTCGATGTCCCCGTAACTGCCGCAAAAAGCTACTTCGGCAACCTCGGTGCAGGCTCAGGCGCCGTCGAGATCATCGCAAGCCTTCTGGCACTCGAACACCAGCAACTCTTCCCGGTACTCAACACCAAGACGGTCGACCCACGCTGCCCGATCCGAGTCGCTAAGAGCTCCGATCCTGCCGGAAAAGCCTTTGCCCACGTGGCTTACTCGACCCAAGGCCAAGCATGCGGGGTTTTCGTAAGACGGATTTAGGAAGTTTGAAGTGGGAAGTTTGAAGCAAGCCTTTGGTTTCTCAAGGGCAATGAGTCTAACATTCACCGGACGGCTACTCGATGGCTGTTTGAACTGCTGCCATGCCGATGGTTGATCGAAGCGACTCGCGGTAATTTGCAGACTAATGCGCTGAATCGCTTTACTAGACCGCTTCGAGTACGAGTAGGAGTACGAGTACCGCGTTGCTGAGTACGAAAAATCCGGATTCTCTACCCACAAAATTACCTGAAGAAATCTTTTTGAAACACAGAGACATCTGAGAGCACAGAGCCTTGAGCACCTCTCTCTTTCTCTCTGTGTCCTTTTTGACTCTCTGTGTTTTCAATCTTTGAATCCCCTTCAAATCTGTTTATGCATTCTCGAAGATGGATTAAAGTGACTCCATCAAGAATGACGCTGAATCTTATCGAGTACAAGAAATCAAACCAATGAACCACAAAATCACTGAAGAACCCACTTCGGGTTGAGGAGATACGATGTTGTTTCATTTTCGCAATATTGCCATCGCCCAACTGGTCTTGTGGCTGATCGCTTTGTTGCAACAGTTTCTCTATTGGCAACGCTTACCAGATCGGGTCGCTACCCACTTTAACGGATCTGGTAAACCCGACGGCTGGATGCATCGGGACCAAGCTGCCTTGTTCATGGTCGGCCTCGAAACACTCATGCCCGCGATCTTTCTCGGGATCGCTTACATGATCTACTTTATCCCCTCACAGCTAATCAACATCCCGCACAAAGAGTTTTGGCTCGCCCCTGAGCGACGAGAAGCCTCGATCTCCT
>Ga0315904_10011727_pt1 | contig 11148 bp, 9 predicted proteins | sample LakEriMetagenome_6_FD_203529 | JGI IMG/M metagenome (GOLD analysis project Ga0315904, IMG submission 203529) | Freshwater fungal communities from buoy surface, Lake Erie, Ohio, United States - Buoy 12 MA120 | ecosystem: Environmental > Aquatic > Freshwater > Lake | place: USA: Lake Erie, Ohio... | reverse complement strand
CGACGAGGAACTGCTGGCCGAGATTGCCGACCACCTCGGCTTTTCCGTCGCCGACCTGCGCGGTAGCAGCCGACAACGGCCGCTCGTGCTCGCCCGGCAGATGGCGATGTACGCCTTTCGTCAGCTCACCGAGAACAGCTTCCCCTCGATCGCAAAGCTGTTCGGCGGGCGCGACCACACCACCGTCATGCACGCGTGCACCAAGGTGCAGACCCTGATGGCAGAGCGGCAGAGCGTCTTCGATCAGGTGACGAAGATGATCGACACCTTCAAGCAATCCTGACCATGTGGACCAACCTGTGGCCGAACGGAGGATCGTCCGTGGATGACGCCCGGCTGTCCACCGGCCACGAAATGCCACGAATGCAAGATGTGCGCCGGGGTGGACGCAGTGTGGATGCGTTTTCGCACGGTTCCGCGACGTCGTCCCGTCATCCACAATCCACAGCACTTATTACCGTTATTGAGGTACATACGCCTCAACGATTCCAACAATGGAGCGCCGCATGAAGTTCAAGGTCGAGAAGACCGCGTTCGCCGATGCCGTCGGCCTCGCATCCCGGGCTGCGTCGACGCGGAACAACGCCCTTCCGGCGCTGTCCGGGGTGAAGCTCGAGTTGAGCGGCTCGAACCTGACCGTGACGTGCACCGACAACGACCTGGCCATCCGTCACTCCATCGCCGTCAACGGCATCTCCGACGGAACGGCGGTCACGGACGCCCGGCGTCTGAGCGACGTGGTCAAGGTGCTCGAGGAAGGTGCGGTGACGATCTCCCTCGACAACGACGCCGTCACCATCAGTTCCGGCCGCTCGAAGGCCACCCTGAGGGCCCTCGTGGCAGGTGATTTTCCGCCGGTCGCCGAGGCGCCGGCCGAGCCGGTGTCGCTTCCTGCCGCCGAGTTCGCTGAGGCGCTGCGGCAGGTGGTCCGAGCCGCGGCTCGCGATCTGCAGAAGCCGCAACTCACCGGCGTGCTCATGGCGGTGGACGGTGACGGCATGCGGCTCGTCGCCACCGACTCCTTCCGGCTCGCGGTGAAGAAGATGCGCCACGGCAATCTGATCGGTGCGCGCGACTTTGCGGTCGTGCCGAGCCGGGCGCTCGCGGAGCTGTTGCGCATGCTGGGTGCCGGTGGTGACGCGTCGCTCAGCGTCAGCGCCGACCGGGCGACGTTCCGCGTCGGGGCCGCGTCGCTCTCGACCAGCCTCGTCTCGGCGGAGTTCCCCAAGTACGAGCAGCTGATCGCACCGCAGTTGCCGAACAAGGTCGTGGTCGAGCGCGAGCCGCTGCTGCATGCGCTCCGCCGGTGCCGGGTGCTCGCCCGGGAAAACACTCCGGTGCGACTGGAGATCGGTGCCGAGACGGTGCGACTCGTCGCCCGCACGACCGACGGACAGGAGGAGTTCGTCGACGAGCTCGACTCGACCCTCACGGGGGCGGAGCTCGTGATCGGCTTCAACCCCGAGTACCTCGCGGACGGTGTCGAGGCGGTGTCGGGGGAGTCGGCGTCAATCGAGACCTCCGATCCGTTGAAGCCCGCGGTCATCCGTGGAGTGGGCGACGACGACTATCTCTACCTGTTGATGCCGCAGCGGCTGTCGGTGTAGCGCGCACGCGCCGCATCGTGATCGTCCGCACGCTCGAGCTCACCGACTTCCGCAACTACGCGACGGCGTCGATCAGGTTCGCCGACGGCGTCACCGTCGTCTCGGGCGACAATGGACAGGGCAAGACGAGCCTCGTCGAGGCCATCGCCTATCTGTCGACGACACGCAGTTTCCGTGGCGTCGCAGCCGAGGCACTCATTCGCGCAGGGGCAGCAGTGGCGATCGTCCGGGGGACGGTCGGCCACGAGGACGGACGCGAGTCGCTGATCGAGGCGGAGATCTCGCGGGAGGGGCGGAACCGCATCCAGGTCAACCGCAAGCGACCGCGCCGCACGCGCGACCTGCTCGAGCACCTTCGCACCACGGTGTTCTCGCCGGAGGACCTCGACCTCGTCAAGGGCTCTCCCCAGCACCGGCGCGACTACCTCGACGCAGTGCTTGAATCGGTCGACGCGCAGTCGGCCGACGACCTCGCCGACCTCGACAAGGTGTTGCGGCAGCGCAACGCGCTGCTCAAGCAGGCCGGGGGGCGGTTGTCCGGGTCGGCGGCGGCGACGCTCGACGTCTGGGACGAGCGTCTCGCTGCGGTGGGAGAGCGCGTGGCGTCCGCCCGTCGCCGGTTGCTCGACCGCCTCGCGCCGGTGGTGACGGCCGCGTACTGCGACCTCGCCGGCCGCGACGACGGGGTGTCGCTGGTCTACGAGTCGTCGTGGCCGGCGGACGGGCTCGCCGAGGCGGTCGCTGCCGCACGCGACGACGATCTGCGCCGTTCGGTGACCACGGTCGGACCGCACCGCGACGACCTTGCGGCGGCCATCCACGGCTGGCCGGCCAGGACCCACGGGTCGCAGGGCGAGCAGCGCACACTGGCACTCGCGATGCGATTGGCGGTGCACCGGTTTGCGACGCTGCACTTCGGCGTGCCTCCGGTACTCATCCTCGACGACGTGCTCTCCGAACTCGACCCCTCCCGCGCCGAGGCGCTGCTGCGACACGTGCCGCCGGGCCAGACCCTCATCACGACGGCCGGCTACCTGCCGGGAGGCACCGTGCCGGAGCGCGTGCTGCGGATCAGCGCCGGAACAGTGGTGGCGGCGTGAGCAACGGGACGGCGGGAACGGACGGCGACGGCCGGCTGTTCGAGGAGATCAACCGGCTGGTGCAGCGGCTCGGCGGGCAGTCGGCGACGGGCGTCGCGGGGATCTTCTCCGACTGGCCGGCGATCGTCGGCGACGATGTCGCGCGCAATGTGAAGCCGGTGAAGCTCGTCGACGGGCGCCTTCTCGTGAGCGTCGCCGATCCGGCATGGTCGACGCAGGTGCGGTTTCTCGAAGCCGACATCATCGCCGCGATCGTCGCGGCGACACCGGTACGCGTGACGGGCGTGGACGTGCGGGTGGTGCGCCATCCGCGCAGGCCCTGATTGGTAGGGTTTCACGTGCTGATGACGCAGGTTTCCGTGGTGTGCCCCCAGCCGTCGGTGGCTGGCTGATGGCCTCCGGCGGCTCCAGCGCCACGTACGGCGCGAAGGACATTCAGGTCCTCGAGGGTCTCGACCCGGTGCGCAAGCGCCCGGGCATGTACATCGGCTCGACCGGCCTCAACGGTCTCCACCACCTGATCTGGGAGGTCGTGGACAACTCGGTCGATGAGGCGATGGCGGGCCACTGCACCACCATCACGGTCACGCTGCACGGCGATGGCGCGTGCTCGGTCGTCGACGACGGACGCGGCATTCCGGTCGATCCGTATCCCAGCGGCCCGCACAAGGGCAAGAGCGCGCTCGAGGTGGTGCTCACCGTGCTGCACGCCGGCGGCAAGTTCGGCGGCGAGGGATACAAGGTGTCGGGCGGCCTGCACGGCGTCGGCGTCTCCGTCGTCAACGCGCTCTCGACCCGGCTGCTCGCGGAGGTCGACCGCGACGGGTCGCGCTTCCGGCAGGAGTTCGTCAACGGTGGCACGCCGAAGGGCGGGCTCAAGAAGATCGGACCGTCGCCGGGGCGCAACCGCACCGGCACGCGCATCACCTTCATGCCCGATCCGACGATCTTCGTTGCGGAGGGAACCGAGTTCGAGGCGCGCAGGGTGACCGACCGGCTGCAGACGATCGCCTTCCTCAACCGCGGCGTCATCGTGCAGTTCGTCGACGAGCGGCCCGGCAAGGAGCAGAAGGTCTCCTTCCAGTACAAGGGCGGCATCGTCGACTTCGTCAAGCACCTCAATGCGTCGCGCGAGGCGCTGTTCAGCAAGGTCGCGCACTACGAGTCGAGCGAGGCCGAGCAGACCTTGGACGTCGCCATCCAGTGGAACACCGGGTACAACGAGGGCATCTACGGCTACGCCAACGGCATCTCGACGGTCGAGGGCGGCATGCACGTGGAGGGCTTCAAGACGGCGCTCACCTCGGTCGTCAACAAGTACGCGCGCGCACAGAATCTGCTGAAGGAAAAGGACGACAACCTCACCGGCGAGGACATCCGCGAGGGCATCACGGCCGTGGTGGCGGTGAAGCTGCGCGAGCCGCAGTTCGAGGGCCAGACCAAGTCGAAGCTGGGCAACGTCTCGATGCGGTCGTTCGTGCAGAAGGAGACGAACGCGCGCCTCGAGGAGTGGATGCTGGAGAACCCGACCGAGGCGAACCGCATCGTGAAGAAGGCGATTGCGGCGGCGCAGGCCCGGGTTGCCGCGAAGAACGCGCGCAACGCGGTTCGGCGCAAGACGGCGCTGGCCGGCGCGGGCATGCCCGACAAGCTGAAGGACTGCACCAGCACCGACGCGTCGGAAACGGAGCTCTTCATCGTCGAGGGCGACTCGGCCGGCGGCACGGCGGTCGACGCACGCGACCCGCGCACCCAGGCGATCTTGCCCATCCGCGGCAAGATCCTCAACGTCGAGCGCGCCCGTCTCGACAAGATGCTGAAGAACACCGAGATCCAGACGCTGACGCTGGCCATTGGCGGCGGGATCGGCAACGAGGAGTTCGACGCCACCAAGGCGCGGTACCACAAGATCGTGATCCTCGCCGACGCCGACGTCGACGGCAGCCACATCCGCACCCTGCTGCTCACGTTCTTCTACCGGCAGATGCGGCCGATGGTGGATGCGGGGTACATCTACATCGCGCAGCCGCCGCTGTATTCCACCGAAGTGGGCAAGGAGAAGATCTACCTGAAGGACGACGCGGCCAAGGCGAAGTTCCTCGCGGATCACCCCAACCACAAGAAGGAGTTCCAGAGGTTGAAGGGACTCGGCGAGATGGACTGGCAGGAGCTGCGCCAGACCACGATGGACCCCTCCTCGCGCACGCTGCTTCGGGTGTCGGTGGAGGAGGCAGCGGTTGCCGAGGACGTCATGAGCGTGCTCATGGGGGACGACGTCGAGAGCCGCAAGAAGTTCATCCAGACCAACGCGCGCGACGTGCGCAACCTCGACTTCTAGGCGGCGACCATGGCAAGCAAGAAGAAGGCAACTGGCAAGGCTCAGCCGGCGAAGAAGACCGCTGCGAAGAAGGCGGCGCCCGCGAGGCGCACCGCAGGTGCGGTGGCACCGGCGGGACGGGGCGGATCGCGCGGCGGCCCGCCCGCACAGCCGACGCTCCTCGACGGTGACGACGGCTCGATCCAGCCCGTGCAGCTGAACGACGAGATGGAGCGCTCGTTCCTCGACTACGCGATGTCGGTCATCATGTCGCGGGCGCTCCCGGACGTGCGCGACGGCCTCAAGCCGGTGCACCGCCGGATCATCTGGGACATGGACCAGCAGGGCTTCCGGCCCGACCGTCCGTTCGTGAAGTGCGCCCGCGTCACCGGCGACACGATGGCCCGCTACCACCCGCACGGCGACGGCGCCATCTACGACGCCCTCGTACGCATGGCCCAGCCGTTCTCGCTGCGCCACACGCTGATCGACTTCCACGGCAATTACGGCTCGCCCGATTTCGGCCCGGCCGCCAGCCGCTACACCGAGGCGCGGCTCGATCCGCTCGCGATGCAGCTGCTCGCGGACATCGACGAGGACACGGTCGACCTGATCGCCACGTACGACGGCACCGCGGTCGAGCCGACCGTGCTGCCGGCGCGGTTCCCGAACCTGCTGGTGAACGGCAGCCAGGGCATTGCCGTGGGCATGGCCACCAGCATCCCGCCCCACAACCTGGGCGAGGTCATCGACGCGACGCTGCACCTGCTGAACAACCCGAAGGCGACCGCCGACGAGCTGATGAAGCACGTCAAGGGTCCCGACTTCCCGACGGGCGGCCTGATCCTCGGCAAGGACGGCATCAAGTCGGCGTACAAGACCGGCAAGGGCAGCATCAAGTTGCGCGCGCGCGTCGAGATCGAGGAGGGCAAGCGCGGCCAGATGCAGATCGTCGTCACCGAGCTGCCGTACCAGGCGAGCTGCTCGTCCATCGCCGCGCGGATCCAGGAACTCGTCGACGGCGGCGACCTCGACGGCATCGCGGACGTCAACGACAACTCTGCGGGCGGCAAGACGAACCTGATCATCACGCTGAAGCGCGACGCAAACGCGAACATCGTGATGAACAATCTCTTCAACAAGACGCAGCTGCAGGCGACGTTCTCGGTGAACATGGTGGCGCTGGTGAACGGCGTGCCGCGCACGTTGACCCTCCGCGACGCGATCAACGGCTACGTCGACCACCAGATCGACGTCACCACCCGGCGCTCGAAGTACCGGCTGAAGAAGGCGCAGGACCGCGCCCACATCATCGAGGGACGCATCAAGGCGCTCAACGTCATCGACGAGATCATCGCCTTGATCCGCGCGAGCGACGATGCAACCGCAGCCAAGACGGCGCTCATGGGCAAGAAGTACGGGTTCAGTGAGCGTCAGGCGATCGACATCCTCGACATGCAGCTGCGGCAGCTGACCCGCCTGTCGCGCATCGACCTCGAGACCGAGCAGGCCGACCTGATCGCGACCATCAAGGAACTCGAGTCGATCCTGAAGTCGGACGCGAAGCTGCGGGGCGTCATTGCAGGCGAGCTGAAGGCGGTGCGCGAGGCCTTCGCGACCCCGCGGGTGTGCGAGATCGGGCGCGACACCGGCGACATCGGCGTCGAGGACCTGGTGGAGGACAAGGAACTGGTCGTGGTCATGACCAGCGCCCAGTACGTGAAGTCGGTCAGCGCGGATGCATTCCGGACGCAGAGCCGCGGCGGCCGGGGCGTGAGCGGCGCGAAGATGAAGGCCGACGACATCGTCCGCCACGTGATCTTCACCACGGCGCACTCGTACCTGTTGTTCTTCTCGAACAAGGGGCGCGTCTACCGCCTGCGGGGCATGGAGATCCCCGAGCGCGACCGAACCGCGCGCGGCATCCCGATCGTCAATCTCCTGCCGCTGAAGCAGGGCGAGACGATCCAGGCCGTCATCGACACGCGCGAGTTCGCGGGCGAAAGGTTCCTGTTCTTCGCGACCCGACAGGGCCAGGTGAAGAAGACCAAGTTCACCGAGTACGACTCGTCGCGCAAGGACGGGCTCATCGCGCTGCGCCTGCGCGAGAAGGATGAACTCGTCCGCGTCATCGAGACCTCGGGATCGGACGACGTGGTGATGGTGTCGAAGCACGGATTCGTGAGCCGGTTCGCCGAGAAGGGCGTCCGGCCGATGGGCCGAGGCGCCGCGGGCGTGAAGGGCATGAAGCTGCGCGCGGGAGACGAGTTGGTGTCGATCGACGCCGGCCGCCGCGACGGCGCGGTGCTGATGATCACGAGCGCCGGGTACGGCAAGCGCACGCCGCTGAAGGAGTTCAAGCGCAAGGGTCGCGGCAGCATGGGCACGACCGGGATCAAGCTCACCGGCAAGAAGGGCAGCGTGGTCGCGGCCTTCATGGCCGGCAAGGAGGACCACATCGTGATGGTGGCGTCGACCGGGCAGACGATCCGTCTCCGCGCCGAGGAAGTCTCGAGTCAGAGCCGCGCCGCCACGGGTGTCCGGCTGATGAGTCTCGACGGGGACCAGTTGGTGGCGTCAGCCGCACTGATCTTCTCGCACGACACCGAGGAATGACGTTCGAGCGCGGCAGTGCCGCGGTGGTGGTGCTCGCCCTGATGGGCGTCGCCGCGTCGCTGTCGGTGGTGACTGCCCGCGCAGGGGCCCTGTTGGTGGACGAGGCGAGGGCGGACGTGGCGGCTGACGCGACGGCGCTCGCCGGCGTGTACGGCGGCGTGGAGACAGCGCGGCGAGTCGCGGCACTCAACGGAGCACGGATGGTCTCGGCGTCGGACGACCTACGGAACGGCGGAGAGTTCGTCGTGCAGGTGCAGGTCGGTCGCGTGGTTCGAAGTGCGGCCGCCGTCGATTCGTGGGCGCAGCCGCGGCGTACGATCGGGCGGTGAACTCGGCAGCCCAGTCCCCCCGCATCCGGCGGGTGTCGCGCGTCGTGCGCGACGTCGATCCGTGGTCGGTGCTGAAGGTCGGCTTGGTGTTCCACCTGGTCGTCTACCTGACGGCGATCGTCGCGGGGGCGCTGTTGTGGAGCGTCGCCTCGTCGACGGGCACGATCGACAACGTCGAGCGGTTCCTCGAGTCGTTCGGATGGGAGTCGTTCCAGTTCAACGGCTGGACGCTGTTCGTGAACGTTGCCCTGCTTGGACTGCTCGCTGCGATCCTGCTGACCGCGGTGTGGGTGTTGGGTGCCACGATCTTCAACCTCATCACCGACCTTGTCGGAGGAATTCGCGTGTCGGTGCTGGAGGAAGAAGTGGTGGCGGGCCCGGTTGAGGCTGCCGACGACCGGCAGTAGGCTTGCCGCGCGCTCCGGCGCATGGGGCTATAGCTCAGTTGGTTAGAGCGCATCCCTGATAAGGATGAGGTCGTTGGTTCGACTCCAATTAGCCCCACCAGAGTTGTAAGGCTTTTCGCACACCATGACCGGCGACCGTCGCACCGTCATCACCAACGCCTCGCTCGTCGACGGCTCGGGGTCCCCCATGCGCCGTGCCGACGTCGCCTTCGTCGGCGACACGATCACCGAGGTCGGGGAGCGCGGGACGGTGTCGACCGCCGGCGCAAGCCGGGTGCTCGACGCACAGGGTCGACTCGTCACGCCGGGCTTCGTCGACGTGCACACGCACTACGACGCGCAGGCGACGTGGGACCCGTGGCTCACCCCGTCGAGTTGGCACGGCGTCACCACGGTGGTGATGGGGAATTGCGGCGTGGGGTTCGCTCCCGCGCTGCCCGACCGCCACGAGTGGTTGATCGAGCTGATGGAGGGCGTGGAGGACATCCCGGGCGCGGCCATGGTGGAGGGCATCACGTGGGAGTGGGAGTCGTTCCCCGAGTACCTCGATGCGCTCGACCGGCGGTCGCACGTCATCGACTTCGGCGCGCAGATCGCCCATGGCGCACTGCGCGCCTTCGTGATGGGTGACCGTGGTGCGGCGAACGAGGCCGCGACCGCCGACGACATCGCCGCCATGAGCCGACTGACCGAGGAGGCCCTGCGGGCGGGCGCGCTCGGGTTCTCGACCTCGCGGACGTCGCTCCACCGCAGCAAGAGTGGTGAGCTCGTACCCGGCACGAACGCGGAACCCGACGAGCTCTACGGCATTGCAGACGCGATGCGCAGGGTCGGCCACGGCATCTTCCAGTTCAGCCCAGAGCACGCACGCGTGCCCGTCGAGGAATGGCCGTGGATGCAGGAGCTCGCCCGTCGTTCGGGGGCGACGGTGAGCGTGAACGTCAACCAGCTCGACGACGGCAGCGAGGTGTGGCGCAGGACGTTCGCACTGCTCGATGCCGCCCACCGGAGCGGCGAGCGCATCGTGGCGCAGGTGGCGGGCCGGTCGATCGGGATCATCATGTGCCTCGAGGGCAGCGTGCACCCGCTGCTCGCGCACCCCGCGTACCACGAGGTGATGCACCTGCCGTTCGCCGAGCGGATCGCGGCGCTGCACGACCCGGTGCGCCGAGCGCGCCTCGTCGACGAGGTGCCGACGGACGGGTTCTACGAGGGCCTCGTGACCAAGGCGCTCAAGCGCATGTACCTCGTCACCGACGCCAACATCGACTACGAGCCGGACCCGTCGCAGAGCGTCCTCGCGCTGTCGAGGTCGCGCAACGTCCCGGCGATGCAGATCATCGTCGACCACCTGCTGCGCGACGGTGGCAGGGGAATGATCTACTCGCCCTTCTTCAACTACATGTACGGCGACCTGTCCATGACCTATGAGCTGATGCAGCACCCCCAGACGCGCAACGGGCTGAGCGATGCCGGGGCGCACTGCGGGGCGATCTGCGACGGCGGGATGCCGACGTTCATGCTGACCCACTGGGCACGGGATCGCGTGCGCGGGCCGCGACTGTCACTGGAGCACGTCGTCTACCGTCAGACGCGCAACACGGCCGAGCTCCACGGACTGAATGACCGAGGTTTGATCGCGCCGGGCATGAAGGCCGACATCAACGTGATCGACTTCGACTCGCTCGGCTTCGACATGCCGCGCATGGCGTACGACCTGCCCGCATCGGGGCGGCGGCTGGTGCAGACCGCGCACGGCTACGCGGCCACGTTCGTGTCAGGGACCCAGATCGTCGCCGACGACGCGTTTACCGGCGAACTGCCGGGCGCACTGATCCGCGGGCCGCGCCGCTAGCCGGTTCCGCGCAGGCCTTCCCCGGAGCCGCCAGGTCGCGTCAGTCGCCGCGTGGAAGTGCACGCATCCCCCCGGCGACGTCGCGCCGTCCGGTGGAGATGCGCAGACCCGCGTCACGGCCGTCCTCGTATGCGCCCGCCCAGGTGACGCCATCCTCGCGGGCGATGCGCAGATCCGTCTGTTCGTGCTCCATGACGTACACCGCGCGGTCCAAGCGCTCCTTGAGGACGATGGCGGCGCCCTGGGGTGTTACACCAATCAAGAATGGTTCCTAGTTGCGGGGGGCTGCGCCGGTCGGGTCACGACCGGCGGTCTCACTCGGTTGCCGGACCGAGTGCAGTGAGTCCCGCGTAGTCCGAGGCGTCGAGCGGTACGAAGTCGCGGATCAGGAGCGCGTCACGAGCGGCGGCCGATGACGCGTCGAGCACCGCCGCGCGCAGTGCGGCGCGCAGCGACTCGGTGGACACCGCGGCAGTCGCCGGCCCGGCGATGATCGGCAGGCACGGCACGCGCGGTCCATGGCCGACGACGTGCAGTCCGGCCACCACGTCGGGGAACCAGCGGCACTGCAGGGCAAAGGTCAGCGCATCGATGGACGCCACGTCTGCGCGGCCATCGCGCACCGCGACCATGCTGTCGGCGTGCGATCCGGTGACGAGCACGTCTCCCTGCCACGTCGCACCCGCCCCGTGCACCGCGTGCACGAGGCTGACCCACCCCGAGAGGCTGGCCGTGGAGTTCACGGCTGCGCGAACGCCAGCCAGCGGCCCGGGCTCGGGTGACCGCGTCACGAGCACCGAGCGGTAGGTGTGGCCCTCGACGTCGGCGATCGCCGGCACGAACGTACCGAGCACCCGCACGGAACCTGACGCGACGAGGTCGGAGAGCTCCGTCACGACCGGCCATCCGCACGTCTG
>Ga0315904_10011726_pt1 | contig 11149 bp, 12 predicted proteins | sample LakEriMetagenome_6_FD_203529 | JGI IMG/M metagenome (GOLD analysis project Ga0315904, IMG submission 203529) | Freshwater fungal communities from buoy surface, Lake Erie, Ohio, United States - Buoy 12 MA120 | ecosystem: Environmental > Aquatic > Freshwater > Lake | place: USA: Lake Erie, Ohio... | reverse complement strand
CAGCCCCGGCATGCCACGACCTAGCAGTTGTTACTCCCATCTCAAGTCTGATTGTGCTAGATACTCATTTCGAGGTTGTTTAACCAATAAAGGGTGGTTAGGACTGACGAAAAAATTACAGGTGCCTCTGTTGAAGGGCTGCAGCCGTCCTTTTTATGTTCAACTACTTAGCCTCCATGGGGACGAAAGGAGACCGTTTTTATGATCAAGAAAGTGGGTGTCGTGGGTGCGGGACAGATGGGTGCCGGTATTGCGCAGGTGATCGCGACAAGCGGCTTTTCGACCCTGTTGTTCGATGCCCAACCCGATGCATTAACCCGCGGCATGGCGGGCATTCAGAAACGGCTCGCTCAGGCGGTTGAAAAAGGCAAGCTCACTCAGGATCTTCACGATCAAACTACTAGGCGCCTAGTGCAAGCGAAGGCACTCTCTGATTTTGCTGACTGCGATCTCGTGATTGAGGCTATAATAGAGCAGTTTGAAGTCAAAAGATCGCTTTTTAAGCAGTTAGACGAGATTGTAAAGCCTGGGGCTATATTAGCTTCTAATACATCATCAATTTCAATCACGCGTATCGCGGCTGCAACCTCACGTCCAGGAAATGTTATTGGGGTTCATTTCATGAACCCGGTGCCGGTGATGAAACTCGTTGAGCTGATTAAGGGGCTACAGACTGAAGAGGCTACTTACGTCGCGATTCAAGATTTCTGCGCGAAGATCGAGAAAACCACGGTGCTCGCAATAGACACCCCTGGCTTTATCGTTAATCGTATCCTTTGTCCGATGATCAACGAAGCGATCTTCCTTGTGCAGGAGGGTGTGAAACCAGAAGATATCGACACAGCCATGAAGCTTGGCACAAACCAGCCGATGGGCCCGCTTACCCTGGCTGACTTTGTTGGTCTCGATACCTTGTTGTACATCTTGCAGCTTCTCCACCGCGAATTGGGAGAGGACAAGTATCGACCGTGTCCACTTCTTGTGAAGTATGTGGAGGCTGGCTGGTACGGGAAGAAAACAGGCCGTGGCTTTTACTCCTACTCATCATAGCCCCACCGTCCCGCGCTTCGGGATTGTCGCTAAAACCAATATCTTGAATGCTAGGCGACTTTCTTTCGCTTAGACAACCCCACTCCTCCCTGGCGAAGCCCCAGCAGCGCCAGCTTTACTACGGCCTGTTCCTTAAGTGGCGAGCCCACATCTTTCACAACCGCGAGCATCGCTCGCAGGAACGCCCCGTCGTAGGCACTTTGCTCAGCATGCTCAACTGACGAGAGCTGTCTCACTACTGAATTAATATACTCCTTTGATGTCATACTGCCGGCACCTCTCCTTCAGATGCGGCGTGACGTGTAGCTCGAGCTAACGTCGCCTCTTTGTGAAGAGAGTCAACCATATCCTCAATTAAAACTGTCCACGACTGCTCCATCTGCCCCTCGTCTTGGATGTGCAAATCGAGTGTCTTGACTACATCGAGCAGATCTAATGACTCCGCGAGAGTCCTAGTCGTTTCATACGCACAGCGTTCGTACGTCTCGATCTGACGAAGAACCGAGATTAGACTTAAGTCAAGCAGCACTGTATCGCCGCGTCTTTCAGCGATCTCTAGTCCCTGTTTGATCAAAAGATCGATCGGCTTACAGCGAATTTCGTGCAAGGGCAACCCACGCTGTTTCAACACACCTTCAAGATACGCGGCGTGTTTCTCAGACTGCACTGCATGCTGCTGCAGCATCGATTTAAACTCACTCGATAACGCCCCCTGTATCAGCCGCGGCATCTCGTTAACAAGATGCGTCTCGGCGGCGTGAAGCTCCTGTAAATGCTCATTGAAAAGTGATTCAAGACGAGTCATAGCAATTCCCTCCTCTAAAACAGAGCCAAAGCCCCTTTTGTTGCCTCTTATCAAGAGTGGCGAACGGTGTATATCGGGGCCATTCCTAGTCCGCATTTTTCATGAAACTGCATCGCGAGAGCGCCGATAACGGCGCTCGCAGCAGCTGGCTTAATGAAATCTACGGGCTAGCTCGGCGCCGAGATAGCTCACGCGAAACCGCAGTGAACATAACTGATCTTTACAGAAGTTGGGATGATTTGGGTCAGGATCGCCCTTGACGGTATTAGCCAGCATATTTTGTGAAGCCAGCTGCTGCGAGCGCCGTTAACGACACTCTCGCGACGCAGTTTCATAAAAAACGGGTTAGTCGATTTCACCGCATCTTTGCTCGGAACAAAGCGACACTTAGCTCCGAGGCGCGAGATGTTCTTTGCGCACGACCTAAACTCCATGAGCTGTCGGCTGTATCTTTATGTCGTGAATAAAGCGCTCAAAGTGGATCGGCTTAGAGATCAACTCCACTCGACTATGAGAAGCCACAAGGGCTCGCAACTCGCTTGTCTCGTACCCGGAAACAAATATGACCCGTAGATTGGGCTGCAGACCCTGAAGACACGTCACTAAGTCACCCGATGAGAGTGTTCCGGGAACACACCAATCAGCGATTAAAATATCGGGGGGATCGCTGATGCAGCTTGCTCTAGCCTCGTCTGTAGAGGCAAACTGCCGAACCTCAAATCCCTCACCTTCAAGCAACTCAGCCAACGCCATAGACGCCAGTAGATCGTCCTCTAAAATAACTGCCTTGCTCACAACACACCTCCGGCTTGGTGTCTATCAAGCAGATAGCATCACCAAGTACCTCAAAAAGTGTCGGCACTGACAACCGACGGATTCACTGCGCACAAACATCGAAAATCAAAGCCTAGTCTCCGAGGTCTCACGATACACCTCTTTAGCGTATCGCCTTACCCTACCAACGCACTTAATTACACTGGAATGCGACCACAGGCTACTTCTCTTTCCTTTATGCCCTGGATACATAAAAAAGCAAGCTTGGAAAGGAACGAAATCGCCAAACTATCGCATTGGATGCGGACTATCATGTAAATCCGTCTGGTCGATCCTTATTTATGACGCTTGCCGCCGGCATCCCCACGCTTTACTATCTCTATAATGAAACAGCGTGCGATTTCTGGGCAAAGTGGGCTCGCCTTAATAATGGTGATCGTAATGATTGCGATCACTTCCGCCCTACTGATGTCGCTGACCGATTCAACATACATATCGATGCGGCTTAATCGAACTGCTGAGCAGCGCAGTAAGGCCGAGTACATTCTAAAGTCAGCCATCAATCTCGCTGCCGTGCTCATCAAGAGCGACAACAATGATACAGACGATCGGCGAAACGACGTATGGATGCGATTTGAACAGGGAGCGGAGATACCCACCGAGTGGCTTGGCGTGAACGACCCAAACACATCAGTGTCTCTTTTGATCTCATCCGAGAAAGGCAAAATTCCGATCAAGTCGCTCGTGCGGGGGTCTCAAGCTGACCCGTTCTGGCCTAGCGTAATGGTTGGTCTATTTGAGGCTCTGGACTTTGACAACGGCCCACTCTCGACCGCAGTCACAGCCGATGGGCCAGTACAGCTACCATCGTCAAAGCAGCTTGTAGCCAGTCTGATTGACTATCTAGATGAGGGCACAGACAGCTTTTCCCAAGACGACATGCAAGGAATTGAAGGAGACTTGCCCCCGACAGAGGAGTTTCGCAACGATGGCCGCATAGACTCATTAGCCAGCGAACTAAGTTCAATCCCAGGATTCTCGTCTGGGCGCATTCAGGCCCTGTTGCCATTTGTATCCGAGAGGACCAGCGGCCAAATAAATATTAGCGCCGCAAATGAGATGGTTTTGCGCGCGTTAGTTAGAGCCGCCGCAAGCGATCTGAGCGATGCAGATGAAGCTAATAAGATCGTTGGTTGTCGTGACCCAGAAACAGGCTTCTCGTTCGACAACAACTTTCAGAGTCAGCTGCGCGAGTGTGGCGTGGATGAGAGGTTTATTAACTTGGCCTCCTCAGGAAAGATCGGAACTAAAGGCGATGTCTTCTACGTGATCGCAAAGATTGAGTACGGCAACGCCATCAGATTTATGGCCAGCGCCTACATTTTAAAGACTGCCGGTAGCCGCATGCCCACCATTGATACCTTGCTGCTTTATTAACACATTGAATTCAAACAATTATTCACTAAAATTCTCAATCCTGCGATAATCATAATGCGACTCAGCTAGGGCTTTTTGACAATACTATCAAGTACATATATGATTCGTCCGTAAAGTTTGCCTAGAGCATGTATTTGAGAGATTTACGTTATGGCTCGTCGTTGTTCAATTTCAGGTGTGACCCACCAAAACGGTAATCGTGTTAGCCACGCAAATAACAAGACTCACCACAAGTTTGAGTCCAATCTTCAGACAAAAAAGATCTTCGTTCCTGAAATCGGCAAGAGCGTGCGCGTGAAAGTATCAACACGCGTTCTCCGTACCATCGATAAGTTGGGATTTTCTGCTGCTTTGAGGAAGTACGACTTAACGCTACAGGACGTGATCTAAGGGTATCTCGCGGGTAGTTTTGGCTTGCGGGTGCTAGTGAACGTTTCCTTTACGCTCAGCGTTTAGCTTTTCTGCGCTCAATCGCACTGCTGCAATTCCGGTCATCACCGGCCCGCCGCTGTCGACACTGTCTTTCTCAACAGCCGTACACAGTGCTGGATAGTCAAGCACACCAAGCCTCTGCGCACTGGGCACAAAGATCTCGCTGCATACCTTGCATTGAACAACCACAATAATCCCCTCTAGCGAGACCTTTGTGTATTCGGTAGTGAAATACTGATCGTCTGGGCCTGACACGCCGCAACACGGGCATGCAATCGATTCGATAAATGTTTCTGCCAGTCCTTTGACGCGAAATTTGAGTGCCATATCCTTATGAGCCCCCTTACTTATTAAGTCGCTTGATCAGAGTAATCTCTGAGCCTCCGTTGCTGTACCGCACTTCATCTACTGCATTACAAATCAAATTCATTCCTCGACCAAAACAAGACACGTTGTGCATGTTGACCGAGGGTGGCTTGCCCGCATGCATAAACCCTCGCCCCTCATCCTTGACAACTATCTCAAGGGCGTCTTGATTAAACCAACTCGTTAAACAGATACTACGATCAGCATACTCTGGATCTTGCATGCGCTCACGACGAACAAACGAGAACTTATCGCTACCATCTGGCATGATCTCCTCTTTCCAGGTCGATTTAAGCTCCAGATTGCCGTGTTCGACAGCATTCAGTAGCGCCTCCTGGATAGCAAGCCGAAGCTTTAAGCCATCGTTCTCAGCGAGTCGCTGAGCCTCTACTAATCTACTCAAAAGCGGTAATGATATAGTCTGCGCCTCGCCCAGCTCTCGACATGTAAAGCGCATTTCGGTGCGCTCACTAGTGATAAATCGATACGCCAGACGCTCGCGCTCCTCTTGACGCTTTGCACTAATGGCCTGTTCAACACAACGCTCCAACCAAGCTAAATCAACTGGCTTGGTAATCACATCTGTTACTCCACTGCGCATCATCCTTAGGTCGTGGGATGAAGAACCAGAGTCACCAATCACTACCAGAGCTTGCGATGGGCGTTTTTTGAATACCTCACCCAAAAGCAACATCGGATTTAGACCAGGCATGGCCGCGTCCGCTATCACGATGTCATAACCAGTTCGCTCAAGCTCATCACCAAACTTTGTCACATCCGCGACCACAGTGCAGTCCCACCCTCGCCTCTCAAAGAAAGAGCGCAACATATCCTGGCTGACTTTCTCAGCATCAGCCAGCAACACTGCGGGTCTAGCAACACTCATCGTTCGTCTTCTCCGTGTTCAACCGGACGTGCAATTTATCGATAAACTACTTCTCAACCGGAAGCAGCTTGTCCAACATCAGGAGCTCAAACGTCTCTTTCACAAAACCATCAAGGGGCTTTACCATCAGCACACCGCGCTCGGCTTTTAGCTTCTGGTAGCAGCTCAATACTTTTCCAATACCGTAGCTGTTAATGATCTGGGCACCGGAGAGATCGAGCACAATTGTGCGCTTACCCTGGTCGTAGATCTGATTAAAAGCGCTTCTCAGTGCCTCACCGGCTACCTCAGTATCTAAATCACTAGTGATGTGAATATAGCCCTTATCACCTACGATCTCCGTTGGAAATTCCATGAAAAGCCCCCTTCTGACAAAGCCGCATACAAACCTCAACGAGCGCACGAGATTGCAAACAATCTCTGCCTCACCAAGATAGTCGTCAAAAGCCTGCTTGGGCTTTAGGGTTATAACTATCTGAAGATCTGCCATCGTGGCCGGCCTACGGGGTTTCTCGAGAAAGCCTGATAAATTAAAGTCATTACTGGTACTTATGCTCTCAAAATAGGGCCAAGTTTAGGCTCTGTCTGAGTCTAATTTCGGCACCCAAATCCCGATATATTTCAAACATGCGGCCGTTCTGGAGACTCCGCGCCTTAGTTGGGCGTAAGTTGCTAAAGAGGGCCCCACAGGCTTCAAAGCACGCAGCGTTAGCGCGAGCTAAATTGGAGCTCTTTGTGGGTCTGACCAACTTGCTTTTTATATTACTAACTCTCTATACTCTTTAAACTTTTTGGGGCCTTGCGGCGGCCTATCGATAGATTGGTTGGGGGCGGGGTCCGGGATTGAATTACGAGCAGCAAGAGACGATTTTCTTTGCTCCTTAGGGCTACAAACTTCTTTAAGTGCTTGTATGCAGCCAGCTCAAATTGGGACAGCGCCAGCGATAAACACTGAATTACCAACCGAGGATGCTGACCAACATTCGTCTTCAGACGAATACGCAAAACGCTTCTCGGGACCCGTTGGCGCATGGATGCTCAGCGTTCAGGAGAAAGCGCTCTTTAGTATGCTGCCATCAGACGTGATCTCGGTGTTAGATATCGGCGGTGGCCACGGTCAGATCGCTCTACCACTTAGCCGCGCAGATAAGAGCGTTACTATACTGGGCAGCTCAGTCGGATGCTCCGAACGCCTTAAGGAGTTTATCGACTCAGGCGCGATCTCGTTTAAATCTGGAAACCTTGTTGAGCTTCCGTTTCACGATCGCTCTTTTGATTGCGTCACGACTTTTCGTCTGATCAGCCACTGTACTGCGTGGAAGACCTTAATCGCCGAGATGTGCAGAGTGTCAAACTCCTCTGTGATATTTGACTACCCAGTCTGGTGCAGCGCGAACTTCCTGACCCCCCTGCTGTTCCGAGTAAAGCGCTTACTTGAAGGTAATACTCGGCGATACCGCATCTTTACAACTTGGGAGCTGAAACGCGAATTCAAAAAGCACGGATTCCGCTGCGCACAACTAAATAAGCAGTTTTTCCTCCCGATGGGTGTACATCGCACCCTGCGCTCGCCACGAATATCACAGCTACTAGAGTCCTTGGCGCGTGTATTACTCCTGACCCGCTTGTTTGGCTCACCCGTAGTTATTCGCTTTGATAGGGTCTCGCGTGACAAGTAAAGCCAGCACAACACACGGTCAGCATCAAGGCACTCCGAAGGGGTCTCTGCGCATCCTCCCAGACCCTGTCACGCAGCCCACACTGCGCGGCAAGGGGGAGTTCCTAAAGCCCCTCTCGTGGGACAGCGACCGCGAAGATAAAACTCCAAGGGCTCTACGTAGCCTTGCGCGCATAGTCGATGGTGGATTGTGCCACCGGTGCGGCTCATGCGTTGGAATCTGCCCCACAGGGGTGCTAGGGCTAGATGCTGAAGACTACCCATCGGTACACCGACTCTCTGCGTGCACCGATTGTGACCTATGCGTTAAGGTCTGTCCCGGTGATGAGTTTGACCTGCGTGAAGCCTATAAAACCTCCTTCGGTGTTGAAGCTGATGTCACCTCAACTCATGGGCAGTTTGTTGAGTCTTACATCTCATACGCCACCGACCCGGTGATTCGTGAGAAATCCACCAGCGGTGGACTAGTGACCGGCATCCTCCTTAACCAATTACGCCAAGGAAGAATCGATGGCGCGGTAGTAATTGTCTCTGACCCAGATCAACTCTGGAAAGGAAAGCCAATTGTAGCGCGCACAGAGGAAGAGATCCTCGCTGCAATGAAATCTAAATACGCTATTTGCCCAACCAACTCAGTTTTTGCCGAGATACGTAACATCCCAGGTCGATACGCGCTGGTGGGTCTACCTTGTCAGATTCACGGTTTTGTCAAAGCCGCCGCGCTTGACCAGCGTCTGAAAGAGCGCGTGGTGCTCACAATTGGTTTGTTCTGCCACGCCGCCGTAGAGCACGAAGCTTTAAAGATTATCTGGAAGAGCCTCGGTGATAAAGTAAACTCAGCGACCAAGTACATCTCGCGGGTCGGCAAGCACCCAGGCACTCCACACCTTGAAATGACAGACGGCTCACTGTACCCCGTATACTTTGGAGAGAAGCGGGGCTACCGGCCATCTTCTATGGAGGTGATAAATATCGTCTATCGCCTCTACACTCCGGCGAGATGCCTGACCTGTTTTGATGCCAGTGCCGAATTCGCCGATATCGCCGTGGGCGATCCTTGGATGGCGCCTCCACACTCTGGGGTTGATTTTTACAAGGGGTGGAGCTTCGCTCTCGTACGCAGCGAGCGGGGTCGCATTGCCATGCAGCAGTGTGCCAGCGAGGGCGAGATTGTTCATGAACCAGTGACAAGACGCGAAGCTCTGGCGTGTAATAAAATGATGAGCACCGAGAAGCGCTGGCGGGCCTTCCGGGTGATTGAGACTCTTAGAAGACAGGGCAAGCCCATCCCCGCTTATGGCCCGCATGGATTTCGTTTTCCGCGTCAGTCCGGCAAGCAATTTGTGAAGACTGAAATTCATATGTTCACTCACATGTTTTGCCACCTGCCAAAGCTTCGTGGGTACGTTCTGAGGATCACGCTCTCAAATTTAGGATACGTCTTGTTATGGCTTAACTGTCAGCGGCGCAGTCTAAGGTTCCTTGTGCGAGACTCCTGGGCTCGGGTGCGCAACACTCTTTTGGGGCGGAGGTGACCGATGCGCGTGCTTGTTTTAGCCCCACAGCCATTTTATCAAGAGCGCGGCACGCCGATCGCCGTCAAACTCGCTGTGGAAACGCTCTCCAAAAAACTTCTAGAGGTGTCAGACCAGGAGACTCCAATTGACCTTTTGGTCTACAATGAGGGGCAAGATATAGAGATTCCAGGTGTGCGAATAATCCGCATCAAAACGCCTGGTTGGTTACGTGGTGTCCGCCCAGGTATCTCATGTAAGAAACTAGCCTGCGACCTGCTGCTGTTCTTTCACACTATACTGCTAATCTGGCGCGCTCGCTCGCAGCAGTACGACGTGATTCACGCAGTCGAGGAGTCGGTTTTCATAGCCTGGCTGGCAAAGAAGCTGTTTGGCATACCGTACATTTACGACATGGATTCCTCGCTCGCTTTACAGCTGACTGAGAAGTGGTGGTGGTGTAAGCCGGCCCTTTCTGTGTTGCAGTACCTAGAGGGGGTCGCCGTTCGGGGAAGCGTGTCAGTTGCTCCTGTGTGTGATGCACTTCAAGCGATCGCTGTCGAGCACGGCTCGGCATCAACCGTCATGCTCAGGGATGTGTCTTTACTCCCCCCCTCTAACGAGACTGCCATGAATCGCACAGAGCTTTTCGGTGCCCCGCTCAGTAGCGATGACCGTGTAGTCGTCTACGTTGGCAACCTGGAGTCTTACCAGGGAATAGATCTGCTCCTTGAGAGCTTTGCGCGTGCACATCAAATTGTCCCCGCAGCTTGGCTTGTGATTGTAGGAGGGAATCAGACAACGATCGAGAGGTATCGCTTAAAGGCCGCTAAACTTGGGTGCGATAGTCGCGTAGTATTCCTTGGACCTAGACCTATACATCAGCTCTCAGCTCTGCTTGGCTCCGCCGATATCTTAGTTTCGCCACGTATCAAGGGTAACAACACTCCGATGAAGGTGTACTCATACCTACACTCAGGAACAGCTCTACTCGCTACCGACTTACCGACGCACCAGCAGGTATTGAACAACTCGGTAGCGTTGCTCGCTCCTGCGAATTCGGTTAGCTTCAGTGAAGCTTTAGTGCAGCTATTGCGGGATGAAGCACTGCGCAAACGTCTGGGCGAAGCTGCTCGGACGACGGCCCAGAAGCTCTATACGGTAGAGGCGTTTGAAATGCAGATTACTAAATTATACGAGGATGTAGCCCGCAGCATTGGTAAGCCGATTGGCTCTGCTGAGAGCATGCATGTGATCAACCAGTAATAATACGCCGATGAAATCCCTCCTCAAGAACCTTTGTATTGCTTGTATCCCGCTACTTGGAGTAATTCTCGCCCTGGGCGTTGTTGAGATAGCAGTGCGCCTATTTCTCCCAGCGCCCAACAGCGCTGGGCCAGGTTGGAATGACCGCCCTCTATTCTACTTTCGCTCCCCTGCGGCACCCAGCATGCAGGATTATCCGTATCAGAAACCTAAAGCAGCCGAGCGCTTCCGCATCGCTGCAATCGGTGATTCGTTCACCTTCGCCCCCTATATGCAGTTCACGGATACATACGTGAAGAAACTCGAATCGATGCTAAATATAAAAGACGGCGTAAGAGCTGCTGAGGTGATCAATTACGGAGTTCCTGCGTACTCGACATCTCACGAGGTATCAGTAACCAACAAGGCCATCGAAGAAGGAGCCGATATTATCCTTTTACAGATCACCCTAAACGATCCCGAGATAAAGAGGCACACTCCTTCAGGGATCAGAGAAAATATGGACGACCGCTTTGGCGCCCTAAAGATGACTGGCCTTCTTGGTAGCGTGGCGTCCTATTGGAAAACTCTGGCCTACGTCATGACTCGTCTCCATAACACCAAAACGCATCGCGCATATACCAACTACTTTACAGACTTATTCGAGAATCCTCGCACATGGAATCCATTTGTTGAGTCGATGCGAACACTAGTTGGCACAGCTCGTGGGAATAAAAAGCCGATAGTAGCGGTGGTCTTCCCACTATTCGGAATTCCAATGACCGACTCGTACCCGTTTCACGCAATACACGCTAAGGTGAACACCTTGATGCAGGAATTGCAGGTCCCCCTACTCGACCTGTCCGTTATGTACAAGGGCATTCCGCTCGAGCGTCTTCAGGTCATCCCAGGCGTTGACCGCCATCCCAATGAGATCGCTCATCGCATGGCAGCCGAAAAGA
>Ga0315904_10011725_pt1 | contig 11150 bp, 7 predicted proteins | sample LakEriMetagenome_6_FD_203529 | JGI IMG/M metagenome (GOLD analysis project Ga0315904, IMG submission 203529) | Freshwater fungal communities from buoy surface, Lake Erie, Ohio, United States - Buoy 12 MA120 | ecosystem: Environmental > Aquatic > Freshwater > Lake | place: USA: Lake Erie, Ohio... | reverse complement strand
AATGTCATTATTCACTTCTAAAACTACATATCCACTAGGGTTTCCAAGATTTAAATTATTTGGTCTTAAAAACAAATCTTGGTCAATCAATTTCTCATGTTTCCCCTTTACTAGTTTCCCTTCTATAAGAGAATTAGAAATTAAACCACAATAAAATGGGTTTTTAATTTAGCACAAAAAGTTGCTTATCACATTGTAATCATTCGGATAGTACTTGGTTTGATTATAGGTATTGGAACGATTGTTGCTTTGAATTATACATATACTTTTCAAATATTTGGGGTATTGTTTATGCTGCTTGGCTTAAATATCATACTTTACGTTCCCGTAATGAAGAGTACTCAATCTATTAAAATATCTAAAGACCATAAACAATGAAAATAGTGATCATTATTGTAAGCATACTCCTTACTCTGTTTATTGTATTTCAAATATACACAACCATGGCAACTGGAAAATCAGAAACTCAATCATACAAAGTAATCATGGTGGAAAAGGATTTCGAAATCAGATTCTATCCATCTACTACAATGGCGATGATTACCTCCTCGGCGAAAACGTATAAAGAACTTGGTAGTTCTGGCTTCAGAAAACTAGCAGGATACATTTTTGGTGATAATAAAGATAAAAAACAAATTGCAATGACTTCACCCGTGCACATGGATATCAATGATAGCACTTCGAGTATGAGTTTTGTTATGCCAGCTCAATACAATGAAGATAATTTACCCCTACCCAATAATTCAGAGGTGATCATTAAAACCATGCCAGATGAGTATGTGGCCGCCATCAGCTTTAGTGGGTTTGCCTCACAAGATGCGATAAAAAAACATATCACTATTCTGGAGAATATTTTAAAAGAAAAACATCTTTCATACTATGGTCACTTTCGTTACTTAGGATACAATCCACCTTATCAATTATTTGGCAGAAGAAATGAAATCATTGTGAGTATAGATGAAAATCAAGTAAACCAAATCAAATAAAATTCAAGGATACGAAAACACTTAAACCCACAGCAAAAAATCCATCCGTAGTACATTCTTTAAAGTCAAAATTGATTGCAGCAGTTTGCACTAATATACATTATTCTTTCATATACGCTATACCTATTAAGAAATAGACTTATTAAAAATATGATATGCAATTCCTTAATTGAACTTTTACAAAAAAAATAAATTAGCGTGTTTAAAAATAAAGAAGAATTAGAAGAATTAATTCATTCCTTGAAGATGAAACAAGCAATGGAATTAGATCTGTTGAAGCAAAGAATTCAACTTACTTCTGAAAATATAAAACCACTGAATTTACTGAGAAGTACGTTACATGAAATTATAGGCAATCAAGCAGTAAAAAGTAATCTTATAGATACTGCGCTAGTACTTGGTACAAATTATCTAATAAAAAAAATAGCCCCTAATAAACCTGTGAACAAACTGACCAGATTCCTAGTTTCATTTTTAGAGTTCTCTTTTATGAAATACACTGAGAAGAAATAAATTGAAAGTATTATGATAGCATGGTTTGTCAATGCGTCAAAATGATATTCTCATTTAGCATATTTTTATAACTATAAGCTAAAATCCTAATTTCTCTTCTTGCATATTAACTGTCCCATTTATTCCATAATGCTCGTTCAACAAATTATAAACCCAGGTTTTGCAGTAGAATTTCAACTGCAAAATCTGGGATAAAGGCATTATGAAAATTTATAAGAATGGCAAAAGGAATACATTACAAGCTTAACACTTTCAATTAAACCCTATATTCCGTTTGTGATTGTATATTTTGAATTGTTTGTAAACAGATCAGATGCGATTTCTAAAGAAAAGTGTTTTAAAAGTGCAGCAAGTAGTAAGTTTCTAGGTAATTATTTAGAAAGCAACGATAATTTCTAAAATTTCTTTGATGGTAATTTCCTCTGCTGAGAATGGCAGAAAAAGAATCTGCTCTTTTTTATTGTCAAGTTGTAACTAAATAGCGCCTCACTACGATATACAATCTTGAAACAAGCTTTTACAGTTAAAAGACCATTTAAGCTGTATTTTGAACCATTTATATAACATACTTTTAAATTCTGAATATCAAGTATAAGTTTACACTATGAAGTTACAAATCTCGCATTTAAATAAAATTTATTCAAATGGGGTAAAAGCCCTTGACGATGTTACACTTACTATCAGCAATGGAATGTTTGGATTACTTGGACCGAATGGTGCAGGTAAAAGTTCGTTGATGCGAACCTTAGCTACTTTACAAGAGGCAGACAGTGGAAGCATTATGTTAGATGAATTGGATGTAATTCATGAAAAAGAAAAAGTAAGAAGCCTGCTTGGCTATTTACCACAAGAGTTTGGCGTTTACCCGCGAACAAGTGCTGTTGAATTGCTACATCATTTAGCATTGCTAAAAGGGTACACAAACAGCAGCGAACGAAACCAAATGGTGGAACAACTTCTTGTAAAAGTTAATCTATACGAAGCGCGTAAAAAAAATGTAAGCAGCTATAGTGGTGGAATGCGACAACGATTTGGTATAGCTCAATGTTTAATAGGTAACCCTAGATTAATAATTGTAGACGAACCGACCGCAGGTTTAGACCCCGGTGAACGTAATAGATTCTATAACATATTAAGTGAAATTGGCGAAAACACAATTGTAATATTAAGCACACATATCGTTCAAGACGTAAGGGAACTATGTAATGATATGGCTATTATGAATCAAGGCAAATTACTTTTCAGCGGGCGAACAGATGATGCCTTGAATTTAGTAAAAGATAAAGTTTGGGCAAAGAAAGTGAGTAAGCATGATTTAAAAACCTATGAAAGTGATTACAAATTAATCAGTAATAAACTTGTAGGCGGAACACCGCTCATTCATGTGTTTGCAGACAGCCATCCAGGCGAAGGTTTTGAGAAAGCAAATGAAAATTTGGAAGATGTTTTTTTTGCAAGTATTCATAATTTGATTTAATAAAACTAAAGAATTACTATGTGGAAATTTATTAAATACGAATTGCATTATTGGATGAAAAGTCCACTAACCTGGATACTTCTAGCTGTCAACACGCTACTCATCTTTGGAGCAACTTCAAGCGAGAATATCACCATTGGAGGCAGTGTAGGAAGCGTTCATAAAAATGCACCTTATGTAATACAAAGTATGTATGGCTTTATGTCTCTTATCTGTTTGCTCATGACGACTTCGTTTATGACAGCAACTGCTTTGCGCGATTATCAATCAAACATGCAACAAATTGTATTTAGTTCTCCCATTCGCAAATACGAATACTTGTTAGGAAAATATATTGGTGCAACCTTAATGGCATTAATTCCTCTTTTAGGTGTTTCCTTCGGTGTTATTATTGGAAGCTTGATGCCATGGGTTCAAGCTGAAAAACTTGGGCCGTTTATGTTGAATGGGCATGTGTTAGGGTTTGTAGGATTTGCGATTCCGAATGTGATATTCATGTCAAGTATAATTTACTCGATTGCCATTTTTTCTAAGAATCAAATAGGTCCATTCGTAAGTGCTCTAGGTTTATTGGTTTTGTATATTGTGTCAGGTACTTTGTTAGAAAATTTAGACAACCGCTGGGTTTCTGTTTTTTCAGACCCATTCGGACTTGCACCCTTTTCGAGTACTTCAAGATATTATACGGTTGCCGATAAAAACATACATGGCGTTGCATTGAGCGGCGATTTTCTCATCAATAGAATTTTATGGATAGCTATCAGCTTCATGATTTTATTCTTCGTATATAAAAAATTTAGCTTTTTTACTCGTGAATCAAAAAAACAGAAAGAAGAATCAAAACACAAAGAAACATTACCACCATTATTACCACAACTAAATTTTAAACCTTCACTTACAAATCAATATGATATAAAGCAGTTGATTGTTATTTCGATTTTTGAAATAAAGGGAATTATAAAAAATCCGACATTCATTATTATTGGCATATTCGGACTTATGAATATTATTGGCAATATCACCAGTTTTGAAGGGCAATTTGGAACCAACAACTATCCTGTAACCTATGATATCGTAGAACGCATTCAAAATAGTTATTCATTATTTATTATCGCCATCATCATTTTTTATGCAGGTAATATAGTCTGGCGTGATAGAGAAACCAAGATGAATGAAATTAAAGATGCAACTCCCACAAGCAATGCCACATTTTACTTGTCCAACATTATCGCACTTTTTGTTGCTTTATTCTTGTTACAATTCATTGCAATGCTATTTGGAATAACCATTCAGCTTATCCATGGATATACTAGACTTGAGCTTGATTTATATGCTAAAACTTTACTAGGTATAGACCTTTTGATGTATTGTTACGCTGCAGTTATTTCCATATTTTTTCATTACCTCATCAACAATAGATTCATTGCGTATTTCGCCATGATAGTATTTAATATCTGTAATATTTTCCTTTGGAATGCAATAAAAGTAGACACACTACTTGTAAAATATGGAAAATTGCCATCTGTAACCTACAGTGATATGAACAGATTTTCTCCTTTTGTAAAAAACGTGACATGGTATGCAATTTATTGGTCATTAGGCGCTGCACTAATTGCTTTTGTTACCTACTTATTTTATACAAGAGGTAAAGAAAATAATTTTACGCTTCGATTGGCAGAGGCGAAAAATACTTTCCTAAAAAAGAAGTTTATCTTCATCCCTCTTTTATTAAGTTTCACGATTTGCTGTAGTTTTATCTATTACAATACCCGTGTTTTAAATGAATACACAAGCAGCAAAAAAGGTGAAGAAAACCAAGTTGCTTATGAGCTAAAATATAAGAAATATGAAAGTGCCATTCAGCCCGAGTATCAGCACCTTGAATACAAGATAGACCTAAGACCTGAAACTGCGGAGGGAATCATTGATATTGTTGCAACTATGAAAAATGTAAGTAACAAACCAATTCAAGAAATTTATATTAGTGAGCCAGAAATGAATGATAGTTTAAGCATAGAAATTCCAAATTCAAGCCTTACATTATCGGATTCCGAAATAGGTTTTCGTATTTACAAACTTAAATCTCCAATGTTGCCGAATGATAGTTTTCAAATTCACATCAAGAATTACATTTTGCGCAATGGATTTACAGATGAATCAGAAAGATTGAGCTTCGCGCATAATGGCACATTCTTCAGCACTGAAAGCATTTTACCTTTGTTAGGCTATGATGAAAGATTGGAAATGGAAAACAAATTTAAGCGCATTGAATACAAACTACCCCCAAAGGAACTGGCACCAAATTTAGATTCAAGCGACATGATTCATCGCAAGCAAATGTATTTTGGAACAAATGCAACCTATGTCACTACCAATACTGTGATAAGCACTTCGCCAAAACAAACTGCAATTGCACCTGGCTCGCTGTTGCGAACTTGGGATAGTGCAGGAAGGAAATACTTCAATTATCAACTTGATCATCCTTCGGTAAATTTTTATAGTTTTTTAAGTGCAGAATACCATATTCAAAAGAAATTACACAAAGGTGTAAGTTTAGAAGTTTACTACCATCCTAGTCATGATGCAAATGTGCCTAATGCTTTAAAAAGCCTTGAAAAATCATTAGACTACTACGTTGAGAATTTTGGACCCTATTACCATAAACAAATGCGTATCATCGAATTTCCGAGATATGCCAGTTTTGCGCAAAGTTTCCCTGGCACAATGCCTTACAGCGAAAACATAGGCTTTATAAACGACTTACGAAAAGTGGATGACGATGTTATTGATGGATTATTTTATGTAGTTGCACATGAAGTTGGACATCAATGGTGGGCACATCAACTCATAGGCGCAAATATGAAAGGGAGTGTTATGTTGGCTGAATCGTTTTCCCAATACAGTGCACTAATGGTAATGGAAAAAGCTTATGGAAAAGATAAAATGAAAAAGTTTTTAAAATATGAACTTGATGATTACTTACAAGGACGCGGTTCCGAATTGCGAGGGGAAGTACCCTTGGCGCAAACTAGTACTCAATCTCATGTCTACTATCAAAAAGGAAGTTTAGCCTTATATTACCTAAAGGAAATGATAGGAGAGAAAAACGTCAACCTAGCGATGCAATCCTTAATTGAGACATACGCTTATAAAGGCTCTCCCTACCCTACTAGCTTGCATGCGTTGGAAGCTTTTCACAAAGTAACGCCTGATAGTTTGCAATACTTAATTCAAGATTTATTTCAAGATATCATACTATTTGACAACCGAATTGTTTCGTGTGAGTCTAAGAAAATTGGGAATCAATATCAAGTAACTTTAAAAACATTTAGCGAAAAACTTCGAAGTGATAGCTTAGGTAAAGAAACCAAATTGCCATTAAGAGATTATATTGACATCGGAATTTTTGCAAAATCTGAAAGCAAAATTAATATGGGCAAAGAACTAATAAAGAAAAGAGTGCTCATCACGAAGCGAGATAATACATTTAGCTACATGCTTGCAAATGAACCTTATAAAGTGGGAATTGACCCCTATAATTATTTAATCGACAGGATACCTGATGATAATGTAAAGAAGATTGAGTAATTCAAATTTTTGATTTAGGCATGACGTATTTCTCAGATGGCTATTATCATTGAATTGAACCAATTTGCGCGATATCCTTAATATACATTACTTTTGCTGCTCTAAATTGAATAACACAGATGAAAAATCTGCGACATCTTAAGCAAGAAGAGCTTAAACAAATTATAGCGGAAGTTGGAGAAAAACCATTTCGGGTTCAACAAATCAATGATTGGATTTGGAAGAAAGGAATCGCGTCTATTGACGAAATGTCAAATTTATCGAAAGGCGTTCGTGAAAAACTTAAATCCAATTATACCCTTGAGAAATTATTAATAGAACATACTCAAGTGAGTGATGATACTACGCTAAAGAATAGATTTGTTCTTCATGATGGACATTTTGTAGAAGGTGTACTTATTCCTACTACAACAAGAATGACAGCATGTGTTTCTTCCCAAGTAGGCTGTAGTTTGAGTTGTAAATTTTGTGCCACTGGATACATGGATAGAAAACGAAATCTAAACTTCGATGAAATTTATGATCAAGTTTTTCATCTTAATCAACAAGCTTTATCTCATTATAATAAGGGATTAAGCAATATTGTATTTATGGGGATGGGCGAGCCTCTTTTAAATTATGCCCAAGTTTTATCGGCAATTGAAAAAATTACTTCACCTGAAGGCATGGGCATGTCACCCTCTCGAATTACAGTTTCAACTGCTGGCGTTTCTAAAATGATTAAAAAACTTGCCGATGATAATGTAAGATTTAATCTAGCTGTTTCATTACATGCTGCCAATGATTTAAAACGAAATGAGATCATGCCAATTAATGAAACTAATAATCTAAAAGTACTTATTGATTCATTGAATTATTTTTATAAGGCTACGAAAAGCCCCATCACTTTTGAGTATATTTTATTTGCAAATTTCAATGACAGTGTTGAAGATGCGGATGATTTAATAAAAATTTGTAGACAAGTACCTAGCAAAGTAAATATTATCGAATACAACCCCATCGAGTTAGCAAGTTTCGCAAAACCAACAGAAGAAAAAGTGGATGCATTTATGCAATACCTTGATAGAAATCGTGTAAATGCTCGCTTACGTCGTAGTCGAGGCAAAGACATCGATGCGGCTTGTGGACAGTTAGCGAATATTAATCATCCAACGAAACCGTAACTTATGCCTAAAAAATATATCCCTAACCCTTCGGACTTCACTAAGCCGAAGCAAGTAAGAAAAACAGAAAAAGCGATTCCTGAAAAAGTGAAGCCATTTGAGCCGGAGAAAAAACATAGGCGCAGCAAGCGCTCTTTCGAAATTGAGAATGGAACTCGAGTTGATGAAAAAAAACAATTTGTAAAAAAATCAAATTACAAAGCTGATGCCAAACCTGCTTCTGAAACACCTCCACCCTCTCAAATGCCACTGAATAAATTTGTTGCGCATTGCGGTGTTTGTTCGCGTCGTGATGCTGTTGAATTAATCAAAGCAGGAAAAGTAAAAGTGAATGATAAAATTTTACTTGAACCAGGCTATAAAGTACTTACGGAAGATGTTATTCTATTGGAAGATAAATTAATAGTGCCTCAGCAAAAATTAGTTTACATACTTTTAAATAAACCTAAAGATTTTATAACAACCACAGAAGATCCTCAAGGCAGAAAAACAGTATTGGATTTAATCGAAAACGCAGATGAAAATCGCATTTACCCTGTAGGTAGATTAGATAGAAACACGACTGGTCTTTTGTTGCTTACAAATGATGGTGATTTAGCACAAAAGCTTTCTCACCCGAAAAATAATATTAAAAAAGTGTATCAAGTAGTATTAGACAAGCCACTTGATAATAAAGATTTTGACAGTATAAAAAAAGGCGTCATACTAGAAGATGGGCTTGCACCAATTGATGATTTGGCATTTATTAATCCGAAAGACAAGCGCGAACTTGGTATTGAAATACATATTGGCCGAAACAGAATTGTGCGCCGTATTTTTGAACATCTAGGTTATGAGGTAAAAGCCTTGGACAGAGTAATGTATGCAGGATTAACGAAGAAAAATATTCCGCGTGGCAAAACGCGTGAACTTTTAGCCAAGGAAGTCATTTTCTTAAAACACTTTAAATCATCCAAGAAGTAAAATATGTTAAAGCTTCAAATTATTGATGAGGATGAGCATTACATTTTTGTAAACAAACCTTCGGGCATTCTGACGATTCCAGACAGGCATGATTTTCAGCAAACTTCTGTTGTGACTGAACTAAGGAAAAAGCATGAACGTATTTTTATTATTCATCGATTAGATCGTGACACAAGCGGTTGTATTTGTTTCGCAAAAACTGAACAAGCACATCGTTATACATCACAGTTATTCGAGCAACGGCAAGTTGAAAAATGGTATGTAGGTATTGTAAATGGTCAAATAATTCCCGACAAAGGCTTAATTGATGCCGCAATAATGGAACATCCTACTTTAAAAGGCAAAATGCTCATTCATCAAAAGCAAGGCAAACCGAGTCAAACAGAATATGAAGTACTTGAATCATTCGGAAAATATAGCTTCGTAAAATTCAAATTATTAACTGGGCGAACGCATCAAATACGGGTGCATATGAAAAACATAGGGCACTCTTTAGTTTGCGATGAAATGTATGGCGAAATGAATCCCATTTACATTTCAAACTTGAAAAAAAATTACAAGCAATCGAAACTCGCTGAAAATGAAAGCCCCATATTAAATCGATTAGCCCTGCATGCTTTTCAATTAAAGTTTGTTGGTGAATCAGGTCATCCCTATTTTATTGAAGCAAGTTTGCCGAAAGACCTTGACGCTACTTTGAAGCAATGCAGAAAATGGTTATAGAAAAATTCATATAAAAAATTAACTCGAATTAAAAGTCGGGTATAATGAAGATTTATGATGTCTTGAAGTGCTTTTCTTATTAGGCTTTTCATTACATTTACTTTATGTCTCAAAGTACATTATACCATCATTTAATTGACTTACACCAAAGTAAAATTTATCCTGCAGAGATAATTATCGAAAATGATAAAATAATTTCCATTCAAGAAACTGAAAAGGCTTGTGAAAATTATATTCTCCCTGGCTTAATAGATGCACATATCCATATCGAAAGCTCCATGCTATTGCCGAGTGAATTTGCTAAAATTGCAGTCACACACGGAACGATAGCCACTATTAGCGACCCACATGAAATTGCGAATGTATGCGGCGTTGAAGGTATTGAATACATGATTCGTAATGGCAATAAAGTGCCGCTCAAGTTTCACTTTGGAGCACCATCTTGCGTTCCAGCAACAAGTTTTGAATCTGCAGGTGCTATCATTGATGCTGATGCTATTGACCGCTTAATGCAGCGAGATGAAATATTCTATTTATCAGAAATGATGAACTACCCAGGTGTATTGTTTGAAGATGAGGAGGTAATGAAGAAAATTGCAATCTCGAAAAAATATGATAAACCAGTTGATGGTCATGCCCCTGGATTACGCGGAGAGCATGCGAAAAAATATATTGAAGCCGGAATTACCACCGACCATGAGTGCTTTACTTATGATGAAGCATTAGATAAGTTATCATTAGGTATGAAAATTTTAATTCGGGAAGGAAGTGCAGCCAAAAATTTTGATGCTTTGATTGAATTATTGCCAGCACATTACCGTAATATGATGTTTTGCTGTGATGATAAACACCCCGACGAACTGATGTTACACCACATCAATCATCATGTAAAAAGAGCTTTAGCAAAAGGCTTTGATTTATTTAAAGTATTACAAGTTGCTTGCTTAAATCCTGTGAGGCATTACAATATGAAGGTGGGTCTGCTTCAACAAAACGACCTTGCTGATTTTATTGTAATTGACTCTATCGAAAATTTCAATGTTTTACAAACATATATTAATGGACAGAAGGTATTTGACAAGGGAGAAGTAAATTTTACAACACAACAAGAAATACCTATTAATACTTTCAATTGCGAGACCAAATCACTTAAAGATTTCTCAATCCCCACCCATCATTCAGCAATAAATATTCGAGTAATAGAAGCACTTGAAGGGCAGCTTATAACCCAAACTATTCATGCCCCTGCTAAAATAGAAAATGGCAACTTAGTCTCTGATATTGAAAATGATATTTTAAAAATAGTAGTAGTAAATCGCTACCATGAAGCACCCATCGCAAAGGCTTTTATAAAAAATATAGGCTTAAAAAATGGAGCCATTGCGAGCACGGTAGCGCACGACTCACATAATATAATAGCGGTTGGCATAAACGATGAAATGATTTGCAAAGCTGTTAATGCTATTATTGAAAGCCAAGGTGGTATCTGCGTTATAGACGAAGTCCAAATTCATCACATGGCATTGCCTGTTGCTGGTTTAATGAGTTATGAATCCGCCGAATTTGTGTCTAATAAATATGCTCAGTTAGATCTAGCGGCAAAACAACTAGGCAGCACGTTACATGCTCCATTTATGACTTTATCATTCATGGCCTTATTGGTAATTCCTCAATTAAAGCTAAGCGACAAAGGATTATTTGATGGAAAAAAATTTACATTCGTTGATATATTTGTAT
>Ga0315904_10011724_pt1 | contig 11151 bp, 16 predicted proteins | sample LakEriMetagenome_6_FD_203529 | JGI IMG/M metagenome (GOLD analysis project Ga0315904, IMG submission 203529) | Freshwater fungal communities from buoy surface, Lake Erie, Ohio, United States - Buoy 12 MA120 | ecosystem: Environmental > Aquatic > Freshwater > Lake | place: USA: Lake Erie, Ohio... | reverse complement strand
AACTCAACTTCGAGAATCTGCCCGACCTCGTCAACTTCGTGGTCGGCGCGGAGAACGCCTTTGTTCAGCGCAACGACTTCAATCCGGCGGCCGTGGACGTCATTCCGGCGTCCGACCCCAATGCCCTGACCGAGTCGCAGCGTGTTGCCAAGGCGCAGATCGAACTGAACATGGCGGCCCAGTTCCCACAACTCCATGATATGCGGGAGGCGCTGCGGCGCTTCTACGCGGCCATGGGTACCGAGAACGTGGACAAGCTCCTGATCAACCCGGAAGGCCAGGCCATCAGTGCCGACCCGCTGACTGAGGTGCAGACGGCTATGGCCGGCAGGCCCATTAAGGCCCAGCTTGGCCAGAACCACGCTGCCCATATTGCGGTGAAGGAAGCCTTCCTGAAGTCGCCGCAGATGCAGGGCACCAATGACCCGACCGTCGCTGTCGGCCTTCAGCTTCTGAATGCCAACATCTCTGAACACAAGGTGTTGATGTTCGTGGCGCAGGCGATGATGCTGGCCCAGCAGATGGGCATGCCCATTCAGGACGAGAACGTGCAGGCTCAGATCAGCACGCAGCTTATGGCGATTTCGGCCCAGTCTGGCATGGGTGGTCAGGGTCCGTCCGTTGAGCAGCAGATGGTTGAACTGAACAAGCAGGAGCTTGAACTGTCGGCCGCTCGCATCCAGTCGCAGGATGTCCGTGAGGCAGCCAAGATCGCCCTTAAGAACCGCGAGCTTGACCTCAAGGAAACCGACATGCTGCTGGACGCCGAGAACAAGAAGAGTCAAGCCCAAATTGCGGCTTCTTCTAAAATACTTGACAACTCGGCCAAACTGGCGGATATTCAAGCCAAACAGCTTGCAGAACGGGCAAACGCAGCTACCCAATGAGATTACTATCTGAGTATGTAGCAGAGGTTCAGAAGCGTGTCGAGCGGGAAAGGGACTTTCTTTCCCGTGGCGGCGCCAAGACCTACGAAGAGTATGCCCGTGCCTGCGGCGTTATTGCCGGCCTCAATCAAGCCGTGCAACTGCTCTACGATCTCGTAGAGACCAAGCCAGCAGAAGAAAGGAACTAATGCTTACCGCCCGCGTGCCCCTCGATGGGGCAATCACGAACGACCAGTGGATGACACAGGACGAAATTCCTGACCCGTCTCCGCTGCCTAGGATTCCTGGTGTAGGGATTCTTGTCCGGCCCGTGCCCATTCGGCGTAAGTCGGCAGGAGGCATCCTGCTCCCGGATACTTTCCGCGAGGACCGTGAATACCTGAACACGGTTGGTCGCGTTCTGGCCATTGGCGAACTCGCCTTCAAGGACGAGGAAATCTACAAGACTGGCGCGTGGGTCAAGCCCGGCGACTTCATCGTCTATGCCAAGTTGGTCGGCCAGAAGATCTGGTGGAAGGGCGTCAAGCTCCTTCTCATCAAGCCCTCCAACATCGAACTCGTGGTCGAAAAGCCCGAGTACCTCGACGCCAACTTCAAGGAATAATTTCCTATGTCCGAATCAGGTTACAAAGAGATTGACCTAGACAATCCGTCTGGGCAAGCAAGCGCCGTCGACGACATTGAAATTGTCATGGACGGCGTCGTTGAGCAGGAGACTCCTGTCTCGGTTGTCGCTGCCGAGCCAGCCTCTTCCCAGCAAGAGGCCGAACCCGCCGACGATGATGCCGACGACGACGGCAGTCCGGCCGAGGCCGGTTCCGCTGACCGCAAGAAGCTGACCCGCAGCCGACGCCTGAAGGCCCAGCGAGATGCTTATGCCAAGCAACTAGCCGAGACGCAAGCCCGGCTAGACGAGGCAGAAGCTCGCGCCCGGCGTTACGAGAACGACGCCAACGAGGGCGCGGCCATCGGCTTCGACCTCTACATCCAGAACCTCGACGCAGGCATGAAGACCCTGCGAGCCGAGTTCGACGCGGCCTTCGAATCTGGCGACCGGTCTCGCATCTTCGAGGTCCAGCAGCAACTCGCTTCTCTGGCCGCTAAGAAGGCGCAGGCTGAAAAGGATAGGGGCAGCATCCCTACCAAGACGGCGCCCCAATCTGGACAGGCAGCGCCGCAGCAGACCCCGCAGACTGCATCTACCGCGCCTGAACCGGCGCCCAAGCGCCAAGCTGCGCCCCCGGGCCTCAACGAGTGGTATGACCGTAACAAGGACTGGTTCAACAAGGACGCCGTCATGACGGCCGCTGCCAAGGTCATCGACCAGCAGATGGTCGCCGAGGGCTACCTGCCTACTGACCCTGACTACTTCGACGTCCTCGACCAGCGCCTGAAGCGGGAGTTCCCGGCCAAGTTGGGCGGCAAACAGGCAGCAACCCCAGCGACTCCGGCCCGTCAGCCGTCCAACCCGACCATCCAGAACCGGTCGACCCCGGCCCCCGCTTCCGGCAAGATTCGAGTTGTACTTACTGAGGCTGACCGTCAGATGGCCCGTCAACTTGGTATTACTGTCGAACAGTATGCCCGCGAGAAGGCCAAGACTGAAAAAGCTCAGTCCACCGCAAATCAATATACGGAGATTCTGTAATGCCCCGCATGAAGGCCGCGCCGGCCTCCGACAACTCTATTGACGATCCACTTGAAATTTCTCTGGAAAGCGAGTATACTCCTCCCAATGCGCTAGAAATCCCTCCCATGCCCGATGAAGACCAGTACGTCTATCGCTGGATTCGGTTTCGGGCAGGCAGGGAAGAAGACTATAACAACGTCTCGGCGCGACTTCGAGAGGGTTGGGCATTCGTTCCGCTGGAAGCAGTTCCCGATGGATACGTTTTCCCCGGTCTCGAAAGCAAGATTTCTGCGTTGGCGGGTGCAGCCATCAACGGGGACCTCGTCCTCGCAAAGCTACCTCGACGGAAAGCGGAAGCCATCCAAAAGTGGGCCGAAGATCGGGCCATCAAAGCGGAGCAGGCTTTCGATCTGAAGACGATCAGCTATGAGGACGGCGGCCGGCAGGTGCAGTTTGCTAACGAAGGTTCCAAGCGTTTTTCCCGGGGGCGACGACCCTCGTTTGGATAACATATAGAAGGAGGATAGAAGGTGCCGCAGTCTTTTGCACCGTTCGGTCTTCGCGCCATTGCTGCCCTCGGCACGCATGGCAACGAAGTCCGCGCTTATCCGCTTCCCAACGGCGCGAATTGCCCGGACCTCGGTAAGGGTTCTCCGGTCAAGCTGTCGGGCGGCGTTATTACTTCGGCTGGCACGGGTGGCGATGGTCCGCTGCTCGGCGTGGCTGCTGGTTTTGCTTGGGTCGATCCGACCACGAAGCAGCCCCAGCTTCGCAACTCCATCCCCGCCGACACGTCTTCGGCTGGCCTGTACGACGGTTCCGACCGTCCGACGGCTTACGTCGTGGACAACCCGTTTGCGACGTTCCTGATCCAAGCGAATGCCTCGGTGACGGCCGGCGATCTGGGTCTTAACTTCAACGTGACGGCCGCTGGCGGTGACGTGGATGCCGTGTACGGCGTCTCGCGTTACGCGCTTCAGGCGTCTTCCCGCACCTCTGCCGTCAACACGGCGGTGAAGCTTGTGGGTCTGGCCAACATTCCTGACAACGCTTGGGGCGATCCGTTCCCGGTGGTGGTCGTGAAGCTGAACGGCCCGATCCTCCAGCAGGTCTCGGCGGCCTAATAGGAGGATATAGACAATGACTATTCTGACTCGCGCTCAATTTGCGAAGCAGCTTGTCCCCGGCCTCAATGCCATCTTCGGCACGGCCTACAAGAGCATCGACAATGAGCATACTCCGCTGTTCGACGTCGAGCGTTCCGACCGGTCGTTCGAAGAAGAAGTGCTGATGACGGGCTTCGGTACGGCCCCGGTCAAGTCTGAAGGCGATCAGGTGTTCTTCGACACCGCGTCTGAAGCTTGGACGAGCCGCTACACCCACGAGACCGTGGCGATGGCGTTTGCCATCACGGAAGAGGCCATCGAGGACAACCTCTACGGCACGACCGGTAAGATGAAGGCGAATGCCATGGGCCGCGCGATGGCGAATGCCAAGCAGGTCAAGGCTGCCAACACCTTCAACAACGGCTTCTCCACTAGCTCGCTCTACGCTGGTGGCGACGGCAAGCCGCTGTTTGCGACTGACCACCCGACCCTCGCGGCCGGCACCCAGTCCAACCGCGTTAGCTCGGACCTGTCCGAGACCGCCCTTGAGTCCGCGCTGATCACGATCTCGCTGACCAAGGACGACCGTGGCCTGCTGATCGGCGCCCGCGCCGTGAGCCTGCACATTCCTCCGCAGCTTCAGTTCGTTGCCCACCGCATCCTGTTCTCGGACCTCCGAGTCGGCACTGCGGACAACGACACGAACGCCATGAAGGACATGGGCCTGTTCTCGAAGGGCTACACCGTCAACCATCGGTTCACGGACCCGAACGCTTGGTTTATCCGCACGGACGTTCCGAACGGCACCAAGATGTTCATCCGCGCCCCGCTGGCCACGAAGGACGATGTGGACTTCCTGACCGGCAACATGCGCTACAAGGCCCGCGAGCGTTACAGCTTCGGCTGGTCTGACTGGCGTCAGTGGTTTGGTTCGTCTGGTTCGACCTAATGGATTGGGGGCTTCGGCCCCCTTTCCTCCATCGCAAAGGAGAATCAGATGACTAGCTTTAGCTACCCGCTTAACATCCGCAACCATGAGCCGCCGGGCCCCGAGCCCGTCAACCTCGTGGAAGCGCGGGTGCCCGGCCGCTACTCGGTGGTCGTGAACACGGCGAAGACCGGCACTGCGGCGGCGGCTACCACGGTTCCGCTGTTCGTTGCTCCGGCTGGCGCCACGTTCTACGAGTGCGTCCTTGATGTGGTGACGCCCTTCGACAACACCACGACGAATATCCGCGTGGGTATTCCGACGTCGACGGGCATCCTGTACGCTGCGACCACTGCTAACACGGCCGGTCGCCGCGCTTACGCTGGTACGGGCGCCCAGGTTTCGGCCAATGCCATTCCGCTGGCAGCCGATACCACGGTGCAGGCTATCGTGTCCATCGACACGTCGGCGGTCACGGCTGGCTCCGTTATCGTCCACGTCGTGATTGGCTAACAAGGTACGGCAGGCTCTGCTTCGGCAGGGTCTGCCTTCCTTGCCATAGGAGCCCCACATGCCCGCCATTAAGGCTATTCGCCTCGTCCCTTTCCAAGTGTCGACTTCGGCGGCCACCACCAGCCCCGCCATCGACCTTGACTACCGTTTCGATGGCACGCCGGTCCGCACCTTCTTTGTCCAGAAGAGCGCCGCTGCCGGCCCCTCCATTTTCCTCGAAGCCGCGCCGACCACTGCCGGCCCGTGGATCGCCTTCGCTGAAGTGTCCGCTAACGCGGCCAGCACGGTCGTTCCCTTCAGTCTCGACGTCCCCTTTGTCCGTACCTCCTACGCTGGCGGTGGCCCGCTTGTCACCATCTACGGGGTGGTGTAACGGAAAGTAACGACCGTGGCAACCAGCGGCACATCCAACTTCGACCCTACGTTCGATGATATTTTGCAGGATGCTGCCGCGATGGTTGGCGGCGGGCCCGTCCTTGCTGACGAACTGATCAGCGCGCGGCGCGGCCTCGACTACCTGCTGACGGACCTTCAAAACCGGAACGTCCTTCTCCACAAAATCGAAACCACGGTGGTGCCAATTGCAACGTCGGTTTCGTCCTTGGTTTTCGATCAGACCATCTCAGACGTTCTTGTTGCTAGTATCCGCACCAGCAGCACTGACATGGTTATTGAGCGCGACGGCTACGAACGTTGGGCAGAAATCCCCGTCAAATCTGTGACCGGTCGTCCGACCCGCTACTGGTGGGATCGTCGCCGCGAATCCAACGTCATGAACCTATGGCCGATCCCCGACCAGCCCTACACGGTTGTCCTCACCATCCAGAAGAACGCCGAAAATACTTTGCGTGCCTTCGACAATGTTGATGTGCCGCGTCGTTTCATGCCGGCTCTCGTCTACGGTCTCGCTTACTGGATCGGTCTCCGTCGCGGCAATGCGGTTTCGACCGACCGCCTCAACTTCATTCGCGCCGAATACGAACGGGCCCTCAAGGGTGCTATGCGCGAAGATCGTGAGCGCGGCAAGGTCCTTCTCAGGATTGGCCGCTGATGCCCTACACCTACACCACCCTCACCAACGACGTCATCGCCAACATGGAGGAAGACTCGGCTGAGTTTGTCTCGGCCCTGCCCTCCATCATCGAGCGCGCGCAATCCCATTTGCAGCGCCGTCTCGACCCGGTCAACATCATCACCTTCACCGAGGTCTCGGTCAGCGCCTCGACGCGTACCCTGACTCTGCCGTCCAATCTCCTCGTCCTCAAGTCCATTCAAGTGTGCGCGACGGGCGGTTGGAATAACCTGCTCGAACAAAACAACGAATACCTGACCGCCTACTGGCCTGACTACACGTCCTGCGCGCCCACCAAGTACTACGCGCCGAAGGACAACGCCACCATCTATCTGGCGCCCACGCCGCCGTCCAATACCACGGCCCTCATCGAATACATCCCGCGCGTCAGCATCCTTAGCTCGTCCACCCCGACCAATTACTTCTCTACCTACACGGACACGGCCTTCTTCGCCGCTGCCATGCTGTATGCCAATGCGTGGACCAAGAACGCTGGTGGCGTCACGGTGTGGAAGCGCATCCTCGACGAAGAACTCGCGGTCCTCAACATCGAGTCGACGAGGGCTCGTCGCTCCGACACCTCCAATCGCTTCAACGGATCGCCAGAGAACACCATCGCGGGGACGCCGTAATGTCCGTCCTCGATATGTGGTCGGTATGCGACCGCTGTGGTTTTAACTACAAGCGGCGCTACCTCCGCAAGGAGACTACCAATTTCGTCGTATGCTCTTCTTGCTATGACGGCAAGTACGATCTCAAGAGCCATCCTCAAAACCGGTCGCCGCGCCCTCGCCGCGAACTGCTTCCAGTGCCGGATGGGCGCCCGCAGCAGGACCTTACCTTGTACTTGGCTTTGGAAAACGACGCGCTCTTGCTTACCGAGTCCGGCGCCCCAATAATTGTGACGCCTGTGGTTTGGAACCCTTCAATGAGCAGTCCAGCTTAAGGACACTCTCATGGACATTAAACTTGTTTTCGACTTTGTTGCAACCTTTCTGTGGCCTCTCTTACTGGCTTACGGCGCCTATCTGCATCGGGAGATTTCGGCCGTGCAAAAGAAAGCCGAACACATCAAGGAGCTTCACCACAACCACGTCGCCCAAGTCAACAAGGACTTCGCCACGCGAGAGGTTGTCTCCGATCTTGAAAACAAGCTGACAGTCGTGTTAAATAGAATTGACGACAAAGTAACCCGCATCCTTGAGGAGCGCAAGTAATGCCCTCGACTTATGATCCGCTCCTTCGCCTCGAACTACAGGCGACCGGCGAGAACGCCACCACTTGGGGCGTCAAAACCAACACCAACCTTGACCTGCTGGCAGAGTCCATTGCGGGCGCCGTCACCTTGAACGTGGCCGGTTCCGGCGATTACACGCTTTCGACGGCCAACGGCGCCGAAGACGAAGCGCGCCAAGCCATCCTCGTCCTGACGGGCCTGCTGACGGGCAACCGCAACATCATCGTGCCGTCTTCGCCCAAGAACTACACCGTCATCAACAACACGACTGGTGCCTTCACCGTCACCCTCAAACAATCCGCAGGCACGGGCCTCGTCTTAGGCGCAAGCGGGTCGACCATCACGGTCTGCACCAGCACCACTTGCATTGACGCGACTGGCGCCACCCCATACACTAGAAACTTTCTCATCGCAACCAGCGTAGCACCTGCTGTCAGTGCCCTCGGCCTAGCCAACACTGCAACCCTCGTAGCGACGTCGATTGGCAGTGCTCTTATCACGGCCGTCGACACCTCGGCTGGCCGGGCAGCTATCGCGGCAGCGGGTTCTGGTGCAGTTACTGCTTCCGGTTTGACCATGGCCACCTCCCGCCTGCTGGGCCGCACCACGTCAGCTACGGGCACGGTCGAGGAAATCACAGTCGGTTCCGGCCTGTCGCTCTCTGCTGGCAGCCTGTCGGCTATTGCCGGAACAGGAAACCTTTTGAACGTCCAGGTTTTCACCGGCTCGGGCACTTACACCCGCACCTCCGGTGCCACTCGCGCTGTGGTCGTCGCAGTAGGTGGCGGCGGTGGCGGTCGTAGTGTTGGCAGTGGTGGAAATGGCGGCACAACTTCATTTGGGTCGCATGTGAGTGCTGCTGGCGGAAGCGGTGCTACAAGCGGCGAAGGCGGCGCCGGCGGCACTGGCGGTTCGGGCGCTACTATCGCCATAAGAGGCGCCCCTGGCGTGGCAAGTGCGGCTAGTTTTGGTGGTAACGTGGGTGTGGCTGCTGCTGGGGCTGGTGGCGGTCAAGGCGGCGGCCTATCGACCACGGCGGGCGTTCGCGGCGGTGGCGGCGGCGGAGTTGCGGTAGCACAGTTTTCTAGTTGTTGCGGAAGTCTTGGGGGTGTTGCTGGCGGCGGCGGTGGCCAAGGCGAAACGTGCATTCGCTACATTACATCTGGCTTGGGCTCGACTGAAACCGTAACCATTGGAGCAGGTGGTGCTGGGGGTACCGGCATTCCGGGGGTCGCGCCAGCGGCGGGGGCCGGGGGCGCCGGCTACGTCATCGTCTACGAATATTCGTGATGCTGCTGTCGCCTCTCGCGCCGCCCGGCGCTCCTGATCCCGAAAGCCTCATCAAGCTGTACACGGAGAAGAAGATGCAGACCTATGCAATGGTGCAGGGTGGCACAGTAATCAACGTCGTTGTTTGGGATGGCGCTACGCCCTATGCCCCGCCCGAAGGCTGCGCCCTACATGCCTGCGACGGGCCTGTCGGCATTGGCTGGGCGTGGGTGGACGGCGCTCCTGTCGATCCGAACCCGCCTCCCCCGCCCGCGCCTGCGCGCATCGTTGATCCCGAGAAGCCGGCTGAAGGCGGCCCGACCGTCCTCTAATGCTGGAAGCCAAGCCCTTCGCACTCGGCAAGCTGACGGGGACGATCTACGACTTTCCCGAGACCGGCGACGTGCTGCCCCTGCACACCCACGGCGAGGCCGATGTGCATATCAGCATCGTTGCGCGCGGTGCATTTACAGCGCGGGGCACAGGCTGGCAACGGGCCGTGAAGGCTGGCGACGTACTGGATTGGAAGCCCAACGAGGAGCATGAGTTCGTTGCCACCGAACCGAACTCTCGTCTCGTCAACATTGTGAAGGGCACACCCTAAATAATGTCTGCGACTTTTCAAGACCAAAAACTAACCGAATTGGAGTTCAAGGTCGGCGTCATCAAGGAGAAGACCCAACTTGACGCGGGTGGCTTTTGGACTGACGCCGACAAGGTGCGCTTTCGCTACGGTCGCCCCGAACTCATGGGAGGCTGGCAGCGCGCCATCGACACTTCACAGGACCCGAAAATCTTCGGCGTCCCCCGCTACCTCACTTCCGTCCGCAACCGGCTTGGCCAGGCTGCCGCCTTCATCGCCACTCACAACGGTCTGTTCTCCAGCGAACTCTCCACCTTCTACGACATCACGCCTGTCGTCGCATCCGTCTCATCTTCCAACATCCTGTCCACGACTGCCGGCTCGACCAAGGTCGTCGTCTCCGTCTCGTCGCATGGCATGACGGACCAGACCCTCGTCGGCATCGTCTCTGCCAACACCACCATCGGCGGCAACATCATCATCAATCCGGTGGTCTCAACTGAAGTCCTTTTCGAAGTCAGCATCATCGACACTAACAGCTTCTCTATCGACGTGGGCACCACAGCCGCCGCAACCTCCGCACTTACGGGCGGCCCGGCCACCGTTCGTCAACGATACAACGCCGGCAACATTTCGACTATTCCCCGCTCCGGCTGGGGCACCGGCCCTTGGAGCGGCAACTTCGGCTGGGGCACACCCTTCGGCACCGTCTCCGATCCCATCCGCCTTTGGTCCGCAGACCTGTGGGGCACCAACATTATGGCTGTGCCCTCCGACGGCCCGCTCATGTACTGGGATACCAACGCTGGCATCACTGACCGCGTCACCATTGTCACGGCCGCGCCCTCCGTCAACCAGATTGTGCGCGTCGCCTCCGAAGCGCGGCACGTCCTCCTCTACGGCACCCACGACGTCTCCGGCAACTACAGTCCGCTGCTGATCCGCTGGTGCAGTCAAGAAGACTTCACCGACTGGACGCCCTCCGCGACCAACACCGCAGGCGACTACCCGCTGCCGAGCCGTGGTTCCGAAATCCGGGCCGTCAACCGCATTGGCGACAAGACCGCCATCCTAACCGACAACGACCTTTACATCCAGTCCTACATCGGCGGCAACGACGTTTTCGGCTTCACCGCCGTCGGCGAACAGTGCGGCGTCATTGCCCGCAACGCGGCCATCGAATACAGCGGTACCCTTTACTGGATGTCGCCGAGCGGTCAGTTCTTCCAATACGACGGCCGCCTCCAACCTCTTAACTGCACCGTGCTGCGCTTCGTATACGATAACCTCGACCCGCTGTATGAGGACAAAATCTACGCCGCAACCAATGCGACCTTCGACGAAGTCATGTGGTTCTACACTTCGAAGGAATCGCCCAACGGCGAGAACGACCGCTACGTCATCTATAATACGCGCGAAAAGCACTGGTCCATCGGCACCATGCCCCGTACGGTCTGGGAAGACAGCAACACCTTCCTGTACCCACTGGCTATTGACGACAACGCATCCAACCTGTACTATCAGGAAGCTGGCTACACTGCCGATAGCTCTGCCTTGGGCGCCAATCTGCAAGGCGCATACTTCGACCAAGAGGGTGGCAACTCTATCCTCTTCGTCAACAAGTTCGTCCCCGACTTCAGCAACCTCGCGGACAACACGCCCTACACCGGCACCCTCAACATCTCGCTCCAAGCCCGCAAGTACCCTGGCGGCCCGGTCATCACCAAGGGTCCCTTCCCTGTGACCGGCAACACCCAGAAAGTCTCGACCCGCCTGCGTGGCCGGGAACTCGCCATTCAAATCCAATCCTCCACCTCCTCCAACGTGCCGTGGCGCATGGGCCAGTTCCGCGCAGCTATCGAGCCTGATGGCCTGCGATGACCCGCCGCATCTCCTCCCGGTCCTTCCCTGCTGCCCCCCCCGACT
>Ga0315904_10011723_pt1 | contig 11152 bp, 9 predicted proteins | sample LakEriMetagenome_6_FD_203529 | JGI IMG/M metagenome (GOLD analysis project Ga0315904, IMG submission 203529) | Freshwater fungal communities from buoy surface, Lake Erie, Ohio, United States - Buoy 12 MA120 | ecosystem: Environmental > Aquatic > Freshwater > Lake | place: USA: Lake Erie, Ohio... | reverse complement strand
TCGTGGAGCGGTTCTCGGAGCTGCACCTGATCCTGGAGTACGCCGAGAAGCTCGGCGTGCGGCCGCGGATCGGGATGCGGGTCAAGCTCGCCACCCGCGGCAGCGGCCGCTGGCAGTCGTCGGGCGGATTCCGCAGCAAATTCGGCCTCACGGCGAGCGAGCTGGTGAAGGGCCTCGAGCTGCTCGCCGCCCGGGGCATGGAGGACTGCCTGCAGTTGCTCCACTTCCACCAGGGCAGCCAGATCACCAACATCCGGCACATCAAGGCCGCCCTCAACGAGGCGTCCCGGATCTACACGGAACTCGTCAAGCGCGGCGCCGGGCTCCGCTACCTCGACGTGGGCGGCGGCCTCGGGGTGGACTACGACGGCTCGCAAACCAACTTCGAGTCGAGCGTCAACTACAGCCTGCAGGAATACGCCAACGACGTCGTTTACCACGTGCAGAATGCCTGCGACGAGGCGGGCGTGCCGCACCCGACGATCATCTCCGAGAGCGGGCGGGCCGTGGTGGCCTACCACAGCATGCTGATCTTCGGGGTCCTGGGCGTGTCGGAGCAGGGGGGCATGGCGGACGTCGCGGAGCCGCCCCCCGACGCCGAGCAGCCGCTCCACGACCTGATGGAAACGTACCAGGGGATCAACGTCCGCAATCTCCTGGAGAGCTACCACGATGCCCAGCAGGCGCTCGACACCGCGATGAACCTGTTCGCCAGCGGGTACCTGCCGCTCGACCAGCGGTCGGCCGTGGAAAACCTCTACTGGGCCATCTGCCGGAAGATCTGCAAGCTCACCAAGACCCTGGAGTACGTGCCCGAGGAGCTAGAGGGCCTGCAGGCTTCCCTCTCCGACACCTACTTCTGCAACTTCTCGCTCTTTCAGTCGATCCCGGACAGCTGGGCCATCAAGCAGCTCTTTCCGGTGATGCCGATCCATCGGCTCAACGAACGGCCGACGCGGGCCGCCGTGCTCGGCGACGTGACCTGCGACTCCGACGGCAAGATCGACCAGTTCATCGACCGTCGCGACGTGAAGCGGACGCTCCCGCTGCACACCTGGCAGCACGAGCCCTACTACCTCGGGGCGTTCCTCATCGGCGCCTACCAGGAGATCCTCGGCGACCTGCACAACCTGTTCGGCGACACCAACGCCGTGCACGTCAGCCTCGACGACCGCGGCGAGGTGGTCGTGGACGCGGTGATCAAGGGCGACACGGTCCGCGAGGTCCTCGACTACGTCGAGTTCGACGCCAACCACCTGGTGCAGAAGCTCCGCGACGCCATCGAGCAGGCGGTCCGCGAGGGGCGGATCTGCGACGGGCAGGCGGGCCGATTCCTCAAGTTCTACGAGGAGGGCCTCGGTGGCTACACGTACCTGGAAGAGCCGTCGCAGGGTTGAGCGGTAGCAGTCCGGTGCCGGAGGCCGTTGCAGCCCAATCCGACTCGGGGACGGCATGAGTTGCGTCGCTGGCGAAGGTCCGCCACGCTCCGCATCCTCACGCCGATCCCCTCGCCTTCTTCGACGCGGAGGTTGTGGATGATGGGTGGCGGTCCGGCGGGAGTCGCGCAGAAGGCGTGTCGTCCATGAACGTCATTCGGGTCGGCGGGGCGGCTGTCAACCAGACGCCGCTCGACTGGGACGGCAACCGCGATCGCATCCTGGCTGCGATCGCGGCGGCCCGGGACGCGGGGGTCGCGGTCCTCTGCCTGCCGGAATTGTGCATCACCGGCTACGGCTGCGAGGACGCGTTTCTCGCGGCCGGCGTGCAGCGGATGGCGATCGAGGTGCTCGCCGAGATCGTGCCGCACACCGGCGGGATCATCGCGGCCGTCGGGCTGCCGCTGCGGTTCGAAAGCGGCCTCTACGACGCGGCGGCCCTGGTGGCCGACGGCCGGCTGGCGGGGATCGTCTGCAAGCAGCACCTCGCGGGAGACGGCATCCACTACGAGCCGCGCTGGTTCCGGCCCTGGCGCCGCGGGCAGCGGTCTGTCGTCACCGTCGCCGGCCGTGACGTCCCTGTAGGCGACCTGCGGTTCGACTGCGGCGGCCTGCGGATCGGGTTCGAGATCTGCGAAGATGCGTGGGTGGCCGACCGGCCCGGAGCCGCCCTGGCGGCCCGCGGCGTCGATCTGATCCTCAACCCCTCCGCCAGCCACTTCGCCTTCGGCAAGGACGAGATCCGCCGCCGCCTCGTGCAGGACGGCTCGCGGGCCTTCGCCGCCGGTTATGTCTACGCCAACCTCGTGGGCAACGAGGCGGGCCGCGCCATCTACGACGGGAGCGTGACGATCGCTGCCGCCGGCCGGATTCTGGCCGCGGGCCGGCGGTTCTCGTTCGCCGACCGGTCGCTGACCGTCGCCGACATCGACATGGGTGAACTGCGGACGGCCCAGGCGCGGCTCGCGGTCGAGCCGGTTCCCGACGCGGTCGAAGGGGACGTGGTGCCGGTCGCCTGCGGACCCCTCCCGGCGCCGGCGGCGGCCCCGGCGGATGGCGGCGACCGCCGTGAGGCGTGGGAGCATGGTGGGCATGTGAAGGAAGAAGAGTTCACGCGGGCCGTCGCCCTGGGGCTGTTCGACTACGCCCGCAAGAGCCGCTCTCGGGGCTTCGTCGTCTCGGCGAGCGGCGGGGCCGACTCGTCGGCGGTGGCCTGCCTGGCTGCGATCGCCGTGCGGCTGGCCGCCGGGGAACTCACGCTGCCGGTCGCGGCGGCCCGCCTTGGCATGGCGACTCCGACCGGCTCCGGTGAAGCCGCCCTCCGCGGGCTGATCAACGCGACGCTGACCTGCGTCTACCAGGCGACCGCCAACTCCGGAGCGGTCACGCATGCGGCCGCCCGGGGCCTGGCCGCGGCGCTCGGGGCCGCGTTTTACGAGTTCGACGTCGAACCGCTCGTCCGCGGCTACGAGACGATCGTTTCCCGGTCCATCGGCCGGCCGCTCACCTGGGACCGCGACGACGTGGCGCGGCAAAACGTCCAGGCCCGCGCCCGCTCGCCGGGGGTGTGGATGCTGGCGAACCTCACCGGCGCGCTGCTCGTGTCGACCAGCAACCGCTCCGAGGCCGCCGTCGGCTATGCGACGATGGATGGCGACACCTCGGGGGGCATCGCGCCTCTGGCCGGCATCGACAAGGCCTACCTGCGGCGGTGGCTGGTGTGGCTGGAGACATGCGGGCCGGCGGGCGTCGGCCCGATCCAGGCGCTCGCGGCCGTGAACGTGCAAGCCCCCACCGCGGAGCTGCGGCCGGCGGCCGCTGGGCAGACCGACGAGGCCGACCTCATGCCCTACGACGTGCTCGATCGGGCGGAACGCTACGCCGTGCGCGACCGCCTCGACCCGGTCGCCGTCTGGCGGCGGCTGCGGGCCGACTTTCCCGGCCACGACGAGACGCAGTTGGCCCGTTGGACGGAGCGGTTCTTCACGCTCTGGAGCCGCAACCAGTGGAAGCGGGAGCGGTATGCGCCCTCCTTCCACCTCGACGACGAGAACCTCGATCCCAAGACCTGGTGCCGGTTCCCGATCCTCTCCGGCGGCTACGCCCGCGAACTCGCCGCGCTCCGCGCCGCTGCCGGGAAGCCCGAAGCGTGAGCTGAGGGAATGCGCAGCCCTTGAGTGACGCCCACATGCACAGGGGCCGGCAGAGGCAGCCCCGACCAACGGGAACGCCTGCGGCTCATGCGGAAGGCGGTTGCGTCACCGTGGCCTCGAGCGGCTCGCCACGCTGGAAGTGCATGAGGTTGCGGACGGTCTGGGCCGCGATCGCGTCGAGGGCGTTTTTCGTGAAGAAGGCCTGGTGGGCCGTGACCACGACGTTGGGGAAGGTGAGCAGCCGCGTGAAGGTGTCGTCGTGGATGATGGAGTTGCTGTGGTCGGCGAAGAATAGATCCGCCTCCTCCTCGTAGACGTCGAGGCCGAGGTGGCCGACCCGGCCGCTCTTCAGGCCGTGGATCACCGCCCGGGTGTCGACGAGGCCGCCCCGGCTGGTGTTGACGAGCATCACGCCCGGCTTCATCAGCCCGAGCGCCCGGGCGTCGATCATGTGATGGCTCGTCGGCGAGAGCGGGCAGTGGAGGGTGATCACGTCGGATGACGCGAACAGCTCGTCGAGGGGCACGAAGGCCACGCCGCGGGCGACGAGGTCGGCGGGCGGATGGGGGTCGTGGGCCAGCACGCGGCAGCCGAAGCCGAGGAGGATCTCGGCGACCCGCCGGCCGATCCGGCCTGTGCCGACGACGCCGGCCGTGCGGCCGTGGAGATCGAAGCCCAGCAGCCCGTCGAGCGCGAAGTTGCCCTCGCGGACCCGGTTGTAGGCCTTGTGCAGCTTGCGGTCGAGCATCAGGATCAGGCCGACGGTGTGCTCGGCGACGGCGTGCGGCGAGTATTCGGGGACGCGGGTCACGGGCAGCCCGAGGCGGGCGGCGGCGGCGAGGTCGACCTGGTTGAAGCCGGCGCAGCGCAGCGTCACCAAGCGCACGCCCGCCGCGGCGAGCGCCTCGAGCGCGGCGGCGTCGAGGTCGTCGTTCACGAAGCAGTTCACGGCCGTCGCGCCCTGGGCGAGCCGTGCCGTGCGGGCGTCGAGGCGGGGCTCGAGCCACGTCCACTCCAACGGCAGCCCGGCCGATGCCGCGGCCAGCGACTCGCGGTCATAAGGCTGGATCGAGAAGGCGGCGACGCGCACGAGCGGGGCTCCGGAGGAGAAAACAACTGATTTTCCGCCGGTATCGTAGCCGGAACCGGCCTCGTCCGTACGCCCGGGCCCTGCTACAGTCCCGGCCGTCACCCCGGAGCCGTGCCCCGCCATGCCCCCGCGCCCCGCCTTCGTTCGTGCCCTCGTCGCGACGCTTGTCGCCGCCGCCTGTGGCGGTGCCGTCCGCGGACAGGTCGTCGCGCCCCGGCAGCCGGCCGCACCGCAGCAGCAGGTGGCCCAGCCGCAGCCTCCCGCCGCGCCGCCGGCCGCCCCGCGGCAGCCTCCCACTCTCTCGCCGCAGGAGCAGGCCGCCCTCGACCAGCTGCTCGCCGCCTGGGAGGCCCGCAGCGCCGCCGTGAAGACGTGGTCATGCACATTCCGCAAATGGGAATACAACGCCTGGAGCCCGGCCGACGCGCAGGGGGAGCGGTTGGCGTTCGCCGAGAGCACGGGCGAGCTCAAGTACGCCGCCCCCGACAAGGGGCTGTTCCGGATCAAGGAGTCGAAGCAGTGGAACCCGCAGACGCGGCGGTATGAGGTTCGCGGTGGGGAGTCGGGCGAGCATTGGGTGTGCAACGGCGAGAGCATCTACGAGTTTCGCCACACCGACCGGCAGCTGCGGGAGACGAGGCTGCCGCCCGAGATGCGCGGCAAGGCAATCAGCGACGGGCCGCTCCCCTTCGTGTTCGGCGCCAAGGCCGAGACGCTCAAGAAGCGGTATTGGATGCGGATCATCACGCCGCCCAACGCGACGGACCAGATCTGGCTGGAGGCCTTGCCGCGGTTCCAGGCCGACGCGGCCAACTTCTCCAAGGTCGAGCTGATCCTCCGCTCCCGCGACCTGATGCCGTTCGCGATCCAGATCTTCAAGCCGGGCGGTCGCGATCAGGACGTCTACCAGTTCGACCCCAACACGAACCTCATCGACAAGGGTCTCGACCTGTTCCGTGACTTCGCCAAGCCGACGACACCCTTCGGCTACAAGTACATCCTGGAAGAGGTGCCGGCCGGCCCGCAGGCCGCGCCGCCCGGGGGCATGCGACCGTCGGTGCCGGCGAACCTCCCGCGCTAGCAGACTGTGGAATAAGTCTGCCCGAGCAGGGTGTGAGGCATGCCGACCGGGGAAACCCGCGGCGTTTCCTGCGGTCGATCAAGTGGACAAAGGCCATGCCGGGCTTTGTCCACGGACAGCGAGCGTCCCGGAAACCCAGCCCCGGCTGGGGCAAGCCGGGCGATCGAGCCGGTCCGGCGGTGCGGATATACTGCGCGACTCAGCCCCGTCCCGAGGACATGATGTCGCCCGTCGATCCCTCCCATCCGCTCTCCAAGCTTCTGGACCGCGACCGCCGCTACACCCTCGACGGCTACCTGTTCGTCCTCGAGGCCCTGTCGTTCGCGCAGGAGACGCTCGGCATGGGCGCGGAGCCGGCCGCCGAGGAACTCGAGCCCTGGGCGGAGGTCGAGACAGGCGGCAAGCCGCGGTCGCGGCGGAGCCGGAAGCGGCAGGCGGAGCGGCATGTTTCGGGGCAGGAGCTGTGCGAGGCCGCGCGGCGCTACGGCCTGCAGCAGTACGGCTACCTCGCGCCGACCGTCCTGGCCACCTGGGGCATCCGTGCGACCGACGATCTGGGCGAGATCGTCTTCAACATGATCGACATCGGCCAGATGCGGAAGACGAAGACCGACCGGCGGGAGGACTTCCATGGCGTCTACGAGTTTGCCGAGGCGTTCGCCCGCGATCTGGCGTTTGTCGTTCCCGACCCCGTCTGACGGAGCACCGCCGATGACCGCCTGCTACGGCCGCGGATTCCGCGCCGCGTTCGCCGCAGCCCTCGTGGCGGAGGCCTGCTGGCTCGGTTTTCTCGTGTGGATGGCGCTGCGTTCATGACCACCTGGTCGTTCGCCGCCGTGCCGCTGTGGGCCGCGATCCTGCCAGCCGCGGCCTATCTGCTCACGCTCGCGGGCCTGCACCTGCGGCGTCGGCCGGCGGTCGTGGCCGGCTCCAGCGACCTCCTGCTCCTGTCCGCGGGCACCGCGGGGCTGGTGGTGGCGGGTCCGCTCGCACTTTTGCAGCCGGTGGTCGGGGGGACCGCATGGGCGGCCTTGATGCTGCTGCTGGCAGCCGGTCTCCTGTTTGCGGCGCTGCTGCTGGCGGCCCGGCCCCGGCTGGTCGTCTACAACATCACGCTCGAGCAACTGCGGCCGGTCGTGGCGGAGATCGTGGCCGCGCTCGATCCGACGGCCCGGTGGGCCGGGGAGACCGTGGCGTTGCCCGGCCGCGGCATCCAGGTGCATCTCGACGGTCGGGGCGGCATGCGGAGCGTGAGCGTGGTGGCCTTGGGCGGCCGCACGAGCGCCGAGGGCTGGGGCGAGTTCAGCCGCCGACTGCGGCAGGCGATCCGCGGCCTGCGGGTCCGGCCCAGCCCTTGGGCGGCCGTGTTCGGCTGTGGCGGCTGTGGGCTGCTGGCCGCGGCCGCGATCCTCGCCTGCCTGCCTGCCGGCCGCGACGGTGCAGCCCCGTCCGCGTCGAGCCCCCCTCCCGCCTCAGGAGCCCGCCATGCCCCTGCCGGTCGATCTCTCGCCGCATGACATCACGGTTCCCGTCGTGATTCGCAACGCCCCTCCGGGGCGGCTCTACGAGCACGCCGTCTCCCGCGAGGCGGCGGCGATCATGTCGACCGGTGCGATCGCGATCCGCTCCGGAGCAAAGACGGGCCGCAGCCCCGGCGACAAGCACGTCGTGCGGGCTCCCGAGTCGGAGGCCGACGTCTGGTGGGGCAGCGTCAACCATCCCATCGACGACCACACCTTCCTGCTCAACCGGCAGCGGGCCGTCGACTACCTCAACACCCGCGACCAGATCTACGTCTGCGACGGCTACGCCGGCTGGGATCCGAGCTGTCGGATCAAGGTCCGCGTGGTCTGCGGCCGCGCCTACCACGCCCTGTACATGCAGAACATGCTGATCCGGCCCACGCTCGACGAGCTGGAGCGGTTCGGCAGCCCCGATTACGTGATCTTCAATGCCGGTCAGTTTCCGGCCAATCCCCACACGACCCACATGACCAGCCGCACGAGCATCGACCTGTCGCTCGAGCGGCACGAGCAGGTGATCCTGGGCACCGAGTATGCCGGCGAGATGAAGAAGGGCGTGTTCACCTACATGCACTGGCTGCTGCCGGGCCGGGGCGTGCTGTCGATGCACTGCTCGGCGAACCAGGGCATCGCCGGGGATGGCCGGCCGGGGGACGTGTCGCTGTTCTTCGGCCTCTCGGGCACCGGCAAGACGACGCTCTCGGCCGATCCCGCGCGGCGGCTGATCGGCGACGACGAGCACGGGTGGGGGGACGACGGCGTGTTCAACATCGAGGGCGGGTGCTACGCCAAGTGCATCCACCTGACCGAGCGGCGGGAGCCCGAGATCTGGCGGGCGATCCGCTTCGGCACGGTGCTCGAGAACGTGGTCTACGACCCGGCCACGCGGCTGGTGGACTACGAGTCGAGTGCGGTCACGGAGAACACCCGGGCTGCGTACCCCATCGAGTTCATCGACAACGCGCAGGTGCCGTGCGTGGGGCCGCACCCGCGGCACGTGATCTTCCTCACCTGTGACGCCTCGGGGGTGCTGCCGCCGGTGAGCCGGCTGTCTCGCGAGCAGGCGATGTACCACTTCCTCTCCGGCTACACCGCGCGGGTGGCGGGCACGGAGATGGGCGTATCGGAGCCGCAGGCGGCCTTCTCGGCCTGCTTCAGCGCCGCCTTCCTCGTGCGGCATCCGACCGTGTACGCGCGGATGCTGGCGGCGAAACTGGCGCGGCACGAGGCCCGCGCCTGGCTCGTGAACACGGGCTGGACGGGCGGCGGCTACGGCGCAGGGACGCGGATCGACCTGGGAGCGACGCGGCGGATCATCGACGCCATCCACGCCGGCGTGCTCGACGCGGCCCCGGTGCATCGCGACGGTGTGTTCGGCCTCGACGCCGTCGCCCGCGTGCCGGGCGTGGACGAGCGGCTGCTGGTGCCGCACCGCGCGTGGCCGGACGAGGCCGCCTGGGAGACGGCCGCCCGACGCCTTGCCGCGAAGTTCAAGGACAACTTCCGGGCCTATGCCGACCAGGCGGGCGCGGATGTCGTGGCCGCCGGGCCGGCGTGATCGGGTGGTCGCATACAGGGGAGGGGCGGCTCCAGCGATGTTTTTCATGGCGAGCGGGACGGCGTTCAGACCCGGTGTCCCCGGGCTTCCGCCCGGGGCTTTTTGTGGGAGCGCCAGGCCCGGAGGGCCGGGTTGGCAGCGTGCGGGCGGCGGCCCGCCAAGCGAATCGCGGCAAGATGCCGCGGATTCGCGTGCACACACCCCCCGAGCTTCCGCCCGGGGATTCTTGGAGTGAACGGAGCGACGGATGGCGACGCACGTGCAACTGCTGCTCGATTCGTTTGCCCGGCTGCTGGGACGGGAACTGATCTCCCGGCAGGGCTCTGCCGAGGCACAGGCCGAGCGGCTGTTTCAGGCGCCGTTCGTCGTCGTCGCGCACGGCACCGAGGCCGACCCGCTCCTCAACTACGGCAATGCGGCGGCGCTGGCGCTCTGGGAGATGGATCTCGCCACCCTCACGCGGACGCCGTCGCGGCTCACGGCCGAGCCGGTCCACCGCGACGAACGGGCGCGGCTGCTGGAGCGGACGCGGCGCGACGGCTACGTGGACGACTATGCCGGGATCCGCATCTCGCGCACGGGCAGACGGTTTCGCATCGAGCAGGCGATCGTCTGGAACCTCGTCGACGCGGCGGGCATCCACCGCGGCCAGGCTGCCACGTTCGACCGCTGGACGCCGCTGGATTCGTGAGCCGGCAGCCCGGCGCTTTGCCAGCAGCGGGCTATGGCGTCTAATGCCAGGGTTTCGATCGCACCCCGTCGTCCCGAGGAGGTCTGTCCATGAAGATCGTCGCCCTTGCCCTGTGCCTGTCGTTCGCCGCCGCCGTCGCCGCCCGGGCCGAGTCGTCCACGCCGCTCTCCGGCGAGATGAAGGGCATCGACGGCAAGCCCGTCGATCTGGCCTCCTACAAGGGCAAGGTCGTGCTCGTGGTCAACGTCGCCAGCCGCTGCGGCAAGACGCCCCAGTACGCCGGCCTGCAGAAGCTCTACGAGTCCCACAAGGACAAGGGCTTCGTGATCCTCGGCTTCCCGGCGAACGACTTCGGCGCCCAGGAGCCGGGCAGCGATGCCCAGATCGCCGAGTTCTGCTCGGCCAATTACGGCGTCACGTTTCCCATGTTCTCGAAGATCACGGTCAAGGGTGCGGGCAAGGCCCCGCTCTACAAGGCGCTCACCGAGGCGGCCGACCCCAAGGGCGAAGTGGGCTGGAACTTCGAGAAGTTTCTCATCGGCAAGGACGGCGCCGTGATCGGCCGCTTCAAGAGCGGCGTGGCTCCCGACGACGCGAAGCTCGTGCAGGCGATCGAGGCCGCGCTGGCGAAGTGACCAAGGTAATCCTGGTCGTCCGGAGGGTTGTGCGCTCTCCCTCTCCCTCTCCCTCTCCCTCTCCCTCTCCCTCTGGGAGAGGGCCCAGGGTGAGGGTGGAGGGAATCGGCGCAGCGTCGGCAGCACCCTCACCCGGCCTGCGGCCGGCCTCTCCCCAAGGGAGAGGCGAGATCGGAAACGCTGTCGTCAGTCCGCACATGTCATACCGACCAGGATTGCCCGGGCACCGATCCGCCGCAGGCGGATTGGATGCCCGCAGCGAACGTCCGAGCGAGAGGTCACGGGCAGCCCTGACCCACGCTTGAACTCAAACCCAGCCGCGATCACGCCGCCCGCGACGAGCCCGTCGTCGCCCGCTCGCCGCCGAGCGTGCGCCGCACGACCCACGTCGGACGGCCCTGCGCCTCGCGGTATCCCCGCACGACGTACTCGCCCACGATCGCCACGGCCGCGGTTTGCACGGCCGCCACGGTCGCCACCACGGCCGTCACCGCCGCCAGCGAGACGCCCGGCTGCGGCGCGGCGGCCGTCCAGTGGGCGACGAGCGCCACGCTGCCGCCGACGATGCCGATGGCGCCGAGCCCGGCCGCGGCCACCCAGGTGAGCCGCACCGGCGCGTCGGAGGAGAGCACCAGCGCGTCGCCGGCGAGCTTGAGCAGCTTCCAGGGGGAATACTTCGTGGTACCCGCCATCCGGGCGTGCCGGTCGTACCACACTGGTTCGTGGCGGAAGCCGGCCCACGGCACAAGGCTCCGCAGGTAGCGGCGCTTTTCGGGCAGCGCGTTGACGGCGTCGGCCACCGCGCGGTCGATGAGCTTGAAGTCGCCGGTGTCGACCGGCATGGGGTAGGGGATCAGGCTGGCGAACAGGCGGTGGAACAGGCTCGCGGTCACGAGCTTGAAGGCCGTCTCGCCGTCGCGGTGCCGCCGCCGGCCGTAGGCGACGTCCACGCCCTCCCGCCAGCGGCGGACCATCTCGGGGATCA
>Ga0315904_10011721_pt1 | contig 11154 bp, 6 predicted proteins | sample LakEriMetagenome_6_FD_203529 | JGI IMG/M metagenome (GOLD analysis project Ga0315904, IMG submission 203529) | Freshwater fungal communities from buoy surface, Lake Erie, Ohio, United States - Buoy 12 MA120 | ecosystem: Environmental > Aquatic > Freshwater > Lake | place: USA: Lake Erie, Ohio... | reverse complement strand
CGCGACATGTTGATCTCCTGCGGCATCCAGTGATTGGCGCAGGTGGCCAGGTACTTCTCCCAGGCCCACTTGTACTTGAACGGGACCAGTTGGTTGACGTCGGTCTGGCCGTTGATGATGCGCTTGTCGGCCACGTTCACGCGACGCATTGCGGACGCATCGTCCGAGGCGGTCGCCTGCGCAGCAGGCACCGGCGCAGTGACCGCAGCGGCGCGGGGTGCAATGGCTGGCGTGACTGCAGCCAAAGACTGCAGCGAAGGGGGCGTCGGCACAGAGGGTGAGACACCCCATGTCGACTTGGGTGGCGTAGAGCGGGCTTCTTCTTCCCAGACCAGCATTGCGTTATGTCCTCAAGGGCGTTGAATTATCGGAGTGAAGTGTTGGAAGACCAAGCACTTACTGACAAGCTTCACAGTCAGGGTTGTCGATGGAGCAGAACTTCACGTCAGTCGCAGGGGTTGACTCGGCTTGCGCCATCTGCAATTGGGCCTTGGCCGCTGCCGCTTCCATGGCGGAGGTGACCCCGCCACTGGACGGCACGGCATTGAGCGCACCCGGGTGAACGGTGGACTTCTCAGCGTGGGTGGCGCCCATGGTGCGCAGGTAATAGGTGGTCTTCAATCCACGCTGCCAGGCCAAGCGGTAGGTCTCGTCCAGCCTCTTGCCGGACGCACCCGCCATGTAGATGTTGAGGGACTGCGCCTGGTCAATCCACTTCTGGCGCCGCGCAGCTGCCTCCACCAGCCAGGCAGGATCCACTTCAAAGGCCGTGGCGTAGAGCAGCTTGAGCTCATCAGGCACGCGGTCGATGCGGCGCAGTGAGCCATCGAAGTGCTTCAGGTCGGACACCATCACGCTGTCCCACAGACCGAGCTTCTTGAGGTCGCGCACGAGGTACTCGTTGACCACCGTGAACTCGCCTGACAGGTTGGACTTGACAGAGATGTTGCCGAAGCAGGGCTCGATCGAAGCGTCCACACCGATGATGTTGGAGATGGTGGCGGTGGGGGCGATGGCCACGCAATTGCTGTTGCGCATGCCGTGCTGGGCGATGCGCTGGCGCAGGGCATCCCAGTCCATGGTGACCGAACGGTCCACATCCACGTAGCCTCCGCGGTGCTTGGCCAGCAGGTCCAGCGAGTCGATGGGCAGGATGCCCTGATCCCACAGCGAACCCCTGTAGCTGGAGTAGCGCCCGCGCTCCTCGGCGAGCTCGGTAGAGGCCCAGTAGGCGTGGTAGCACACCGCCTCCATGGACCTGTCGGCAAACTCGACCGCCTCAGCACTGGCGTAGGGCACGCGCAGCTGGTAGAGACAATCCTGGAAGCCCATGATGCCCAGACCCACCGGGCGGTGGCGCAGGTTGGAGTCGCGGGCCTTTTTGACGGCGTAATAGTTGATGTCGATGACGTTGTCGAGCATGCGCATCGCCGTCGACACCGTCTTCTGCAACTTCACCTGATCGACGGCCATACGCCCATCCGCGCCCTGGACCAGATGCTGCACGAGGTTCACTGATCCGAGGTTGCACACCGCGATCTCGGTGTCGCTCGTGTTCAGCGTGATCTCGGTGCACAGGTTGCTGGAGTGCACCACGCCCACATGCTGCTGCGGGCTGCGCACGTTGCAGGCGTCCTTGAACGTGATCCAGGGATGCCCGGTCTCGAACAGCATGGTCAGCATCTTGCGCCACAGGCTGCGTGCCGGCATGCGCTTGAAGAGCTTGATCTCGCCGCGGTCGGCCTTGGTCTCGTAGGCCGTGTAGGCCTGCTCGAAGGCCTGACCGAACAGGTCATGAAGGTCAGGGCAGGTGGAAGGCGAGAACAACGTCCAGTCCGCATCCTCGATGACGCGCCTCATGAACAAGTCGGGGATCCAGTTGGCCGTGTTCATGTCGTGGGTGCGCCGACGGTCATCGCCCGTGTTCTTGCGCAGTTCCAGGAATTCCTCGATGTCCAGGTGCCAGGACTCGAGATAGGAGCACACCGCACCCTTGCGCTTGCCGCCCTGGTTGACCGCCACCGCGGTGTCGTTGACCACCTTCAGGAAGGGCACCACGCCCTGGCTCTTGCCGTTGGTGCCCTTGATGTAGGAACCCAGAGCCCGCACACGGGACCAGTCGTTGCCCAGGCCACCGGCAAACTTGGACAGCAGCGCGTTCTCCTTCAAGGCCTCATAGATGCCGTCGAGGTCGTCTGCCACCGTGGTGAGGTAGCAGCTCGAGAGCTGGGAGCGGCGTGTGCCGGAGTTGAACAGCGTGGGCGTGCTGGACATGAAGTCGAAGCTGGACAGGACTTCATAGAACTCGATGGCGCGCGCCTCGCGGTCCACCTCGTTCAGCGACAGGCCCATGGCCACCCGCATGAAGAAGGCCTGGGGCATCTCGATGCGTCGCTCTTCGATGTGCAGGAAGTAGCGGTCGTACAGGGTCTGCAGGCCGAGGTAGTCGAACTGCAGATCACGCTCGGGCTTGAGCGCTGCAGCCAGGCGCGACAGGTCGAACTGCAGCAGCTTGTCATCCAGCAACTCAGCCTGCACGCCCTTCTTGACGAAGGTCGGGAAGTAGTCGGCGTAGGCTGCCCCCATGTTGGAGGTGTCAACCTCCGCGCCCATGATCTCGCGGCGGATGGTGTGCATCAGCAGCCTGGCCGTGGCCCGCGTGTAGGCCGGCTCACGCTCCAGCAAGGTGCGTGCAGCGAGGATTGCCGCCTTGAATACCTCGTCGATGGGCACGCCGTCGTACAGGTTGCGCATGGTCTCCGCCAGGATGGGCTCGGGAGACACGTCAGCACCCAAGCCGGAGCAGGCATGCCGGACCAAGCCCGTCAAGGCGACCAAGTCCAGCGCCACCCGCTGACCACGGTCGGTGACATAGACCTCGGCAGGCTTGACCTCGGCCGGGGTGGACTGGCGTGCGCGCTCCTGCGCGCGACGATCGCGATACAGCACATAGGCGCGTGCAACCTCATGGTGACCACCGCGCATCAGGCCCAGCTCGACCTGGTCCTGAACATCCTCGATGTGGAAGGTGCCACCGCCCGGGCGCGACCGCATCAGCGCGCGCACGACAGCCTCGGTCAGGCCGTCCACCGTCTCACGCACACTGGCCGAGGCAGCGCCCTGAGTGCCATGCACCGCGAGGAAGGCCTTCATCAGGGCGACTGCGATCTTGCTGGGCTCGAACGAAACCACCGCGCCGTTACGCCGGATGATCTGGTAGGCCGTGTAGGCCGATGTGGGTGTGACCACGGAACCGCGGGGGGGCGTGGAGAGAAAGGCTTCCTGACTGGAAAGGGCGGCTGACTGCATGCGGATCCTCGTGGGGCTGGAGCGGGGTCGGGCAGGCCTGGGATAGGCTGATGGAGAAGACACCGTGTGGGTTGCCACACACTATATATGGTGCCGGAGAGGCACTCAAGGCACTACCGGTAGGGTTGGGCGGTCGTTTTCCCTGATTCCCATCAGGGTTGATCAGGCGCATCGGTTTCGGTGCCGATGCCCAGCCGGGCCATGCGGTAGCGCATCTGGCGCAGGGACAGTCCCAGGCTTGCGCCGGCGGCGGTGCGGTTGAACCGATGACGCGTCAAGGCCTGCTCCAGAATGGAACGCTCGACACCGTCGAGATAGGCTGCGATGTCGGCGGGCAAGGGGCCCACCGCCCCCGACGGCAAGTCGCCCTGCGAAACGGACGCCGCCCGCTCCGCTGGGGCCACAGACAGGCCTTCCTGACGGTCCTCGGCGGCCCGACCCGGCACCTTCAGAGCAACGGCGGCGGAGTCCAGTGCCAGGGCCTGCGCGCCGCCCAGTTCATCAGTGCAGATGGTGTCGGCTCCCGACAACGCCAGCGCGCGATGCAGCATGTTCTCGAGCTGTCGCACGTTGCCCGGGAAAGTGAAGGTGCGCAAGTGCGACAAGGCATCCTCAGTGACTGTCGGTACGGGATGGATACCCGCCTCTGCAGCAATCCGCGCGAGGATGTCCGCACACAGGTGCGCCAGATCGTCCAGCCGCTCGCGCAACGCCGGAACGGGAATGTGGATCACGTTGAGGCGGAAGTAGAGGTCCTGGCGGAAGAGGCCGGCCTGCACGTCTGCAGCCAGGTCCCGATGGGTGGCACTGACAATTCGCGCATTGCTGGGCACCTCGGCCGTCGCGCCCAGGGGGCGCACGCTGCGCTCCTGGATGGCGCGCAGCAACTTGCTCTGCATCAACAGGGGCAGGTCACCAATCTCGTCCAGGAACAGCGTGCCGCCTTGCGCGGCTTGGAAGAAGCCGGGCCGGTCGTCGTTGGCACCGGTGAAGGCACCCTTGCGGTAACCGAAGAACTCGGCCTCCAGCAGGGTCTCGGGAATGGCGCCACAGTTCACCGGCACGAAGGGGCCGGCAGCGCGCGCCGAGGCTTCGTGGATGGCGCGCGCAACCAGTTCCTTGCCCGTGCCGGACTCCCCGGTCACCAGGACAGGCGCCATGCTGCGCGAGACCTTTTCCACCATGGCCCGCACCTGGCCCATGGCAGCCGAGCCTCCCACCAGGCGCGCCAGTTCGGGGCGTGCGGCCGGGCTGGTGGCCGTCGTCGCCGAGGTAACGGGAGCCGACGCTGTCGAGGGCCTCATCGGATGGGGCACACGCCCCAGGGCCGATGCCACCACAGTGCGGAACTGCCTCAGATCCACCGGCTTGGTGAGGTAGTCGAAGGCACCGGCCTTCAGCGCGGCCACCGCGTTCTCAGCAGAACCGAAGGCGGTGATGACGATCGCATGCTCGGACCGGCCCGTACGCTCTAGTTGGTGCAGCAGTTCAATACCCAGGCCATCGGGCAGCCGCATGTCGGTGATCAGCAGGTTGAACGATCCCCGCTCCAGCGCCGTCAGGGCTTCCTGCACAGAACCAGCGCACTCGACGTCGTGGCCTTCGCGCACCAGCGTCAGTTCGTACAGGGTGCGCAGGTCGGGCTCATCGTCGACCACCAACACACGGCACACAGCCGGGCTCATGCTGCGAGTTCTCCGCCGTCTGGCGCTGCCCAGGGCCGCTGGAGGCGGATCTCGAAGGCCGTGCCTCGGAGCGCGTCGGGAGCACGCTGCAGCAGGCGGATGGACGCCCCATGCCGCTCGCACAACTCCTTGCAGATGTACAGACCCAGCCCGGACCCGCGGCTGCGGGTGGAGAAGAAGGGTTCGAACATGTGAATCTCGACCTCGGGGGCTACGGGCGGGCCGTCGTTGCTGATCGTCAAAACAGCCTCGTTACTGCCGTCTTCTGCCAGTTCCACTTTCACTGCGCCAGCATGGCCAGAGGCATGCCTGGCTGCATTCTCCAGCAGGTTGATGAGCACGCGCCGAAGGTGCTCTGGATCGAAGAGCACCTGCAGGCCCGTTGAGGGCAGGGCGAGCTCCACCAATGCCGGTGATGTGCGCGCCGTGCGCGTCCATTCGATGACGGAGGCCCTGATCAAGGTCGGCGCGTCGAGGGGCCGCGCCTCGGCGGCAGCGGACGGCAACGCGTCCAGCATGTCATCGACCAGACGGCGCAAGCGCTGCACGTTGTCGGCCATGATGGACACCAACCGGTCCTGCGGGGCCGGCAGTCCGTCCTCGGCCAAGAGCTCGGTGGCCTGCGCCATCGCCGCCAGCGGGTTGCGAATCTCGTGCGCGATGCCAGCCGACATACGCCCCATGGCAGCGAGCTTCTCCTGCTGCACGCGGGCCTGCACGGCGCGCTCATCCTCCAGCAAAAGCACGCAAAGGTTCTCGGCCGCGGCCTCCTCGTCTGGGCGGTTCGCAGCTGGGTCCAGCCGGGTGAAGCGAATCCGGGCGCGCACCTTGGAAGTGGCCTGTCCCGGCATGGCCAAGGACAGTTCGCGCCCCGCGGCGGGCCAACGTCCCTGCGCATGCGCGCGCTCCACCGCCTCCAACAAGGCAGCCCAGTGAGCCTGCGGAGCCACCCAAGAAGGCCGCCCATCGGGTGACGGAGCCGTCAGGCCAAGCAAGGCCCGGGCAGCGGGGTTGGCCGCCAGCACACGGCGCTGGCGGTTGAGCACCAGCACGCCTTCGCCCATCTCCTCGATGACGAGCCTGTTCAACAACGCCTGCTGCCGGGCGCGCTCGCGACTGTCCATGGCCGAACGCTCTTCGCGCAGCAGGCGCGCCGCCAGTTCGCCGGACAGCCAGGCAATCGCGAACAAACCGATGCCGGCCAGCCCCGCCGCCAGCCAGGGCGAGGGACCGGTGGGCGCGTGCAAGACACTCCACCAGGCCTGACCCAGGAGCGAGAGGGTCACCGCCGCAGCTGTGGCCAGGGCCTGCCGACGCGGCATCAGCACCCCGGCCATCAGCACGGGCAGCACCAGCAAAGCGCCAAAGTTGAAGCTGGTGCTGGACGCGATGGCCAGGAGCACCACGAAGGCCAGCGCATCGGCCCCCACCGACAAGACCAACAGGGTCGGACTGGGCGGCACCGCTCGCGGGCCCTGCCGGCCGGAAGCCCACATCCAGCCCGCCAACGCCAACACCTGCAGGCCGTATAGGCCGCTCACGAGCAAGGCACTGGACTCCGGCGAGGCACCCACCATGGACGACCCGAAGTGCAGCAGAGCCAGCAACACCCCGACCACCGCGCGCGCACCCACGTAGGTACGAAAGAGGCGGTCGAGGGCGGTGCCCACCCTGGGCCAGGACGTACCAGTTCGCCTGGAACCCGTCGAGGATTCGTGGAACCAGGGCAACTCCGGCCCCGACAGGGGAAGCTGCTCGGTCAGGACCGAGTCGGGCCCTGGTGCGGCCCCAGGGGGACTCCCGGCGTCGCGCGACGATGGGCCCTCCTGGATGAACCAGCTGCCACCGCCTGGGTCCGGCGCCGCACGGGGACGATGGGGACGATAAGGACCGGCTTCAGGATGCACCTGCGGCCTCCATCAACTCAGGCTCAGCGAGACCGCCCCGCCTGCAGATGCGCCGCGCCACAGTAGGGAACCTGGTCCGCGTAAACCGCTTCGTCAGCAGGCAGGTGAACGCCGCAATGGCCGCAAGCCACCATCTGCCGGGGCTCCCCCGTAGGCGACTGGCCAGCAGGCGTTTCGCGGGACGACCCAGGAGCCGCAGGCCCGCCATCCGATCTGGCAGCACCCTGCGAGCTTGTTGGATCCTTGGGCCCTTTGGCGCCTGCACGGAACCGGGCTGACAACAGCCACAGGCCCACACCGACCACCAACAGAACGAGCAGGTACTTCATCGGCACACCACCGATCAAGCCAAGGTGCGGGAGAGCAGGACCTCCAACACAAACCGTGACCCCACGTACGCCAGCAGCAGCACCAGGGCGCCTGCATACAACCAGCGCGTGGCTTGCCGTCCGCGCCAGCCCCGGCCGTGGCGGCCCACGAGCAGTAGGGCAAAGATGCCCCAGCCCAGCAGCGACAGCACCGTCTTGTGGTCCCAGCGCCAGTCGGTGGAGGTGGCAATGCCCAGCCCGATGGCGGCCGACAGCACGGCAAAGCCGGCTTCCACGAAGCGGAAAGTGATGCGCTCGATCTGCAGCAGCGGCACGCCCACCAGGCCGGGCATGGCGCCACGACGCAAACGCAGACGCCTCTCCGCGGCGTCCAGCAACAAGCCGTGAAGGACGGCCGCACCCAGAAGGCCGTAGCTCGCCACACCCAGCAGCCAATGCAGGGGCGCCCAGGGCGACCCCAGCGTGCGCGCTTCACCAGGGAACAGGCACTCCAGCGCGACCGCCGCCACCCCCATGCAAGCGAGCAGGCGCCGCACCAGCACCACGGTGATGAAACGACCATCCAAGGCATGGATGGCCAGGGCGACGCAGACGGTGAGCGACAGCACGGGACCAAAGCCCAGGCGGGCCGCCCCGCCATGGAAACCCAGGCTGCCAATCTCGCTCAAGAGCATGGCTGCATGCGCCGCCACCGCCACCACGAAGGCAGGCAGGGCCACGCGGTCCAGGCGGCCAGAGCCGCCCAGCATCGACAGGATGTACGCCAGCACCGCCAGCGCCGCCAGCAGCAACGGCCATCCGCTCGGAACCCCGGTCGATAGAATCATCTGCTGCAGTGTACGTTCGGGTTTGCCGAGCGGACACCTGCGGATGCCCCCTCCTCCAGCCACCCAGCCGCCCCACAACGCAAGGCGGCCCGACCCGATGGCCACCACCCTCACCGATCGCCTCTCACGCCTGGTCAAGACCATGCGGGGCCAGGCCCGCATCACCGAAGACAACGTGCAGGAGATGCTGCGCGAAGTGCGCATGGCGCTGCTGGAGGCCGATGTGGCGCTGCCCGTGGTGCGCGACTTCATTGCGCGCGTCAAGGACAAGGCGCTGGGCCAGGAGGTGGCGGGTTCGCTGAACCCCGGGCAGGCCCTGGTGGGCATCGTGAACAAGGAATTGGCCGCCACCATGGGCGAGGGCGTGGCCGACATCAATCTGGCCACGCAGCCTCCGGCGGTGGTGTTGATGGCCGGCCTGCAGGGCGCGGGCAAGACCACTACCACCGCCAAGCTGGCCAAGCACTTGATCGAGAAGCGCCGCAAGAAGGTGCTGACCGTCTCTGCCGACGTCTACCGCCCCGCGGCCATCGAGCAATTGAAGACCGTGACGGCGCAGGCCGGGGCCGAGTGGTTCCCGAGCGCGCCCGACCAGAAGCCGGCCGACATCGCACGCGCCGCGCTGGACCACGCCAAGCGCCACTACTTCGATGTGCTGCTGGTGGACACCGCCGGCCGGCTGGCCATCGACGAGGCCTTGATGGCGGAAATCCGCCAGCTGCACGCGGCACTGAACCCGGTGGAGACCTTGTTCGTGGTGGACGCCATGCAAGGCCAGGACGCGGTGAACACTGCCCGCGCGTTCAGGGAAGCCCTGCCCCTGACGGGCGTGGTGCTGACCAAGCTTGACGGCGACTCCCGCGGCGGTGCGGCACTGTCGGTGCGCCAGATCACTGGCGTGCCGATCAAGTTCGCCGGGGTGTCAGAGAAGATCGACGGCCTGGAGGCCTTTGACGCCGAACGCCACGCAGGGCGCATCCTGGGCATGGGCGACATCGTCGCCCTGGTGGAGGAAGTGCAAAAGGGCGTGGATCTGGCGGCGGCCCAGAAGCTGGCCGACAAGGTCAAGAGCGGTGACGCCTTCGACCTGAACGACTTCCTGTCGCAGATCTCTCAGATGAAGAACATGGGCGGCCTGGCCGGACTGATGGACAAGCTGCCCTCGCAGTTGGCCTCACGCGCGGCCGGTGCGGACCTCGGCAAGGCCGAGCGCGACGTGCGCCGCATGGAGGGCATCATCTGCTCGATGACACCCCTGGAGCGACGCAAGCCCGAGCTCATCAAAGCCTCGCGCAAGCGCCGCATCGCCACCGGGGCCGGCGTGCAGGTGCAGGAGGTCAACCGCATGCTCAACCAGTTCGAGCAGATGCGCGACATGATGAAGAAGATGAAGGGCGGCGGCCTGATGAAGATGATGCGCCGCATGGGCGGCGGCTTCCCGGGGATGCCGGGCATGCCGCGCTGAGGGCCTGAACCCTATTGCACCAGGGCCTGGGCGAACTCCCGGGCGTCGAAGGGCTGGAGATCGGCCAGCTGCTCGCCCACGCCGATGAAGTAAACCGCCAACGGCCGCCCTTCGGCCGAGCACCAGCGTGCAATGGCTGCGAGCACACCACCCTTGGCCGTGCCGTCGAGCTTGGTGACGATGAGCCCGGTGAGCTGCACCGCAGCGTCGAAGGCCTTGACCTGGGCCAGCGCGTTCTGGCCCGTGTTGCCGTCCACCACCAGCAGCACCTCATGTGGGGCACCGTCCTGCGCCTTGGTGATGGTGCGCCGTATCTTCTTGAGCTCTTCCATCAGGTGCTGCTGCGTGGGCAGACGACCCGCGGTGTCGGCGATCACCACGTCGCAACCACGTGCCCGCCCGGCCGACACGGCATCAAAGCTCACGGCCGACGGGTCGCCCCCTTGCTGGCTGACGATGTCCACGCGGTTGCGATCGCCCCACACCGCCAGCTGCTCCCGCGCAGCGGCGCGGAAGGTGTCAGCTGCCGCCAGCAGCACCTTCTGCCCGTCAGCAGCCAGGTGATGGGTAAGCTTGCCGATGCTGGTGGTCTTGCCCGCGCCATTGACCCCCACCACCATGAAGACGGTGGGGCTGGCAGCCCCCACCTCGAGCGGGCGCTGAAGCGGCCGGAGCAGCTCGGCCAAGGCATCGACCAGCAATGCCTTGACCGCCGTCGGGTCCGTGGCCTTGGTGTCCTTGACGCGACGTTTGAGGTCAGCCAGCAGGTGCTCGGTGGCTGGCAGGCCGGTGTCAGCCATCAGGAGGGCCGACTCGAGCTCCTCGTACAGCGCATCGTCGATGCGCGTGCCAGTGAACACCTGCGCAATGCCCTGGCCAGTCTTGCGCAGACCGGCTTTCAGGCGACCGAGCCAGCCCACGCGCTGCGCGCTGGGGTCGGGCTCGGCACCCGAGGCGGTTGAAGCAGCCATCTGTGCTGACGCCTGGTCCGCCGGGGCGGCCGGCTGGGCCTGCGGCGCGGGCGGGGGCGCGGTATCCGCCGCCGGGGCCGTCTTTTTCTTGAAGAAGCTGAACATGGAATGCCGTCAAGGGGACCGGCACGGGACACCTGTGCGGCCGCTATAATGTATGGCTGTTGGCGCTTTAGCTCAGTCGGTTAGAGCGACGGAATCATAATCCGCAGGTCCGGGGTTCGAATCCCTGAAGCGCCACCAAAATACCCAGCCCGCCGGTCTCCCCGACGGGCTTTTTTCCTGGTGGTTGCGGCTGCAAAGGTCTGGACAAGCCCGAGACGGCAGGAGGCTGCAGGCAATGGGCCAAGGTCCCAGACCCTGAAGCCCGACACCTTGCGGGACACGCCCGGGTCACTGACCCAACTTGGCCAAGCGTGCTGCCTCGGCCTGCTTCTTCTCGAAATCGCGCTTGCGCTGCTCCTGGCGCTCCAATTCTTCCTTGCGGGCCTTGTCCAGGTCGGGGATGGCGGTGACGCCTTGGTCAAAGCTGAGCTCAGCGTCCGCGCCGATGCCCACGGCAGGCGCCCCGCGCTTGCTGCGCAGCTTGATGTTCAGCCGCAGCTCGTTGGCAGAGTCGGCGTTGCGCAGCGCCTCGTCGTAACCGATGAAGCCCTGGTTG
>Ga0315904_10011716_pt1 | contig 11159 bp, 15 predicted proteins | sample LakEriMetagenome_6_FD_203529 | JGI IMG/M metagenome (GOLD analysis project Ga0315904, IMG submission 203529) | Freshwater fungal communities from buoy surface, Lake Erie, Ohio, United States - Buoy 12 MA120 | ecosystem: Environmental > Aquatic > Freshwater > Lake | place: USA: Lake Erie, Ohio... | reverse complement strand
GATCACAGCAATGCACCGCGCACTCACGGCCCGGCATCGTGATCCGCATCAGCTCATCGATCAGGTAGCCAAACTGCTCCATGAATCCCTCCATGTCCTTGCAGTTGCCCATGTCCTGCACGTCCGACGAATAAGTGAACAAATCCGCAAACGGCGGCGAAAAAACCGCCATCCCCACGCTGTTGTCCGCCAATGTTTTCGCCACGCGCACGCAGTCGCCGTGATACATCGTCCAGTTGTCGCCGAGTCGTTGTTTGATCTCTGTGTTCATAATCGTGATGTTGGATTGCCCTGCCAAAGTCTCCTTCGTGAAGCGCATCAGCTCGCGCATCGTGTTGTGCTGCTCCGTTTTGCGCATGATCGCTGCCATCACGCCATCCTCTGTGTCCGCTTGCACGATGTAGCGCCGCACCGTCCGCTGCTGGCCGAAACGATGGATGCGCTTGCCAGCCTGGTAAAATCGCTCGTAGCTGTGAGTCATCCCCACGTAGATGTCGTGGCAGCAGTGCTGCCAGTTCAGCCCGAATCCCGCGATGCTCGGCTTTGTCACGATCACCCGCGCCTGCCCCGTTTGGAAAAGGTGCATCTTCCGCTCCTTGTGCTCCGGCTTGTCAGATCCCGTCACCTCCACCGCATCCGGGATCGCCAGCGCCAGTTCGTTGCTCTCCTCATTGCTCTCCGTCCACACGATGAACTGCTCCGCCGTCGCATTCACGATCTTCGCCGCGGCCTCCACCCGCTCCTTCATCGTCCGCCGCATCTCCTTGTGCAGATTCGTCGCCGACGTGTTCGCCGTGCGGAAAAGCTCAAAGCCATCATCCGCCCGATGATCCACATGCACCGTCACGATCTGCGTCTCGATCGGCGGCAGCTCATAGCCCTCATCACTGAATCCCAAATCGCTCGGCTTGCTCACACATGCCGCCCAGGACGAAACCCACCGCCAAAACGCCTCTTCGCTGTGCCCCTTCAGCCTCCACGTCCCCGTGTCGAAGGTGTCGTTAATAAAATACGTCGCCAGCATCTCCGCCGGCTTGCAGATGCCCAGGAAGTCCGCGTGCTGGCCCAGCTCCGTGAAATCATTCGGCGCAGGCGTCGCCGTGCAGCACAGCCGGAATCGCGTCCCTTCAAACCGCTTCGTTAGCAATTGCCGAGTCTTACCCGTGAATGATTTCAGGATGCTTGATTCATCCAGCACCACGCCGCCGAACGCCACCTCATCAAACTTCTCCAGCCGTTCATAGTTCGTGATGCAGATGCCCGCGCCCTTCACCTCCTCCGGCTCGCGCACGTGGCGGATCGTGATGCCAAACTTCTGCCCCTCCGCCACCGTCTGCTCAGCCACCGCCAGCGGGCACAGGATCAGCACCGGCATCTGCACATGCTCCGCCACCTGCCGCGCCCACTCCATCTGTTGCAGCGTCTTGCCCAGCCCGCAGTCCTCAAACAAAGCCGCACGGCCCTGCTTCAAGGCCCACCGCACCACTATCTTTTGCCACTCAAACAGCGGCGCATGGATCTCCAGCGGCTCAAAACCCGCCGCCTCCACCGGCCGGATCTTCCGCATCACATAATCATCGTATCTCAGCTTTCGATCACTCATAAAAAAAATCTCCGTTTCAGGTTCCCCATTGATTCGCTTCGCTCCCCTTCGGGCTCACTTCGTTCGTCTGTCTCGCTTCGCTCGGCTCCTCATTCTTCATTCTGGTTTCCTCATTCCCGCGCAGCGGCCACCCCCAGCGCCCCCTCACACTCGCTCAGCGCCTCCTCCATCTCCTCCGCGTTCCCCTCGCACAGCGCCAGAGCCGCCAGCGCCAGAAAGCACCAGCGCAGACCGCGACGCCGCTCATTCTCATCGCGGTTCAGCTCTGCCTTCATCACCGCATACACCTCCGGCGGCAGCACCGCCGCCAATGCCTCCCACTGCATCCGCATCAGCGGCTTCCACGGCCCATCCGCCCGGATCGCATCCGGCTTCGACAGCAGCGCCGCGAGCATCGCCTTCCAGCGTTCCATATCATACACAAACGGCTCCACATCTTCCGCAGAGCCTTTTACCATTCCTCCATTCTCAGTTCCTCCATTCTCAGTTCCTCCATTCTCAGTTCCTCGATTCTCCGTTTCCCCATCCATGGAGGAATGGGCCAGAATGGTGGAAGGGGTCAAAATGGAGGAATGGCCCGATGCCCGCTTCCCGCGTCCCATCCTCGGCACCTCCGCCCCCTTATCCGCCTCACGCACCGCCTTCATCGGCACCAGCACCAGGTGCTTCGCGCTGATCGCCATCGCCGGCGCCACAAACACCGGCACCCCATACACACCCGCCAGCCCGCCCCAGGTCAAAGGCTCCGCCGGATTCATCAGCTCGCTCGATTCGATGTATTCCTCCGCCCGCGCATAGGCACCCTGCGGCAGCGCATCGCCCATCACATACTCATCCCGATCCTCCCACGCCACGATCTGCGCCCCATCGTGTTTCTTCCGCAGCCCTGGCGACATCTTCGCCCATTCCTTCTCCCACCGCATCGGCTTGAGGAATGCCTCTTGCAGCAGCACCTTCGCCTGCGCCCCGCTCATCGGCTGGCCCGTGATCTTATCATGCAGGATCATCTCCAGCGCCTCCTCCTGCCGCTCCTTGCTCGCCAGTTGACGCATCAGGTCCGCCACCTCCAGACTCACCAGCCCCTTCCACACCGCCTCCTGCACGCGATGCGGCAGCGTCTCCAGGTCCAGGTAAAGCTGCACCGTCTCCGCGCTCCGATGAAACACCTGCGCCACCTCCGCGCTCGTCCGACCCAGCCGCACCAGCGTCCGCGCCGCCATCGCCAGTTCGCGAGCATCAAACGGATCATTCCCATTCTGGAGCGAAATCAGAATCTCCATCGCCTCCGCATCATCCAGTCGGCCGTAATCCTTCACCCAAACCTCAGCGATCCCCGCCCGCAGCCCCGCCGCATGGCGACGATGCCCCTGCATGATCGTCCGCACCCCATTCCGGTCAAACACATGCAGATCCTCCCGGATGCCCTCTTTTTGCAGCACCGCCGCAAACTCCGGAATCCCCCGCAGCTCCCCGCCCCGCGGATTCATCTCCCACGGCGTCAGGCTCATCAGCATCACTTTCTCTCTCGTTGGTGTCATCGCATTCATCGTTCGTTCTTCGTTGGTTTGTTGTTCGTCTTTCGTAGTTCACGGTTCGCTACGCGGCTTCGCAGCAGCGTGCTCTGAAATCATCGTCACTCCGGTCACTCCGGTCATTGAAGTCACCTCCAGCACATCCTCCCGCCCCAGCAGCCGCATCATCTCCGCCTGCTCCCACTTCCGGCGCAGCACCTCCTTCAGCTTCTCCGCGCTCAGCCCCGCAAACTCAGCCCGCACCGGAATCCCCTGGCGGATGTCCACCTCCACCGCCTCCTCATCACGCCCGTGGCGGTTCTGCTTCCCCTTCATCGCCTCCGCCAGCGCCTCCTTGCAGTGCGCCGACTTCATGAACCAGAACTTAAACGCCGGAAACGCCTCCCCGCTCGCCCGCGCCATCCGCTTCTCCAGTTCATACGGCCCGCGCTGAATCGCCGCACAGATCGCGCTCCGCACATTCTCCGCCGCCAGACCCACCGCATGCCCGATCGCCTCAAACGACCGCGCAATCACCGGCCTCAGCGCCTTATTGCTTTGGTAGCAATACACCCACGTCAGAGCCGCCAGCCCCACCTCCCGCGCGCTCCAGCCCTTCCGCGTCATCAGCGCCAGCATGATCCGCCCCGCCTCCGGCTCCCACGCCACCGCCGGGCACCGCACCATCGCTGCGCGAGCCCGCGCAAACTCCGCCTGGCCGCGCCACAGCTTCGCTGGAGCCATCTCCGGCGCATTCAGCGCCGCAATCACCGCCACCCGATCCCGAATCACCTCCACGGATGCCGCCTCAAACGTCACCGCCATAATCACCGACATCAGGCACTCCGCCTTCGCACGGCTCCCATCCATTCCTCCATTCTGGCCCATTCCTCCATTCTCAGTTCCACCATGCTCCTCCTCCGCCTCACGGCGCATCATCACCTCATCCGGCGCGAGCCCATGCAGCGAGTCGAAGCCCAAATCAAAAGCCTCCTCCTGCGCCACATCGTGCAGCTCGTTGGTAAAGTGATCGTGTCTCATGGTATTCGGTTCTCAAAGTCTCACTGTCTCATGGTCTCATTGTCCGATGGTCTCCCCCTCCGACGGCTCCCTCTCAAACCGCACACGCTCACGCTCCATCACCGTCACCAGGCGACGCCGCTCCTCCTCCACCTCCCGCAGCTCCCGCGCGCTCGTCATCAGGTTCACGCTTGCCAGCCGGAATTGCAGCGCCAGCACCTCCAGGTCATCCGCGCCCATCTCCTCCGTCACATCGCGCTCCAAGATCGCCCGAGTCCGAGCAATCACCCCGCGCTGCGCATCCTGTGCCCGGTTAAACTTGATCTCCGGCTGCATCAGCCAAGCCTCATGTGATGTCGTCGTTGTCGTGCTCATAAAAAGTTTGTGGTTCAGGTTCTCAGTTCGTCATTCCTCATTCGTCATTCGTCCTTCCGCCGCTAGGCGGCCGGATACTCCCCACTCGCGATCCGCTCACTCACCTCCTGCACCTCGCGGAACGCGTAATACACACTCCCGCCCTCCGGCTTCCGCGCACACGGACGCAACCAGCCCGCCCGCATCGCATCCTCAAACACCTGGCGACGCAGGAACTCGATCACCTCAGCCTGCGCCATGTGCGAAGGCGGCGGAAAAAGCGTCTTTCGTTTCAGCTTCAGGCTCATGCCGCCACCTCCTCAGTCGCACATTGTTCACGCTTGAGCGTGATCCGCGCCTCGTCACTCCGGTCACTCCGGTCAATGCAGTCACTCCTCAGTCGCCCCGCCAGCGCCACCATCTCCATCAGGCTTGTCATGAAGAGCACCTTCTTCCACCGCCAGCGCACAAAGCGATCCACCGCCGTCAGCCCCTGCTCACTCAGCGCCAGATCGCGCAGCAGCTGCAGATCCACCGTCGTCACCACCGCGATCCCATGCCGACGCAGCATCACCCGCATCGGATCTTCCCGCCCGTCGCCCGCGTAGGGATCAAGCTCCTCCGCGGCATCCTCCGCCCGTTGACGCCTCACCGCCAACACCAGCACCAGCACCAAAAGCAGCAGCGCCGCGCCACTGGTCAACACCTCACCCATCGTCCATCCATTTTCAGTTCCTCCCTTTTCAGTTTTCAGTTCCACCATCTCAGTCATCCCAGGTATCTCAGGCATGGAAGAACTGAGAAAGGAGGAATGGGCCAAAATGGAGGAATGGCCCAAACCCGTCTCCGCCTTCGCCGCCGACCAAGCCCAGCCGCACAGCGCACTCAGCACCATCATCCGCAGCATCGCCATTCCACCGCGCACACGCCGCCCCATCGGCGCGCGCATCGTCACTAAAGTCACTCGGGTCAGTAAAGTCATAAAAAAATCAGGTTCGTGGTTCTTTGTTTCGTCATTCGTCCTTCTGGTTTCGTCATTGCGCGCCCCGCGCGGCCCCCATCCACCCCCGCAGCTTGCGCAGTGCCCCCGACGCAATCTGCTGCACCCGCGTGTAAGTGATCCCAAACTCCTCCGGCAGCTTCCGCAGTGGCACCCCATCCCAAAAAGCGCGGCGCAGAATCTGCATCTCCCGCTCATCCAGGCGCGAAAGCAGCGACTGCATCTTCACGTGCGCATCTTCCTCCACCCACTCCGACTCCACCGGCACCGTGAATACCGCGTGCATCGTGGTTTCGCTGCCATCGTCACCAAACATCGGCGCATCCAGCCGCATCTCACCCACCCACCAGAATTTTTCATTCGAAGGCAGCTTCACGATCTGGCCCATCCGCATCACCCATCGGTGCATCCGCGTCCGGATCGCCCGGCCCGCATACGAAATGAACTTCACCCCGCGCTCCGGATCATAGCTCTTTGCCGCCAGCACCAGCGCCACGCGCCCCTCCTGGAGCAGATCCGGCAGCCCTGATTCACCCACCACCTTCAGCCAGTCATTCGCGCACGACCGCAAAAAGCCCTCATGCTCCGCCAGCATCGCATTCATATCCGGGTTCATGCCTTGGCCCTCCCTTCGGTTGAAGACTTGGTGTCTTTCGGTGCCCGCATGCACACGCCCTCCACATTCCCTGCCACCACGCTCGACACGATCAGCATCTCGCGCAGCCGGTCATCATCAATCGCGAAGGCCCGCACCACCCGCAGCTCCGCATCCATCGTCAGGTCCAGCGTCACGCGCCCCCCCTCCGTGATGCGAACATGAAACTCCCGCCCCGCCGCGTGGCTGCCCACCGGGTCCATCAGGTCAGTCTGGTTATTCTCTGCATTCGTCGTCATCGCTTTGCCCTCGATTCGTTGGTTTGTTGGTTGTTGGTTTGCTCAGTTCCTTCGTCATTCGTCCTTCTGGTTTCGTCATTGCCGCCTCCGGCGGCTACCCCCGCCCGGCCCGCGCTTCTCTCCCCAGAGACAGCTTCATCGAAGCCGAGCGCCGACCGAGCAGGGGAAAGGGGTCACGCCGCCAGCGCCGGTGATGGCGACCCGCCAGATCCGGCGCGGCTGCTGCTTTGCTTCGCGCGTTGCAGCAGCGTCTCGATGTAGTTGGAAAAGCTGCGGTTCTCCGCTTTGGCCTGTTCCTCGGCCCATTGGGCCAGATCCGTGTTCAGGCTCGCGGCCTTCGTGACTCGTTCAGGGGTAGTCTTTGCGCTCATGTTGTGGGTTAACCGTTTATTAAACGCCCCCATCTTGAATGGGTTTAATAAACGGTCAAGGGTTTAATAAACATTTCTCGACTTTGTTTAATATCGGCGCTATACCCTCCCCATGCCACCCACACGAAAAACCAAAAAACCGCGATCCTACGGCCGCCAGGCTGAGGGCCGCACCATTAAAAGTCTTTCGCTCACCGCGGAAGTCGCCACATGGGCGGAAGCCGAATGCAAACGCCGCGGCCTATCCTTCAGCGCGTTCATTGAGGAGATCATTGGCCGCCAGAAAGACTCGCACAAAAAGACCGTCAATGAAGTCACTACGGCTCATAAAGTCGCCGAAGAATCTCCCACCTAGGAAACCAAACCCAAACCCGCACGCTAAAGCGTGAACAACATGCTTCTCATGAAACCTCAACCCACCGTTTACACCTATCGCATCGCCCGCAAAGTGCGCACCGGCGGCAGCGGAGCCGCTGCGGTCATCTTGATGCTCATCGGCATTGGCATCTTCATCTTCATCAACTGGATCATCGGCCTCGTCTTCATCATCATCGGCGGCCTGGTGGACAGCAAACACAAACTCATTCATCACTGCGATCACTGCGGCAACGAAGTCGCCGCCACCTGCCGTCTGTGCCCCACCTGTCATGCCGATCTCGCCCCCGAGCCCCGGAAGCCTTTCTGGATCGCCATGCTTCGCACCCTCGGCCTGCTTGCCATCCTCGCCAGCAGCCTCGTCCTTGTTTGGTATGTCCTTCGCATGCGGTAGCTGATGAGCCGTCAATTCCGTCAGCTAAAGCCCGCTCCAAGAGCGGGCTTTTTTACGCCCACATCGCACCGTTTAGCACACAGTCATTAGCACACCCGCGCCACAGCCAAGGAAAATCAAGCCTTCCAGCGTCACGGCGCATTTCATGGGGTGCAAGAGGTCGTGAGTTCGAATCTCGCCGGCCCGACCACTGTTGTTGATGGGAAAGGTTGCTTTAGGGGTGCTATTTGTGCTATTTGTGCGGCGATTAGCACACTTCGATTAGCACATGAAAACCAAACGCACGGACGCCAAGGCTCGATTGCCGAAGGGGCTTTATCTTCGCGGGCGGGGCTATTGGTTGCGGTGGACGCCGGTGGAGGGTGGGGAGCAGGTGCGGCAGTCGCTGGGGACGGAGGATCTGGCGGAGGCGATCGCGGAGGCGGCTCGGGTGCGGCGGGAAACGGGGGCTCAGTTGCGAGAGGTGGCGGGATCTTGTGAGGCGGAGATTGAGCGATACCTGGCGGCGAAATCACGCGAGGGATTGAGCGCGAGCACGCTTTCTTCGCGGCGGTATGTGCTGGCGGGGTTTGCGAGCTGGTGCGGGGCGGAGTCGCCGCGGGGGATTACGCCGGGGATGTGCGCTCGGTGGTTTGAGGAGCGACTGGAGCGGCATGAGCACACGGCGGTGGCTTACTTGCACCAGGTGCGCTGGTGGTTTGCTTGGCTGATGGAAAGCGGGCGGATCGGGCGTGATCCTTCGTCGGGGATCAAAGCACCGAAGCTCAAGATGCGGGCGCGAAAGCGGTTTATCACGGCGGCGGAGGCTCGGGCGGTGGTGGAGGCGTGCGAGGATGTGGAGCTGCGGTTCGCGGTGATGTGCGGGCTGCATGCGGGCATGCGAAAGCTGGAGGTGATCGAGGCTCGGCCGGAGTGGTTCGATCTGGAGTCGGGGTTGATCCACATTCAGAAAACGGCGACGTTTGAGCCGAAGGATCGGGACAATCGCACGGTGCCGATGAGTGAGGATTTGCGGGCGTTTCTACAGGGGTATGGGCTGCGCGGGCCGTTCATGCTGGCGAGCGCGGTAAAGCACGGAAAAGCGCGGTATCGGTTCGATTTCCGCAAGGCGTATGATTCGCTGATGCGGCGCTGCGGGCTGGATGATGTCACGTTCCACGATTTGCGGCGGACGTTTGCGTCGCTGCTGGTGTCGCGTGGGGTGTCGCTTTACAAGGTGGCGAAATGGCTGGGGGATGAGCTGGAGACGGTGCAGCTGCATTACGGGCATCTCATCCCGCAGGATGCGGAGATCAATGCGGCGTGGAGGACCGCCAAGGCGGGAATGTCGAAACCAGAATGAGGAAGGACGAGCCGAACGGCCGCTGCGCCGAACTTCGCTGTGGCTCAGTCGGCGAGCTAATGGTTCAAATCACAAAACATCCGGCACTGGCAGTCCGGGCATTGGCAAAGCGTCGAGTCATATTCGCCATTGCATTGGAGGCAGCGGCGCCGGAGTCCATGCTGTGGGAGCAGTGGCATGCCAAACATGAGCCGGAACCGATTTCCTGCATGCAGCTTTGAGAGTGCACGGTGATTGGCCGCGCGCTCCTGCGGCGTGGGAATTGGAACAAGGTCGCCGTGCATGGGATTCGGCATGGTCACCGCGTCGCTTGGAAGTGCATGGCGTCGCGATGCCAGAAGGCACCGGCGGGGAGCCAGCCTTCGCGGGCGAAGGCTTCCATGACTTCGAGGGGCATGATGGCGGAGTTGGGCCAATGCTGATGGTTCGCGTTGTTGTCGGGGTCGAAATCGACGGCGGCACCGCGGGCGTGGAGACTGGGGAGGCTGCCGTTGCGCATGGGGCGGTTGTTGTAGCAGCCGGCGTATTTTTCGAGGATGCTTTTGTGCGGGCTTTGTGCCAGGGCTTCGAGCACGCGGCGGAGTCTGGCGGCGACTTTGAGGTGGCAGCGGATGACGCGCACGGGCTTGCCGTCGTATTTGATCCCGAGATCGGCGACGTTGAGCGCGGTGAGCTTGGATTCATCGCCGGGCGCGCCGTAGAAGCGCGTGAGGCTAGCTTGATCGGTGGCAGGACAAGGGTTGCGCGCGGGCATGAGCTTCTTGAGGTGCGCTTGGCAAGCGGCAATGCTTTGAGGCCCCCACCAGCCGTCGGCGGTGACTCCGATGCGGCGCTGCATGTTTTGGATGTCTTTTTGGTTCATGGATGCCGCGGCGGGATTGTCAAAAGCGGCAAAATCTTCCTCTTACTCTTCCTCTTCCTCTTCCTTTTCCTCCCGGCGTGGGGGAGTAGGAGTCGGAGTAAGAGGAAGAGTAGGATTGAGGCTGCTGAAACAAAAAGCGCCCCGCGCTCTTGCGAACGCGGGGCGCTGTGAATGCTGCGGCAGCTTCGGGAGGCCGATCACACGGCCTATGGCGCGGGGTGGTGTATAAACTAAGGCTGCACGTCCAGGGGTTGTTTGGCGGGGAGGGCTTTGGGCGCGGGGAGGATGATGGTTTCGGCTTGGCGGATGGCGGCGGCGTCGTCGGGGGTCAAAGCGCCGCGTTTAACGGCGACATCGACGGCGAGGTTGACGAGCTGGCCGAGGCGGGCGTTTTGCTCGGGCGTGGAGCAGGCGGGGAGGCTGAGGAGGCAGAGGGCGGCAATGAGCACCTTGGGGCCGTTGGTGCCGTTGATGATGGCGGAGAGCCATCCTTTGATGCCGCGGCCGTTGGCGAGGGCGGTGAGGAATCGGCCCAGGATCATGATGCCGAGAATGATGGCGCTGCCGTAGCTGGCGTATTTGGCGGGCAGGGCCTCGGTGACGACTTGCTGGATGGCGGGATCAACGCCGGGGATGGGCGCGGCGGTTTGCGCGGAGGCGGTGGCGAGGGCGAGGAGGCCGAAGGTGAAGAGGCAGAGGAAGAAGGTTTTCATGACGTGGGAGGGCGCTTGTCAAAAAACAAACCTGCGGGCAGGAGTGCCCGCATCACGGGATCACTGCGGCTGTTCGCCGCACTCTGCGGCAGGATGCGGCTGGAGGCGGTAGTCTGCGGTGATGCGGTATTCGCGGCCTTGCTTTTGCGGGGGCGGTGTGATTTCGCCCTGGGCGATCATGTCCACGACTTCGCGCACGCTGACGTTTTCTTTGGCGGCGACGTCGGCGGTGGTGAGGTAGTCGCGGTGACTTTGTGCGGTGCCGGTGGCGGTGGCGGCATCGAGCAGGGCGGGGCCGGATTGGGCATCGCCGGTGATGACGCTGGTGCTTTGATGGGGCGCGGTGGCGCCGGGTTTGCCGATTACGAGATTGAGTAGGCCGACGAGCACGGCGGCGATGACGAGCCAGGCGAGTTTGGAGAGCGTGGCGTCGATTTTGGCGAGCATGGTTTCCGTCATGTGCATGCGGGCAGAGAGTCCTTCGCTGCTGTCGTCGTCGCCAAAAAGGGCGCGTTCACAGCGGCTGAGGCGGGTTTCAAATTCATCGGCATCATGGCCCATGGCGTGGGAATGAGTGTTGATGGTCTGTGGTTGATCGTTGATGGTGGCGGGATCAAGGCTGCGTGGCGAGGACGCTGGTGGTGCCATCGGCCCATTTGATGACGAGGCGAGATTTGCCGCTGCCATTATCTTCGACGTAAACGCGGATGCGGTCCGCGG
>Ga0315904_10011713_pt1 | contig 11164 bp, 8 predicted proteins | sample LakEriMetagenome_6_FD_203529 | JGI IMG/M metagenome (GOLD analysis project Ga0315904, IMG submission 203529) | Freshwater fungal communities from buoy surface, Lake Erie, Ohio, United States - Buoy 12 MA120 | ecosystem: Environmental > Aquatic > Freshwater > Lake | place: USA: Lake Erie, Ohio... | reverse complement strand
CACTGTTGTCTGAAGGAACAGCTACCCCGCAACAACTTCAGGAAGCCTCTTTGAACTTCAAGAAAATAACCGATGCCATTGATGAGAAATCCATGCGCTGGCTGGAGTTGTCAGAGAAAGCCGGATGATCAACTCGTCAGAATTTTATTGCAACAGCCTTGTTCAGCAGTTCTGTAAACCTGAATGCCGAACGGCCCTCAAACTTCTTTCCGTCTATATCCTTTACCTGACGGATGCCTTTGATCACATTTGTCAGCAGGATTTCGTCTGCGTTCATCACATCAGTAAGTGACAACTCCTTTTCAATAGCAGGAATGCCGGCGTCAGTCAGTAATTTCAGCAGGTTTTTTCGCAGGACTCCGTCCAGACAACCCTCTGCCAAAGGAGGAGTATGCCATGTGTTGCCAATCAAAACAAATATGTTTGATGAGGTGGATTCAATCACATGACCCCGGGAATTTAGAATCAGGGATTCATCAGCACCTTTTGAACGGGCAAATTGGGCCGATATAACGTAAATAAGGCCGTTCAGTGTTTTGAGATTAGACAACCATCCGACAGACTTCTTATTATCGGTATAAACAGTCAGAGAGGCTGCCTGAGCCTGATAACCATCTGCCGCAGCAAGTTCTGAAAAAGTAAGTAACCAGGAACTGTCATTTGATTCGGGTGTATAAAACCCTCCACACTGCCGCCAAACCGTGAGTCTGACGCGGCTGTCAGTTGTAATTGTTGTTTCTATCAGCTTTTTTAAGGCTTCTTTTTGGCATCCATCGGGTAAATTCAACCGCAGCAAACGGCAGCCTTCAATAAGCCGCTTATGATGATCATCGAAAAACAATGGCTTGCCCTTTGCCACGCGGATGGTTTCAAACACTCCGTCACCATACAAAATGCCCCTGTTTCCTTCAAAAGGCACATCCATTTCAAATGGTTCCAAAGCACGGCCATTTAAGAAAGCAAACTGCATTACAGCCCCATTTTTGGTAATACCTTTCTCATATCATCATTCACTTCCACCAATATTCCGTTCATGACACCGGCCCCCCGGCCAGCCTCAATATCACGTTCACGGTCGCCGATGAACCACGATTGGGCAGGGTCAATATCGAATCTGGCCACAGCCTTTTCAACTAAAAGTGAGCCCGGCTTCCTGCAAAGGCATTTTCCCACCTTGTCATAATGCGGACAATAATAAATGTCGAGGATTTCAATTCCTTGTTCCGCGAACAAAGAAACGAGGTGGTCATGCAGCAGTTCTACATCCGAATGACCATACATACCTCGGTCAATTCCACCCTGATTGGTAATAACGATCAGTTTGTATCCTGCTTCGATGAACTTTCTGCAGGATTCGAATACCCCTTCCAGAATTTTAAAATCCTGCACTCTCCAGGTATAGGTGAGGATGTCGAGGTTGATGACTCCGTCACGGTCAAGAAACACCGCTTTGTTCTTCATTCTAAAAATCGGTTAACTGTTCAATAAAATGAAGGAAAACAGAAGGCTTCAAGGCAACTGTAAAAATGACACCGAAAACAGCTCCCCAAAAATGTGCATCGTGATTGATATGATCATCACCCCGTTTATCCATGTAATAACTGTATGCAAGATAGCCTACCCCTAAAAGGATGCCTGGAATTCCGATGATGCCATAGAGGTATACTTTATCGAGTGGTTTGAATAAAATGGCAGCAAACAAAACTGCAGCTACCGCTCCGGATGCTCCCAGAGCGTTGTATCCTGCATTGTGCATATTCTTTTTATAGCTGGGAGTAATGGAGATCAGCAACGCACCCAAATAGAGCAGGATATAGTAGAAAACCGCTTTTTCTCCAAAAACGGCATAGTAATAACGCTCTACAACATTGCCAAAACTCCACAACACAAGCATGTTTACACCGAGATGGATAAAATCGGCATGAATGAATCCTGAGGTAAAAAACCGCCACCATTCGCGGCGTTCAGTCACCATGTAAGGATTAAAAATAAGCCTGGCCATCACCTCCCGGTTATACAGGGCAAGCAATGAGATCACTACTGTGATGAAGACAATAAAATTGGTCATAATAATTCCCCAAAGATAGTACTAACGGAATGAGCAATAAAAAAGCCGCCGTTATGACGGCGGCTTTTTATGAAATTCTGACGAAATCAATACTTGACAAATTTCACAGTGGCAGCTCCCTGGCTGTCGCTGACACGAACAGCATAGGTTCCCTGAGCCAGACCGGAAATATCCATCTGGTGCAGGTTACGGCCTGAGGCAACATCAATATTCTGGTTGGCAGCCATGCGGCCGGCAACATCAAATACAGTCACCTGCAGATTACGTGATGAAAGTGAATTGATGTTCAGATTCAACATTCCCTGAGACTGGAAAACAGAAAGTGCCAGGTTGTTTCCTGACTCTTCCAGACCAACTGAACAGGCAGGATCACCGGCAGCATAAAGGGTCACCATTACGGATACTCCGGTATAAGTACAGGCTGGATCAAGGGTCAGGTTGAATACGTTTCCGGTTCCGGTAGCATTACCGTAAACAACCGGAGTGAAGTAATAAACACCGGCAGCAAAAGGATTGCCGTTGTTGATCAGAGTCGTATTTACTGCAGCAGGAACCGGATAAACAATACCTGTTCCACCAACTACTCCGGGACCAAGTGGGTTAGGGTTACCGCTGATGTCGTTGGTAGATACAATGGCACTGTAACCATAAGTAGTTCCGACATTTGGTGAAACTGCCCCATTGTTGACCAGGAAGAGAGTATCTCCAAAACAAATTGTCAGATCTGGAGCAGTCATGATACCTGGGTTGATGGTTGGATCTCCACAGGCTACTACTGCTAAAGTCTGATATTTAAAGATACCGTCAGAGGAAGGAGAAGTCGTAAAACCACCTGCCCACATGGTATTGATGTCATGTACACCAAGTGCAGTGCGCTGTGTGCCGATTTCAATGTCGGTCCAGTTTAGTCCACCGTCATCGCTAAAGGATGATCCAATCACATATGCGGCATTGGCACCGGTAGAAACCAGACGGGATGCTGTTCCGGGTACGTACTTAATATCGTTACCGAGCATGTTTCCAACCGGAGTGAAAGCCGTCCAGGTCAAACCTCCATCGGTAGTACGACGAGCAGTCTGAGCACCGGTGGTTCCGTTAAACAATCGAACCAGTCCTTCATTACTGTTCCAGAACACCAGATCCATAGCCTGATTGGTAGGCACAGTAATTCCTGTTGAGGAAACGGTCCATGTCAAACCTTTGTCGACAGAGCGGAAAACACGGCCTTTGTTAGTATCCCACCAGATGGTATCTCCAACTACAGAGTAATGGTCAACAATTCCATATTCTCCGGCAGTAGGAGCCGGAATATTGGCTGATGGAACAGCAGTCCAGGTTGTTCCGCCATTAGTGGTGGTATAAAGTTCATACACACCGTTGACAGGATCGCCCATAGCAAAGCCTGTATTGGCATCCCAAAAATGGACTACGTTCGGGAATGACTGGCCTGCAGTGGCGTAAATCTGTCCTGCTCCCTGTTGGGTCCAGGTTACACCTCCGTCAGTAGTTTTCCAGATTCCACCTCCTGAACCTGCAGTTGCATTGTACATCACTGCCCAGGCAGTTTGCGCATCCAGACCATGTATCATGGACCAGGCATGTCCTGCAGGAGCAGGAACAACGTTAGGAATCCAGGTGGCTCCTCCATCGATAGTCACTGAGAAATCACGATAGTTTTGATTGGTGCCTGCACCGTCATAAGATGAAATCCATACGATGTTTTCATCTACTACACTGATGTTAAACACCCCGGTTGATGTTTGTGGGAAGCCCGTATTCTGGGGCACCCAGGTTCCTTGCGCAAAAGCACCACATACCGGGAGGATGAGTGCAGCAAGTGCCAGTAATTTTCTTTTCATGCTGTCAGCTGATTTTTGGTTAAAATGTTAATACTTCAGCAAAAATAGGATTTTCTGAACGTTAATGTCAGTCCCTATAAAACATTAACGCAAAACGCTAATATTCAGTTAATTACTACCATTTTTTTGAAGAACAAATCAAAATAAATCTGAGTAATTGAAGCTACATCAAAGCCTGAATGCTATAAGCACGATCTATTCAGAATTGATTATATGAAATCAGAGCGTTTGGTCAATTCATAACTGATTCACTATTTTCGCTTCAGCTTTTCATCTTAACACTTTTCTTTTTCATGAAATACTGGAGTCGCTATCCGGTTTTCCGTTTTCTGATACCCTTCGGAGCCGGCATTTTAACCAAGATTTATGTGGATGTACCGATCCCTCAATTTGCATTAACCGGTACCATTTTTTATCTGCTTTCCTGGCTTTTTACCACCAGAAAATGGGCAACCGGAAAATACGCTCAAAGGTGGCTGGCCGGAATTCCTTTTTACATGCTGTATTATTGCCTCGGTGTTGTATTGGTATGGCTGCATACCCAAAACGATCACAGGCAACATTTCAGTGAGTATTTACCGGCAACATCGCTGACTGCAGAAATTACCAATGGTCCTGTTAAAACCTTTTCGGGATGGCGGTATGAAACCCTGGTCAATTCGGTCAGCGTATCCGGAAAATGGCTGCCGGCCAGAGGGAAGTTGTTGCTCAGTTACCGGTACGCAGATTCACTACCGCCATTTGCAACCGGAGACCTTATCATAACATCAGCAGCACCGGCTACGATCAGAAAACCGTCTAATCCGGATGAGTTCGATTACGCCTTTCATATGTCACTGAAAGGCATTTACCACAGGGCTTTCACGGATCATTTCTCTTGCAGATTATTGGAGAAAAGTGATGGTTGGTCTGTCCGACTGCAGGCGATAAACGTCAGGAATCAACTGCTTAGAATGTTAAATGAGCGGATTCCTGAAAAAGAAGCGCTAGGCGTGGCAGGAGCGCTGCTGCTGGGTTATGAAGAATGGCTCGATCCGGAGGTTGAAAATGACTATGCCATGTCAGGCGTTTTACACATCCTTTGTGTTTCCGGGATGCATGTGGGATTGCTTTACATGATTCTGAACTGGCTGCTTTTCCCGATGAATAAAGTGAGATGGCTTCGGCATTTCAGATTTGTGCTGTTCATCTTACTGATATGGTTTTATTCCCTGATTACCGGCTTCGCACCTTCGATAGTAAGGGCTGCCACCATGTTCACTTTTGTCCTGATCGGACAATGGCTGGAAAAACCGACCGGGATTTACAACACGCTTTGCGCATCCTGTTTTTTCATGTTTATGTTCGATCCTTTTATGATTATGGCCCCGGGATTTCAATTATCTTTTCTGGCTGTTCTGGGAATAGTGGTGTTGCAGCGACCACTGTTGTACCTGTATCAGCCTGCATCCTGGATAGGTTTTAAAATCTGGGAACTGGCGGCAGTTTCCATAGCAGCACAAATAGCTACTGCACCGCTCAGCTTGTACCTGTTTCATCAGTTTCCCAATTATTTTCTCCCTGCCAATATCATTGCCGTGCCACTTACTACCTTGGGAATGTATCTGGGCTTGTTTTTATTCGCGGTCGACTGGTGCCCGCCTGTTGCGCAACTGACTGGCATCACGCTGACATGGCTCATTGTGCTGGTTAATGAAGTCATCGCGTTTTTCGGAAAACTGCCCGGAGCCATTACCACCGGCATCAGCCTTTCCGTTTTTGAAATGCTGATTCTTTACCTCATCATCGCCCTGTTGTTTTTCTGGCTCACCAAAAAATCATTTTCCTATTTGCAGTCAGCTTTGATTTTCACTGTGGTCTTGTTGTCATCGAATCTGGTTGCTGTAAACAAAACCAAAAACACCAACCAGCTCATGGTGTTTCACACCAAAGGCAGTGATGTGGTCTCATTCATTCATGACAGAAACGCATTGCTGCTTACAGATTCTTCTTTCAGTGATTTCCATTACAGGTTTTCAGTTGAAGGTGCTTTGATCAAAAGAGGGGTGGAGCAAATTCAAAAAATGAAAACAGAGAAAGGCAAATTTTATTCTTTCGAAGATGATAAAATCATTTTCATAAATAATTTTATGTCAAGTGATTCAATAAATATACTTAAACCTGTGATTTTAATAATCGGAGGCAAATGTCATCCCTCACTGGAATCTGTTATTCAAAAAATTCGTCCGGAAATACTGGTTACCACCTCCGGTTTTAAAATGTGGAAAGCAGCGGAAATGATGAAGCGATTGAAATCGGACGGAATACAGGTTCACGAAGTAAAATCAGACGGCGCCTTCGTGATGGATCTTTGATCAGCCGGTAAAGTCTTTAAGCGTAAAGGTTTCTTTTTGTCTGACGCCCTTATCAGTCATCTGCAAGCTGCAGCATTCATTGACGGGATCATGTTCAAAATACAAAACATAATCCTGCTCCGCAGCCTCTTTCAGAAAAACTGATTTTTCTTCCAGAGAGATCAATGGCCTGGTATCGTAAGCCATCACATAAGGCACCGGTATGTGTGCAACAGACGGTAAAAGATCGGCCATATAAACCAGGGTTTTGCCGTTGAAACTGATCTGCGGAAGCATCATGGCACCGGTATGTCCGTTCATGTACCGGATCCGGAAACCGGGAAAGAGCTCCTCGTTTTCATTGGTAAACTTCAGTTGTCCGCTTTCGCTGATGGGTAAAATATTTTCTTTCAGAAATGATGCCTTTTCACGGGCATTGGGCTTCGTTGCCCATTCCCAATGCGTTTCGTTGCTCCAGAAAGTGGCGTTTTTAAACGCAGGCCTGAAGCCTGATTGATCATCATTCCATTCAATGCTGCCACCGCAGTGATCGAAGTGAAGATGGGTGAGGAACACATCAGTGATGTCGTCTTTTCCAAATCCCAGGGCAGCCAGTGATTTGTCGAGGGTATCATCACCATGAAGGTAATAATGACCGTAAAACTTATCATCCTGCTTGTTGCCAATACCGTTGTCAATCAGCACCAGTCTGTCGCCGTATTCCACCAGCAAGCAACGCATGGCCCAGGTACACATGTTGTTGCTGTCGGCAGGATTGAGTTTGTTCCAGATCGATTTCGGAACCACCCCGAACATGGCACCGCCGTCGAGTTTGAAGAATCCGGTGTTGATGGTATGAAGACGCATTTGAAGGAGAGGTGACAGGTGTAAGGTGTAAGGTGTAAGGCTATAATTGATTTGCAATATTAACGATTAGCTGTTGATTAAATGAAACTCCTTCTCCCTTCGAGACATTGGCATCCACATAACTTTGCCCCAGTTTCACCTGTCACCTCTAAACTCTCAACTCTGAACTCCATCCACTTCATAGCCATCGGCGGCGCGGCCATGCACAATCTGGCGCTGGCACTTCATCATCAAGGATACCAAGTTACCGGCTCCGATGATGAGATCAAAGAGCCGTCCCGTTCCCGTTTGGCTGCTGCCGGACTGCTTCCCGCGAAGGAGGGTTGGTTCCCCGAAAAACTGGAATCAAAACCCGGTGCCGTTATTTTGGGTATGCATGCTAGGGCCGATAATCCTGAACTTCTGAAAGCACAGGAACTGGGACTGAAAGTCTATTCTTTTCCGGAGTATTTTTATGAGCAGTCGAAGGACAAAACAAGGGTAGTCATCGGCGGCTCGCACGGCAAAACCTCCATTACGTCGATGATCATGCATGTGCTGAAAACGCTGGGCAAGGACTTCGACTACATGGTGGGCTCCACTGTGGAAGGTTTCGATACCATGGTGCGTTTATCTGACAGCGCTCCGTTCATCATACTCGAAGGTGATGAATACCTGTCATCACCAATCGATCGTCGACCTAAATTTCATCTTTATAAAGCCCACATCGCACTGCTCAGTGGTATTGCCTGGGATCATATCAACGTTTTCCCCACGTTCGACAACTACGTTGAACAGTTCCGCATTTTTGCCGATCAGCTTCCCGATCAAGGTCAACTGGTTTGGTATGCCGGTGATCCGGAACTGAAACAGATCGCATCTCGTCTCCGCGAAAGCGTGAACCGCACCTCCTATGATGTTCCCGAATACACCATTGAAAACGGAGTCACTGTAGTTAAGTTCGAAGGTGAAAAATTTCCGCTGGCTGTTTTCGGTAAACACAACCTGGCCAATCTGGAAGGTGCCCGTGAAGTGTGCAAACTGCTGGGAGTGGGAGGGAAGGAATTTTATAGGGCCGCACAATCCTTCAAAGGCGCCGGTCGCCGGCTGGAACTGGTGGCACAAACACCTAACCGTACCATTTTCCGCGATTTCGCACACTCACCATCCAAACTGAAAGCCACCATGGATGCCGTGCGGGAGCAATTCCCCGACCGGAAACTCATCGGTTGTTTTGAACTGCATACTTTCAGCAGTCTGAGTGAAAATTTTCTGGAGCAATACGCAGGTACTACGCTTGGCGCGGATGTACCACTGGTGTATTTCAACCCGGCCGTTGTGGCTCACAAAAAACTCGCTCCTGTTTCCGCTACCAAAGTGAAAAACGCTTTCGCGGATCAGAGAGTGTTTGTGAGTACCGATCCGGAGGTCCTGAGAGAGCTGATCGTGCAGGAATTCACTCCCGGAAGCGTGTTACTGATGATGAGTTCAGGGACTTTCGATGGCATTGACATTAAGGGACTTTTAGTCTGATCTCACCCCTGAATCCGGCCCATTAGCCAAAACCCCGTCAATAACATTGTATCAGGTGTAGGCTTAAAAGCCATTTTGTTTACTTTTAATCCAGCCTAACACCCTTCTTCATAACCCGTATTTACCTGGTTTGCCTTTGGGCATTCTTGTTTTTACCATTTCATACAATAGCTTCTCATGGTACAGGAGACGAAATATCATGGGAATGCCAGGGTAACGGACAGTATATTTTCAGGCTGAATTTTTATCGCGATTGTAACGGGATTGCTGCTCCGAATTCAATCAATCTGACCACCACTTTTCCCGGTGTACCAACCATTAATTTACCCAAAATAGCACAGTTCAGTATTGCACATGAACGCTTTCAGGTCTTCACCGAATGTTTCCCAATGAAATTTGAACTGGAAATACACAACCGGTTCGGGCAACTTATATTTTCTTCGGCAACACCCGGTTCCGGTTGGGATGGCAAATACAATGAATCACCATCCCCGGAAGGGTTATATGTGTATCGGCTGGGATATAAAATGCCTTATCAGAAAAAGGTGGTGAAAACCGGGACGATAGCGTTAATCCGATGAGCTGAAATTTGTGCAAAAAAAAAGGGGGATCGTGGATCCCCCTTTTTTTCTTTTTATCAATCAGGAATTCATCGACACTAAAAACTCCTCGTTCGATTTGGTTCCCCTCATTCGGTCGAGCAGGAATTCCATGGCTTCCATCGGATTCATATCTGCCAGGTGGTTTCTGAGGATCCACATCTTCTGAAGCATCTCTCTGTCGAGAAGGAGATCTTCACGACGGGTAGATGAGGCCACCAGATCAATGGCAGGATAAACACGCTTGTTGGCAAGCTTACGATCGAGTTGGAGTTCCATGTTACCGGTACCCTTGAATTCTTCGAAGATTACCTCGTCCATTTTCGAGCCGGTATCAATCAGGGCTGTGGCGATGATGGTGAGTGAGCCGCCTTTTTCAATTTTACGAGCCGCTCCGAAGAACCTCTTGGGCTTGTGAAGCGCGTTGGCATCCACACCACCGGATAGGATTTTACCTGATGCGGGAGCCACTGTATTATAGGCTCTGGCAAGACGTGTAATGGAGTCGAGCAGGATTACGACATCGTGCCCGCATTCCACCATTCTTTTTGCCTTCTCGAGAACGATATTGGCGATCTTCACATGTCTTTCAGCAGGCTCGTCGAAAGTAGAAGCCACCACTTCGGCACGTACATTCCGCGCCATGTCGGTAACCTCTTCCGGACGTTCATCAATCAGCAGAATGATCAGATACACCTCGGGGTGGCTTGCAGCAATCGCGTTGGCCACTTCCTGCAAAAGGATGGTTTTACCGGTTTTCGGCTGCGCTACAATCAGTGCACGCTGGCCTTTACCGATGGGCGTGAACATATCCATCACACGGGTGCTGTAGTTGGCATTGTCGTGAGACAGTTTTAGTTTTTCATATGGGAACAAAGGCGTCAGGTGATCGAACTGAACACGGTCACGCACCACGGCAGGATCCTGTCCGTTGATGAGATTTACCTTCACTAACGGGAAATACTTTTCACCTTCTTTAGGAGGACGAACGGTGCCGTTAACGGTATCTCCGGTTTTGAGTCCGAATATTTTTATCTGCGACTGTGACACATATACATCATCAGGAGAAGCCAGATAGTTGTAGTCTGATGAACGCAGGAAACCAAACCCTTCGGGAGCGATTTCAAGTACGCCTTCACACTGGATGATTCCATCGAAATCATAAACAGGTTCCGCAATTTTCCGGTCCCTGGAAGGATCCCGGGGCATCGCTGGTTCACGAACCGGAGCGGGTTCCGGACGAGGTTCAAATGCAGGCGGAGAAGGTTTGCGGAAAGCCGGAACCGATTCCTGTTCCTGAACAGATGCCTGCGGAGGAGGAAAAGATTCCACACCGGCAGTAGGGTCAATAGTTGGGGTAATTTCAAAACCATCGGGACGTGGCGGAGCAATCCTTCTGCGCTTGGGTTTGTTATCGGATGAATCGTCGGCAGAAACTGCGGCGGGTTGCATGGTAACAACAGGCTCTTCAGCAACAGGTGCCGGAGCCACTTTTTCCTCAATGAAAAGTTCAGGATTCAGTGCCTGATGGTCGAGTATTTTATAAATCAGGTCTTGTTTTTTGAGGCCATCAACGCCCGTAATGCTCATTTTTTTAGCGATTTCCCTGAGCTCGGGAAGCAGTTTCTCAGACAATGAAGTGATGTCGTACATGAAAATTATTTAGATGAATGGAATTGCATGATGCAATGAAGAAAACCCGAATACAGGGTATAATAATAGTGCTGATGCAGAGAATTTTGGTTCAGATATAAATCAGGATCTTTTGATCAAAAAGTATTGAAAATAGAAAAGGCTGTTTTCAATATGTTCTCGAAGAACGATGCAATATTAGAGCCTAATATCCAAACCTCCAAATATTTCAGAAGATTTTTTCTGTTTAACCTCTTAATTATGATTTTGTTTCAAAATACTGACAGGCTGCAG
>Ga0315904_10011711_pt1 | contig 11166 bp, 18 predicted proteins | sample LakEriMetagenome_6_FD_203529 | JGI IMG/M metagenome (GOLD analysis project Ga0315904, IMG submission 203529) | Freshwater fungal communities from buoy surface, Lake Erie, Ohio, United States - Buoy 12 MA120 | ecosystem: Environmental > Aquatic > Freshwater > Lake | place: USA: Lake Erie, Ohio... | reverse complement strand
CAGAGATGAGGAACTTGCTCCGTATATCAAGACGTTCACTCAGTGGGCTGAAAAGAATGTCGAAAAAACCTATTGGTGCGAAAAGGCACTGGTCGGTGCTGGTTACGCGGGGCGGTGCGATGCCTATGTGCGGTTGTCAGGAATTGGCGATGCCATCATTGACCTCAAAAACCGCAAGGTAAACCCCAAATACGACCCATTCTACGACACCGATTGCGCCCAGCTTTGGGCTTATCGGACGGCCAGCGACAACCCCAAGGCGGCTTGTGTTTCGGTTGTGCTGGCATCCAACGACCCGGAAAAGCTGGTCACGCACCACTGGCCTGAGGAGGAGTTGATTGAGGCCGGAATCGCCTTCAATGCCATGCTCAAGGTCTGGGCGTGGTCAAAGAAGTACAACCCACCCGGAATGAAGCTATGAAACCACCCACCATCGAAGAACTTGGAAAAGCCGCCGAGGAGATAACGTGGCGCGTTATGGGCAAAGGCTCGGAGAAATCAGCCTATGGGGAATGGTTTCATGTTGACAAACCAGTACACGATTATCATATAGGACGCGCTATGCGTCATTTGTCCACGGCTATGCTTCAGTTGCAGAAGTCAACTCCATGCCCGGACAACAACGGCGAAACGGCTGCGGATCACCTCGAAAGGGCGTTGGTGCGTGCGTTGTTCGCCTGGGCGCAAGTTAAAAAGGAACTACCAAGACTATGAAAAAAATACAGGACATAACCGTGACATTCATCTGGGGAGGCAAGGAGGCCACGGCCTTTGCCGATGTGATCTACAAGACGCATCGGATCGACATCGGACCGCAAGGCCATCGGGAGCATTACATGGCCGACGTTCCATACGATATGGATCTTGTGAACCTTGAGGTTTTGATCGACGGAAACAAGATCAAGGACGACGACAACTTGCGTGAGTTTGCCTCCCAGCTTTTGCTGGAGGAGGCCGACTACCAGCTTTGCGAGATGGCATGAAGTCCTGCGTAGTCACACAAGCCCTGGGCGAGGAATGGGCTGAAGTATTAAAGATTACCAAGCCCCGCATGGAGGAATACTGCAAGCGAACCCAGCAGGATTTTATCGCCCTTGAGACACCCCTGGCTCATCCGGTGCAATACACCAAGCTAGTTCTGGGCAACATCATAGCTACCAGGGGATATGACCAAGCGACCTTTCTTGACGCGGATGTGCTGGTTGCGATGGATTGCGAGGACATATCCAAGGTGGACGAGGAGTTTGACTTCCTTGCCTTCAATGAGGGCGAGTATCTTGACAGAAAGAAGGGCTTGGCTGAACTGGCAAAGGCTTACGGGGCGCAGACTGAGCCAAGATTCTATTTCAATACCGGCGTGTTTGTGATCCGTAAAAATGCAATCGGGGCATTGTCACAACCGCCCTTGGGGTTGTTTCCAAACCACTTTGCGGAGCAAACATGGCTCAATGTACAGCTTCACCTATGGAACACCAAGACGCTTGACCTTGATCCGGCTTACAACTGCATGACCAGCGTGGAGCAACACTTCGGGCTGGATCGGCACAAGGATGCCTTCATAATCCACTATGCCGGTCAGTCGGGCGACATGGCAAAGTTGAGGCAACAGATCAAGGACGACATCAAGAAGCTGGAGGATGCCGGAAGATGACACCTGTCAAAGTCATACCCCACGGCGACAAGTGGAGGGTTGTCACGGCCTCGATGGAGAATCCGGTTGGTCCGCGCCTATGGGGAGCCGAGCCGCCAAACGGACTTCCACCGGCTGATGATATTTTCGACGACAAGCAGAACGCACTGGATGCGGCGAGGCTATGGAACGCTTATTCGGCCTGGGCCGAGGATCGTTCTGGAAAGAGGAAGAAATGGTCAAAGCTGAAGCGAACAAACTGACCCCGGAGGAGCGTATTCAGATGCTTGCCGGGGAGATTGCCATCCGAGCAATCTACGACATCCGGCTCCTTCAGCGCAGGAAGGTTATCATCGGAGACAAACTTGCCCCCAAGAAGAATCGACCCGGCCTCAAGGACTGCTGTTGTTACCGCGAGGAGGACAACATAAAGAATCTTATTGACGACTTTAGGAACGGAACCGTACTCTTTTGGTGCAGGATGGGTGGGGTTGAAATAGACCAATCAACCCTTAACCGCATGCTGAAAAGGAGCGAAGATGATGGACTACCTGAAGTTTTTTAGCGAGGTGTTTTTCCACGCCGTGCTGTTTGCCTTCCTAATCGGTGGCGGAATATCCCTGCTTATATTTGCCGGAAGTTTTATGTCCTGGCTTATAGCCAAATCCAGGGAGGAAAGGTCGCAATGGACGAATTGGGACAAATAAAATACCTAGGAGATCGCAAGGTCACGATGGTCGAAATGAAATTCGACATGGACGACAAGATGGCCGACAGGCTGGCTCACATCGGATTCAATAGGATCATGTACGAGCGGGATGAGCTTGCCAGCTATGCCATCAGGAAGCTATTGACTGAGTACATCGAAAGGAAGAACAAATGCAAACCGAAAAAGCCTTCAAGCAAAAGATCCTCACGGCGGTAACGATACCGCAAGTTCTTACCCGCTCGCAGTGCGAGATGATTATCTGCGATGCGGAGGTTATCGGGATGAAGCGTGCGCCGGTGTTGTCGAAGGACGGCACGCACGTTGTAAACCGCACCCGAACATGCTCGTCGTGCTGGATTCCAAAAGCACCCCACTTCCAGTGGCTTTACAGCTACCTGGCCGCCGTGGTTGACCAAGCCAACACGGAACATTACCGATTTGACATAATGGACATGCAACAGCTTCAGGTATTGAGGTATCGCCCCTTGCAAAAGTTCAAGTGGCATTTCGACACCTACGACGGCAGCGACCGCAAGCTGACTTGCGTCATTAACCTATCCCGGCCGGAGGAGTATGTCGGCGGCGGGTTGTGCGTGGATGGGGATTGGGAGGGCGTGGAGAAGTCAACCCATCAGGGGTCTGCCAACCTGTTCCCAACCTGGATGAAGCACAGAGCCAAAGCACCACTGTTAGGGACGCGCTGGGCGTTGGTGGCGTGGATCACGGGGCCACAATGGAAGTAGGCCCAACCGAGATGCTGATGTTCGCCATCGGCGTTGCTCTTTTGGCAATGTGGATGGACCGCAAATGACCTTCGCCGGAAATCTGCCACGCCACCAGTATGTAATGGTGGATCGCAAGTTCTGCTCGCAAGGTGCGGAGGAGGGGTGGGACGAAGCCGTATGGTTCGGGCTTTACTCCGTGCCTCACAGGGCTTGGGGATGCACGGTGATGCTCAAATGCGGAGCCTTGTATCGGGGTCTGCCGATCAATGCGTTGGCGTTTACCAACGGCGTTGGTGCGGATTGGGATCTTGCCGACGCGCAACGCTGGGATTGTTTCGGCTGGAACTTCACCACCATCGAGTACGACTACCTTCGGGAACTGGATTGCCAGGTGTGGATCGCTTCTCGCCAGACCTGGATGAAGGGGGCGTATATGTTCACCGCCGAGCCGTATGGGGATGGGTACAGCCTGGAGCCGAGCCAGACCAAGTCGCACCACTTCATTGAGCTTGCCAATGGACGGATTGCCTGCGTTCCGGGGAACAATGTTTTGTTCACGGAGGCTTCCTTTACCGGCAAGAAAACGCTTGCCAAACCGACATGGCTTAAGGTACAAACAAAGGTCTTCCATGCCGAAGAACAGGCGTTTGACGGCGTGGTAGGAGAGGAGACAGCATGACAAAAGAAAGAATAGATTGGCTGACCGATATTCTGGCGCGAGTGCGCCGGAGTCTTGCCAGCCATCGGGACAACATCAACCATGCCGAAGCCCACAAAGTCCGCGAGATTATTGCGGGGGTTGACGCTGCGGCATTACTTACAAAGGAAATAAAAGATGAACACACAAGAAGCACTGATAGCACAGGTACTTAACAGCAGGGTAACGGCGACCGAGGAGAACGTGAAACTTCTGGAGGCCAGGCTTGTGGCCGCCGTCCAGACCATCCAGGCGTTGCGACACGAAATAACCCTTGGCCGGATCGAAAGGACAAGGAACAACAAGGACTCCGCAGAGAAGATCGTCGCCGGAATCAGGGACGAGAAGGAGATAGTGGTTCCGCCGGAACTGATGGTCAGGAAGTCCAGGCGGGTCAATCGGGAGCCGGGCTTTGTCACAAAGCGGTGGGCTTTGTGGAAAGTCCAGTACGAGGCCGGATACACGGTTCACCAGATCGCAAGGGCGTGGAAGTGTTGCCGGACAAGCGTGGAACACGCAAGGGACATGGGCTTCATCCCCGGATATGATTCGAGGAAAAGCAAATGAAGTACCTATCCGTATGTTCGGGCATCGAGGCGGCCAGCGTTGCCTGGGAGCCTCTTGGATGGGAGCCGGTCGCATTTTCAGAAATCGAACCCTTCCCAGCCGCCGTGCTGAAGCACCGGTGGCCGAAGGTTCAAAACCTAGGAGACATGACAAAGTATGAACAATGGAATATACCAAGCGGATCAGTTGACCTTCTGGTCGGAGGCACGCCCTGTCAATCTTTCAGCGTCGCAGGACTTAGGAAAGGACTGCACGACCCAAGAGGGGGACTCATGCTTACCTTTCTTGAAATCGCTAAAAGTCTCCGGCCTCGATGGGTTGTCTGGGAAAATGTCCCCGGTGTCCTGTCAAGCCACGGAGGAAGGGATTTTGGTTCCTTCCTCGGAGCGTTGGGGGAGTTGGGGTATGGGTGGGCATACAGGGTGCTGGACGCTCAATGGTTCGGAGTGGCCCAACGCCGTCGCCGTGTGTTCGTTGTCGGATGTCTTGGAGACGGGGCAAGTGCCGCAAAGGTTCTATTTGAGTCAGAAGGCGTGCGCCGGAATCCTGCGCCGAGCCGAGAAGCGGGGCAAGGAGTTGCCACCGATGCTCAAGAAGGCGTTGGAATCAGTCCAACAATCACACAATGCAAGGGAAGTAGGGGAGGATGCAGCCACGAAGCCTTGATGGAAATCGAGGCGGTTCACGAAGCCTCTGTTTTTAGGATGCAGGCTTTTGGTGAGTACTCCGGTGACGGAACAGCATCGGCTATGAAGGCTCGTGATTACAAGGATGCAACCGACTTGGTTGCCATACCCATCCACGACCAGGCCACCCGCAATGCCGGAAAGCGTGGGGACAAGCAGGACGGCAAGGGCAACGGCCTTGGCGTTGGCAAGCCGGGAGATCCTTGCCCGACCCTAACCAAGGGCGACAAGCACGCCGTCCTCTACGAAAACCATCCAAACGACAGCCGTGTGACCGGACCGCACGAAGTTGCTCCTAGTTGTGTTTCAAGGTTTGGAACCGGCGGTGGCAATGTGCCGTTGGTGCAGGAGGCTATTGCCTTTGAACCTGGCATCGCAACTAGGGAGGGAAGTGAAAGCAGATTTGTTAAAGAGCTATCACCCACGTTGCGGAAGGACATGGGGGACAACCAAGTGGCGGTGGCCGTGGACACATACAACCAAGCCATCCAAGACAAGGCCGTACCAATCCGCTCAACCGCCTCGGATGTATGTCACACCGGCGGGGTGATCAATCCCAAGGACAAGATGGCCGTCCGCAGACTAACCCCGAAGGAATGTGAAAGGCTCCAAGGCTTCCCAGATGACCACACGCTGATCCCCTGGAGAAACAAACCAGCCGATCAATGCCCCGATGGTCCGAGGTACAAAGCCTTGGGCAACTCAATGGCCGTGCCGTGCATGCGGTGGATCGGGGAAAGGATAGACAAATGTCAAAACGCAAAATAGTATTGCCGTGGATTCCAGACAAGGGATGCGTCAAGGTTGTCGGTTTCGACGACTGCATCATCGGACTTGCCGAGATGTACGGCGTTCAGGACAGGCTTGCATACGACATGGATCTTATACTTAGGAAGCTGATGAAGGAGATGAATATGAATCGTCTCGATGCGGAGGATTATTTCTACTACAACATATTTTGTTTTGTTGACGAAACCAATCCTGTCTTCATAACAAGGTCGGAGATCATAAAGGAGAAGAAGAAATGAAACTATGGAAGAATCAAACCAACGCCATCCACAAGGTAGATGACCAGATGCTTTTCCCGCGCAACACCTACATGTTGCCCGACGAGCTTACCGGTCCGATGTGGGAGGATGCCGTGCCGTGTCCGCACAAGATCAAGCCGTACTATCCCGGCCGTGCGACAGGAGGGGCGACGGCGGTGTACCGAGCCGGAGCCATCGGGGATGCAATCATCACGACCGCCTTCGTGCATTACCTAGTCAACGAATCCGGCGGTTGCGTGGATGTGTACGCACCGGCTAGGAACCTTCCGCTCTACGCCGGACTAGGAGCCAAGCTGTTCCCACTCCCGCCCACGCTGGAGGCTTGGGAGTCCTATGACGCTCACCTACCCACGGACGATCTGTTCAGCGGTCAGGTTGGCAATACCAAGCTGGGTACTGGTCCAGGCAACTGCTACGACCGGATCTACACTTGGATGAACGCCGGAGATGTTGATCCCAAGTACAAGCGTCCGCACCTGTACCTGATCGAGCCGGATCACAAGGAGCTTATGGAGATGGGCAAGTGGCCGATCAAGGGCGACTACTTTGCCTACCATGTATCAAGTTCTGGGCCGACCCGCACCTACCCGCCCAAGCAGGGGCAGGAGGCGGTGCTGGCGTTGCTGGAAGCGTTCCCCAACCACAAGGCCGTCATTATCGGGCTGGACAATAGCAATAACTTCAAGGTAGACCATCCACGCGTGATCGACCTATTCAACACGACCAAGCAGTTCCGCTCGCTGTTCCCGATTGTCAGCGGAGCAGACTTCGTGGTTGCACCGGACAGCAGCGTAAACCATGTGGCAGCCGCCTTCGACACGCCTTGTGTGTCGCTTTGGGGGAGCTACGACCCGGAAGATCGGATGACCTATTACCCCAAGAACATCTCGGTCTTCAAGCCGGACACCTGTCCGCACGCTCCGTGCCGCCCTCATGCGGGTTTACCGCAGGCCAAGTGCAAGGATGCGACCAACAAGACCAAGGGTACGCAATACTGGTGCAATTCCCTTCGCAACATCACCGCTGGGGATATCGTCGAGGCGGCGAAGAAAGCGATGGAACTTGAAGGATAATTTAATGCCGGAAGTGGTACGCAGGGAGATCCTGCGGCGGGTTAACGAGCGACGGTTCACGCTCCCCCTGATGGACGCATCACTGGGTTGTTCACCCCTTGAATCATCCGGCATGAATTTCTAATATGAACGAGAACCAGCGCAAAGCCGAAGCCATCGTGGGTCAGGTGGATTGGCAGTCCGAGAATCACGGGCTGTGCCATTGCCCGGGAGAGGCCACACATACAAGCCATACCAGGCTGCGCGATACCACGGTGTTCGTGGACGGCGTGCCGACGATCTTCTGCTGGCATACCTCCTGCATGGCGTACCGCGACGAAGCCAACCGCAGACTGCGCCGGGCGATCCTGAACGACGGCTTTGGCAGACCGATCCAGCAATCAGATAATCCAGTGAAACTGGTGATCGAGAAAGATCCCGAGAGCGAGATAATTGATCGAATCAAGACGATTGCCGAATCGAACAAGAGCCGGTATCTGACCCACTACAATTGGGATCCGGCGGATATGTACGAGGAGAGTCCGGTCAAGCTGGACGACCCGGCGGACGACTATCACCGCTTCCTGACATTGTGGCAACCCAGCGACCTGATCTGGATCGGGGACGTTAAGGACAGCGGAAGGCATCCGCAGAACTTTCGCAGGGCGGACGAGTGGATGGGCTTGCCATCGCCGGTGGGCAACTTTACGACCGGCGCGGTGTTTGTGCCGGGATGCGTCAGCCGTTCCAACGAGAATGTGGATGCCAGGGTTTACCTGGTCGTCGAGTCCGACACGCTGACCAAGCCACAGATGGGCGCGGTGTTCCAGCTTATGCGGGATTTGTTCAGGATGAAGATGTATGCGGTGGTTGACACCGGTGGCAAGAGCCTTCACGGGTGGTTTGAGAACCCGCCCAAGAAGGAATGGACTGAGCAATTAAAGGCTTTCCTTGTGCCGCTGGGGTGCGATCCTGCAACATTCAAGCCAAGCCAGCCGGTAAGGATTCCGGGGGCAAAAAGAAACGACACAACCTACCAGAGTTTTCTCTGGTTTTGCAAGGAGGGGAAATGATAGAACCAGCCGTGGGATTGGGAGTGAAACAGGCCGTTGACCAATGGCCTCCGATCAAGAGGTATGAGGATCTTGTCAAGGAAACCCTGCCGGAGCCGGAGGTGCTGATCGAGGGTATGTTGCACCAAGGGGGCAAGTTGCTCCTTGGCGGTGGAAGCAAGGCTTTCAAAAGCTGGAGCCTGATCGACCTGTCGCTCAGCCTGCACACCGGAACGGATTGGTGGGGCAACAAGTGTCGCAAGAGCCGGGTGCTGTTCATCAACTTCGAGATTCAAGAGTGGAGCTTTAGGCATCGTCTTGGCGATGTCATCAAGGCCAAGAACCTGACAGCAGAGCAAGTCAAAGACTTCGATGTCTGGACGCTCCGGGGCTATGCCGCCGACCTAACCTTCATCCGCCCGATCATTGAGAAGCACATCCAAGGCAGGGGCTACCAGGCCATCGTCCTAGACCCAAACTATATGCTTATGGGCGACCGCGACGAGAATAGTGCCGGTGACATGGCAAGCCTTATGAACGAGCTTGAGGCACTGGCGACTAAGCACAACCTGTCAGTCATCCTGTCCCACCACTTCGCCAAGGGCAATGCCTCCTCCAAGGAGGCCATTGACCGCTTCTCTGGGTCAGGGGTGTTCGCCCGGAACCCTGACAGCCTGGTCGTACTGACACCCCATGAGGAGGACGAGCGTACCTTCACTTGCGATGTCACGCTTCGCAACTTCAGCCCAATGGACCCCTTTGTCATCCAGTGGCACTACCCACTATTCCGACCCAACTACGCCCTGAACCCTGACAACCTAAAGAGGCCGGGAGCCAAGCCTGTCATAGGTGACGAGCGGTTCCTGTCAGAGATGGGTTGCAAGGGCTGGCAGGCATCTGACCTATGCCGTCACATCATGGACAAGTGCAAGATATCAGAGAGAACCTTCTACCGGCATCTAAAACGGCTGACAAAAGCCAATAAGATATTGCTGGAGAAGGACTTGTATACTGCCAACCAAGCCAGCTTCTAGCTGTCAGTTCAGGCTGTCATTTTAATGCCATTTACTCTACTGCCATACCCTTATATATATAAGGGAAAAGACAGTTCCGAGGAACCAAGGGGAGGGGTAACTCCTAGGTCGTTACCCTCCCCTCCCCTGCGGTTGGTTCCGAGGAAAATCTACTGCCTGGTGTTACCAAGGAAAGAAAAGCTGGCAGCAGCTCCGACACGCGCCCTTGGGCGTGGGGGGTGGGTGTGGTATACTAGGGGAATGAAGCCCGGATTATATGCCAATATCAACGCTCGCCGTAAGGCTGGCACTTCCCGTCCCAAGTCCAAGTCCACCATCAGCCCTAAAATCTGGAGGATGATGAAGGCTAAGAAGGGCGGCTTCAGTGAGAAGCCCAAGGGTTGACCTAGCCTGGGCGTATATAGAGCTTCTCCTTACAGAGAACTCGCGCCTACATAAGACCATAGCCAAGGTCGATAGGCTTTGCGGGGATATACTAGCAGATTGCTCTAGGGAGGTTTATGAGGCCAATATGGTAAGCCTTACTGACGACCTTGAGGATCTTGCGAAATTTCTTGAGATACACCAGGAAAAGATTAAACTGCTGGCAGGAGCATTAAACCAATGAACCCACGAAACCTACCTTGCAACAGCCCACGGCGTACCCCAGGGGGGTCGAAGAAGTTTGTTGTCCGGGCTTGCTCCGGCGGCAAGTCCAAGACCATCCGTTTTGGCGATCCCAAGATGAAGATCAAGAAGTCCATACCCAGCCGTCGCAAGAGCTTCCGGGCTAGACACCGGTGTGACAGCAATCCCCCCAGCAAAACCACTGCAAGATACTGGAGTTGCCGCAAGTGGTAAAAAAAGACTCCACAATGCCCCGCAATCGAGCGGAAATGGCCCTACAATCGACGATTACCAGCCATAAGGTATCCCATACCCCCCAATCAAAGATACGGCTTTTTAAGAGCAAATTGCCAGAATCCCTTGGGAATAGGGCTTGTTGTGTTTCGATTGGAAAGTAATTTCCAGTTTCCAGATTCCCCCTTATAGAAGATTTTCCAGTTTCCAGATTTTCCCTTATAGGGGGTTTTTGAATTAACATTACCAGGACCGGAAGTTAAAAATTTTTCAATTCCTACAAATCATATAGGAATTGTAGGATTTCCCCTATCTTAAAAAAATATGCCAAAAACTTTTAGGGATAGGCAGCCTCCACATACGACACATAAAAAATATCGGCATATAATTTTATGATCCCACCCCGGAAGCGTTTGAGTAGTTAAAAAATAAAGGAAATTTTTTATCGCATCATCCCGGCAGCAATCTTTGCACATAAAAATCTTTGACAATTTTTTATGCCATCCACCCGGCCACATATGAATTGATAAAAAGATTAAGCATTTTTTTATGCCGCCTACCCGGCCACATATAAACTATAAAAAAAATTAAAGAATTTTTTATATGATTCCCCTGAGCATCCTAGGGAAGCCGGTTCCCTGGTCGAACCAAACTTGCCTAAAAAATATGTGGGGAAATTTTATTAATTCCACCCTTGCCGCAATCCTCCCGGCTTCCGCCTAAAAAATCATTTTACTCTGTACGCACCCCCGCACCATTGACCCTCGGATGAAATCAAAACGCATTAAAACCAATCGTGGAGCGATTTTTTAAGGATGATCCAAAAATAAAAAGGGCGGGAGGAATGATCCCCCCGCCCTTTGTTCTGTCCGGCTTTGTTCTATTCTCTCATCCCATCATCGTATCCACGATTCAATTCAATTTGTCTGACCCATCCTCCCCAATGCTCAAAGGAATCTTTGAAATTGGTAGATTCGTCTGGATAGGCTTTTTTCCAGCTTTCATAGGATTCCTTCAATGTCTTCATTACTCCGGCCTTCGTTTCGGATATGGCACAAATGCCATAACCAAAAATTCCCTCAATGCTTCCATACCATAGTTTCCTTTTTTTCATTTCGTTTTTCA
>Ga0315904_10011709_pt1 | contig 11166 bp, 8 predicted proteins | sample LakEriMetagenome_6_FD_203529 | JGI IMG/M metagenome (GOLD analysis project Ga0315904, IMG submission 203529) | Freshwater fungal communities from buoy surface, Lake Erie, Ohio, United States - Buoy 12 MA120 | ecosystem: Environmental > Aquatic > Freshwater > Lake | place: USA: Lake Erie, Ohio... | reverse complement strand
GTGTTGCCGCCGCCGATGACCATGACTTCGCGGCCACGGTAGAAGAAGCCGTCGCAGGTGGCGCAGGCGGAGACGCCGAAACCCCTGAACTTCTGCTCGCTCGGAAGGTCCAGCCACTTGGCCTGCGCGCCGGTTGAGATGATCACGGCGTCGGCGGTATAGGTCGTGCCGTTCTCGCCGACGGCCTTGAATGGGCGGCTTTCGAAGTCGACGCTGAGGATGTGATCGCTTGCGACTTTCGCACCCATTTTCTCAGCGTGTTCCTGCATGCGCACCATCAGGTCCGGCCCCAGGATGTGGGCCTCGCCCGGCCAGTTTTCGACATCGGTGGTGATGGTCAGCTGGCCGCCTGGCTGCATGCCGGTGATGACGAGCGTTTCGCGTAGGGACCGCGCGGCATAGACTGCGGCGGTCCAGCCAGCCGGGCCGGAGCCGATGATCAGGATTTCAGCATGTCTCGTCTCGGCCACCGCAGGCTCCTATTGTTTTAGATGCGCCTATATGGGCGCTGGACCGCAGGGTTAAAGCGCTGCGGGAGGCTTCGCAATGCGGCTATGCGTTCGAGCCGATCACTTCCACTGTGGCGTGCCTGGCGCCAAAGGCGTGGGCGAGGCGTTCCTTGACCGCGCGGCGCACCGATTCGCCAGCGGCGCCGGCAGCGAGGGTGACTTCCAGTGTCACCAGCGGGCGCGATTCGGTCAGCGCCCAGGCGTGGACGTGGGAGACATTCGCAACGCCCGGCACGTTGGCCTTCAGGTCCGCGATGATCTTCGCAGGCTCGAGGCCCTCCGGCGTGCCTTCGATCAGGATATGGCCGGACTCCCGCGCAATGCGGATGCCGCCGAACAGAGCAAGGCCCGCCACAAGGATCGAGAGCAGGGGGTCGGCAATGTACCAGCCCTGCCAGAGGATCAGCACGGCCGCGAGGATGGCCGCGACCGAGCCGAGCATGTCCCCCGCCACGTGCCAGAGCGCGCCGCGCAGGTTGAGATCGTCCTTGTGCCCGCCGCCGTGCAGTATGGCGAAGGCGATCACGTTGACGACAAGGCCGAGCACCGCGATGCCCAGCATCAGCTCGCCGAGGACCGGCGATGGCAGCAGCAACCGGTTGATCGCTTCCCAGACTATCCACAGCGCCAGCAGGATGAGCAGCACGCCGTTGGTGAAAGCGGCCAGCACCTGCATTCGGCCGAAGCCGAAACTGCGGCCTGGATCGGCTGGACGGGCCGCGAGCCTGTAGCCGAGCCAGGCGAGCAGCAGCGAGCCGGTATCGGTCAGCATGTGGGCGGCGTCCGCCATCAGCGCCAGCGAGCCGGACAGGATGGCACCGATCACCTCGGCAAACATGAACCCGCCGGTCAGCAGCGCGGCGAGCACGACGCGGCGGCGGGAATCGGCGCTGGTCATATCGGCATGGTGCTGGTGGTGGGCGTGGCCCTCATGGTCGTGCGTATGGGCGAGGCCATGCGCATTCGCATGCGCGTGGGCGCTGTCTTCGGGGCAGCAGGGATCGGCAGGGTCGTGCATGCGGAGGGGGTGGCGTGTGCAGGCGGAGACGTCAACCGGCGCGTGATAGCATTACGTTGCCGTTATGAAGTATGCTCCGCAGACACGTATGGCCAGGATAACAGGGCCAGCGGTGAGGAGGACAACATGGGATACGTGCGCCTGCGGCAGCTGGTGATTGCCGCTGGATCACTGGACGTTGCCGATACGCTGGCGGATGTGCTGGGTCTCGGGGAGGCGTTCCTGGATCCGGGTGTCGCCGAATTCGGCCTCGTCAACCGCGTCTACGCCATCGGGGACCAGTTCCTGGAAGTCGTCGTTCCGACCGCACTGACCGCGCCGGCCGGCCGTTTCCTCGCGCGGGGCGGTGACGGCGGCTACATGGCGATCTTCCAGACGGACGATCTCGCGGGCGCCCGTGCCCGGGCCGACGCGCTGAAAATACGCCGCGTCTGGAACATCGACCTGTCCGACATCTCCGCCAGCCACATGCACCCGGCGGATGTCGGCGCGGCGATCGTCTCGATTGACGAGGCACGCCCCGCAGCAAGCTGGCGCTGGGGTGGGCCGGACTGGGAGCGGCGCGCGGCGCCCGGCAAGCTGAACGGCGCGGTGATCGCCAGCGCGGCGCCGGAGCAGATGGCTGCGCGCTGGGGCGAGGCGCTGGGCATTCCGGCGAAAGGCGGCGCAATACAGCTGGCCGATGCCACACTCGATTTCCGTCTGGGTACGGAGGAGCGCATGGTGAAGTTCCAGGTCAGCTTACCAGACATTGGAGCAGCCCGCGTGCGCGCCGCAAGGCGCGGGCTGGACGTGGTCAATGACGAGATGCGGATCGGGGGCGTGGGGATAGTTCTGAGCGGTTGAGGGGGCTTTCCGGAGCCAGCCTAAACATCCACCTCGGCTTCCAGCGCAAATTCCTCGATGAACTCGCGGCGGGGTTCAACGACATCGCCCATCAGCTTCGTGAACAGCTCGTCCGCCTCGTCAGCGTGCTCTACCTTGACTTGCAGAAGCGTGCGGGCGTTGGCGTCGAGGGTGGTTTCCCAGAGCTGGTCGGCGTTCATTTCGCCAAGCCCCTTGTAGCGCTGGACCTTGAGGCCTTTTCGGCCGGATTCCAGCACGGCGTCGAGCAGGCTCGCTGGTCCGTGTACGGCAATTTCGCCGCCCTTTTCCTGGCGCAGGATGGCCGGCTTTTCATAGATCTCGCGCACGCCCGCCGCGCGCTCGGCAAGGCGGATGGCGTCCTGGCTGGCGATCAGCGACGGTGGCAGCACGGCGGTCTCGTCGACGCCGCGCACGGTGCGTTGCAGCACCAGCGCGCCTTCGGCGAAGCGGCCTTCCCAGGTGTCCTCGCCTTCCTCAGCGAGACGGTTGAGGCGCACTGCGGTCGCCTGCGCTTGCGCAGCATCGGCGTTTCCGGCGAGTGCGCCCGCAAGTGCGGCATGCTCGATCAGGTCAGCCGGCGCGCGCAGGGCGAGACGGCGCAGGCTGGCGCGGAAGTTCGCCGCCTGGCGCACCCTGTCGCGCAGGTCCTCGGCGGCGATCTGCGTGCCGTCGGCGAGGATAAGCGTCTCGCCGCTGGTGCCTTCGCTGATCAGGTAAGCTTCCAGTTCGGAATCATCCTTCACATAGCGCTCGGACTTGCCGCGCGTCACCTTGTAGAGTGGCGGCTGCGCGATGTAGAGATACCCTCGCTCGATGATCTCCGGCATCTGGCGATAGAAGAACGTCAGCAGCAGCGTGCGGATGTGCGCGCCGTCCACGTCAGCATCGGTCATTATGATGATCTTGTGGTAGCGTAGCTTGTTGATGTCAAACTCGTCGCGCCCGATGCCGGCGCCGAGCGCCATGATCAGTGTACCGACCTGGTCGGAGCCGAGCATCTTGTCGAAACGCGCGCGCTCCACGTTGAGGATCTTGCCGCGCAGCGGAAGGATCGCCTGATTGTCACGGCTGCGGCCCTGTTTCGCAGAACCGCCGGCCGAGTCACCCTCGACGATGAAAAGTTCGGATTTCGCCGGGTCCTTCTCCTGGCAGTCGGCCAGCTTGCCGGGCAGGGAGGTGATGTCGAGCGCCGACTTGCGCCGCGTCAGTTCCCGCGCTTTGCGAGCGGCCTCGCGCGCGGCGGCGGCCTCGACGATCTTCTCCATGATCTGGACGGCTTTTTTTGGGTTCTCCTCGAACCACTCGCCTAGCTTCTCGCCGATCAGGCTCTCGACCACCGGACGCACTTCGGAAGAGACGAGCTTGTCTTTCGTCTGTGAACTGAATTTCGGGTCCGGCACTTTCACAGAGAGCACGCAGGTCAGGCCCTCGCGCGCGTCGTCGCCGGAGATTTCCACCTTCGACTTTTTAGCGATGCCGGTCTCGTTGGCGTATTTGTTGATGATCCGCGTCAGCGCGCCGCGGAAGCCCGCAAGGTGCGTGCCGCCGTCGCGCTGCGGGATGTTGTTGGTGAAGCACAGCACCGACTCGTGATAGCTGTCGGTCCATTCGAGGGCCGCCTCGACCGTGATGCCTTCCTTCTCGCCGATCACATAGATCGGCTCGCCGATCAGCGAGGATTTCTGCCGGTCGATATGCTGCACGAACGCCTTCACGCCGCCTTCGTATTCCAGCGTGATCTCGAACGGCTCGGCGCCGCGCTCGTCGCGGAAGATGATCTTCACGCCGCTGTTGAGGAAGGCGAGTTCGCGCAGGCGGTGCTCGAGCGTCTTGCGGTCATAGTCCGTCATCGTGAAGGTCGAGGGCGAAGCGAAGAAGCGCACGGCGGTGCCGGTATAGGGCTTGCCGTTCTCGCGCTTCGGCGAGGCCCCGCGCCGCACGAGCGGCGATTCCACACGCCCGCCCTCGACGAAGCGCACAAAGTGCTCATAGCCTTCGCGGTGGATCGTCAGGTCCAGCCAGTCCGAAAGCGCGTTGACGACCGAGACGCCGACGCCGTGCAGGCCGCCGGAGACCTTGTAGGAGTTCTGGTCGAATTTCCCGCCGGCATGCAGCTGGGTCATGATCACTTCGGCCGCCGAGACGCCTTCGCCCGCATGCAGGCCGACCGGGATGCCCCGGCCATTGTCGGTCACTTCGGCCGAGCCGTCGGGGTACAGCGTGACGGTGACGCGGTCGGCATGGCCTGCCAGCGCTTCGTCGATCGCGTTGTCGACGACCTCGTAGATCATGTGGTGCAGGCCCGAACCATCGTCGGTATCGCCGATGTACATGCCGGGGCGTTTGCGCACCGCGTCCAGGCCCTTCAGGACCTTGATAGAGTCTGCGCCATACTCGCCTTCGCCGACCTCTTCGGGGGCCTCGGGGACCGTGTCATCCGCCATGGGAAATTCTTTCTCGGGTGATTCTCGAAATTGTCCTGAAAGATACGGGATTTACGCCCCCTTGGGAACGTCCCGGGGGCGTATTTTGCAGTGCCGAAACCAATATAAAAACGCTATTCAGAACAAGGTGTTCTGGCGCAGTTTTCAGCCGTTTTGTAAACCCGTCAGTCGCGCCCGCCGGAGGGGCCGCGTTTGGTGGGTTTCGGGCCGGATTTAAAGCCGGTTTTGGGGCCCTTGGAGGTGCTTGGCTTTCCTTTGAAGCCGCCCTTTGCGCGCGCGGCGCCGGGGCCCGTCTTGGCGGCATACTTGGCGCTCGGCTTGGCGCGGGGCTTGCCGCCCTTGGCGCGGTCGTCCTGCACGTATTCAGACGGCGCGAAGGCGCGGGGCGCGGGGGCCTCGTCAAAGCTGCGCTCGCGGGGCGTTCGCTCGCGCTGGGGGCGTTCCGCGCGCTCTGCGGGCGGACGCTCCTTGCGGTAGGCCGGGCGCGGGGCGTCGTCGCGGCTGCGCTCGCGGCGCGGCTCGCTCCGGGCTTCGGAGGGCGAAAATGGCTCCGGCTCCGGCACGCCGTCCAGCGGGAAGGCCTGCAGGCTGCCTTCGAGGCGGCCGGACTCGCCGACCTTCTCGAACAGGCGCATGGCACCTTGCGGCGTCAGCTCGACATGCGTGTTGCCGGCATTGATGCGGATCTGTCCAATGTCATCGCGCTCCAGGCCGCCGGCCTTGCACAGCATCGGCAGAAGCCATTTCGGATCGGCGTTTTTCTTGCGGCCCACATTGATGGCAATCCAGATCGCGCCGGCAAGGTCCGCGCGTTCGGTGCGGGCACGTTTCTCGCGCGGCGGGCGGTCTTCGCGGGAGGGGCGATCCTCGCGGGTCGTCCACTCTTCGCGCGGCGCGCGTTCCGGACGATCCGGGCGGATGCGTTCCGGCCGGTCGCGCAGCGAGCGCTCGGGGCGTTCCCAATCCGGCTTGGCCTTGCGGTCGCTGGCGCGGTCATCGACATCGCGCAGCTCTTCCGGCGCCGAGCGGCCCTCGCGCTTGGCGCGTACGAACGCGGCAGCCACAGCTTCAGCGCCGTGCTGGGTGAGGAGTTGCTCGACGAGCTGTTTCTCGTGCGCGTTCGACGGCGCGCTGATCGCGGCGTCGGAGAGAAGGCGGGCGTCGTCCTGGCGGGCGATCTCGTCGGCCGAAGGCGGCTTGCCCCAGGTCGCGGAAATCTTGGCATCGCCCAGCAAGCGCTCGACGCGGCGGCGGGCCTTAGGCGCCACCAGCAGCGCGCTGACGCCCTTGCGGCCGGCGCGGCCTGTGCGGCCGGACCGGTGCAGCAAAGTGGCTGGATCGCGCGGCAGGTCGGCATGGATCACGAGGCCGAGATTCTGCAGGTCGAGTCCGCGGGCGGCAACGTCGGTCGCTATGCAGACGCGGGCGCGGCCATCGCGCAGGGCCTGCAGCGCGTTGGAGCGTTCCTTCTGGCTGAGCTCGCCGGAGAGGGCGACGACCGGGAAGCCCCGGTTGCCCATCCGGCTCATCAGCTTGTTCACTGCGGCGCGGGTTGAGCAGAATACCAGCGCGCTTTCGGAATCGGAATGGCGCACGATGTTGACGATGGCGTTCTCTTCATCGCCGGGCGCAACAAGCAGCGCCTTGTACTCGATGTCGACGTGCTGGCTCTTCTCGGCGTCGGTGGTGACGCGCGCGGCGTTCTTCTGGTAGCGCGCGGCGAGGGCGGCGATGCCTTTCGGCACCGTGGCCGAGAACATCAGTGTACGGCGCTCTTCGGGCGTGCCTTCGAGGATCAGTTCCAGCTCCTCACGGAAGCCCATGTCGAGCATCTCGTCGGCCTCGTCCAGTACCACGACGCGGACGCCGCCGGTGACCAGAGAGCCACGCTTGATATGGTCCGCCAGGCGGCCCGGTGTGCCGATGACGATATGCGCGCCGCGTTCGAGCGCGCGGCGTTCGTCGCGCATATCCATGCCGCCGACACAGGTAGCCAGGCGGGCGCCGGCAATGCCGTACAGCCAGGTGAGTTCGCGGGCGACCTGCACGGCGAGTTCGCGCGTCGGCGCCACGATCAGCGCGAGGGGGGCGGACGCGGGCGCGAGCGTGTCTTCGCCTGAAAGGAGAGCGTCCGCCATGGCGAGGCCAAAGGCGACGGTCTTGCCTGAGCCGGTCTGGGCGGAGACGAGCAGGTCCTTGTCGGACAAATGCGGCACCAGGACGGCAGACTGGACCTGTGTGAGATCGGTATATCCGCGTGCAGAAAGTGCGCCGGCGAGTGCGGCGGGTAGCGTGTTGGGGAGGGTCATAAAGAGGCTTTCGGGCGTTAACCCGGCCTAATGGCACGTTTCCGCCTCCCCGGCTATGCCCGGCCTGCGCCGTTTAAGTTAACGGGCGAGCGCTTTGGCGTGGTACGCGATGTGTTCGTCCATGCAGGTCGCGATGAAATAGTAGTCGTGGCCATAGCCTTCGCGCATCCGGTAATCGAGTCGCTGGCCTTCCTTTTCGCAGGCGGAGATGAAGATGTCCGGCTTCAGCTGGGTCTCCAGGAACTGGTCCGCGGTGCCGGTATCGACGAGGATGAGCGCCTTCGACGGGCCCTCCTTCACGAGTTCGGTGGCGTCATACTGCTCCCACGCCACCGATGGCGGGCCGAGATAGGCTGTGAACGCCTTCTCGCCCCATGGCACGCGGGCAGGCGAAGTGATCGGCGAGAAGGCCGAGCAGGATTTGTACGTATCCGGATGTTTGAGGTGCAGCGTGATTGCGCCGTGCCCGCCCATGGAATGCCCGAAGATGCCCTGCCGCGCCATGACCGCCGGGAAATTCGCGGCTATAAGTCCGGGCAGCTCGTCGGTGATGTACTGGTCCATCTTGTAGTTCTTGTCCCATGGCGCCTGTGTGGCGGTGAGATAGAACCCCGCGCCTTGCCCAAGGTCATAAGCGTCATCGTTCGGCACATGCTCCCCGCGCGGAGACGTGTCCGGCGCTATGATCATCAGACCGTGGCGCGCGGCGTGTTCCTGCACGCCGGATTTCTCCATCATGTTCGCCCAGGTGCAGGTGAGTCCCGACAGATACCACAGAACCGGCACCGGCCCATGCGCAGCCTGCGGCGGTGTATAGACTGCAAACCGCATCGTGCAGCCCAGCAATGTCGATTCATGATCGTGTACGGATAATGTTCCGCCGAAGGATTTCCAGGCAGAAACAAGTGTGAGGGTCATCGAGAGCCATGCCTTCAGTTTTGTCAGCGGGGCAGGGCTGCCCCGGCCGGGTTCTGGCCTGCAGGCCGTGCGGGTGTCAAGAAACTCGCGTGGCAGGGCTGGGGGGGGCCTTGCGTCCCCGCGAGCCATTGCGCATGAGATAGGATGAAGTTCGGGAAGGCAGGGCCGGTGACAAGCACATACACGCTCTACGGCGCAGAGGTCAGCTACTACACCGCAAAGGCGCGCGCCTACCTGCGCTGGCGCGGCGTACCGTTTGTCGAGGAAGGCGCCACCCAGGCGGTCTACCGCGAGATCATCCTGCCGACGGTCGGCTGGCCGGTAATCCCCGTGCTCAAATCCCCGGACGGCTCCATTATCCAGGACACAGCAGACATCATCGACTATGTGGAAGCGCGCGAAAAGCGGCAGCCGCCCGCCGTGCCCGACGGATCGGTCCAGCGCTTCGTTGCGCAATTGTTTCACCTCTACGCCGATGAGTGGCTGGTCATTCCCGCGATGCACTATCGGTGGAACTTCAACGAGGATTTTGCCTATGCTGAGTTTGGCGCCCTCTCGGCGCCGCAGCTCAGCCGCACGGAACAATATGAGGTGGGCAAGAAGAACGGCCAGCGGTTCAAGGGTGCGCTGCCCCCGCTTGGCATCACGCCGGACACGGTGCCCGGAATCGAGCGTTCGTATGAAGGGTTCCTGGCTGACTTCTCGCGGCATCTCGCGGAGCACCGCTTCCTGCTCGGCGCGCGGCCGTGCCTTGCCGATTTTGCATTCATCGGCCCGCTCTATGCCCACCTCTTGCGCGACCCGGCCTCCGGCGAATTCATGCGCCGCAATGCGCCGCGTGTGGCCGATTGGGTGGGGCGCACGCATTCCGGCCAGAAGGGATCGGGCGACCTGCTGGATGATGATGCCATCGCGCCGACCCTTGAGCCGATCCTCGCCCGCCAGATGCAGGAACAGTTCCCGGCGCTCGTCGACACCGTGCAGTTATTCACCGAGTGGGCGGCAACCGCCTCTTCAGGCGCGCATGTGCCGCGCGGCCTTGGCGAAATCTGGATCGATATTGAAGGCGCGCGCGGCCCGGCGCAGGCGCGGACATTCCCACTCCTGCGCCTGCAGGCCGTCACCGATGCCTATGACGCGATGGATGCAAGCGCCAAAACCAGGGCCGACGCGCTGCTGGAGCGTGTCTGCGGCGAGCCGCTGAAAACCTTTCGCCTGCCGCGGCGGCTCACGCGAACCAATTACCGGCTCGCGCTCGCCTGACCGTTCCGGCCTATTTGCGGTGCAAGGCGCACAGCTTGTTGCCGTCGGGGTCGCGCAGGTAGGCAAGGTAGAGTGCGCTGGGCCCTTCACCGCGCCAACCCGGCGGGTCTTCAATCGCCTTGCCGCCAGCCGCGACGCCCGCCTTGTGCCAGGCGTCGGCCTGTTCGGTCGAGGCCATCGCGAGGCCGATCGTCATGCCGTTGCCACCGGTCGCCGGAGCGCCATCAATCGGCGGGGTGACGAGGAAGATGCCGCCATTGTGCATATAGACGAGGCGGCCCTTCGGATCGGTGATCCCCGGCTTTCCGCCTACGGACGTAAACAGGGCGTCGTAGAACGCCTTGGACTTCGCGATGTCGTTCGAGCCGACCATCATGTGACTGTACATTTACATTTCCTCCAGTTGTTGTTGAGTTTCTTAGTAGACGACGACGCTCCTGATGCTCTCGCCCTCGTGCATCAGGTCGAACGCGTCGTTGATCTTGTCCAGCGTCATCACGTGCGTGATCATCGGGTCAATCTCGATCTTGCCGTTCATGTACCAGTCGACGATCTTGGGCACATCCGTGCGCCCCTTGGCGCCGCCGAAGGCCGTGCCACGCCAGTTGCGCCCGGTGACCAGCTGGAACGGCCGAGTCGCAATCTCCTTGCCGGATTCCGCCACGCCAATGATCACGCTCGTGCCCCAGCCGCGATGGCAGCATTCGAGCGCCTGACGCATCACGGTTGTATTGCCGGTGCAGTCGAATGAGTAATCCGCCCCGCCGCCCGTCAGCTCGACGATCTGCGCGACGATGTCCTTCGCATCCTTCGGGTTTACAAAGTGCGTCATGCCGAACTTGCGGCCCCATTCTTCCTTGGACGGATTGATGTCCACACCGACAATCATGTCCGCCCCCGCCATCCGTGCGCCCTGGATCACGTTGAGCCCGATACCGCCGAGGCCGAACACGACGACATTCTCGCCGACCTGAACCTTCGCCGTATTGACCACGGCGCCGACGCCGGTGGTAACGCCGCAGCCGATATAGCAGGCCTTGTCGAACGGCGCATCGGTGCGGATCTTTGCCACCGCGATCTCCGGCAGAACGGTAAAGTTGGAGAAGGTCGAGCAGCCCATATAGTGGTAAACCGTCTGGCCCTTATAGCTGAACCGGCTCGTGCCATCCGGCATCAGGCCCCTGCCTTGCGTCGCTCGAATGGCCGTACACAGATTGGTCTTGCCCGAGAGGCAGCTTCTGCACTGGCGGCATTCCGGCGTGTAGAGCGGGATGACATGGTCGCCGGGCTTCACAGAGGTCACGCCCGCACCTACTTCGCGCACGATGCCCGCGCCCTCATGGCCCAGCACGCTCGGGAAGATGCCTTCCGAGTCGAGCCCGTCCAGCGTATAGGCGTCCGTATGGCAGATGCCCGTCGCCATGATTTCCACAAGCACTTCGCCCGCCTTCGGGCCTTCCAGGTCAAGCTCGACGATCTCAAGCGGTTTCCTAGCCTCGAAGGCGACGGCAGCGCGTGTTTTCATGGGGCAAGCTCCTTGTTCCGGTCCCTACCTAGAGCGATGCGCTGCCGGAATCCACCTCCAGAGAGAGCCGCGAAGTCAGTTTTGATGTGCGCGCCGGCTGCTAAGCTGCGCCCTGCTTAGAAAAGATCCACCCACACTTGACGATAGCTCGACGTCAAACTAAAAAGTTTGATATCAAACTAAAATTGATATCAAACCAAAGGAGGCGGTCCATGGCATCCCGGCGCGGCGTTCTGAAACTCATCGGGGGAGGGGTTGTCCTCGCCGCCGCCAGCGCAGGCGGTTTCATCGCGCTGAACCAGCCAAGCGTGGC
>Ga0315904_10011708_pt1 | contig 11166 bp, 9 predicted proteins | sample LakEriMetagenome_6_FD_203529 | JGI IMG/M metagenome (GOLD analysis project Ga0315904, IMG submission 203529) | Freshwater fungal communities from buoy surface, Lake Erie, Ohio, United States - Buoy 12 MA120 | ecosystem: Environmental > Aquatic > Freshwater > Lake | place: USA: Lake Erie, Ohio... | reverse complement strand
CGTCGGCAGACATCGGGCACGTTCATGCCCTTCCCAAGGTCAACGTCAGCCTGCCGAAGCAAGCCCCCGATCTGCTCTGCACTGCGTCGCTTCTTCATCAGAGAACCATTTGAAGCCCCACCAGGGGGCACGAGGACTCTCTCACAAGACCTGGCCGCTCAGCCGGAAGCTCATTCTCCCGGCGTCTGCCTGCGCTTGTCCTGGAAAAACTCCCACACACGCTCCGCTCCCGAGAACGATGCGATGGGCGTTGAGCCTTCGCGTCGTAGCCTCGAGCCAGGCCACCCGTGCCCCCCGGCTGCGTCGACGACGAACTCCGTCGCCGCCCCTCCAGCGGTTGCCGCGTAGACGGTCGTGGTCGCCGTGCCGCGGGTTGCAACCTCGGCCTCGCTCCGCGATCTGTTCGCCTTCGCCCAGAACGCCACGACCTCGTCCAGCGGCTTGAACGGAGCCTGCTGGGCGCGACGCACGAGCGGATTGCGGCTCATGCCCCCCTCCAGGGGCACCTCGTCGTCCTGCGCCCCGTTGATGATCAGGATCGGGAGCGGAAGGGATGGCTCGGCCTCGAATGTGAACATCGAGGCCACGACCGGTGCGACCGCTGCGAGCCGCTCAGGCCGCGTCACGGCGTAGACGAACGCCATCATCCCGCCATTCGATCCGCCCGTCATGAAGATGCGACTCGGATCGGCCTTGTGCTCCCGCACGAGCAGATCGATCAGCGTGTCGAAGTAGGCGATGTCGTCGGCGTTTTGCACCTGCCGCCGCAGGAGAAAGCCGGTGTTCCACGCGTAGCGTCCCCCGCCGAACGATGTGCCTTCGGCATACACCACCATGAAGCCTTCCGTCCGGGCGACTGCGTCGAAGCCCGAGTTTGCCCGCATCACCTCCGCGCTTCCCATGCCGCCGTGGAGCACGATCACGGCTGGTCGCGGGGTGCCGTCGGCCGAGGCGTTGACGACCACCGCCCGACGATCCTGCCCTTGGACCTGGAAGGTGAGAACCCGATCGGGCCTGCGATCGATGCTGCCGTCAGGAACGGGCTCGCGGCCGCGGTCTGCGGCACTGGGGCTGGAGTGCTCCCCGAAGGCCTGCCGGTAGAAGGCCCAGTTCGAATCGCCGAGCGCCGTGAGCGTCGCGAGCGGGTCATGGTCCACGCCGGTGAGCGCGGTCCACGTATGTGGAATCCCGAGGCGCTCGAGGTGCTCGTGAAAGTCGCGGTTGTTGGCGAATGTCTCGTCGTCCTCGCCGCACACCTGCCGCACGAGCGACCCCTGTTTGATTCCTTCGGCATGCTGCTCGGCCAGGACGCGCGGGCTGACGCTCGTGAAATACTCCGGATCGCCGCCATACACCCGCTGGAGCACCTCGGCAGCGCGTCGCCTTCCCGCCCGCGGGCCTGCGAGGAGGTCGGTTTGCAGCGGCCCGCCCCCCATGATCGAGACGGCGCGGAACAGCTCCGGGTATTTGAATCCCAGCCGCGCCGCGCCGTAGCCGCCCATGCTATAGCCGTCGAGGAGCCTGCCTTCCCGCGTGGCGATCGTGCGGTAGGTCGCGTCGATGTGCGGCACGAGTTCCTCCACGATCACGGTCTCGATGGGCGCCGAGCCGTCCTTCCAGTCGACGTACATGCCGTTGGCCAGGCCATTTACGAACACCACGAGGCAGGGCGGCGTCTTCGCGTCCTTGATCGCGGCGGCAAAGTGCGCCGCGAGTTTCGGAATCCCCGGCAGCCCGCCCCCCGAGCCGTGCAGCCAGTAGACGACCGGAAAGCGGCGCTCCTGGTCGCGGATGGAGGCGGGCGGCGTGTAGATGTGGTAACTGACCGTGGCCTTGGCGGCAACGCTCTCAAACGTGTGAAACGACACGCCTGGAGCCCTGATCTCCGGCGTCACCCAGGCATGGTCCGCCCCTGCCTCACCCAACTCGGAAGCATGCGCAAGCAACTGCGATACGACAGCGATGATGCCGATCAACGTCCCGACGAGAACGAATGTTCTGCTCGTGTGCGAAACCTTCATGGGGTGGACGTCTCCCAGGCGCCTCATGGGCGGGGCAACCGATAGGCCTTGAACGTGCGAATCAGCCCGGAGTTGCATGCTCCTTGGTCCGATCGGTCAGGCAGACGGGGCCGGCGGCTGGCCGAAGCCGCCGGGCCGGGCGAGGGCGGTGCGGTCCGGCCCCAGCCGCATACAGAAGCCGGAGAACGCGGCGCACGCGAGCAGAAATCCCCAGGGCAAGAGTCCCACGACGGCCCTGAAGCCGTTCTCCGTGCCGACGATTCGGCCGCTCGCCGCCGTCGCGGCGGCGAATCCGAGGCAGCCGAGGCCGTAGCCGACGTTCACCGCGAGCCCACGGAAACTCAAGACCGTTGCCCGCCGCCCCGAGTCAACGAGCTGGTTCAGGTAATGGCTCTGGAGAAACACCACCATTCGCAGCACGGTGGAGAGCAGGATCATGAATGCCACGCCGCCCAGCGGGATGAAGGCGGCGATGCCCGCGAGGCCAACGATCGTGAATGCGGCCAGCACGAGGCCGTTGGCCCGGGCACTCACGCCGAGCGTGAGCCGACGGAGCGGGCCGGCCACCGCCAGCGCGAGCAGTGCCGACGCTGCGCTCATCAGGCCGAAGGCCGCCGTGGGGACACCGATCTCGGCGTAGATCTCGCTTGACACGACGAGCACCTGCCGGATCGGGAGGTCGATGAGCACCCCGGCCACGATCACGAGCAGAACGAGCGGCTGCGTGAGAATCCAGCGGCCGGTAGCGGCAGTCTGGCGAAACGCCGCCGTGAGGCTCGTCGCTGCGGCGTGGCCGCAGGAGGACGCAGCCCGCGGAGGCTCGCGCATGCCGCTGGCGGCGGCGAACGCCCCGAGGGCTGACACGAGCGTGAGCCAGATCGGCAGTCGAAACGTGTCGGCGCGGGTGAAGCCGCCGGGGAGGCCGACTCCACACGCGAGGCTATCGAGCACACCAGGATCGTAGACGAGGCTGCCCGTGACCATGCCGATGATCGTGACGATTCCGCTCACGCGCAGGAGCCGCTCGAGCACCCTGGGCCACTCCCCCGTGCGGCCGCAGGCGGCGAGCGACTCGAACGCAAGCGCCTCATCGGCCCCGGAGATGAAGGCCTCGGCCGCGCCGCTCACGAGCCGATTGGCCGCGAGCACGGGCAGCACCCACACCGACGGCACCGGCACGAGCACGAGCAGGAGCATCTCGACCACCATCAAGGCCGCCCCGGCGACCACGAGTCGCCGTCGGCCGACGAGGTCGGCGAGCGCCCCCGACGGCACCTCGAGCAGGACGATCGCCGCCGCCCAGATGGCGTTGAGCAGCGCGAACTCCTCGAGCGTGATCCCGTAGTCGAGAAACATCACCATGAACACGGGGTAATAGAACCGGGCGTTGAAGAGGACGCGGAAGGCCACGAACAGGCCCACGTTTCGGTCGGCTGCCGCGAAGGGGGGCTCGGCGAGCTGCGGTGTGGACGTGGGTGGTTGGCCGGTCATTGCAATAGTCCACAAGGCCCGGAGCGGAAGCGACGGGATCGGGAGTCCGTGCGAGAACTGGGAAGCGCTCCAGGTTACAGAAGGACTCTTGTTTCAGCGTGGCGGGCAAGCCAAACCTCCGCTTTGGCTCCGACCGCCCATCACGGGTCACGCGCTTGGGGAGATGCCGTTGCCCGTCCTCTCCTTCATCTGGCTGGCGAAGCACCGGGCTGGATGGCCTCGGGGCTTTGGGCGGGGCCGGTTTGCGGCATCCGTCGAAGCGCGGACGGTCGTGGTTCCTGGGCGTTGAAGTCGTCCACCATCAGATCCCAGGTGATGTCCCGTGTGCTCCGGAGGACGAGCGCGTCGCTGGCGGCATCGACGTGATAGACGGCGGCATGTCGGTTGGAGGGATGCACCACGATCAAGAGCCGCCGGGAGTCGTCGAGCGGTGTGTCGGAGATTCACAGGGAACCGGGGTCGGTCATGGGGCGAGCCGCCCGCTCGGCGGCGAGGTCTCGGCTGCCAAGGATCATGATGGCCGCCACGAGCAGGCCGCCGCACCCGGCCCTGCTGCGGTATTGCGCCCGGCCACCCTTTGCGCTCGAGCGACTCTCTGTGAGCCGCGGTGCAGACGGGCAGATCGCTCGCATCCGCTACGTGCTGCCGAGACATAAGGTGGCCAACTGGGTAGGACCCAGTCGCAGCCGCAAGTCCACGCGGCCGGGGGCCAATGGGGTCGTCGACCTCTCGCCTTTTGCCGGCAGGATGCCGGTGCGGCGGTCCAGCCAAACCTTGGCTTTGGCTGCGACCGCCCACGGCGGCAGGGGCCAGGGATGGCCCTGCCGCCAGATGTCTTCTCGACCGGCTCGCCGATCTCGTGCCGCCGCCGCGCAAGCACCGGCACAGGTATCACGGGGTGTTTGCACCCAACCACAAGCTCAGGCGGGCCGTCATGTCGCTGGCGATCGGGAACGTCGGAAAGCGCCAAGAGGCGGTGACCGGCGGGCATGGGGGCGACGGTCACGCCACGGAAGGCTGCTGCGATGCGCATCAAAAGCCCCGCTCGCACGACACATCGCGCAGAAGCCTGGGCCACGCTCATGGCGCGGGTGGGGGAGGAGTTTCCGCTCGAGTGCCCTTGGGTGTGGTGGCGACATCCGGCTGATCTCGTTCATCACCGAGCCGGGGCCGACCCGGAAGATTCCGACACATGTGGGAGAGCCGCTGGAGCCTCCTCTTCTCTCGCCCGCTCGCGGGCCGCCAAGATGCGTGAGGATTTTCCGGATCGGCCCCGGCCCTCGGACAGGAAGTCCGCAGCAACCGGAGGTTGCCACGAGTGCAAAGGCCAGGGATGGTTTCGCGCACCGTGGTAGCGATGCCGGTGCTTCCGCAGCGGCGGCACGAGATCGGCGAGCCGGTCGAGGAACTCAAACGGTGCGAGTTCGACGACGCCATTGGCTCCCGGCCGCGCGGACTTCCGCCCACGACCCCGCCCGACCCAGTTGGAGGTGATCACGAGTCAGCGGCTGTTACCGCGAGGCCGGTAGGCCGGGGGTGGGGCCGAAGGCGAAGGGGATCAGGGCGTTTTCAACCGGCAGGCAAAATCGGTCGGGGTTCTCGTGGTTGTAGAGCGTGGTCGGGAAGTTTATGAAAGTGGCATCTCCCGCACCGACGTTCTCGGCCCCGTGCCAGACTCCCGCGGGAATGACAAACAGGTGACGGTTGCGTTCGCTGATCGTGCGCACCACGAGGGTGCCGAGCGTGCGGGAATCGGGTCGCGCGTCGTAAAACGCCCAGCGGAGCGTGCCGTCCGTGATGGCGATCCGATCGTCTTGGAGCTTGTGGAGATTCCAGGCCTTGATCGCACCGGGACGGATTGTGACGCGGTAGATCTGCACAATCGGGGCAGAATGAAAGCCCCAGTCCGTCCGGAAGAGTTCGGTCAGATCGCCCCGCTCGTCCTCCAGAGGCGTGAGCCGCCGAAAGACCAGGCCGTCGATCTCGGGCGTTTTCCAGCGGCCGTCGGGCGTGGCGGTCGAGGGCCGCTGGATTGGCGTGTCGGAAGTGATCTTCATGATCGGGGAGCCACCCCATGGAGTTCGGGGATCGAGGGCATCGGGTTACCGTGACGGGCACGGAAAGCATCATACAGCGTCCAATAATGCTCCCATGCCCGCTTCGTGGCGGCGAGGTCGCGGGGAAAATGGCCCGGGAGGTGAAGAACGATAGCCCGCATCGCCGCCACCTCCTCGAGGGAAAGCGGGTGATCGGGCAGTTCCCGCTGGATCGCGCGATGGGCGGTGAGGTCGGACTGGCGGTGCATGGCTTCCGTGTGACGGCGGGAGATCGACCCGGGGTGAAGGACATAGTGCACCAGCACGTCGGGGATTACGCCCACGGTGGCGATGCCGAGCAGGAGGGAATGAAAGCCGTAATCCGACCGATGTGACAGTTGGGGGTCGAATCGCAGCGCCGGGTGATCACGCAGGAGCGAGGCCCGCACCATCAGCCCGGAGGGGTGAAAGGGGTTATCCGTGAGGGCGGTCCAGCGAAGGTCCAGAGGGTCCGAGAATGGTACGGCGGGCCTACCGATGGGCCGCCCTTCCGGATCGGAAAAATCGACGGCGGAAGCCACCGCACCATGGTCGGGATGCCGGCGGAGAAATCCGACCTGTCGCTCGAGACGGACCGGTTCGGCGTGGTCGTCGTGGTTTTGAAACGCGATGAACTCCCCGCTGGCGGCCGCGATGCCAGTGTTGCGGGCCATCGGAGTGCGCAGATTCTCGGGATGCAGGATCACACGAACCCGGGTATCCCCCGCCGCGAACGCCTGGAGGCTCTCGCGGGACCCATCGGTCGATCCATCGTCCACCGCGATGAGCTCAAAGTCGCGCAACGTCTGGCGAAGCAGGCTGTCGATCGAGCGACCGAGCAGCTGCCCGGGATTGAACACGGGCATCACGACGCTGACGAGCGGCCCGCATTGAGACATGCACACCATACCGCGTCGGGATGATCGGCTCAGCCGGTGGTGCGTCGGCGGAGACGCAGCCCGATCACTCCCCCAACCCCCGTCGCCAGCAGCGCAAGAGCCGACGGTTCGGGAACAGCGGGCGCGTTGAAGTTGGTAATGGTGACGCTGTTCGATGAAAAATAATACGAACTACTCAGAACGAATCCGAACGTATCGCCGGGATTCACGGAAAAGCTGAAGGTGGAACTCCCGGTCACGGAGGCGATCGTCTGCGGCGTTCCGTTCTTCGTGTAGGCGAAGCTGGTCTGCGTATCAAAATCGATTTCTGAGTAGTCGTAGTCGAAACTCACCAGGCCGGCCGGGGCGTCACCAGGCACCGTTGCTGCGAACGCGAACGAGTCCGGCACGATCACAAAGTTGGAGGACGTGGAAAGTCCGAGGTACAGAGACCCGGGGGCCGCCGACGTGTCGACGGTGCGCGTGCGCCCGCCGCTTGCACTCGTGAACGTGGCTGTCCAGGCTCCAAAACTCTCCGTGCCGGAGACGCTTGCGGTGTCAACGCCGTTGGCCGGCGGATTCACCTGATACGGGGTGTTGAACAGCACTGCGGCGAGCGCCGTCTTGCCGCCAGTCGCCAGGGCGACGGTCGCCATGGTCGTGGACGAGCAACGCATTGCGACCTTCTTGCGATTGGCCATGACAGTGATTCCGCGTCATTTGAAATACGAGGGAACGCCGGGACGGAAAGGCCGACTCCCGAGACATTTATGGTAGCCGATCGGCGAGCGGCTCCAATCCCGGATTTTTTCGGCGAAGTCGCGCGAGCAGCCAGTGGGCCGGGCGCAGACCGGGCGCCAGCCGCAGGGCATTCTGCAGGCAAAACATCGCATCGGACGATCGATCCAGCCGGGCGAGCGTGAAGCCGAGCAGGAGGTGGACTTCCGACCGATGCGGCAGTCTTGCCGCGGCTTCCATAGCCGGCTGGAGTGCATCTGCAAAGCGACGCAGCCGGGAGAGCAGTTTTCCGAGGAGCCAGTGGGCCTCGCCCTCCCCGGGATCGATCGCGATGGCCTGACGCAGGGCGGCTTCCGCCCCATCCCACTCGCGCAAGTCAAGCAGGGCGCGGGCGAGATGGAGGTGCAGACCGGCGTGTTGCGGCCGTGTCTTGAGGGCTGCGACAAAGTGTGCCCTGGCACAATCGGGCCGACCTTCGTCAATGAACAGCAGCCCGCGCATCAGATCGTAGTGAGGGAAAAAACGGGCCCGGAGACCGGGACGAGATCGCAACCCTCCGTCGGGGAGAGCGGCGTGTCGCTCCAGCAGGGCCAGGGCTTCAGTCGGGCGGCCGAGCCCGCGAAGGCAGTTGATGCGGTAGAGCACCGGCCCCAATCGATCCGGTCTTTGAGCACAAACTCGCTCGAGGAGTGGAAGTGCTTCCGCCATCCGGCCGGCATTCATGTGGGCGATCGCCAGGTGGAATGCCCGTTGGCCGGCTTCGTCGTCCGCGAGGGTCTGCAGCGGAGAGGGCGGGTGGGCGAGCGTGCTGTCTTCGACCGGAGGGGCGATCGCGTCGGCGGCATGAATGGCCTGTAGGAGCGGTCGACCCGGCAGCCCGGGCGGCAGTCCGAGCCCTGCCAGCCAGAGGAGGGTGGGGGCCAGATCGCCATGGTCGACGCCATGGAGCAGATCATCCTCACGAAGGCCCGGGCCCCGAAGCAGGCAGAATCCTGCAGGCCGAAAGAATGCCGCCGTCTCGACGTGCTCGCCGGCCAGCGGCGTTGGCCGCGCATCCCCGCTCTCGACGCCCCGCGACGACACGAGAAGAATCGCGGCATCGGGGCCCGCGAGCGCGACCAGCCTGCCCAGCATCTGATCGTGGAGTCGGTAGGTCTCGGCGACGGCCCGGCGGTACCGAAGGTATTCCAGCTCCGAAACATGCGGCAGCCGCGGCGGCTGAAATGCCATGCACTCGCGGGAGATCCCCTCGATACCCGGAAAAAAAACCTCCGCGTACTGCCAGGGATGGTTCTCCATTAGAAACGAGGCAGCCGACTGCCGGCTGATGGACGCGGCAAGGTGGACTGCGATGCATGACACACGAGGCTCCATCGCGAGATCCAGTTCCCCGATGTCGGCCACGAGCGGCGTGAGATCCGACGGGGCGAACTCCGCTGGGTGAAAGCGGATCTCGGCAATGTCGGCGGCGAGGGTCTCTGGGATCACCGATCCCGGCGGCAACGGCCATGGATCGGTAGCGGATGCCGAGGGCGCGGCGTCAAATGAGTCCGACACGCGGAGGAGATTCGGACGCGGTGCGACGCCATGACTTCCCGGCCAGCCCACGGAGATCGCCAGCCGTCCAGCCGCCGCGAACCGCTCGGCCAGATCAGGAACCCGCCGCTCGGCCGCTCGCGCCGGGTGCGCCAGAATCCCATGCACGTCGGGCGGAAGGCCGGTGCTCAGCGAGGTGGCCAGCACCGCAGGGTCGATCGGCATCGGAACGGTGAACCGCCCGAGGAGACCGCCGGCGAGGAGCGCCTCGAGGTTGGGGAGCTCGCCGGCCTCGATCATCGGTTCGATCACGTTCCATTCGGCGGCATCCCAGGCCACCAGCAGGGTTGGCGTCGCTGCGGAGTGGCACGAAGACCTCGCAGAGCAGCGGCAAGACATCTACACGCTCGCTGATGGGATCCCTGTCGATGAAGGCCGGTGAAGGATAGCCCGACCAATGGCACTTCCGCCACCATTTCCGGCTGATGAGCGGCTTGTGATCCGCGGAACCGTGCCTCCCGGGCCCCGTGGCCCGGATCTTCCGGATCGGTCCCGGCTCTGGTGGAACGCGGCGCCGACACGTGGGTGAACGTTGGCAACCTGCACAAGCACCACACCCACGATGAGCGCGTTCACCGCCCAGCGTGTCCGGGAGTGGTTGGGCAGAGTTGGCGTGAAGACGTTGTTCATCGAGCCGGGTTCACCGTGGGAGAACGGCTACGTGGAAAGCTTCAACGGGAAGCTCCGGGACGAGCTGCTGGCACGGGATACCCGGCGACGCATCGCAGAAAAGTTCGGGCATGATCTCGCCGCCATCGTCCAGGACGCCCAAAAGCGGCAAGCCACGTCTGGCCACGAAATCTGGCGACCGAAGCCGAAGCCATCGGCTGCGTCCCCGAATCCCTGACGTCATGACGCTCGGCGACGCTTGCCGCCGCCCTTGCGTTCGCCCGCCTTCAGCCAGTGCTTGCTGCACCACTGCGGCACGTAGTCGGGCTTTTCCTTCAGCCGGCGGTACGGCTCGGGAAGGCCAGCGGCTTCCATCAGCCGCGTGATAGCGGTGCAGTTCTCCATGTTGTATTCCGTCAGGTTGAGCTCCTTGGCGATCTTCTTGTAGGTCTTGCCCTCGAGCCGCCCCTCCACGATCACTCGGGCGTGCTTCACGAGCTGCGGCTCGTCGAACGCGTTTACCATCAGCGTGCGCTTGAGCATCGCTACCGGCTCGTCCTCGGCGTCGTCACCGGCCGCCTGGCGGAGCGGGGCCACCACGGCGGGCGGCAGCGCAGCCACGAGGTTGATCGTGAACTCAAGCCTCGGCACCACCCGCTGCCGGGTCGTGCCACGGAGCGGATGGCCCGCGCCGCGGACGGGCTTCTTGAACACGCGACGTTTGTCGACGACCTCGTTGGCCCCGTACCAGAGGTGATCCGACACGATCCGCAGATGCGGACTCTCCCGTGTCTGAATCTTGTCCTCGTCGTTCCAGACGTACTCCGATTTGCCGGTCCGCAACTTTCGCTTCGCCTTCTTCTTGCGGAAGGTCTCGAAGCCCCGGTAGATCGTACGGCGGATGACCGCGTTGACGTTGCCCGCCGTCCACTTCGCCTGTCGAGACCACTTGGCCTTCGCGAACTTGATCGAGTCGAGCCATTCGCCGACCTCGGCCGCCGTCTCGCCGGCGGCGATCCGTTCGAAGACCTCGCGGATGACCACCGCCTTCTCCTCGTCGATCTCGTCATAGAACGGTCCCTTGGCGGGTTCGGTCTCCGTCGCCGGCAGGGTCGGTCGACGCTTGTAGCCGATCACCGTGTTGCCGACGGCGGCACCACGGGCCCACAAGCCGTCGTGGGCTCGCTCGATCCGCTTCCGGGTGTAGAAGTTCGACCGGGCGTGCTGCATCTGGCTCATGTGCAGCCGATCGGGCCAGTCGTCGTCAGCCGTGTCGATGTAGTCCGACGTACAGATCACCCGCACGTCGGCGTCCACCGCCGACTCGAAGAGCTCGCCCGCCTTCGTGTGGTGGCGGTAGAGCCGGCTCGATTCCTCGGCGATGATCAGGTGCCATCGCTTGGCCTCGATGCCGGCCCAGACCTGATTGATCCCAGGGCGGTCGGCGATCTCGCCGCTGACCTCGGGCTCGGCAATGACGTCGATCTCGACCTGCTCCGGCTTCCAGCCCTTCGGCAGGTTCGACTCCAGGAACGTCCTGCACGAGGCCACCTGATCGTCGATGCTCGACTGACGCTGCTCCTCCGTGGAGAACCAGGCGTGGATCAGGGCGCGGAGCGGCTCCTTCTTCGGGAGCAGGATCGGTTGGCGGAGGTGCATCATGACGCACCCCCTTTCGCCGCCGCCGGCGGCACGATCGCGATCCCCCGGGCCGCAACCGAGGCCCAAGCGGAGAGGCCAACCCTCTCCGGCATGACC
>Ga0315904_10011707_pt1 | contig 11168 bp, 12 predicted proteins | sample LakEriMetagenome_6_FD_203529 | JGI IMG/M metagenome (GOLD analysis project Ga0315904, IMG submission 203529) | Freshwater fungal communities from buoy surface, Lake Erie, Ohio, United States - Buoy 12 MA120 | ecosystem: Environmental > Aquatic > Freshwater > Lake | place: USA: Lake Erie, Ohio... | reverse complement strand
GTTGTTGGAGAGTATGCTACAGCAAATACTTCAGCTTTGTTTACAGTAACAAATACTCAGATAACAGATAATATTGCTACAATAACAACATCTGCTGCCCACGGATTTAGCGCAGGAGACGTTGTAGTTATCGCAGGAGTTAATGCAACATATAACGGAACTTTCGTTATTCGTACTGCAGGAGCAACAACATTTACATTCTCAAAGACAAATGTTGATGTTGCCTCAGCTTCAGCTACTGGAACAGCTCAAGTAACTGGAAATCGTAAGTATGCTGGTTTAGTTCGTGATGCTTCAGATGGAGTAGTTAAATTCTTTAAGGACTCATCAGTTGCTCCAACAGGCGGCGTAGTCAACTTTGCAGGAGCAGGACTTGTTTATGCAGATATTAAAACTGCTGGAATTGATACAGCTACACTTACAGCTTCTGGCTTAATTAGTGCCCCTGGAGGCTTAACAGCATCAGGAGCAGTTTCTCTAAGCGGAACTGTAGATATCCAAGAAATGCGTGAGCAAATTGTAGATGTTACACTTGCTTCAAACGTAGGAACACTAGATTGGACAGCAGGAAATATTTATTATATTGCTGCCGCCCCAACTGGAAATATGACATTTAATGCAACAAATGTTCCAGCAGATAACTCTAAAGCTATGACAATTAACGTTCTTGTCACACAGGGATCTACTGGAAGAATTCCTTCCACATTCCAGATTGCTGGATCAAACCAGCCAATTAGATGGCCAGGAGGACTTGCTCCAACAGGAACATCCTCTGCTGGTAAAATAGATATATTTACATTTACATTACTTAGAACAGGTTCTTCTTGGATTGTTCTGGGATCATTTAACTTAAACTTCTAAAGGAGAAATAAATGCCATTTATAAGCAGTGTCAGAGGATCATTCTCTCCATCTGGAAGAAGTAAGCGCATCGGAGCTAAAGATGTAATTACTGGTGGGTCAATAACTGTTGCTGGTGGATACAGGATTCACACCTACACTACAGTTGGAAATGATATATTTAACAATACAGACTTTGGTCTTCCACTTTCTGCTGAAATTCTAATGATTGCAGGCGGTGGTGGCGGAGGAAGTATTGGTGGTGGCGGAGGAGCTGGTGGATACATTTATGGAACTACAAATATTAATGCTGGAGCATATCCTTTAACCGTTGGTGCTGGAGGAAGCTCTTCAGGCACATCTCACGGATCTACAGTTGTTGGAACTCAAGGTGGAAATACTACTGGACTTGGCTTAACTGCTATTGGCGGAGGATTTGGTTGCGGATGGGCCACCTGGACTGGAAACTCTGGAGCTGGAGGATCTTCTGGCGGAGGAACTGGTCCAACGCTTTCATCTCCTGCACTGCAGCCAAGTCAACCTGCTGTTGCTGGAATAACTCAAGTAGGGCATAGAGGTTCACACGGTGGAGAACAAACAGATGAAGTTGGATTAACTGGAAACCCTAATCACCAAGGTGGTGGCGGCGGTGGAGCAGGAGATCGTGGAATTGGCCGTGGAGGCGGTCTAGGAATTAACTCTTCAATTACTGGAACATCAATTGGTCGTGGCGGAGGCGGCGGTGGTGGCGTACACGATAGTGCTGCAAATAATCAATGGAGCCCTTCATATTCTACAGTAGGAATCCCATTTGGCGGAGGCATAGGAGCTGGACAAAATAACACTTTCCCAACTGGAGCAGCAGACAACACTGGCGGAGGCGGCGGTGGATCACATCATCCTTCCGATAGACCGACAGGCGCTGGTGGGTCAGGACTTATTGTAATTCGTTATACGGTGTAAATAAAGTGCCTTTTTGGAGAACAACCGAAAATATATTAAAAACTCCCTGGCTCGGAGATTATTTTGATGAAAATTGGATGAATTACGATACCGTACAAACACCCCCAAAAACAAATTGGGACTATAAAAGAGAAATGCAGATAGAAGATGTTAACCTATGGGAAGAAATTGCATTTAATCCATCTGGTATTGGTGTATATGCAGCCTGGGATCCGTATGCTGAATTTTATATGATTACAAATATGCGGAATGCCATAGAAACTTTTTATGGTCCAGAGGCAGCTAAAAAAGTATACAATAGATCAAAAGAACTTGGCCAACCATTAAATGTAAATCAAGTTTGGGTAGATGACGAAGATATTTGGCTACATGTTCCAAATACAGATTTTAATAAAAAACTAATTATTTAATATCCATATCTATTGAAAAAAATAGTGATGAATGCTATACTATTTTTAAGTAGAAAGAAGTAAAATGGTAAGCAAGCTTGAATGGCTAGATGCGGTAAAAAGCATGTCTAGTAAATCATATTGGAATAAAGCAAATACTGTAGAATTCTGTGCGTTTGCAACAAAACTTTGCATTATATTTCCAGGACTTCTTTTTGGTAAACAATGGTGGTGGTTGTACGTATTTGCTTTAGTTTCAAGCTTAGCTCTTATTTGGTCTTCTACTATAAAAACACTTCCCACAATTATTTTGTTTAATATAGGTTGGTCTATATTAGCAACAACAGCAATATTAAAATATTGGATTTAAATACATTATGCATTAAGCATAGCGTATAGAGATAGGAGTAATAAATGCCTCAACATATAAATGGAATATTTCACGGAATGCTACAACCAACAAGGACTGTTGGTGGATGCATAGATATATTTGAAAACGTATGGCCAGACCCAAAAGGAACAATTGAGTTGATGGAAAAAGAATGTAATGATGTAGAATCAGGGGTTAGGTGGAAAAGAGCTGGCACAATTGGTGCAGGAGTAAATCAAAAACACAGAACTAATTATCTAACAGAAATAACAGCAAATGCAAGAGACTACGACAACTTAGTTTGTCAGTCAATTCATAACCAAATGTATAGTCTTCTTACATCAACGACAATTCCTTATGCACAAAAACATGATATCGACCAACTACAGCATGAAGAGTATTCAATGCTTAGATATAGCGGTGGCCAAGAATATAAAGCGCATGCAGACGGAACAACTGCTACAGGTAGAGCAGTATCTGCAATTTTGTACTTAAATGATGATTACGAAGGCGGAGAGGTAGAGTTTGTTAACTTTGATGTTAAGATAAAGCCAAAGCCTGGGATGCTACTTCTATTCCCGTCAACCTACCCATATACACATATTGCACATCCAGTAAAGTCTGGAACAAAATATGCAATTGTTACTTGGATTCACGATAGGCCTCTGTAATGAAAATTAATAAGATCGCAATCGTTGGCGGAGGATCTGCGGGATGGATGACGGCTGCTACTTTAGTTAGAGCATTTCCAGATAAAGAAATTGTGCTTATAGAGTCTCCAGATGTTTCCAGTGTTGGGGTCGGCGAATCAACCCTAGGAGGAATTAGACAATGGTCTAGATGGATTGGTATAGACGATATGCAGGAGTCTTTTTTTAAAGAAACCGATGCTTCTTTAAAACTAAGCATTAAGTTTACAGATTTTTATAAAAAGGATTCTGGTGGGTTTCATTACCCATTTGGGTCTCCAATGCAGCCAAATCCAGGAAGAAACCCATTTTTTGATTGGGAGACAAAAAAATATTTTTACCCAGAAACCCCTGTAGAAGATTTTGCTCAGTCAATATTTTCTGGATCTGCCTTATTTGAAAACAATAAGTTTTCAACCAATGATGACGGACAGCTAGATAACTTTAATCCAGACGTAGATGTTGCTTATCATTTTAATGCAGCAAAATTTGGATTGTGGTTAAAAGATAACTATTGCTTGCCAAGAGGAGTAAAGCATATTTCTGCAAACGTTCTAGAAATCCCCACAAATACTGACGGTATTGAAAAATTGATACTAGATAATGGCATAGAGGTTATTGCTGATTTGTATGTAGACTGCACAGGATTTAAAAGCCTTCTTTTAGGAGAAACCTTAAAGGAGCCTTTCATCTCATATTCAGATATGCTTCCAAATAACAGTGCCTGGGCAACACAAATACAGTATAAGAATAAAGAAAAAGAGCTAGAGGGATTTACTAATTGTACTGCTATAGAAAACGGATGGTGCTGGAATATTCCTTTATGGTCAAGACTTGGGACAGGATATGTGTTTTCGGATAAACACGTATCGGTAGATGAGGCTAAAGAAGAATTTAAAAGATATCTTATGTCTGACAAGATGGTTGTTTCAAGGACTCAAGAAGAAGTTGATTCTCTTGAATACAGACTAATTAAAATGAGAGTTGGAATTCATGAAAGAACGTGGGTAAAAAATACTGTAGCCATAGGTCTTTCTGCAGGATTTATAGAGCCACTAGAAAGTAATGGTCTTTTTAGCGTACACGAGTTTTTATGGAAGCTTATGGATGTACTTTATCTAGAAGACATAAATCAGTTTAATAAAGATATGTATAATGAAACCGTATACGATCAGTTTAATGATTTTGCTAAATTTGTAACGCTTCATTATGCACTATCTAAAAGAGACGACACCCCATACTGGAAAGAGATAGCAGGCAAAAACTTTAGAGATCCAGTAACTAAAGATCCTGAATCAAAAAATAGTTTAAGGATAGCTACTTTCTACAATATGATATGGAGATACATGACAAATTGGGCTCACCCATTTGGTTTGGGCGGCATTACCTTTATTGCAGTTGGATTAAGGGTAAATATGCTTAATGAGAGAAGAGTTCAGGAGATAGAGTTTGCTGACAGAAGAAATTTAAAAAATGAAATTGACCAAGTAAATGCTCAATGGCAGATAAGTAAGGCCAGGTGGCAAAAAGCTGCAGATGATTCCCCTACCCTATACGAATACCTTCGAGACACATATTATAAGTAAATTGAGGTATAATTAATCTATGCCTTCAGCTTTGAATTTTCCGTCAAATCCGACTAACGGACAGCAGGTTACCATTGGTTCCCGCACCTTTGCTTGGAACGGTACCGTATGGACAATCTATTCAACCCCTGAAGCCCCAGTAATTACTCAAGAAGAAATACAAGATTTTATAGCACCGCTTTTTGAGCATTCAACTCATTCTAATATTACTGCGGTATACGATGACGACAATAACAAGATAGTTTTAACTGCAGAAGAGGCGGGATCAACAGTAACAGTTTCTGCCACCGCTCCATCAAGCCCAGTTGAAGGCAATATCTGGTACAATTCAACTATAGGAAAACTTTTCATATACTACGGCACTGTATGGGCTGAAGTATAATAGGAGAAATATGCCAATCACATTTCCAGCTTCACCAGCAACAGGCGACACATATACCGTTGGTGATGTAGCGTGGGAATGGAGTGGTTCATATTGGCAGCAAATTCCAGGATCCAATCTTGGAACATTTTATGGCTTTAAGTATCTTCCAGTTTCTGGAGAACTTACAGTAGAAAAAATTAATGACGGGATAACCGAAGTGGTTCTTCCCGATCAGAATAGAAGAAGTACAGATTATCGTGAATGGACATTCACAACTCGTGAATTAGAATTCGAATGGTCTGAGACAGATACGTCAAATCTTATTGTGAGGGTAGAATAAATGGCAGCTCAAATTATTAATCTTGGAACAATCCGCTTTATTTGGAAGGGGGATTGGGTAAACACTACAGAATATAAACTAAACGATGTAGTTAGATACAATAACATTGTATGGATTTATACTAACGAATTGCCATCAACAGGCGAAGCCATCACAGATACAGATTATTGGACACGTATGGTAGAAGGCTCAGAAATTCCACCAACAGAAGGTCAAGCAGGTAAAGTATTAAAGACAGACGGAACACTCACATTCTGGTCAGACTCTTTTAACACATTTAAAATTGGTCAAGACATTACTACATTTATTACAGCAGGCGGGCTTACAGATGTTTCTTTAGGTATACAGGGTTCATCATCTAGTTTCGTTCAGACAGCGCTTGTAAATACAGGCTCTGGAACGAGCTCTTCTGCAGATTATATTGCTTATGCCTCTAATGGAACTAATGAATCTGGCTGGATCGATATGGGTATCACTAATCAATCTTTTAACGATCCAACATTTTCATTAACTGGCCCTGGAGACGGATATGTATTTATGTCAGGAGCTATTGCGGGCCAAGTTGTGGTTTCTCAATACAACGTAGCAAGCGGTAATTTAAATATTATTACGGCTACAGCTCATCAAATGATTCAAGGAGTTATTTTTGATTTAGTCTTGCCTTCAGTACCCGCACTTGAAGGTAGATATACTGTAGTTACTGCTCCTACATCAACACAGGTTACGGTGCCAGTTCCTGCTGGATATACGGGAGGAAACGTACCTCTAACATCTGTTATTAACTCTCAAATTAATAAATTTACAGGAGACGGAAACCTAGTACTTGCAACAGATGGTACGGGATTAGCAAACAACATTGTAATTGCTGCTGGCGGATTAACAGGTGGCAATGAGCAAATGGTTATAACTCCAGGAAATGGAATAGATGTTACTGGTGATTTTAGAATTGCTGGAGACTCTGAATTGACTGGAACAGTATATGTTGGCACAGGGTCAAGGGCTTGGGAAACTTCTGCCGACCTAACAAATCCAGGAGCAGTGTTTAAGCTTAACGGAGAGCCGTATGCACAAGTTGCAATTCAAAACTCTTCCTCTAATTCATCTACAGACTTTATTGCTTATGCAGATAACGGTAATGATACTTCAGGTTGGATTGACATGGGTATCACTGGATCCACATTCTCTCAAGCAACGTTTGGCATTACTGGACCTAATGATGGGTATATTTTTTACGAAGCACCAGCAACAACAACAGGTGCTGGAAATCTAGTTATTGCAACTGGTGCAAACGGATCTGAAAATAAGATTGTGTTTGCTGCAGGCGGATATGACTCTGGTAACGAGCAAATGTCTATCACTCCAGACGTAAACGTACACATTGAAATTCCAACAGCATCTACTTCACCTTCAACAGGTGCATTAACAGTAGTCGGTGGCGTAGGTATTCAAGGAGACGTTAACATCGCTGGTAACCTTTCATTCGGTGGCTCTGGTTCACAGACTGGTGTACAGACGCTTGAAGTTGCGTTCCCAATTGTTTTCGTCGGAGACGGAAACACAGGAGATGCAATTGATTTAGGACTTGTCGGAGAATATAAGGTTGGAGCAGATACAAAATATTCTGGATTGGTAAGAGATGCATCTGACGGCGTAATTAAAGCATTTACAAACTTGTCTACAAAGCCAACAAATGCTGTAGATTTTGCTGGAATTGAATATGCAGATATTAGAGTAGATGCAATTACTTCAGGAGCAATTACTGCCTCTGGTGCAATAAGCACATCTTCTACATTCACATCAACTGGAAAAATTGATGCTAATGGTGGAATTGGAACAACTTCTGCAGCAGCAGTATCTTTCCCAAATGGTATATCTTCAACTGGAGGAGTTTCTTTATCAGGAACCGTAGACATTCAGGAACTTCGTGAAAATGTTGTGCCTGTAACACTATCTTCAAATACTGGAACATTTGATTGGACTGCAGGTAATATTTATTATGTTTCTGTTGCTCCTTCAGCAGCAATGACATTTAACTTTACAAATTTACCTACTGATAATGATAAGGTAATGACTGTAAACGTTCTTATAACACAAGGTTCGTCTGGATTTATTCCTACAACTCTACAGGTTGGTGGAACAAACCAGCCAATTAGATGGCCAAACAATGCCGCCCCAACGCCTACATCTTCTGCTGGCAAAATTGATATATTTACATTTACATTCCTTCGCTCAGGCGGATCTTGGATTGTATTTGGTAACTCAAATCTAAATTATTAAAAAGGAAAAATAAATGCCATTTATTAATAGTGTAAGAGGTAGCTTTGGAATACAAGGCAATCAGCGACACAAAACTGGAAGACTACAGTTTGCATTGGGTGGCGCTATATCTGAAATTTCTGGATACAAAGTTCATAAATTTGAAACAGGATCACAATCTGGTGGTAGTTTTACATTCACGCCAGATGCAAATGGAACTGTAGAATATTTAATATGCGGTGGTGGAGGCGGATCTTCAGGAGGTTATAGCGGTGTCTGGTATGGTCCAGGAGGTGCTGGTGGAGTTGTAAGAACTGGTACATCTTCAGTAATTGCTGGAGTTCCATATACAGTTGTTGTAGGCGGTGGAGGAGCAGCATCAAATCCTACAAACAGAGGTACAGGTGGAACAGGTGGAACATCTTCATTTAATGGAATAAATGCTACTGGTGGTAATGGTGGAGGAGAAGGTCCAGCTGGCGCTAGCAATGCTGATTATTCAGGATCTGGTTCAGGAGACGGACGGTTTGCATCCGCAGGTGGCGGAGCAGGAGCAGGAGGAAACGCTTCTAGTATAAACGGAGGACCTGGAAGAACTTCTTCAATTACAGGATCTTCTGTTGGTTATGGTGGAGGAGGAGCAGGCGGACAAGATGGTGATGGTAGCGCCACAGCTGGTGGAGGAAACGCTGCCAATGGATTTACTGGCAAAGACGGATTTGGCGGAGGAGCATCAGGAACAAATTCAGGTTTCTCATATAGAGGCGGATCTGGCGTAGTAATTATTCGCTACGCAGTCTAGACACACATAAATAATTTTGATATACTGATACAAACAGATAGGATAATATATGTCAGAAAATATAGATTCAGTTGAATCCACAGAAGTAGCCGCCCCAGAGGCGATAGAAGTAGAAACCGTATTCTTTGTTATTAAGGATAAAGACGGGTTCTTCAAAGTAGTGACAGATATCTCAAAGAAGTTAAAGCTTGATCGTCAAGCCAACATTAATGATATTCGTCTTGGATGCCAGGAAATTTCACGCATTATGGATATTAGACAAACGGCAGAGACAGTAGTTTCACTACTAAACGCTCAAAAACCAGCAGAATAATAAAATATGACTTATACCCATTTGTTGGTATAATAACAATATGAGTTATCAACTAAAGGTAATCAAGGATTATCCGATTGGCTTTTGGCCATTGGATGAGTCTTCTGGTACCACCGCTTCAGATATTTCAGGATGCGGAAATAATGCTACCTATGTAGGATCACCTGCAGCAAACATGCTGCCTATTATTCCAGGCGGCGGTTCAGGAACCAAGATAACTAATACCGCTTATATAACAGTTCCAACATCAAAAGACTTTTATGGCTCAACTGTTTCAAACGGACTAGGCAACAAATACTCTTCAGACAATGACTTTACGTTAGAGTTATGGATTAGCCCATCTATAGAGTCATCAAACGAAACAACACTATTCGCAGATGAAACAGAAAATATTGGTTTGTTCTGGGAAAGTGGAGATATAGTATTTAAAGTTTCTTCCACAGAAGAAATTCGCTGGGCAGTAACATATAGCAAGAAGGCCATGCATATTGTAGGCGTATATTCTGTAGACTCCATTAAGCTATTTATAGACGGCAGACAGGTAGCAGTTAAATCAGTAGACTCAGGATTTAAATTTACCAACACATCTCTTGACCTACAAATTGGACCAACATCTGATGCAGGTGATTCATTTATAGTGGATGCTCCAGCCGTATATCGATATGGATTAAAGAATGCATCTGTGGCTAGACATTATAACGATGCCAATTTTTATATCCAACCAATACATGTAGTTCATCCAGAAGATGGACAGCTATTTTCATGTTCAGAGGTTAATAAAAAAGTAGACCTTGAATATGCATATGGACTTTCTAAGTCATGGGAAGAATTAATTGAGTCAAGCGAAGATGTGTACTATGATCAACAGGGTCAATACATTTCATTCTTTAGAACTACTGGGGCTACCCCAGTTACATTTACAATAAATGACTTCTTGTTTATTCCTACGGAATCAGGTCTTACAAATTCTAAAATTGAGTGGCGGAATGATTTAGGAGTAACAGTAGAAACTAGCGTAGATGGAACAACATACTTGCCATGCACAAATGGGCAGGCAATCCCACAGTATAAAAAAGGGTCATTTGATTCAAGCGGTATCCTATATATTAGAATTACAATGAGCACATCAGATGCTAGCAAATTCCTTCCTAGGTTATCTTTATTTAATGTTAGATTCTACAGAGAGTCAGTTGTATATTCAGATAATTCCCCAAATACAATTACCTCAAATAATCAGCTTAGCGTCGGTGCGGTAAATTACTCCCCACTTGTCAGACATTATAATAATGGAATTAGAACAGAGTCTGGATATGGATTTGATATCAATACTGAATTAGATATAAATACTGTAGAGATGTTTTTTACTCCTAAAACAACTGGAGCAAATACTTTATTCTACGATCCAACTACCAGCACCAAGTATGCCTGGAATGGGTCTGGAACGGTCTCTAAGGCCTCTATAAGCAAAGTTTACGTCAATGGGGTAGATAAGACCTCACAGACCAATATCAGCAATTTCCTGGTGGCTGAAGAGCCTCATCATATTGTTTTGGTATTCTCTGCGCCAGTAACAGGAGCACTTCAATTTAATTATGAAACTTCAGGCGGGGCAGATAATCTTTATAATAATATAGCAATATACAATAGATCCCTAACCGAGGCAGAAGTAGACACCCATTTTGATTTATATTGTGGAAGACCTTCTATTTCAACATCAGATCCTGCCATCCAAATGACAGAATCAACTCCAGTGTATTATGATAATGACTGGATTGTCCTTCAAAGCACATAAACCTGTCATCTTGTGTGACAAAAAGCTGGACTTAAACTGTAAAGAGTGGTAAAATAAAACTCTATGGATATCAATAAGATTAATACAAAGGTGCTCGAAGAGGAATCTACTCTTGGAATATATGTCTGGGAAATGCCAGATGGCCGATGGATTGGCGATGATGAAGGCAACTATCTGTCTATTACTTCTAAAAAGAATAATAAGTCTAGAATTGAAGCCCTCGCAAAAGAGGTTAGAAACTTTGGTATCTATGAGGGACAGCCTAAGTTTCTTAGCGCCCGTCGAAAGATCACAGACGAAGAGTTCGAGGAACAGCAGTCAAGACTTAAGTGGGGTCTAGTTCCAGATCCGATGGATATTGGTAACTATAAGGATGAATTAAAGAACATAAGGGCAAAGGGACAATAATGATTAGATACGAAGAAGACAACGATTCACAAGATATAGCAATCTCAAACGTGGCGG
>Ga0315904_10011705_pt1 | contig 11168 bp, 9 predicted proteins | sample LakEriMetagenome_6_FD_203529 | JGI IMG/M metagenome (GOLD analysis project Ga0315904, IMG submission 203529) | Freshwater fungal communities from buoy surface, Lake Erie, Ohio, United States - Buoy 12 MA120 | ecosystem: Environmental > Aquatic > Freshwater > Lake | place: USA: Lake Erie, Ohio... | reverse complement strand
AGAAACATTCTTTTCAGAATTATTTGAACTTAGTATTTATCATTCAAACCAAAAGACAAAAACAATGCAAGCGTGGGAAGAAATGACCACAGACCTAGAACAGTTACAGGAGGGAACAGATGGCTGAAAATCCTATAGCTGGCGTTTCTGGCCCAAGTGTTTATGCCAAGCGTACAGACATTGGCACGCCAGAAATGAAGATGGGTTCCATTGCATACGGAGAAGGTGTTGAGACGCAGGCTATTAAGTCAGGTGCTCCACTAGGTACAACTCCAGATGCAGTAGCAGAACCACAAGATAGATTACGTCCTGCACCTGCACAACCTACAGAATTATTTGCAATGTCTAATGATGTACGTCCTATTACTGCTGGCTTAGATCGAGGCCCAGGCCCAGGATCAGAAGCACTAATGATGACAAAATCAGCAGTTAAGACTTCCGACACTTTAGCAAAACTTTTACCTTTTGACACAGATGGTTCTATTGCTATCTTGTATTCAGAAGCAGTTGCGCGAGGTGACTAATGGCTGATAATCTAAAAGCAGCTTCAGCTGCTGCGGGTTTGACTCCAGAAGAAAAAAAAGCAATGGAAGCGTTGCAAAAGACGCTATCAGTTCATAGAGAACTATCTAACCTTCCATCTAATGTAGCCAAGCAAGCATATAGTTCTAAGACACCTGAACAACAGGCAGCTCTCAAGCGTGTAGCAGGAGAACAAAACCCTGCGGAAAAAGAACAGCGTGGCTGGTGGGGAAGTGCTTGGCACTACACCGGCGGTGCGCTTCTTTCTGGTCTACAAGAAGTGTCAGATCTTACAACACGTGCATACCGCGCAGCAGTTATTCCTATTGCAGAACGCGGTGAACTAGGATTTGCTTGGACAGAAGCCAACGATAAAGGCGACAAGGTATTTAACACTGGTCGTATTGAAAAGGCTAAGTCTAAGTTTGGTACAGATCGCGTTAATGTAGCAATGCGTGTAGCCTCTGGTGAGAAACTAAGCGATATCGCAAGTAGCGGAACTGAAGCCGAACGTGGAATTGCAGCCCTTGCTGCACAGAACAAAGATGATTTTTTCCAAGATGCGCTAGATGCAACACAGGCAGCTAAGTACTCACCTGGTCGCCAAATTGCTAACCTTATTACACCTGAAGAGGTTGAAGGTTCAGGATTCTTCTATCGTTCAGTATCCGGCGCATTTGATGCAGCCTTCCGTGTTCTTGCAGATCCACTTATTATTGGTGGAAAGATAAAGCGTGCAGTTGACATATCACGCTACTCACTAGATGTAGTTGTCGGTGGTAATAAAGTTGCCGAAGTATTTGCTAAACCACAGGTCCAAAACTTCTGGAATCAGTACGGCGCAGAACTTTCTAACTACAAAAAGGCTATTACTGAAGGTGCTACAAAAGAAGCTGTAGATATCAAGAAGCGTCTAGGGATATTAGCCCCAGAGTTTGGTGATCCGGTAATCAAGTCATTTATTGATATTGATGTACCTATCACAAACGCTGATACTGCTAAAGCATTTTTTCAAAATGCAAAGCAAGTAGAAGAGATGATGAAGGGCCAGATCGGGCGCAAGCGCGTGATGATCCCACGTATGGACCCTTTACGTCAGGCTCGTGTCAATACAGTAACTACAGCAAATAAAGTTTTTAATATGGACAAAATTGGTCCACGCTTTATTGACGATAATTACTTTGCAGGCGCTGCTACAGATGATGGTATTGCCAAAGCAATTATTGATGGCAAAGAAACTATAGTTACAAACGTCAAGGCACAAGCAGATGCTAGAAGAACAGCACGTTTTTCAATGGCACAGGTCCAGTATCGAATTGATCGCTTTAAGGCTAAGTTCAGCATCATACCTTTTTTTGAAGATAGCCTATTTGATGTAACATCAGCCGATGGTGCTCAAAAGGTATACCGTTACGCACGCTTGGTATTGCCTAAGAACGATTCTAAACTCATTGCTCAGGCATTTGATAATGCTGAAGTAGGACGCAAGAAGGAAATCTTCTACGGCCTGCAATCTACTATCGCAGATATTCGTGGACTTAACGTAACCAAAGAAGGCAAGATTATTGCCGATCCTTTGCGTCTAGGTCCTAATAAGGTGTTTGCTTCTACAGATCCTGTGACTGGCTATAACCCAGCAGCGCTTCCAGATGGTGAGCAAGTTGCTCTTATCTTGTCTGATGTGTCAGATTACGTGACCACACTTAGTGTCCGAGATATTGATAGAGGAGCAGCTCGTTCAGGGCTTGTCCAGCGTTTGTTCGGTTTGGCACACTCTGAATGGGTAGAGAAGATGACAAGCCTATGGTCATTTGCAACCCTTGCCGGTCCACGTTATGCTATCCGTAACGCAACAGAAGATCTACTTGTACACCTTGCTATTGGTGAGTCACCATATGGTTTGGCTAAAGCACGTGGTTTATCAACCCGTCTACGCACAGCACGTCAAGTTGAAGAAGGTTTAAGTAAATTTGACAAGGCAAGCGCAAACTCACTTGGTTCAGTTATGCGCTTTATCAATAAAAGAGAAGCAAAGAACTACGGAGCTTTGATTAAAGCAGCAGACGGAGATATTAAGAAGATCCGTGAGATTACAGCTAACGCTCTTAATGAAGGCAAGATGGCCCGTTTCTATGAAAGCACAGGGCTTGGAAGATTTACTAAAGAAGATCGTTTGGCACTAGCCGATCAGATCAAGTACGGCGACCTAGACAATGCTCTTATGGATGTTGTCGAAGGTAGCAAAAATGCCTTTACCGGAATGGATGCTTACACACGTACCGTTAACTTTACTCGTAAAAACAAGGTTCGCACAGCAGAACTATCTTATGATCTACCAAAGGGTAATACTGCTCTTGCCAGAGGCAAGGCTGGATATACCCAGATGGCTCCATTGGCTAACGAAGCAAACCAAGTATCTTGGATTTATCGCATTGGTTACTACTCAAACGACAAGTTAGGTCGTATTGCAGTTGCTAACCTAGCAGATGATGCAGCAGGAGAAGCAGCAGCAGTTGCAAAGATTGCTAACTGGCTTAATGATCCTAAAAACTCTAAGTTGGTATCAGCCTTCCGTATGGAAGAGCGTGGAATTTCCAGAGAAGAGCACGCAAAGCGCATCTATGATGCAGCAAAACAACTCTTTGTTAAGAAAGATGGCAAGATCAACCAAAATCTTCTCTCAAAGGTGCGTTCATTTGATGATGAACTTGGGGAATACCGTGTCACTGGTAAACTTGGACTAGATGATTTACCTAAAGCAGAGGCAGATGTACCAACCTACATCGTTGGACCACAGTTAGTACCTATTACCGATACAGGTAACTATGCCACATCCTTTATGGAGTGGGGTTGGGACTGGTTAGGTAACGCTAATGCCCGTTTCTCACGTGAACCTATGGTTCTTTCTGAGATGATTAAGATTCGTAAAGACTTCAAGAGCACTGGTTTTGAAGATGCCTTCATTGCTTCACATACTAAAGGTATTACAGCTCCTAAAGCACTAGAACGTGCTACAGAAAACGCTAAATATAAACTTGCAGAGATCGCAGAAGATCGAGCACGTCTACAAACCCTTGCTTATGTAGATAATCCTGCGGTTCAGACACAGTTAGCCTTTGGTATTCGTAACTTTGCACGCTTCTATCGTGCTACTGAGGACTTCTATCGTCGTGTTTATCGCGTTGTACGCTACAACCCAGAGGCAATCGTTAGAGCAAGCCTTACTTATGAGGGCGTAACACACTCAGGTTGGGTTCAGTACGACGATCAAGGTGAGCCATACTTCCTATACCCAGGAACTCAGTATGTTTACAAGGCAGTTCAGACTACAATGGCAGCGTTAGGTGTACCAGCAGAGTTTAAGGTACCTTTCCCTGTAGAGTTTGGCGCTAAGTTGAAGATGATTACACCTTCGCTTAATCCAGAGTCTGCTATCCCTACTCTTGCCGGTCCTTTATCTGGATTCTCGATCAAAGTTGCAGCAAACCTAGTGAATATATTCAACCCAGGTGCAGCAGACCGCATTACAACTACACTTTTAGGTAAGTATGCAGAAGATCAACCAATGGTTTCTGCTTTCTTGCCAGCACACGTAAACCGTATCTACTCTGCTATGAACAAAGATGAGCGTGATGGTCAGTACGCATCAGCAATGCGTAAGGCTATGACTTATCTTGAGGCATCAGGTCACGGACTACAACAGGAATACAAGATTGTTAACGGAGAAAAGGTGCCTGTCCCATTCAGCGCAGCTGATTTGGAAAAGTACCGTTTGCAACTGAAGAATACTACAATGAGTATCCTTGGTATGCGTGTTATCTACGGATTCACAGCACCTGCTACAGCACAGGTAATGCTCAAGTCTGATATGGCTGACTGGGTACGCGACAATGGTGAAGCATCATTCAAGCAGACTTGGTATGGAATTTTAGATAAGTATGGTGATTACGATACTGCTATGGCTGAATGGGTCAAGCGTTATCCAGACCAAATGCCATTTACTATCTCTGAATCAGACCGTTCGACTGTTGCATACTTCCGTTATGCACAGGAGTCTGGCGACTTTGTAGAGTCTAACGAGAAGTTGTTCAAGGATTATCCACAGGCAGCAGCCTTCCTTATCCCTCACAAGGGCGGATACTCTTGGGATGCTTACAAGACTATGACCGATATGGGTCTACGTCAGAACAAGCGCGTAGATGATTTCTTGCGTGAAGTACAGACAGCAGCAGATATGCAGACTTACTACGAAAAGAAGAACGAGTACGAAACAAATCTTGAAGCAGTAAGCACAGACTTCGAGCGTTCACAACTTCGTCAGGAGTTCCAAGGTTGGGCTACAACCTTCAAGGCAGGTAGACCATTAGTTCAAGAAGAACTTGCCCAAGGAGGCAAGAAGGCTATTGAGCGTATGAAGGCTCTTAATGACCTTCAGGAAATGCTTTCTAATAAGTCAGCGTTCGCAGCTTCACCTGATGTTGCAAATAAACTTCGTGAGATGCTTAAACTTTACAACGATTACAAGACAACAAAGGATGAACTAGATACCTTTGGTGGTAGCCAATTCCTTGCAACTATGAATAAGGAAGAGACTATTCTTAAAATGAGAGAACTTGCAACGTACAACGAAAATACACAGAGTGCCTACAACGTGCTCTTTGGTAGATTGTTAGGAGACTAAATGGCTGGCGTAGGAACAAGTAAAGGCATAGCCAAGATACAATCTGAGGTAGAAGTTCAGCAAGATGGTAGCCCAACTGCTACATCACTTACCGAATATAGTGCTTTTAAGAAGGCTCTTGCTAAAAGCCCTGCTCTTATCAGCGGATATTCTAAGCTCCTAAAGTCTGCCGGATACTATAAAGGTCCTGTAACTACTAAGTATACACCTGCTTTCCAAAAGGCTTTGGATAGAGCAGAAGAAGATCGTCTATCTATCGCTGCTATCCGTCCAGTAGGACGCGATGAGTTCTTAAACGAACAAATCAGTTTTGGCGAAACTGGTGGTGACGGAAAAGCAAGAACCATAAGCCAGACTTATATTGCCAATGACACAGACATTGATTCTCTTGTAACAAAGTTATATCAGAAACTTACGGGATACGGACCAACTGCCAAAGAATTAGAAGCAGCCAGAAAAGATATTCGTCGTGCTGAAAAGCAGAACCCTACCGTTCAGCGCTATGACGCATCTGGAAACCTAGTACAAACAGGTGGCATTAACGAAGAGCAGTTTATTACAGAGAAGATTTCACAAACAGGAGCAGCAGAAAAGACTCGTGCTGAAAGCGCTAATGAGTTACTGCTAAGAGAACTTGGAGGGCTACAGTAATGCCACTACAGCCAACCCAAAGAAATGAAGAACAACGTCTTAAAGACAAAGTAAATCGTCTTGAAAATAGGATTGCATATGTCAATCGCGGAATTAAAACCAGCAAGAAGTTTGCACAAGGTGTTGATTATTCAGAAGAGTTACGCGCTAAGTCTTTAGCAAAACTTAAAGTTGATGAAGCCATCATTGAGGATCTTCAAAAGGAACTCAAAGAAGCAAAAAAAGTATTAAGCGATTTTGTTGCTGAACAACGTTCAGAAAAAGGTAAAGAAAAAGCCAAAGATATTGAACGTGAGTATGCAAGATTAGAAGAAGCCCTTGCTCTTCAACTTGATCCAGAAAGTGATGATGCTCAAAAGATTAGAGATGATATAGATGCACTGGTAGATGACTACCAAAGCGCACTTACAGCAATCAATAAGCGTCCAGCGTCTCTTGTCTCTGCCCGTGCAAAGCTCCTAGGCAAAAAGGTTGCTACATTTAATGAGCCTGAAACTGGAGTTACTCCACCATCTACGCCAAAGGTAATGGCAGAGACACCATCTGAAGTTCCAATTCAAGGCCCTGCAAAAGAAACTCCTGCAAAGCCAAAGGTTAAGGCAGAAGCAACTACCCGTAATCCAGTTACTGGAGAAGTAATTAAAGTTGCAGATATTAAACCTGCTACTGGAGAAGCACCAGAAAAGGTAGAGGTCGGACCTAACGCACTTCCTCCTGTAGATAAGGTAGCCGGTGTCAGGGACATTGCAGAAAAGTACGGACTATCTGAATCTCTATTTAAGAACATTGATAGCCTACGAACAATCTTTGAAGAATATGTAAACCCAAAGAGCAAGATGACGGATGACGAATTTGTTCGTCGTATTCGTAACGATGTTTGGTACAAGCAGAACTCAAAAGGAATCAAAGATCGCTTTGTTCAGTACTACAACTATCGTGATCTGCAAGAGAGTGGTCGAGCACAAGGTACCACCCAATACGAGCAGGACATTGAAGCCATCGTTCGTCAGCTTGAAAATCGTGCAGTTAAAATTGGTTCAGCTGCTGCATCAGATCCAGTTGCGCTTCGTAAGGCTGCTGAAAACATATACCTTACAAACAAAGAAGAAGATGAAACATTTATTGATGACTTCCTAGCGTCATCTATCCGTGCAGTAGCTGGAACAATCGGTGGTAAAACTACCGAAGGTTATTCAGGACAAGCACTTCAGAACTACAATGAATTGGTAAAGGCTGCCCGTAATAATGGGTTCCAGTTGGCAGATATTGTCCCTGGTGGATCTAGCGTAGACCAAGTCCTACAAGGAATCGCAACAGGAAAGATTGACGTTAATCGAGTCATCTCAGATGCACGAAAGATGGCAGCACAAGGACAGCCACAGTATGTCCGTGACCTACTGGCTCAGGGATATAACTTGGATCAGGTATTTAAGCCTTACCGAACAGCTATGGCTAACGTACTTGAGATTGGTGATCCAGACCAGATTGATCTTAATGACCCACTACTTCGTAGTGCCATCACCGATAAAGGCGATATGAATTTGTATGACTTTAAGAAGCAACTTAAAGCAGACAATCGTTGGCAATATACAGAAAATGCTAAGCAAGAAGTATCAGATGTAGCACTTCAAGTGCTACGTGACTTTGGATTCCAGGGGTAAATAAATGGCATCAAAAGACGCTATGTACGATGCAAAAATGGCAGCAAAAGCAAAGGCTGCAACCAATGCAAATGCTATTAAACAAGTTGGACCACTTGGTGGTCTAGGTGCTGGAGTTGTTGCTGGAGTTAAAGTAAATGAAACTGTTAACCCAGTTCAAGTTGAAATGGAAAATTCTTGGGTTCCGGCAGGTATAGTCCAGACTGTAAATGGACCAGTAGATGTAGATGCCAATGGAGTCGCACAAGATGGAACAGTTCCAATCGCTGCTTCTGAAGAGTTCATACCAGAGAAAAAAGTAGTCGTAGAACCAAAGATTATCTCTACCTACACCGATCCAACAACTGGCGATATCATTGATGTATATGATGACAAAACAGAAAAGATCCGTAGAAAAGGTACGCTTCAAGCCACTGCTGCCGCTGCTACTGCCGATGCTGCTGCAAAGAATTTAGCAGGACGTGTATCAGCCTACGATATTCTATATGCAGAGTTTGATAAACTTGGTTTAGGAAGTCTAGTATCAGATGTTAAGCAGAGCATTATCAATAGCCAATCAGCGTCTGAACGTACCATAGCACTGCGTAATTCAAAGGCATACCAGAAGCGCTTTGCTGCTAACGCTAAGCGTGTAGCTAATGGATTTGCAGCTATTGACGAAGCAACTTATTTAGGTCTTGAAGATAAGTACCAGCAAATTGCACAGAACTATGGATTACCAGCGAAGTACTACACACGTGGTGAACTAGGGGTTCAGCAATACTTTGAAGATGCCATTGCCAAAAACATAAATCCAATTACTTTTGAAGAAAGAATTATGGAAGGCCAGAAGGTCCTTAACGCAAACAAGTTGGTCCTAGATACTGCTAAGAAGTTTTACCCAGATCTTAATGACGGCGATTTCCTTGATTTTGTTCTTAACCCAAGTAACGCTATATCTGATATTAAGCGTAAGGTAAGTGCTTCTGAGATTGGTGCGGCACAGAGGGCTGCTGGTTTGCAAGCAACTAAGATGGGTGCTGAAGCACTTGTTGGTGAAAACATCACAGGAGCACGCTATCAAGCGGCAGCGCCTACTATTGCTGAAGCCTCTATTCGTGGTGGACAACTTGCCTCAATCTATAACCAAGATCCTTACACACAACAGACAGCAGAACAGGCAGTACTTAATACGCTTGGTTCAGCAGAAGCAATCAGACAAACTAAACAACTTACCGAACTAGAAAAAGCCGAATTTAGTGGCAGATCTGGTCGCGGAGTACTAGCCAGAGAACGCGCTGGCTCAATCTAAATAAGCCTGCCACTAGAACGACTGGCCTAGTGGAGTGATAACAATACCAGTAGTGGGAGCCATACCGTTTCCCCAGACGGATATGAGGCCCGCGTAAATCAACTAACGATAGGGAGTGGACTATGTCCAATTACGAGTACGAGGATGACGACGACGATTACACAAACGATACGTCGAATGACCTTGTAAAACAACTACGCAAAGCCGCAAAGCAAAAGGATAAAGAACTACAGGAACTACGTTCCCAGTTTGAAACCTTGACCAAGGGCCAGCGTGAACGAGCAATCAAGGACACCCTCGCAGCTCGCGGGGTAAATCAGAAGATAGCTTCATTTATCCCACAGGATATAGACCCTTCAGAGGAGTCTGTGTCTAAATGGCTCACAGAAAATGCCGATGTTTTCGGTATTGATCTTGAGCAAAACCAGGCAACAGCAAATGTAGACCCAGCCGATGCTGCGGCATACAAGCGACTTAGTGCTGCGTCCAATGCAGGTATTTCACCTGAACGTGGACAAGACATTATGAGCCGCTTGATGAACGCCAACAGCAAAGAAGAACTGGATTCTATTATTGCCGAGTCGGGAATGTAATTTAACCACTAACGAAAGGCAACACTAATGGCACTACCAGGCGGTACAATCACTGGTACAGCTGACATTACTGCACTCGTACAGACAGCATACGATCAATACGTTCGTATGGCTCTTCGTAGCATCCCTGTTATGCGCGGTCTCGCAGATGTTAAGCCAGTACAGCAAGCAATGCCAGGTGCATCAGTAGTATTCTCAATCTACTCTGACCTAGCACAAGCAACATCAACTCTCACAGAAGAGTCAGATGTTTCATCAATCGCTCTCGGCAACCCTAACCAGGTTACTGTAACTCTTAACGAGTACGGTTCAGCCGTAACAACAACAAAGAAGTTGAACCTTACTTCTTTCAACGATGTTGACTCAGCTCTTGCTGACATCATCGCTTACAACGCAGCAGATTCTATTGACTCTGTAGTTGCTACAACCCTCACAGGTGGATCAAACGTCATCTACGCAGGAACAGCAACAACAACAAACACAGTCACATCTTCAATGGTTATGGCTGTTGCAGATATCCGCGAGGCTGTCACACAGCTCCGCACAAACAAGGCCGTGCCACGTATCAATGATTTGTACGCAGCATACCTACACCCACGTCAGGCAGCTGACCTCCGTGCTGAATCAGGCACCGGCGGATTCCAGGCATTGACACAGTACGTAGATCGCACACCATTCGTGGCTGGTGCAGTCGGCGTAATCGAAGGTGCATTTGTAGTAGAGACACCACGTGTGCCTTTCGCTGCAAACTCAGGATCAGTTAACGTCTACAAGGCAGTTATCGCTGGTCGTGAAGCACTTGCAGAAGCACAGGCACAAGATATCTCTACCGTTATCGGTCCAGAGATTGATGCGCTTCGTCGCTTCCGTACCATCGGTTGGTACTATATGGGTGGCTTTGCACGCCTCCGTGAAGCAGCACTGTATCGTATCGAGACAGCTTCTTCAATCAACTAATTGTGCAACGGTGGGGGCAGGGTCAAACCTGCCTCCATCACTTGGGAGGATCAAATGGCATATACGCTAGTAACACCTTGGCAGAACGAGACTTGGGTTGATAACAACTTTGAACCCTATGCTCGCCTAGCAGGACGACGTATCACAGGCGGTAGCGTAGATGGAACGATCCCAGTATCGCTTACAGACGTACCACGTGGAGTATCACTTATCGTTAACGGTACAACTGTGACAGAGAATAGAACACCTAGTCAAGATGACTTGGCAGATGCTGATGCCTACTACCTTGGTGGTCACGCATATACACTTACCAACGCAGAAGCGCAGATCCTTATTGACGCTGGCTACAGCGATTACCTAACGTTGGTGCCATAGTGGAATGTAACCATACATCTAAAGTTCTTGAATGGTCATATGATTTACTAGATGGCAAAGTCAACGAGTTTGTCTCTAAGTATGGATGCACACATTGTGATATCACCTCAGATAAGCCTTTCAAGTCTGAGTGGTATTCCAACCCAGATCACAGCAAGTGCGATACCAACCCTTGCTTTGGTTGCAAGGCACAGGGTCTAGTACTTAGTACCGGTGATGCTACTACTCGTGGCTATCAGTCAGCACGAGCACACGACAAAGAGCTGGGTAGTTACTACGACGCATTGCGTCAAGGAGTTGAGCCTCGCTCAACAAGACAGCCAGATATTGATGCGGCTATGAAGATCTCCCAAGAAGGTGGCAAAGCCTTTGACGGAATTAACCTAACATACAAGGAGTAACAATGGACAAGATGAACGGAATGATGGAAGAAGAAG
>Ga0315904_10011703_pt1 | contig 11169 bp, 9 predicted proteins | sample LakEriMetagenome_6_FD_203529 | JGI IMG/M metagenome (GOLD analysis project Ga0315904, IMG submission 203529) | Freshwater fungal communities from buoy surface, Lake Erie, Ohio, United States - Buoy 12 MA120 | ecosystem: Environmental > Aquatic > Freshwater > Lake | place: USA: Lake Erie, Ohio... | reverse complement strand
TTCATCTTGTCCGCCCCGCGCGGGCCGATCCCGTGAAAGCGGCGCACCGGCATGGCTGCAACAAAGGCCGCGCCCTCACCCGGGCGGACCACGCAGATCCCGTCGGGCTTGTTCTGGTCGCTCGCCAGCTTGGCGATGAACTTGTTGTAGGACACGCCGGCGCTGGCGGTCAGGCCAGTCTCGGCCTTGATCCGTGCCCGGATCAGTTCGGCAATCCGGGTGGCCGAACCGATCCCCTTCACGTCGGCGGTGACATCGAGATAGGCTTCGTCGAGCGAGAGCGGCTCGACCAGCGGGGTATAGTCGCGGAAGATGTCGCGGATCTGGTGCGACACAGCGGTATAGGCCGCAAAGCGCGGACGGACGAAGATCAGCTGGGGGCAGAGCCGCTTGGCGGTGATCGAGGGCATGGCCGAACGGCAACCGAACTTGCGCGCCTCATAGGAACAAGTCGTCAGCACCCCACGCGGCCCGTCGCCGCCGACCGCCACCGGCTTGCCCCGCAGCGAGGGATCGTCGCGCTGTTCGACGCTGGCGTAGAAGGCGTCCATGTCGACGTGGATGATCTTGCGCAGCCCCTGGCCCGGGGCGTCGTCGAAATCGTCGGGGTCGGCAGGTTCGGCCATTTTGTCAGGCTTACCCATGCGAATTCAGTCTGGCCAGCGCGGGCGGAACAGGCCAAGGGCTGGCCCATGCCATCAGTGAGTCCTCCTGGACCCGGTGCGAAACTGGGTGAGCGCGAATTTGTCGCGCTGATGGCCATGATCATGGCGCTTCAGGCGCTGTGCATCGACGCCATGCTTCCGGCGCTCGGGATCATCGCTGAGGATATGGGGGTGAGCGATCCCAACCAGCGTCAGCTGGTGGTGGGCGTCTACCTGATCGCGGCCGGGATCGGCGCGCTGTTTCCGGGTGCGCTGGCCGATCGCTATGGCCGCCGTCCGGTGCTCTTCGCCAGCCTCGCGGCCTATGTCGCGCTGTCAGTCGCCTGCGCGCTGGTGACCGATTTCACGACCATGCTGGTGCTGCGGGCGGCGCAAGCGATTTGCAGTGCGGGGCTGTCGGTGCTGCCCAATGCGATCATCCGTGACCGCTTCTCGGGTGACCGGATGGCGCGGGCGCAATCGACTGTGGCAGTGATCTTCATGATCGTGCCGATGGCGGCGCCCAGCTTTGGCCAGGCCGTGCTGGCCGTGGCGAGCTGGCGCTGGATCTTCGGCGGCATGGCGCTGCTGGGCGTGGCGGTCTGGCTGTGGGCCTGGATCCGCCTGCCCGAAACGCTCGATCCGGCCAATCGCCAGTCGATTGCCCCACGGGTGATTGCCGCGAACATGTGGACCGCGGCCAGCAACCGCGCCTCGATGGGCTATGTCCTGGGCGCATCGCTGCTGGTGGCGGGACTGTTCGGCTATATCAATTCGGCGCAGCAACTGGTGGCCGAGCATTTCGGCGCGGGCGCAACCTTTCCGCTGATCTTTGCGGTGATGGCGGGCGGCATGGCCGTGGCCAACTTCTTCAATTCGCGGATCGTCGAGCGGTTCGGCGCACGCCGCGTTTCGCACACCGCCCTGCTGGCCTTCATCTGCGTCAGTGCCCTGCAGGTCTGGCTGGCGCACCAGCCGCACCAGACGCTGTGGCAGGTCGTGCCGGTGATGGGCCTCAACATGTGCCTGATGGGCTTCCTGGGGGCCAACTTCGGTTCGATCGCCTTGCAGCCTTTCGCCCGGATTGCCGGAGCGGCCAGTTCGTTCCAGATGTTCGTGCGGATGGCGGTCGCGGCCAGCCTGGGCGCGGTGATCGGGCAGGCTTATGACGGGACGGCGCAGCCGCTCGCCTGGTCCTTGCTGGCTGGGGGGATCGCCGCGCTGATACTGGTGCTTTATAGTGAGCAGGGCCGCCTGTTCCGCCGCCTGACCCCGCCGGGGGTGGTGCGGCCGGTTTCCGGCCCGGATGTGAGGTAGCGCTGCATGCAGTTCGATCTGGCAGTGATCGGTGGCGGGGTGAACGGCGCGGGGATTGCCCGCGATGCGGCCGGGCGGGGCGCGAAGGTGCTGCTGCTCGAAGCGGGCGACCTGGCGCAGGGCACCTCCTCGGCCTCGACCAAGCTGGTCCATGGCGGGCTGCGCTATCTGGAGCATTACGAGTTCGCCCTGGTCCGCGAGAGCCTGACCGAGCGCGAGGCGCTGTGGGCGATAGCCCCGCATATCATTCACCCGCTGCGCTTCGTCCTTCCTCACGTGAAAGGCCTGCGTCCGCGATGGCTGCTGCGCCTCGGCCTGTTCCTCTATGACCACATCGGCGGCCGCAAGCACTTGCCCGCGACCCGCTCGATTGACCTGCACCGGCACCCGGCAGGGGCACCGCTGAAGGGCAAGTTCGGTCCGGCCTTCGAGTATTCGGACGGCTGGGTCGATGATGCCCGGCTGGTCGTGCTCAATGCGCTCGATGCCGTGGCCCATGGGGCCGAAGTCCGCCCGCGCACGCCGCTGACTGCGGCGCGCCGGATCGAGGGCGGTTGGGCGTTGGAAACCCCGCAGGGCCCATTCACTGCCGCCGCGCTGGTCAATGCGGCCGGGCCAGCGGTGCTCAATGTCGATGGGCTGCTGGGCGAAGCGCCCGAATATGGGATGCGGCTGGTGCGCGGCTCGCACATCGTCGTGCGCAAGCTGTTCGACCATCCCTATGCCTACTTCTTCCAGCTCGCCGATGGCCGGATTTTCTTCGCCATCCCCTATGAGCGCGATTTTACCCTGATTGGCACGACCGATCGCGATCACACCGCCGGGGAACCGATCGTCGCCAGCGCCGAAGAGATCGCCTACCTCTGCGAAGGGGCGAGCAACTACTTCAAGACGCCGATCACCCCGGAAGATGTGGTCTGGACCTATTCGGGCGTCCGCCCGCTGGTCGATGATGGTTCGGGCAAGCCCGAATCGGCGACGCGCGGCTACCGGCTCGACCTGTCGGACAAGGAGGCAGGTGCGCCGCTGCTCAGCGTCTATGGCGGCAAGATCACCACCTATCGCCATCTGGCTGAAGAGGCGGTCGATCTGATGGTGGAGCGCCTGCCGGCGCTGACCGGCAAGGCCTGGACCCGCAGCAAGCAACTGCCGGGCGGCGACTTCCCGATCGACGGACTGGAGCCGCTTAAGGCCACGCTGACCGCGCGCTATCCCTTCCTTGATGCCGGCACGGTCGACCGGATCGCCCGTGCCTATGGCACCCGGGCCGAGCGCTGGCTGAACGGAGCGGAAGGCTGGCAGGCCCTGGGCAAGAGCTTCGGCGCTGGTCTGACCGCAGCCGAGGTCGATTTCTTGCGCAATGAGGAATGGGCCGCCAGCGCCGACGACGTGCTCTGGCGCCGGACCAAGCTCGGTCTGCGTCTGAGTGCGGCAGAGCAGAAGGAATTGGCCGACTACCTCCGCGGCTGATCGGCTCCCAACCTGCGCCAGGCCAGCTCGGCAAATTCGCACAGCAGCGGCCGGGTTTCACGCGGGTCGATGATGTCCTCGACATTGAACCGCTCGGCGCTGCGGAACGGTGAGGTGACCTTGGCCAGTCGCGCGCGGATTGCTTCCAGTTCGGCTGCGGGATTTTCGGCCGCCTCGATCTCGCTCTTGTAGGCCACTTCCAGCCCGCCAGCGATCGGCAAGGACCCCCAGTCGCCCGAGGGCCAGCAATAGCGGTACTGGTAGGTATCGGCGTTCGACATGGCGCTGCCGGCAATGCCATAGGCCCGGCGCATGACGATCGAGGCGAGCGGCACACTGGCCTTGTAGATCGCGTTCATCGCCTGGACGCCATAGCGGATCGTCCCGGCCACTTCGGCCTCGCGCCCGATCATGAAGCCAGGGTTGTCGACCAGGTGGACGATCGGCAGGCGGAACAGGTCAGCCAGTTTGACGAAGCGTTCGACCTTCTCGCTGGTCTTGGCGTCCCACGATCCGCCCAGGAAGCTGGGATCGCTGGCCAGGACCATCACCGGCCAGCCGTCGAGCCGGGCCAGCGCGGTGATCGCGGCGCGGCCCCATTGCCGCCCGATCTCGAACACGGTGCCCTTATCGAACACCAGGTCGAGCGCCCGGCGCATCGAATAGACCTCCTTGTCGCTGCGCGGAACAAGCGAGAGCAGGGCTTCCTCGCGGCGGTTCGCCGGGTCACCGCTCTCGATCCGGCGGGCGGGCTGGCCGACATATTCGGGCATGAACGACAGGAAATGACGCGCGCGGGCAAAGGCCTCGGCTTCGCTGCCCACCTCGTCATCGACCACCCCGTTGCGAGTGTGGATCGCCGAACCGCCCAGCGCCTCCTTGGCTTCCTCGTGATTGACGGATGCCCCGTCCTTCCAGGCCGTGCCCATGGCATCGACCACGGCGGGGCCGGCCGCAAAGATCTGGCTGAGGCCCCGCACCATCACCGAATAGTGGCTCGCCGCGATCCGCGCTGCGCCAAGGCCTGCGGTTGGCCCCAGCGCCAGGGCGACGACCGGAACGGTATCGAGGTTTTTGACCACCTCGCCCCACATATGGACCGCCGGGATATAGGTCGCGCCGATCATCTCCAGCGTCTTGACCGAGCCGCCGCCGCCAGTGCCGTCGATCATGCGGATGATCGGGAGCTTCAGCTCGTGGGCCATCTTCTCGGCCTGTTCCATCTTGCGGCCGATCCCGGCATCGGCCGCGCCGCCGCGGATGGTGAAATCGTCGGCCGTGGCCACCACTGGCCGGCCATTGATGGTCGCCTTGCCGAACAGGAAGGGGGCAGGCAGCACGCCGGTCAGATTGCCATCGGCGTCATAGCTGCCCTTGCCGGCGATCTTGCCGATCTCGCGGAAGCTTCCGGGATCGACCAGCGCCGCCAGCCGCGCCCGTGCATCCAGCTTGCCGCGGCCATGCTGGCGGGCGACCTTGTCGGCCCCGCCCATCGCCTCAGCCAGCGACTCACGAGCGCGCAGTTCCTCGAGTTCCCTGGCCCAGCTCATTGTCAGATCGCGCCTCTCTGCGGCCGCTTTCCGGGCCGCCCTCTCGTTCCATCGCTAAGGCCTGTGGCTCGCCGCTGCAATGCCCCTTGCGCTTGCTCCCGCCCGACACTAGAGCGACCCGCAAACCTCCTAGCCACATTTCCCACGGGGCACGATTGATGGACGACCGTTTCAACACCATCGCCGGTTGGACGCTGTTTTCGGGCGTTGTTGCGCTTGGTCTCGCTTCGCTGAGCAGCCACTACTTCCGCGCGACCAAGGACAACCGCCCCGAGAAGATGGGCTATGAGATTCAAGGCGTGGTTCAGGAAGGTGAAGGCGGGGCTGCCGCCGTGCCGATCGAGACCCTGCTGGCCAGTGCCGACGCGGCCAAGGGCGAAGCCACTTTCAAGAAGTGCGCCTCGTGCCACACGGTCAATCAGGGCGGAGCCAGCGGGATCGGTCCGAACCTCTATGCGACGATGGGCAAGCCGGTTGCCGGCCATGCCTTTGCCTTCTCCGATGCGCTGAAGACGCACGGCGGGACCTGGGACTGGGCAACGATGGACGCCTGGCTGAAAAACCCCAAGGCCTTCGCCCCGGGCACCAAGATGAGCTTTGCCGGCCTGGGTGATGCGGCTGAGCGCGCGAACCTGATGGTCTATCTCAACGCGCAGGGTTCGAACCTGCCGCTGCCGGCCGCTCCGGCTGCCCCGGCCGCCGATGCTGCCGCTGCTCCGGCCGATGCCGCTGCGGCTCCGGCCGAAGGCGCTGCCGCCGCTCCGGCTGCGGAACCGGCCAAGCAGTAATCAGCCAGCTCGACTGGTCGAAAAGAGGGCGGCGGTCGCAAGACCAGCCGCCCTTTTTCTATCCCTTGAAGCCCTGCGCAATGACGTACCACTCCGACGAGTCCTTGCGGCTCGCTGGCGGCTTGGCGTGCTTCACCGTGGTAAAGTGGCGTTTGAGCAGGGCCAGCAGTTCAGTGTCGGTTCCGCCCGCCAGCACCTTGGCAACAAAGGCTCCGCCCGGTGCCAGATTTTCGATCGCGAAATGCGCGGCGGTTTCAACCAGGCCCATGGTCCGCAGATGGTCGGTCGCCTTGTGGCCAACGGTATTGGCGGCCATGTCGGAAATCACCAGGTCGGGCGTGCCGCCTAGTGCCTCGACCAGCAGGCCGGGGGCGGCATCGTCCATGAAGTCCATCTGGAACAGGGTCACGCCGTCGAGTGGCTCGGTTTCGAGCAGGTCAATTCCGACCACTGCCGCCTTGGGGGCCTGCTTGCGCACCACCTGGCTCCACCCGCCCGGCGCTACGCCCAGGTCGACCACGCGCTGGGCATGCTTGAGCAGGGCAAACTTCTGGTCGAGCTCGATCAGTTTGAAGGCGGCGCGGCTGCGCCAGCCGGCGTCCTTGGCGGCCTTGACGTAGGGATCGTTGAGCTGGCGGGTCAGCCAGCGGGTCGAGCTGGCGGTCCGGCCCTTGCCGGTCTTGAGCCGTTCACCGGCAGGGCGTCCTGAACGGCTCATCGGCTGGGTCCTTCACGTTTGGCCCGGCGCATGGCGGCGCGGGTGCGTTCGGCCATGCCTTCAGAGGCCATCAGGCTGCGCAGGATGCCTTCGCGGATGCCGCGATCGGCCACGCCCAGCCGGTCAGCCGGCCAGAGATCGAGGATCGTTTCGAGAATCGCGCAGCCGGCCACAACCAGATCGGCCCGCTCCCGCCCGATGCAGGCCAACTCGCGCCGGGCCGGGATCGGCATTGCGGAAAGGCGCTCGGAGATCCCGCGCATTGCCTCTGCGGGCACGATCAGTCCGTCGACTGCGCGGCGATCGTACTGCGGCAGTTCCAGGTGCAGACTGGCCAGCGTCGTCACCGTGCCACTGGTGCCAAGCAGGCGCAGCGGCCGCGCGCGGTCGTGCGCTGCGATGGTCGGCACCAGCCGTTCGGCAAAGGGGGCCAGGCTTTCGCGCACCCGGCGGCGCATATCGGCATAGCGGGCGGCGCGGCCATCGGCGCCCGCTGGCTCGAGCCCGCAGGTCTCGGTCAGCGAGACGACGCCCCAAGGCACGCTCATCCAGTCGACGATTCGCGGCAGCGGGGCATCGCCCTGTTCGACCAGCACCAGCTCGGTCGAGCCGCCGCCGATATCGAAGATGATCGCCGGGCCATCGCCTTGTTCGAGCAGGATATGGCAGCCCAGCACGGCCAGCCGCGCCTCTTCCTTGGCGCTGATGATGTCGAGCGCGATGCCAGTTTCCTGGCGGACGCGCTCGATGAACTCGGGGCCGTTTTCGGCCCGCCGGCAGGCTTCGGTCGCAACCGAGCGGGCCAGGTGAACGCGGCGGCGCTTGAGCTTGTCGGCACAGACGTGGAGCGCACCCAGCGCCCGGTCCATCGCCGCATCGCTCAGCCGGCCCGATCCGGCCAGCCCTTCGCCCAGCCGGACGACCCGGCTGAAGGCATCGACCACCACGAAGTTTTCACCCTGTGGGCGGGCGATCAGCAGCCGGCAGTTGTTGGTGCCCAGGTCGATCGCGGCAAAGCTCTGGCGCTGGTAGGGTATGGACTCGCGCCCGCTGGCTGGCGGGTCGATTCGTCCGGGTCGGCCGTCCGGCTTGCGGGCTGGCATATCGGGGGCGGATTCGGAAAGGCTGGGCGCACCGCGCTGGTCCTGTCCGGGTTCAAACCCCTGTCCTGCCTCCTCGCGCATGGCCGGCGGAGTATTTTCCGCCATGACAATCACACTCTTATCATTATCCCGCCGGATGGGCGGGTACCTGACGCCATGGTAGCGCCCCCCCGCCACAAGGGCAAGTCCAGCGGCTTGACGCGGGCGCGAGGTCCGCCTAGAGGACCGCCCTCGTTGCCCGATCCTCTAATGGTAAGAGAGCGGACTCTGACTCCGTCAATCAAGGTTCGAATCCTTGTCGGGCATCCAATTCTTCGGTGAAACGACCGGCCCGCGCTCTGCAACCGAGCGGCGGGCCGAACTGTTTTTGGGGCTTGGCAAGTTACCGTACGCAAAGGAAAAGGCCTGATGACCGAACCTACTGAAAAGCGGCTCAGCCGCCGCCGCTTCTACAAGGCCGAACAGGAAGCCTCCTTCGTCGAATCGCATCTGGCGGCGACCCCGCAGACGCAAAGCCCGGCCTATAAGCTGGCTTTCCGCGATACTGATTTCCTGCTGCGCGAGGAACTGCGCCCGGTCCGCTTCCAGCTGGAGTTGCTGAAGTGCGAGATGATGCTGGACGAAGCGCGGATCGGCTCGACTCTGGTCTGCTACGGCTCGGCCCGCATCCCCGCGCCAGACGAGGCTGAGGCGGCACTCGCGACCGCCACCACGCCCGAACGCAAGGCCGTGATCGAGCGGCTGGTCGCCAAGTCCAAGTATTATGACGAGGCCCGCAAGCTTGGCCGGATCGCCAGCGAATGCGGGATCGTCGAAAAGGGCATGCGCCAGTTCGTGGTCTGCTCGGGCGGCGGCCCCTCGATCATGGAAGCGGCCAACCGCGGCGCGGCCGATGTCGGGGCGGAAACGATCGGGCTCAACATCGTCCTGCCGCATGAGCAGGCCCCCAACATCTATGTCACCCCGGATCTGGCCTTCCAGTTCCACTACTTCGCGCTGCGCAAGATGCACTTCCTGCTGCGTGCGCGGGCCGTGGCGGTGTTCCCGGGTGGGTTCGGCACGCTGGACGAGTTCATGGAGCTGCTGACCCTGATCCAGACCGGCAAGATGAAGCCGATCCCGATCCTGCTGTTCGGTGCGGAATTCTGGAACAAGGTAATCAACTTCCAGGCCTTGGCCGATGAAGGCGTGATCAATCAGGAAGACCTGAACCTGTTCCACTGGGTCGAAACGGCCGAGGACGCCTGGGCCAAGATCGCCGAGTTCTACGAGCTGGACTGAACCGCCTGATGCCCCAGCGGGCCGCTGCCGGCGCCATAGCCGGGGGCGGCCTCCAGTGCGGCGCGGACGAAGGCGCGGGCTTGTTCGACCGCTGGGACCAGATCGAGCCCAGCGCCGAGGCCGCAGGCAATCGCGCTCGACAGGGTGCAGCCGGTGCCGTGGGTGTGGCGGGTCATGATGCGCGGGGCGGACCAGACTTGTGGCGCTGCGCCCGGCACCACCAGCACGTCTTCGACCGTCGGCCCATCGGCATCGCCGCCCTTGGCGAGATAGGCCACGCCGCGTGCCGCCATGGCGGCTGGGCCGCCCAGCGCTTCCAGTTCCGGCACGTTAGGGGTGGTCAGGGTGGCGAGCTGCATCAGCCGCTCAAATCCGGCGATCGTCGCGGCATCGGCCAGGATCGAACCGCTGGTGGCGATCATCACCGGGTCGAACACGACTGGAATGCTGAGCTGCTCCAGCCGCTCCGCCACCACGGCGGCGATCTCGGGCGATCCCAGCATCCCGATCTTGACCGCATCGACGCCGATATCGCTGACGCAGGCATCAATCTGGGCGGCGACCATCGCGGGCGAGAGCGCCTCAACCATAGTCACACCACGCGTGTTCTGCGCCGTCACCGCAGTGATCGCGGTCATGGCAAAGCCGCCCAGCATGGTGATCGTCTTGATGTCGGCCTGGATCCCGGCGCCGCCAGACGAATCCGAGCCGGCGATGGAGAGAATGCGCGGGGGCTTCACCCCTTGAACTTCCGCTCGGTCGATGGCGGGTACTTGGCCTGAAGCGGCTTGGTCCGGGTCGGGCGGTCCATCAGCTCGCCGCCGCAATTGGGGCAGCGTTCGTCCAGGGCGTCGGCGCATTCGGTGCAGAAGGTGCATTCAAAGCTGCAGATGAAGGCACCGGGCAGCTCGGCCGGCAGGTCCGCGCCGCACTTCTCGCAATCGGGGCGCATCTCAAGCACTGGCCGCCTCCTTCACCGCATCGCAGATCGCATCGACTACCTGATTGACTTCGGCGGCATCGTCGCCTTCGGCCATGACGCGGATCACCGGTTCGGTGCCGGAGGGGCGGATCACCAGGCGGCCGCGCCCGGAAAGCTGGGCTTCGGCCTCGGCGATCACCGCCTTCACGCGCGCATCGTCGAGTGGCTTGCCGCCGGCAAAGCGCACGTTCTTGAGCAATTGCGGGACCGGATCGAACAGATGCATCAGCTCGCTGGCGCGCTTGCCGCTCTTCACCAGGGCAGCCAGCACCTGCAATGCGGCTATCGTTCCATCGCCGGTGGTGGCGTGATCGAGCATAATCATGTGGCCCGACTGTTCGCCGCCGACATTGTAGCCACCGGCCTTCATCGCCTCGAGCACATAGCGGTCGCCCACCTTGGCGCGAACCAGGCTGAGGCCCTTGCCATCGAGGAAGCGCTCGAGGCCGAGGTTCGACATGACTGTCGCGACCACGCCGCCGCCGCGCAGCTCGCCGCGTGCGGCCAGCTGGCTGCCGATCAGCGCCATGATCTGATCGCCATCGACCGTCTGGCCCTTTTCATCGACCACGATCAGCCGGTCGGCATCGCCGTCCAGCGCAATGCCGATGTCTGCGCCGCTGGCGACGACGCTTTCCTTGACGAGGTCGAGGTGCGTCGAGCCGCACTTGTCGTTGATGTTGGTGCCATTAGGCGAGACGCCGACTGCGACCACTTCGGCGCCCAGTTCCCAGACCGCCGATGGGGCGACCTGGTAAGCGGCGCCATTGGCGCAATCGACCACGATCTTCATGCCATCAAGCCGGATATCGTCGGGCAGCGAGGCCTTGACCGCGTGGATATAGCGGCCGCGGGCATCGTCGATCCGCCGGGCCCGGCCGATCTGCGGCGCGGGGGCGAGCGCGAGGTCTTGCTCCAGCATGGCCTCGATCGCCGCCTCGTCGGCATCGGACAACTTGAACCCGTCAGGTCCGAACAGCTTGATGCCGTTGTCCTCATAGGGGTTGTGGCTGGCCGAGATCATCACGCCGACATCGGCGCGCAGCTCGCGCGTCAGCAGGGCAACCGCCGGGGTCGGCATCGGGCCGAGCAGAATGACGTCCATGCCGACGCTGGTAAAGCCGGCCACCAGCGCGTTCTCGATCATGTAGCCGGACAGGCGGGTGTCCTTGCCGATCACCACGCGGTGCTTGTGCGTGCCGCGCAGGAAGCGGGTGCCAGCCGCCTGGCCGACCTTCATCGCCGTTGCCGCAGTCATCACGCCGGCATTGGTGCGCCCGCGGATCCCGTCCGTACCGAAATAGTTGTGTCCCATC
>Ga0315904_10011702_pt1 | contig 11169 bp, 7 predicted proteins | sample LakEriMetagenome_6_FD_203529 | JGI IMG/M metagenome (GOLD analysis project Ga0315904, IMG submission 203529) | Freshwater fungal communities from buoy surface, Lake Erie, Ohio, United States - Buoy 12 MA120 | ecosystem: Environmental > Aquatic > Freshwater > Lake | place: USA: Lake Erie, Ohio... | reverse complement strand
GTTCCGGAACCATTGATCGTTAGGGACGGAAGTTGTGTAACGCGAACAAGTATGGAATCTTCGTTAAAACATCCATTGGCATCGATAGCAGATACAACGTAGTAGCCTTCATTTACTTCAGTTGCATTTTGAACGGATACGTTTGGTCCTGATCCGTTGTATCCTGAAGGTCCTGTCCAACTGTAGGTTTGTGCACCACTGGCATTAAGGTCAAATCCTGATGTTTCACAGATGAGTGAATCCGTGTCATTAATCGTGATGCCAATCGCAGGAGGCATGAGCACGGTCAATGTCTGACAGGACGAAGGTCCTGAACATCCCGAAACGGTAGCATACACACAATAGGTACCTTGATCCGTTTCGTCGGCATTCGTGAAGGTGATCGAAGGAGAAGAGGAAGTGAAACCTCCCGGCCCGGACCATGTAAAGGAAGCTCCTGCGCTCAAGGAAGATGCCGTGAAGGTTGCATCCGAATTGATACAAGGAGTAGCGTCATCAAAAGCGATCGTCGGCGCAGCTGGAGCTCCCGGATTTACGATGCTGAACGGACCGAAAGTGGAAGAACAGGAGTTGCCATCCGTTACACTTAGAAAATAGGTTCCTGCAGGAACATTTGTGAGATTTTGTGTACTGCCAACAGTTGTTCCGCTGCCATTTGTCCAATTGTAGGTTATAGGATTGGCTCCGGAAACTAATGTGCCGTTCAGTGCTCCATTAGATGAACCACAACTCGCATTAACTGAACTTGGCTGAGCGGAAAGCATTGGCAGAGCGTTCACGGTGACGGTGGTACTTGCCTGAGCAGTACATCCCAGGCTGGTTCCGGTAACCGTGTAAACTGTCGCTGCAGCAGGACTTACCGTGGTACTTCCTCCTGATGTTCCGTTGCTCCATGAATAGGTAGTTGCTCCTGATGCCGTAAGAGTAACAGAATTCCCTGAACAGATCGATACGGATGGTCCATTGGAAATACTGACTACAGGGAAAGGGTTAACCGTAACCGTCACATCGAGCGTTTGTTTAAATCCACATAATCCGGTGACCTCACAAGTGTAGGTCTGAGTTGTAGCCGGTGTAACAGTTACCGTTTGAGTAATTGCACCGTTGTGCTCCCAGTAATAGGAAGTTGCTCCGGGTGGTGCAGTTAATGTAGTTGATTGTCCTGTGCAAATAGCAGGTACATCTTCAATATCTGGGAACTGCACACCTGATTGAGCGGTGATCGTATAGCCGCAAATGTCGCCGGCGTAGCCATCAACCATTAGATAATAATCTCCCCCTACAGTTAGGTTATTTGCTGTGATGGTGAACCCGGAACTGCTTTCCTCAAAATTGGAAACCGGTATGAAATTACAACAGTCCGTACCCGAGAAGATCTGCATTTGAATTCCACCGGAAGGGTAATTCCCAACAAAACAGTCGTATACAGACACTTGAAGTGTAGCTGTGGTAGACGATGCAGTGAATTTGATCCATGAATTATTATTGATGATCACATCAAAGGCTGGTGCTCCGGTTCCCCATGATCCGGCCTGACCGAAGATCCCACCGGTATTTGTGCCATCAGGCTGGTTCACGCCATTTACATCTTCGTTATTACCTCGCATATTGCAAGGACGGTCCGGAGTGTACGCTGAACTGGTCATGGCACTGTATCCATTGATGTCACAAATGTAGAGCGCATTCACACAGGCGTCATTTGTTGCGGTTGTAACACAAAGACCAAATGTACCCTGAGAGGTGCCGTACCCCCAGTAACGAAGATAAACGGTGGATCCCGGAGTAAGTCCTGTTGCTGTCAGAGTAGGTAACAGATCATTTGCACTTCCCGGGAAAGCGCTATAGTCATCCGAACAGGCAATCTGTGTCAACGTACTGCAAGTCCCGGTATAGAGCGCCATAACACCATCTGTGATCGATCCTGCTCCCATGTTGGGTTCAGGTGTAATGTGAATAGAACCGGTTGCAGGTACGGTGATCGCGAACCAGACATCACGTGATCCAGCACCAAATCCGCCCTGCTGGGGTGCAGACCCTCCGGCACATGAGGAAGGAGTTGGGGCTGTAAGGGTAGCTGTTGCGCCCACAGTTGTAAACTGAAGGTACTGACAGGCAGATGTAACAGGTGGTAAGGCAACCGCGTTACATGGATTGTCATTGGTAGGAGTTGCTGTTGCGGCGCCTGTTGCACAGATCTGAAAGCTTCCGCTGATGCCTGTGTAATAGTCATATACCCTGACGTAGTATGTTTGTCCCGGAACCAATCCCACAAGATCCACTGTTTCATTCTGACCACTGAGTGTCTCATCCGCGCAAATGATGCTATTGAGGGTTGTGCAGGTACCACTATATACCTGAACAACCAAATCAAGTGAACCGCTTGGATCAACTGTGATGGTTTGCAAGGAATTCGTAGCGGTGAATTGATGCCATACATCGTCGTCAGCAGTTCCTGAACATCCGGCCAATGACTGTGTTGCTCCAACTGTAGTGCCACTTGTAAAAGTGCAGGATGTATTGACAGGAAGTGTCACAGCACCACCACAACTGTTATTGGATGGTGGTGTAGGAGTATTGGTGACACAGATTGTGAACGTGGATGAACCTGATCCTGCGCCATAGTGATATACACGGATTCGGTACACTTGTCCCACAGTCAATCCTGTGTAATTTATAGTTTCAGTTGTGCCGTTTCCCCCGTTATCCATGCAGCTCAATGAAGAAAGGGAAGCACATGCACCGGAGAAGAGTTGTACAACCGGGTCAAAACTTGCACTGGCAGTAACCACAATCTGATGGGAAGTAGCGGTTGCTGTAAACTGATACCATACATCATCATCTGCATTTCCGGTGCATCCCGGTATGTTTTGCGTGGCACCGGCCGTTGTGCCTGCTGTTGGTGAGGAACAATTTGCGCTGATTGCCAGAATTGATGCAGATGAACAATTATCGGACTGGGAAATACCGAAGAATGCCCCACCGACAGCGGTAATAAACATTAAAATCTTAGATCGCATAGAACAGGATTATTTGATCTGTGTGAAACTGGATGGTTCGAGACCATATTTGACGATAATGGCCTTCACATCAACCGGACTGAACGGATGATCATTTTCTCCTCTTTCCGTCATGGGATCCACGGAAAAAATGAATTCTCCCATTTGCTTCTCACTTTTATAACGGAAGTCAGACTGAAGGACAGTTTTCAATTGTAAGATCTCGTTATTGACCTTTCCTAGGTCTTCTGCAGAAGTAGTTCCTTTAAAAGAATACGAATAGGTTTGAGAGAAACCATCGATCGAAAAAAATAATAGACAAATGATCAGTATTTTCCTGGGCATACGGACGTCTTTTTAGTGAAGGTTGAAATTAGGCACAAAACTAAAGAAAAAGGGAGTTGCAGTCAAGTGCAACTCCCTGAAATACTCCGATTTAGAGGTTTCAATATGTGATTATACTTTACAGGTCCAAACTAAACCGTTTAATGACATTTTACTTTTTTTCGTTCAGGTACTGTTCGAACCATTTGTCCTGTTCCCACAGCAAATGAAGTATGTTCTCCTTTGCCACATATCCGTGACTTTCCTTCGGCAGGATTACCAGACGAGCCGGTTTGCCCAGTCCCTTCAGCGCGTTGAAATATCGCTCAGATTGCAGGGTGAACGTTCCCGGATTGTTGTCCGCTTCTCCGTGCACGAGTAGCAGCGGATGGTTCATCTTATCCGCCGACATGAAAGGGGACATTTCGTTGTACACATGTTGTGCTTCCCAATAATTGCGTTCCTCACTCTGGAAACCAAAGGGTGTCAGTGTTCTGTTGTATGCTCCGCTGCGGGCAACTCCACATGCGAACAGATCGGAGTGCGTAAGGAGATTAGCTGTCATAAATGCACCATAGGAATGTCCGCCAACAGCCACCTTTGATCGGTCAATATATCCCAATGCATCCAGTGCGTCTATGGCTGCCTTGGCATTATCTACCAACTGCCTGATGAATGAATCGTTCGGTTCCTCGTCACCTTCGCCAACTATTGGAAATGACGCATTGTCAAGGATCGCATAGCCTCTGGTTACCCAATAAATTGGAGAGCCATAACTTGGAAACGTGTATTGATTTGGATTGGTTGTCGTCTGGCCTGCACTTCCCTTATCCTTAAATTCCTTCGGATAAGCCCACATGATGAGTGGAAGCTTTTCTTTCTTGCTGAAGTCATATCCTGCAGGCAGATAGAGTGTTCCTGAAAGCTCGAGTCCATCTGAACGTGTGTACTTGATCACTTCCTTATAAACTTTTTCCAGTGCAACAAAAGGGTTCTTGAAATTGGTGATCTGTGCGGGTTTAGACTTGCCCTTGGAATAGATATTTCTCAAATAATAATTCGGGAATTGGGTAGGGGATTCTATTCTGACGAGGATCTCCCCTTTTACAGGGTCGACAAACGATTGAAGGTTTTCAAGCCTATCTGTGTAGTTCGACTTATAAAGCACTGTGTTTATACCTGTCTTCAGATCCATTTTGCTGACGAAAGGGAACTGTCCGTCTTTGGTGAATCCTTCTGCGAAAAAGAAGATACTTCCTTTTTGAAGTAAAAGGATCTCTTCGCCAAACTCATTCGGAATTGTCTGGATCCGTCCCGGGTCAGCATATTTGTCATCTGAGCTTCTGTCAATCAGGACCCTAACTGACTCGGTGCCTTTTGAAGGGTCAAAGAAGTAGGTCTTTGTATTTCGTGTATTCCACCAATTATCGAAAGCAAGGGCATGCTGAGCATCTCCCCAGTAAATACCGGAAAAACGCTGTTCTACTTTGATCAGTGATACCGGTTTCGCGCTGAACGGGGCCTCCAGTTCGAACACTTCATCACGGTAGTCAGCTTTAACTTCAGGGTCGCCATTGTCAAGTGCGCGAACGAAGTAAAGCGTATGTGGGCGGTCACTACGCCAGTTAAAATCCCGGTTTCCTGAATAGGTAGCCATAAATCCCTGAGGTAGTACTTCTAGAAGTGGCGTATAGTTTACTTCAACAGGATCCTTTCCATCTTTATTATAGACGATCTCTCTTGCCGGGAATCGGTCATAGGTGACGATGTAGGAGAATGGCTTTTCGATGGTTGAGATCAGCACAAAATTACCATCCGGTGAAAAACTGACGGAGGCGTACATTCCGGATCCTTTCCATTGCTGTGTTCGCCCATCGAGAAAAACACGGTGAAGTTCTGACGTTGCAAGTGTTTCAAAATTTTTTTCATCCAATGGATTCTTGAGCAAGTCCTGATAGGTTCGGTTCTGTGCTTTGGACCCGTCGCTAATGCTTACAGTTGGCCCTGAAGGAAGTGTGTTTTTTGTGTTGATGAGCGCTGAACGATTTGTTGGCAATTTTCTGACAAGCAGCGAGGATCCGTCTTTGAACCAGGTCAATGGATTTCCGAGATTGGCATTAAGCGCCATGTCACTTAGTTTACGCGCCGTATTCGTTGTGAGGTCAAGGATCCAAGCCTCTATGTGAGTCGATGTGGTATGGGTAAAGGCAATGCTTTTTTCGTCAGGGGACCAGGTTAGATTCGCAATACGTGGATTAGCCGGTAGCCCTTTTACCTGTTCTTCTGTAGTGCCTTTCAGTTTTCGGACCTTCAAATTGGTTAAATAGGTGACGGTGCTGCTAATATTGGTGACCGGATTGATCCTGAGTCCGGCGAGACGCATCTCATCCTGATTCAGATCGTCCAGTGTTTTATAGGTGTCCCTGTAAAGAAAGACAACAGTTTCTTTTTTAGAATCCATGATCACCGAAGGGGGACGGTCATAGTCCACCAATTCCAGGATCTCTTTTGGTGGAACCTGATAAACCAGATTTTCCTGTGCCGTGCTTTCTATGGTGAAAGCTGCGCATACGATCAATATCAACAGTCGTTTCATAACTTTTTCGTTTAGTCACTGAATTGCATCCTTATTAATTCGTTCCCCGATGAGTGAAAGGAAATAGAAATCTGAGTATTTGTCCCGGCAGCGCTCCCATGTTTCATGGAATTGGTGATCAATTCGTTCAGTAGCAATCCTAATGGTACGATGGTTTTCAGTCCAACCTCTCTGATGTTCGGGTCAAAATAGATATGGGTATCGGGATCGCTTCCCGGAAAGGATTTAATCTCAGAAATCAGATCGTTAATGTACTGTTCATAATGGATGGAGGAGAGTTTTTTTTCCTCATAAAGCTTCTTGTGGATCAGGGAAAGAGCGGTAACCCGACCGTTCGCATCAGAGTAACTGATCCTTTTCTTTTCCGACCTTAACTCGGATGATTGCATGCGCAGAAGGCTGGTCACGATCAGATAACGAACTTTATCGAAACAGGAGAGTTGGAGGGTGGCTTCAGGGGTCCAGATACTCATGTATCAAAGATACATTTTCTTTCCAATCAAGGTGCGTAGCCCATGAACCGGCTCTTGAGTTCTGTCAGGATTAAAGCGGTCAGAGGAGTTGTAATGATCGGTTGGGTTATCGACCAGGATTCACTTCCGGATTGTACAATTCTGCTTTCCGGCACAAAACCATCGACATCCAATTTCACACTCTGGTCGTTCTTTTGAAGGATACCATACGCATTTCGCTCTCGGGGTAATAGTAGGACGAACCAACCTTGCGCATTGGTCACGAAATCCAGTTCTGATGATTTAATGTCCGCTCTCGGTTCTTCTTTAGGAATAAGTTTAAATTCCGCAAATGCTCCTGGTCCGCTGTGTTCAGAAACATTTGAGGTTCCATCTTCGTTGATGGCGCCACCGGAAACGTGAGAATAATAGGTGTAGCGTCCAAATACAATCGCACACTTGAGTGAGTGGACAAGTGTGTCAACAGGCTGTCCGCTATCGTATGTTAGTGTTACGATCCTGGTTCCTTTATTATCGTAAATCACTGTTTCACCTTGCGGTTGGCCGTTCTTCATCTGCATTACCATCATTTTTTTACCATTGCGGTGGTAATGTGATACTTCGTACGGTGCAATACCGGGAAATGCCGGGGCTCTCGAAAATAATTTCCCGTTGGGATAATAGCTTTCTTCCAGGGTGTCATGAGGGGAATGAATTACACAAGTCCTGTATCCATAATACGTTCTGAATATCTCTGTCGTATCCTGTGCATGAAGCATCAATGACGAAAAAAGGAAAAGAAAAAGTACAGCTTGTTTCATGTCGGGCTTGAGGCAAAAAACAGACCAATCAGGATATGAGATCCGAAGATGTTCTGATCGCGGTTAGTGTTTCCAGCAAATAATCCAGTTCCTCATCGGTATTGAAAGCCTGCGATGAAAAGCGAATGTACTGTTGATTACCATGCATCATTACCGGTATTTCGATTCTGTACTTTTCAAAGAGGTGTCGTTGTAGTTTGAAGGTATCAGCAGTTCTTATCGGTGTACTGCATAGCTGTCCGTAGAACGCTTCGGAAAGGGGAGCGAGTGGTGAAGTTCCCAGCACCTCCGCGATCCTTGGTGCGTATTTCAGAACCCGTTGCTTGCAAAGCGCTGATCGTTCAGACCAGTTGTGTTCCTCTATGAATTGAAGACAGGCCGGTATTGTTAAAAATGCAGAGAAATCACGTGTTCCATTGAACTGGTGATGATCATGGAAGATCGAACTACCCGGAGTTGCTGACTTGTATCCCCAGCTGATGATAAGGGGATCCAGCATGTCATGGAATTCTTCTCTGGCAAACAGGAAGGAACATCCTTTAGGCGCCATCATCCATTTATGACAGGCACCCGTATAGAAATCAGCATCCAGTTGACCCAGGTCGAGATCAATGTGTGCAGGCACGTGGGCACCATCAACAATAGTGATCAGGCCTCGTCGTTTTGCTTCGGCGCAGATCTCTTTGACCGGAAAGATCAATCCTGTGGAACTGGTGATCTGGCTGATAAACACCACCTTCGTCCTGTGTGTATAACCGGCAAAGAACTCCTCGATGAACCTTTCTTTTGTGGTAAGGGGGAGTGAAATATGCTGTTTTACATATGCAGCGCCCTTTGGTTCACAGTAGTATTCCCATGTTCGATCCATAGCACCGTATTCGAGATCTGTTGTGAGGATCTCATCACCGCGATTAAGCTTAAGATCTTTTGCCAGTATGTTGATCGCATAGGTCGGATTGGTGACAAAGACCAGTTCATGTTCCTTGCAGCCCAGAAATCCTGCTAATGCAATTCTGGACTGTCTTACATATTCATAGCCATCAACGGTGATGAATTGAACCGGCTCTTGCTCCAGTAAAAGTTGCCATTTCTGATAATCTTCAAAAATGGGTTTTGGAGTAGCTCCGAAAGAACCGAAATTGAGGAAAGTAATATCCTCTCTGACCAAGAATTGTGAACGAATGTCTTCCATGACCTAAAGCTATTAAAAGTATTTTTTGGATGACCGGTTCATTGTGACAGATGTTCAGAAAGTCTTTTTCTTGTTAGTATGGCCATTAAGAGTGCGCAAAGTGGAAGTAAGCTCACAAAGTGGTACATATTACTTCCTAGTTGGGTGTAAATGTAGGCGGCGATCACCGGAAACACGGCCATTGCAAAGGAATGAATGGCTTCACTTATCCCCATAACCTCTCCCTGCATTTTGCGGTCGGCGTGGGACGAAATTAATGAGTTGAAGGTTGGGAAACACAGTGAAAGCCCAAGGTTCATTAAATAATAGAAAGGAATGAACAACCACAAGGAACGGGTAAGTGTGATGCTGAAAAGTCCGACCACGCAGAGTGCCAAGCCCAGAATTAATGTATTGAATTCGCCAAACCGTTTGATGAAGCGCTTAGATACGAAGGCTTGATTGAACGCAAGAAAGATCCCCACAACCAGGAAGAATGTTCCCAGTTCTTTCTCATTGAATGAAAAGAGATCGATGAGATACAAAGCAATAGAGGAAATGTAGAAAGAGATCATGGTTGAAAAGAACATTTTGACCGTGAAGAGAACTTTAATGACAGGTGAAGGATTCACCTTACGAATCCTTCCCGGAAGATAAATACTTTGCCAAAGAGAGAACTTTTTCTTTTCTGACCGATGCTCTTGAGGATGAGATTCTTTAAGATAGCGGAACATGATAATCAATGTCACAGCCGAGATGAATACGGCGACGAAAAGGGTTCCAAAATAACCGAGCGGTGTTGAAGAACTCAATCCTCCAAGTCCCGGACCTATGATCATACCCAGTCCTGAAATACCTCCCAGATAACCAAAAATATAACCTTTCTCCTCGCGGGTTGTGATATCACCAATGTAGGCATTTGCTACTGAGGTGTTTCCTCCGGTCAGTCCGTCCAGTATCCTTGAAAGTGCAATGATCCAAAGAGGCAGTGCCAAGCCTAGAACCGGATATTCCGGTAAGAGTAAGGCAATGATAAAAACGAACCAACTGAGTAAAGTTCCACCGTGACTGATGAGTAATACTGGTTTTCTGCCCACATGATCAGAGAGACTTCCGAGGTATGGAGCACCAATGAATTGAAAACCGGCATAACACGTAAGAAGAAGACCATAAACCCATTCCGGAGCTCCGTAATCCTTCACAATAAAAGGCAATACAGGCATCATGATGCTGAAGCCTAGCACGTTAACGAATGTGAGCAAATATGCCGGCAGGAACTTTTTTCCCATAGAAACAAAAAAGGGCAGGATCTTTCCCGCCCTTAAATTACATATTACAATTCTTACAGGTGCATGAAATCCTTCTTGGCAAGAAGTTCGTCTTTTGACTCCCGGTAGTCCGGATCATCCACACAACAGTCTACCGGACAAACTGCAGCACACTGAGGTTCATCGTGAAAACCGACGCATTCCGTGCACTTGTCATGTATAATGTAGTATACGTCCATGTTAACCGGTTCATGTGCATCGTCTGCCATGATTTCCTCTCCATCAAGCGTGGTGATCATACCTTTCAGAGAAGTACCGTCTGAATATCTCCATTCAGCACCGCCTTCATATATGGCATTATTTGGGCATTCCGGTTCACAAGCTCCGCAATTGATACATTCTTCGGTGATCATTATCGCCATGGCAACAAAATTTTGGATGTAAATATACGAACGCGCCCGGAATAGAATTGTTCGTCACAGCGAAAAGTTTTATTGAATTGTCCTGTTGAGTATTAACTTTGCCCACTATGGAACGCAAGGAGATCGTAGCCGGATTTGTGCAGTTGGGCAAGTTGATGTCCGCACTTGGACACCGTGGAACTTGGAATGACTATTCGCTCGGTGTATCGGAAAGAGAATACAATGAGCTGCAGGAATTGATCAAAAGACAAAAACAGTTCAACGGATGGTTCACTGAGGAAAGTGTGTGCAGGTCACTGACTTCGTTGGGAGAACAACTTTCGGGATCAACACTCAATAACTGGCTTGCGCCATATCGCTTTAGCAACGATCCCAAGAAGGTTGCCATCATCATGGCCGGAAATATCCCTCTCGTGGGATTTCATGATATGCTTTGTGTCCTTCTCAGTGGTAATACTGCAGTGTGTAAATTGAGTTCTGATGATCGTACCTTGCTTCCTGCTTTGGGAAGAGTACTGTCTGACTTTGTTCCCGGTCTGGAAGATAGATTGGTGTTTACTGAAGGAAAGATAGGGGAGGTGCATGCCGTGATTTCCACAGGCAGCGATAATTCAACATTGTATTTTGAACAGTATTTCGGGAAATATCCGCATATCTTCCGATCCAATCGAACTTCACTGGCTGTTTTGAAAGGAGATGAAACACCGGAAGAACTTAGACTTCTGGGGAACGACATTTTTCATTATTTCGGTTTGGGTTGCCGCAATGTTTCGCATATTATGGTTCCGGAAGGATTCGATCTCAACCGTATTTTCGAAGCAGTCTATCCCTTTGGAGAGATCATTCATCATCACAAGTACGCCAATAATTATGATTACAATAGGGCAGTGTTTCTACTGAATCAGGTACCGTTTCTGGATAATCATTTTGTGATGCTCCGTGAGAGCAGTGATCTTTTTTCACCACTTGCCGTGGTTCACTATCAATATTACCGGTCTGGGACAGAGATTTCCGAATACCTGACATTGAATGAGTCAAAGATTCAGGCAATTATAGGTAAAGGTTTCATTCCATTTGGTCAGGCACAGTGTCCAACGTTAGCTGATTACGCAGATGGGG
>Ga0315904_10011701_pt1 | contig 11169 bp, 10 predicted proteins | sample LakEriMetagenome_6_FD_203529 | JGI IMG/M metagenome (GOLD analysis project Ga0315904, IMG submission 203529) | Freshwater fungal communities from buoy surface, Lake Erie, Ohio, United States - Buoy 12 MA120 | ecosystem: Environmental > Aquatic > Freshwater > Lake | place: USA: Lake Erie, Ohio... | reverse complement strand
GTACTGCAGCCCGTACACCACCTCGAGATCACCGGCCTCGGCAAAGGTGCGCACGGTACGCACGCGCAGCGTCGTGTGGCTCACGCGCTGATTCGGGCGGCCGATGTCGTAACTGAACGAGGAGTCGGCAGGCACACCGCGCATGGCCCGCGCGAGATCGTCGGCGTTGCCCACATGCGCCTGACGCAGCACCCCGAGCTCGGTGCCGAAGCGCGACAGCGAGACGTCCGTGCGCCCCCATTCTCGCGTCACGCCAAGCGCGAGACTGCCGTTGAGCTCGCGAAACCCGGTGTTGGTGAGATAGTAGTCGGGCGCCGCACCGTTGCCCGCCACGCGCGACGTGAGACGCAGGCGATAGCCGGTCGCACCGATCTTCGGCAGCGAGAGATCGGCGCCCTGCACACCAAGCGACAGCGCCCCCTGCCGACTGTTCGAGAAGGCGTTGAGCGCCACGTTGCCGTGCAGCCCGCCCGTGTCCGGCAGCGCCGCATGCTCCACCCGCACCACGCCGCCCAGCGCGTCGGCACCGTACAACACCGTCGCCGCCCCACGCACCACGGTCACCGCATCGGCATCGAAACTGTCGATGTTGGGCGCGTGTTCGGTGCCCCACTGCTGATCTTCCTGGCGCAGCCCGCCATTCATCACCAGCACGCGCTGCGAGTTGAGACCACGAATCACCGGTTTGGCGATACTCGGCCCGAACTGGATCACCGCCACACCGGGCAGGTTCTTGATCGTCTCGCCGAGCGTCTGTCCGCGCGTCGCCGCGAGTGCCTGCGCATCGAGGGTGCTCACCGCGGCCACGCGCGCCAGCTGATCGGCGGCCGTATCCGCCCGCACCGCCACTTCCTGCAGCACGGCGGTGGCCGCGTCGAGGTGCACCGTGACCAGCCGGTCGCTCGTCCGCAGGTCGAGATCGCGCAGCCAGGGCGCGAACCCCAGCGCCCGCACCCGCAGCGTTACCGGCTGCGCCGGCAAATCACGAAGATCGAATCGACCGTTGCCGTCCGTGCGTTGCCGCGCGGACTTTTCCACCGCCCGGTCGGCCACCCGAATCGTCCAGACCACCACCACCTCCGCATCGCGCACGGCACGACCGGATTCCCCCGACTCCACCACGCCATGCACATGGCGCAGTGACCCGTGGGTCTCCTGCGCGGGCGTCGCGCGCGCGGTCGCGAACAGCCCCACGAGGGCTGCCACGACCGCGCGCGGCCATCCCGGACGCGGCGAAGAACGACAAGGGGTTCTCATCAGGCATCAATGATAATGAGAATCGGTGATCATGTAAGGGGGCATCGACGCCGGTAGGCAGCTCGACCTACGAGCCGGACGGGCCCCGGTACTCACACCCGGAGGTACAGGTTTCCCGCACCACCACCGCCGACAGCTGCGGGACCAGCGGCTTCATCCGATCCCAGATCCACACCGCCAGCACTTCACTGGTCGGGTTCTCCAGCCCGGGGATGTCGTTCAGATAATGGTGGTCGAGCTGGTCATAGACGGGCGAGAACGCCGCCTTGATGTCGGCGAAGTCCATCACCCAGCCCATCGCCGGGTCGAGCGGCCCGGCCACCCGCAGTTCCACCCCGAACGAATGGCCATGCAACCGGGCGCACTTGTGCCCGGCGGGCACGTTCGGCAAGCGGTGCGCGGCTTCGAAGGTGAACTGCTTGTACAGCTCCACGGTGGCTGGGCGTGATGACGACATGCCGGCAATCTACCACCGGCGCGTCATCGGTTGGGGGCAGCCAGCCGTACTCTGCATGATGATGCCGAAGCTGCCGCACGCCATGCCGTACCCGTTCCTGCTGGCGCTGCTGGCCATGTCGCTCCCGCCGCGCGCACTCCGCGCGCAGGAGTTCACCCAGCAGAGCATGCTGGTGGTCCCGTTTCGCGCCGACAGCGCCCCGGGGTTGCTCGACGAGGCACACAAGGTGTCCGACGGGGTGCGCAACCGCCTGGGCAAGCTGATCCCGGAACGCGAGGTGGAGGTGCTCTCCAACGCGCGCCTCAACGCCCTGCTGATCAAGTCGAACTACCGGCGCAACTCGCAGATGAGCGACATCGAGACACGACTCGCCGCCAGCGAGCTGCGCGCCGACGAGATCGTATTCGGCCGGGTGCAGCGCGAGGGACGCACGTTCGTCGTGCATGCCCGACTCGCTCGCATCCGCGGGTGGAACATGCAACAGCCGCTGCCGGTGGTGCGGGCGGCCACCGCCGATGCCGCTGCCGACCTGGTGGCCGGCGAAGTGCTCAAGGCGCGCACGCAGCTCACCGGGCTGCGCCGCTGCGAAAACGCGCTCGCGAAAAGCGATCTCGCCACGGCCGCCAGGTCGGCGGAGCAGGCCATTCGCGCGTATCCGCGCGCCGTGATCGCGCGGGACTGCCTCATCGCCGCACTGCGCGATGGTACCACCGGTGCCGATTCGCTGCTCCGGGTGGCGAACGAGGCCCTCGCACTCGACAGCAACAATACGTTCGCCGAAGTGGCGCGCGCGCAGTCGCTCGAAGCACTCAAGCGCTCGCGTGAAGCGGTCGACCAATGGAACCGGCTGTACACCCAGCACTACGACAGCCTCACACTTGGCGTCTCCGTGGTGGAGGCACTACTGCGCCTGCAGCAACCGCGCACCGCCCTCGATGATGCGCGTGCCCTCGAGAAGCGCTTCGGTGACAAACCGGAACTGCGCCGGCTCCGCTTTCGCGCCTTCTCGCAGCTGCAGCAGCACACGCAGGCGGCGCACCTTGGCGATTCGCTCGAACGCGAGGACCCCACCTACCGGGCCGATAGCGCCTACACCGTGCGTCACGTCGACGCGCTACGGCAGGCCGGCGATACGCTCGGCGCGCTCGAACTGGGCGTGCGTGCGGTACGCCGTTTTCCCGGCGACGCGCGTCTCTATCTGCAGTTTCTGCAGCTGATGGGTACCGAGCAGACGGTGGCGCTGCCCCGCGGATTGGCGCGCTTCCCCGATGTCCCCGAACTGCGGCTGCTCGCGGCCCGCGAGGCCCGACGAACCGGTAACCGCCGTGTCGCCATCCGTGAAACCGGGGCGGCCATTGCGCGCGACTCCTCACTCGTGACGCCGTATCTGTCCCTTGCCGACCTCCACCTCGAGGACAATCACGCCGACAGCGCGTTGCTCGTGCTCAGCCGCGCGCCGCGTACCGGTGAGCAGAAGGAAACAGTGCGCAGCTATGTACTGGCGCGGGGCCTCCAGCAGCTGCGGGCCGCCGCCGACACGGCGCCGGCGCGGCAACGCCTCGCCCTGCAGTTGCTGCTGCTCGCCGATAGTGTGGAGTCGCGCGAGGACTCCCGCGCCACCGTGGCCGCCGCGTCGTTGCAGGTGGCCCGCTCGCATCTGGTCGACGCCTTCCGCACCAACGCCTGCGCTGACGTGCAACAAGCTGACACCATGCTCGGTCTTTCCGCGCAAGTGATCGCGCGCGGATTGGGGTCCGGTGGCAATATTGCAGAGATCAACGCGGCCTACGACGCCATGCGCAAGGCGACCACCGATGCGCTGGCCGTTCGCTGCAAGGGGGGTGGTATCGTGCGTGTTCCATCCTGAATCGGTCGCTCTCACTTTTCGCGAGTCCCGTCATGTCGTCACGCCGCATCCTCGTTGTCATCGGCCTCAGCGCGGGGCTCGCTGCCTGCAGCACCGGCACCCCCACGCCGACGCCTGACGCGCAGCCGGTGCGCATGGCCCCGGCCGATACCGCCCCCGCGACAACCGCCGACGGTCTTCCGGCGGCGCTGCGCGACGCGTTCATCGCCGATGATGCACGCGCCCGCACCATCAGCTTCTGGCTGCAGTGCACCCCGACCGTGGCCCGTCTGCGCGCCGAGGGCGCCTTCGGACCCGCCGCCCGCGCTCCGCGCGCCATCGTGTGCCAGCGCACCGCCGACGGCGTACCGGTGGGCGGCGTGTACGACGTGGACAGTGCCTTCACCAGCGCGCGCCGGCTCCAGATGATTCGCCTCGACGGCGCGCGACCGAAGTACACCGAAGCCGTGGACACCGCGGGCATCCTGCGCGCCGCCAAACTGGCGCGCGATGTCTCCGTGCTGGTATCACCCGCGTGGAAGAAGCGCGCACGGCCGTTCAATGTAGTCCCCGTGCCCGCAGCGAACGGTGCGGCCGAAGCATGGGTGATTCCGCGCGCCACCAAGGCGCGCAGCTTCGTGACTGGTGGAGACATGGGCTATGCCGCGCCGGCGAGCGGCAGTGCAGCGCCCACGCTCATCGTCGACCGCGCAGCTACCTGGACGCAACTCAATCTCGCGCCCACCGGCCCACTGCGCATTTACAGCAGTGTGCGTGACATCCCCGCCGTGACCGATCTCGCCACCGCACGCTTCCACGCCGAACTCGGACGCGCCGTGACCGTGAGCACGCCGGTCCTCGAAAGCACCCTCGTGCCGGGACTCGATCCCACCACCGGCGCGCGCCTCGTCTGGAAGCACACGCCCGTGCGGCGATAGTTGTCAACCGGTCGTCGTCAACCGAGCTGTTCGTAGGGAATTTCGGGGAAGGGCGGCAACCCGGCCGCCTGCGCCACCGCGAGCAGCCCCTCGCGTGTATGGAACTCCATGCCATCGCGCTCCACCACCACGGCCCCGGGATGCTGCGGCGCAAGGCGACGGAACTCCGCGTCGATGAGGCGGAAGCGCTCCACCATGCGCTCCACTTCCTCGTGCGGACGTCGCCGCATGCGGATGTGCTTCTCGATGGTATCGGTGCCCGAGGTGAGCACGATGGTGCAATCGGGTTGCCACGTCGCGCCCATCGTCACCACGCCGCGCAGCGCCGCGTGCGACTCCGGCGGATACTCCGCGATGTGCGCTTCGAGCGTGATCTGCGCGCCTTCGATGAGCACCACGGCCCCGGGGTCGTCGTGCTTCGCGGCATGCCGGTAGTTCGCGTCGTACAACCGGGCGAAATACGCGGTCACCCCCACCGGATTGCGTCCCGCCTCGATGTCGGCCAGCACCTCCGGGTCCCACACACCCTGCTCCCCTTCGCCGTACGAGCCGTTGCGATACAGGTCGCCCAACTGGCGCACGAGCGTGCTCTTGCCGATGCCGGGCCCGCCTACAATGGCAACGCGCACTTACTTGCTGCCAGCGCCGGCACGCGTCGCCTGTACGGCCCGGTCGGCCGACCGCTGTGCTGCCGCCGCTTCCGCCGGTGACAGCGTGAGCGGAGTGACGGCCATGGGAAGCGTGTCCGACACGTACCGATTCCCGCGCACCGTGAAGGCCTGCGGCGGCAAGCCAATTGCCGGCTTGCCGTACAGCACGCGGTAGAACACGTTCGCCGCGAGATAGGTGCCGATCGGCGACGGATGACTGCCATCGTCGATGTACAACTCGCTGGCCGGCGATTCCTCGCGCATGGCCGTCCACGCGGCGCCGACAGGTACCAGCGTCGCGCCAAGCGAATCCGCGAGTTTCGCATACGTGGCGGCAATCACGCCGCTCGTGTGCGGTGTATCGCGACGCGGCCAGGTCACGTAGAGCAGAATCTTCGAGCCCGCCTTGCGGGCCATGGTACCGAGCTGGGTACCGTACTTCAGCACCGTGTCCGGCTGCTGGATGGGCGCGAGACTCTGGTCCTGCAGCACCACGTAGTCCCAACGCTGGGCCAGCAGCTCGGTCATGTCGCGCCGCACCGCATGCCCACGCAGGAACTGACCACCCTTCAGGACGGTAGTAATGGCCGGCACGCGATTCTCCCCCGCCGCGAGGGCAAGCATGGTGAGCGTGCGCGGCAGATCGTTCACATACGTATAGCTGTTACCGATCCACAGGATGCGCAGCGGTGCGTGGGCCGCAGCGACGGCGGACGTGGGCGACGCAGGCTGTTGAGCGGCGAGGGATCGCGCCGGAAGCAAGGTGCCCCACGCAAGTGCGCCAAACGCCAGACGACGCATGAGACGTACACGACGGACATTCATGATCGGGAAGAGTCAGGGTCTACCGGCAATCTAGTCGATGTACGTGGCGCGATCCCGTGTGCAGCGAAGAACGCCGCCGTCCGCGGCGCGGCGAGCAGCGGCTCGTGTACCTGCCATACCTCGAGACTCGGTATCGAGTTCGCTTCGAGTATGGAGAACCCCTCGTCGGTGATGACGGCATCCCATCCGACGCACTGCGCCTCCGGAAGCGCGTGACACAACAGCAGCATGCCGTCCAACGCCCGGTGCAAGTGCGGAACAGTGACGCCTTCGATGGCTGCCCCGGTCTCCGGATGCTGCGCGCATCGCACCAGCCGTCCGGTTGCATCCGCGCCGAGCACCGGCCCAAGCACCCCGGTGGAAATATCGATCGGGGCTGTCACCCCGCCTTGGCCCGCATGGAAGGTGTCCACCGGAAACGAGCGGCTCGAGCCAAAGCGATGTACGACCGCGGCGATGAACGGCCCACGGTCATCGCGGAGGGTGAGCACGCGAATGGTATTCGCCGTGCGGGGGAAGATCGTACGGGCATAGGCGGCCTGCTGCACGTAGGCCGTAACCAGATAGCGATCGAGCGTACGCACGAGTGCCTCGAGCTCTGCCGTCTCCGCAGGGCGCTCGTTGATGCGCCAGCGTCCGTTCGCCCGATCGACGAAGAATACTCCCTCGCCTCCGCCGGACCAGTGCGGTCGGAACACCAGTCGTGGTGCGCGCGCAATCCACTGCTCCAGTGTGGCCAACAGGTTCGTTGCCACGGCGCCGTCGAGCGCCTGCGCGCATCCGGCAATGATGCATCCGAGCGGCGCCGGGGTCGGCACACCCATCGCCTGTGCAACGTAGGCGAGGACCAGCTTGTTGCCGATGATGGGATTCCAGAAGCCGTTGATCTTCGTGATGCGTCGTGCGAGCGGAAAATCCGGCACGAACTGGCTGGCATCCTGGTGCGCAAGGTCGTAGAGCCGGAAGCTGTTCACCTGGAAGCCGAGACGCCATGCGCGCACTCTGGCCGCCCAACTCGCCCGGCGTCGCAACTCGGCTCTCCACACACGCACATAGCGCACCCAGGAGCGCAGCGCGAGATCGACTTTGCCCGGAGAGCGTCGGTTGGCCTGAATCGAGAACTTGTCGAAGAGCATCATTCCGTACGGGGCGTGTCGCTACGTCTTCGACGCGAGCTGGATACCGGCGATCACCATCGCCAGCGCCACGATGAGTCGCACCCCGGCGGACTCGCCGAGCAGAACGACCCCCAGCGTGATGGCAGTGATGGGATTGAGGGCGAGAAACACCGCCACCCGTGAGGGGGTGGAGTGGCGCAGGGCCCAGATCCACAAGCCGAACCCCACCGCCCCGCCGAAAATACCCAGAAAGAGCACGGCCGCCCATCCCAACGGGGTCACCGTGAGAAGGCGCGAGAACAGTCCCTGCGCCAGCGCGAGTGGTGCCAGCGCCACCGTGCCAGCCAGCATCGATTGCGCGGTGATCGCCAGCGCATCGTATCGCGCGAGCAGTGGCCGGGACCACACATTATAGGTCGCGCCGCACAACGCCGTGGTCCCGATTTCGAGATACCCGACGAGCGGGTTCGACACCCCCACGGTGGCGTCACCCGTGGGGGCGAGCGCCACCGCGAGCCCCGCGAAGGCGAGGATTTGCCCCAGAATGGTACGGATGCGCAGCGGTTCGATACCGCGCCACACGGACAGCGCGAGCGTCACGAGCGGATTCGTGGCCGCAATCAGCGCGACCTGCGCCGTCGGCAGATGCGTGAGCGACGCGCTGAAGCTCCACGGAAACACGCCGAAGAAGAGCACGCCCAGCAGGGCCACCTGCACCCGGTCGCGCCTCGGCATCACCGGAAAGGCGCGCCGCCCCAGTACCACCAGCAGGCACGACGTGGCCACCACGTAGCGCACGAAGGCCAGCACCACCGGCGTCGTTTGCGGCACCACATAGCGCGTGGCCACCACCGACGCCCCGAAGAAGATGCTGGCTGCACTCGCCGCCAACGCCGCGCGGGAGGCAGTGGCGTGGCCATGGAGGCTCGGCGTGGAAGTGGGTGGCGCGGACACCTGCGGGATATGACAGCCTACCGCCGCAGAAGCCAGTCGCCGCGGGAGAATTAGTGCTCAGTACCCCGTCGCCAGCTGCGGGCACAGGTTCGTCATCTCACCGATGCCCGTGTACACCCCGTCACCCTGCTCGTTCACGCGCTCCGTGAAGGTGCCCACGAACAGCGTGGCGGTGCCCTTGGTCGTGTTGACCAGGACATTGCGTCCACGCAGATCGACTACGATGATGCCGTTTTCGTTACGGAACTTCAGCGTCCCGCTGCTGTTCAGGCTGATCCCGACACCGGTGGTGAGGTTGGTGAGGCGCACCGTGGTTTGCGGAAACGCGATGATCCCGTTCACCGGTGTGAAAATCGGCTTGAACTTCCCCACGGTCTGCACACGCATCGGCACACCGCAGATCGCGTACACGGCATCCTCGTTCACCACGCCCGTCGCGCTACGGGCGTCCAGATCCGGCGCCGTGGCGCCTTCGCTCGGACCGCAGGCGGCAACGAGGAACACGCCAAACAGGCTCGACAGCAGTGCCAACGGGCGACGGGGCATCAGCAGATCTCCGGAGAAGAATCAGGCAATGAGTTCGCCGTCAATGCGGCAACACCGAAGTCTGTGGTACGAACCACAGCCGCGCCACCGCCGCGCCAGCAACTCACGGCAATGCCAGATACCCCCACACCGCTGCGAACAACGGTGAGCCATCCGCCGCACGCGGTGTCGCTGCATCCACCACCGTGGCCCCGTGGAAGGAGCCGGCCAGCAGCGGCGTCGCCCGCGTGAGCAGTTGATGACTGGCACCGAACGGCGCTGACGCACCATCGACGGTCGTGACGGCGCCGAACGCGCCGAGCCCGAGCGCTATCCAATTGGCCCGGGCCTGTGCCACGGGCACGAGCTGATCCTGCTCGTGAATGAACGCGAACTGCCGGCTCGCCGGGGTCACGTTCGGGCGGGCGAGCCACGCCGCCGGCGTATTCGCCGTCTGCCGCCAATCGGCCGGCGACGAGAAATACACGGCGCGATCGAGCGACACGAGTTTGGCCAGCACGCCCACGTGGCCTCCCCCCTGCGAGTGCCCGGCCAGTGTCACGCGCGACCAGTCGATCTTCCCGTCAACGAGAAACGTCCCCCACTGCTCCGTTGGATATCGTGCGTGCAGATACGCCAGCAGTTTCTCGAGTCGGTTGACGATCGCATTGGCCGGCGTGATCTGAATGCGCAGACTCGTATTGAGGCCGGTGATCACCTCGCGTCGCACATCCCAGAAGCACTCGGCGTCCACGTCATCACCACACAGCACGCCGACCGGCGTGGGGTTCGGATACGTGAGGCCGATGCCGTGATAGCCGCGCGCCGCGGCCACGCCGAGGATGAGCTGTTGCATCGTGGGCACGGCCCCCGTACCCGGCAGGAACAGCAGCAGCTTGCCGCGGGCCGCGACCGACGGCACGGGATTCACCGCTACGTGCGGATCGTTGGCCACGTCGATCGCCGGATCGGTGGCCGAGGGCGTGATCTGGCGACTCACCGAGGGCGGCGCGCCCGTCGATGGGGGACCCGTTGGTGTCGAAGGCGCGTCGCCGGAAGCGGCCGCCGTACCGCACGCCAGCAGTAACACCGGCCCCAGCAGCAAATGCAGATGACGGAAAATTGGCATGATGCAAGAACCCCCGCGGGAACGGGCCCGGTTACTCCGGAACATCCAATGCGCGCAACCTACCGATGCACCCGCTGCGGGCGAACTGCGCTCACATTCGCCGCACAGCGAAATCCGGTGTTCATCAATGTAGTGCTCGGCGTTGCATGCATGCGTGCCGCCACCCGATAGCCGCTGCAGTAGCTCTCGTGACAGAGAAACGACCCGCCACGGATGATGCGCTCCTCGGGGGCACTGGCCGCCATGGGATCGAGCGACGACGAGCGGTACTGATCGGCCGTCCACTCCCAAACGTTGCCGGCCATGTCCACCACGCCGTAGCCGTTCGGCGGAAACGATCCCACCGGGGCCGTGCCCAGATAGCCATCGTCACCACGATCCTTCACGGGGAATTCCCCCTGCCACACATTGGCGCGCGCCGGCGTGATCGGATCGTCGCCCCACGAGAACGTCTTGCCTTCCTGGCCGCCGCGCGCGGCGTACTCCCACTCCGCCTCGGTGGGCAACCGCTTCCCCGCCCAAGCGCAGTAGGCCGTCGCGTCCGCGTGTGACACATGCACCACCGGATGCGCCCCCAGCGAGTCGATCGTGCTCCGCGCGCCCGACGGATGCCGCCAGTTCACCCCGGGGGTCCAGCGCCACCACTGCCGTTCGTCGTCGAGTGGCACCGCGGCCGCGGTGCGCACGAACACCAGAGACCCCGGCTGCAACGCCGATGCCTCGGGCCGTGGCGTGCCGGCGGGCAACTCGCGGCGCAACACCTCCCAGTCGATCGGCTGCTCCGCTGTCGTGCGGTACTGCGTGGCCGCAACGAACCGCGCGAAGTCGGCATTCGTCACCTCGGTGCGATCGAGGTGGAAGGCGGCCACGGTCACCGCGTGCGGCATCGGTTCATCGACCATCGTCATCCTGGGGGGCATCGCGCGCGCGGTGCCATGGGCGCCCATCGTGAATACGCCGCCGGGTACGAACACCATCCCCGCCGGGGGTGCAGCAACCGCAGCGGGCTCACGCGCCGACGCGCGTTCCCGACACGCCATCATCGCGCACGCCACGCACGCCAGCAGCGCCACTCGTGTCATGCGCGCTACTTCCGCGTCGGCAGCTGCGCGTCCACGGCCGTGAGGTACGTCGTCAACTTCTGATTGAGCTCCGTCACCCTGTTCGGCTGTGACTTCGCGAGATCATTGCGCTCGCCGATGTCGGCCGCGAGATCGTAGAGCCGCAGCGCACCATCCTCGTAGGAACGAATCAGCTTGTAGTTCCCCGACAGATACGTCGAAGCGGGACCGATTGCATCGAAATCGTAATGCGGAAAGTGCACCACGAAGTCCGGTCGCGATCGCGCAACCGTTCCCGTGCCACCCGCTTCGAGTACGGCTCTCAGGCTGCCCCCTTCGATACCGGAGATCATGGGACTCACCGGCGCGCCGATCATGTCGAGAATGGTCGGCAGCAGATCGGTGGCGC
>Ga0315904_10011699_pt1 | contig 11172 bp, 15 predicted proteins | sample LakEriMetagenome_6_FD_203529 | JGI IMG/M metagenome (GOLD analysis project Ga0315904, IMG submission 203529) | Freshwater fungal communities from buoy surface, Lake Erie, Ohio, United States - Buoy 12 MA120 | ecosystem: Environmental > Aquatic > Freshwater > Lake | place: USA: Lake Erie, Ohio... | reverse complement strand
GCTGATGCAAGGGGTTCGCCGGTAACAGCATTGTAAAGCGTTTGGCCATCACCATCACCGGTAATCCAATGACCACCAATATAATTTTCAAGTTTCATCATACAGCAAAATCGTTATGATGCGAAGTTAAATTGAAAAAAGCCAGCAAAATCAAAACAATCTAAATCAAACCAAACTGCCTAGAATGATGGCGTACATGTTTATAATGCAATAACACCCATTCATCAAAGTTTAATGAGCCAAAAACCGGGTGCGTTGTTACAGCATCAGGATTTGAATGAAAGTATTCAAAGAATTTGTCAATGCTTTTTTGAAGTTTGATGATGGCTGTTTCCAAACTTTCATTTCGTACGGGTGAAGGTTCTTCACCTAAAATTTCAGCAGGGGCTTTTGTATTTTCCCGAAACTCCTTATCACTTAATAAAAAGGCTTTCGCTTTTGGTAATTGCTCTTGAGGAGTTATAACAGGAAGTTGAATTTTACCTGTTGATACATAAAAGAAATCAGTAATATGCTCCACCATTTGCTGAGCATTCATTTTGCCCCAGTTGCCCATTGCATCAGCCGATAATGATTGTGCAAATTCCGAAAACCCGCTCTTGATAAAGTTTTTTTTGGCAGTATCCATTTTATCTTTTGTAAACTAAAGATACTCATGTTCTAAATAAAAAAGGTGCGGATAAGCCCGCACCTTTTCCAATAAATTTAATTTGCAGTAGTTTATCCTAAAGCTACTCTCTTAAATTCTGTTACCGTTACATCGCCGGCACTTTTCAAAAATTCACCAACACTTTTGCTGCCATCTTTTACAAATGCTTGAGCAAGCAATGTTTGTTCTTTAAAAAACGCATTCATTTTACCTTCGGCAATTTTAGAAATCATTTCATCAGGCTTTCCTGCCATCTTAGGATCTTGCTTCATCAACTCCACAATAATATCTTTTTCACGGGCTACTACTTCAGCAGGTACACTTGCAGCATCAACCGCTACAGGATTCATTGCAGCAATCTGCATCGCTACATCTTTACCTGCTTCTTCGGCATCCTTGCTTAAGCCGACCAGTACACCCATACGGTTTGCGCCATGAATGTAAGATGCTACATAAGGAGCTTCAATTCTTTCAAAACGGCTGATACCAATTTTTTCACCAATTGCTGCCAGTTTATCGTTAATTAAATCAGCAACTTTAGCACCGTTCACTGTTACTTCATTCAGCTCTTCAACGCTCTTTACATTATTGGCTACTGCTGCATCTGCAATTGATTTTGCAAATGCTACAAATTCTGCATTCTTGCTCACAAAGTCTGTTTCGCAACTGATGCATACAACAAACCCTGTTTTTTTATCAGCACTTGTTTGTGCAATTACCACACCTTCTTTTGCTTCACGGTCGCTGCGTTTGGCGGCAACTTTCTGGCCCTGCTTGCGCAACCAATCAATAGCTGCTTCAAAATCACCATTGGTTTCGGTTAATGCTTTGCGGCAATCCATCATACCTGCACCTGTTGCCTGGCGCAGCTTATTAATATCCTGTGCACTGATTGTTACTGTTGACATAAATTCAATTTAAAATTTTAAAATGATTTGATTTGAAAAATGCTTTCTGCAAAAGTTCTTCATTCAACTTAAGCAGAAAGCATTTTTAATTTATTAGAAGGTTAAATCCTTAACCTTTTGTTTTGTTCTTTCACTCTCCGCTCACACTTATCTTGCAGAAGTACGCTTTTGTGTACTTGGTGTACGGCGCTTAGGACCACCGGCTCCACCACCTGCATTACCACCACGGTTGCCACCACGACCAGCACCACGACCACCACGCTCTCTTCCTTCCTCACCACCTTCATCAAACTTAGGACCTCTCTCAGTTACTTCTTCTGTTTCTTCTTCAATTTTCTCTACCTGGCGCTCAGCTAAACCTTCAGCAATTGCAGCAGTGAGGTACTGAGTGATGATGGCAATTGATTTTGTAGCATCATCATTACCCGGGATAGAAAAATCTACTTTATTAGGATCACAGTTGGTATCAACCAAACCAAAAGTTGTAACGCCCAAACGTTTTGCTTCAGCCAAAGCGATATGCTCATGGCCAATATCAACCAGAAATAAAGCAGCAGGAATACGGCCCATGTTGGCAATACCGCCCAATACTTTTTCCATTTTGTCTTTATCACGGCTCAATTGCAAACGCTCTTTCTTAGTGATGTTATCAAACGTACCATCGTTAAGCATTTTTTCAATGCTTTGCATCTTCTTCACACTTTTACGAACAGTGTTGAAGTTGGTAAGCATACCTCCTAACCAACGGTCAGTTACATAAGGCATGTTCACTTTTTGAGCACACTCTGTAACAATTTCCTTTGCCTGCTTTTTTGTAGCAACAAACATGATCTTTTTACCGCTGCGTGCAATTTGTTTCATGGCTGCTGCAGTTTCCTGGAGGCCTTCTACTGTTTTATTAAGATCAATGATGTGAATGCCTTTCTTTTCAGCAAAGATGAAAGGCAGCATCTTGGGGTTCCACTTCTTCTTAAGGTGACCAAAGTGTACACCTGCTTCGAGTAACTGCTGTTGTAATGAAGTGTTATTTTCCATTGTATTTGTATAATCGTTTTTAAAAATTTGTTTTGAACAGTGATCATCAGCCAACGGCCAATGAATTGATTAACGTTTAGAGAACTGGAAGCTTCTGCGTGCTTTTTTCTTACCAAATTTCTTACGTTCAACACCACGTGGATCACGCTTAAGCATACCGGCTGCTTTTAATACAGGACGATACTCAGCATTTACTTCAAGCAATGCACGGGCAATACCCAACTTCACTGCTTCAGCCTGGCCTTTAATACCACCACCGCTGGCGTTAATTTTTATATCAAACTTATCCAAACCTTCAACGCTCTTTAAAGGAGCCTCTACCTGGTTTTGTAAATACACCAGTGTAAAATATTCTTTGTAGTTTTTGTCGTTAACTGTAATGCTGCCGTTACCCTTGCTGATGAACACACGAGTAATAGCTTCTTTACGGCGACCAACTGCGTTTTTTTGCTTTTCCATTTATGGGAATTTGTGAATGAGTTTTAGAATTAGAATTTCAGTTCTTTAGGTTGTTGTGCTTTGTGTGCATGCTCAGCACCTGTGTACACAAATAACTTCTTATACATCTTACGGCCAAGGCGGTTTTTAGGAAGCATACCTTTTACGGCACGCTCAATTACCACTTCAGGACGACGGCGTAACAAATCTTTTGCGATTTCAATACGCTGACCACCAGGGTAACCACTGAAATTGTGGTATTCCTTATAATCAATTTTGTTACCTGTAAATACAACCTTATCGGCATTAATTACAATTACATAGTCTCCGCAATCAACATGAGGAGTATAGTAGGCTTTGTTTTTGCCACGTAATACAGCGGCAATTTTGGAACACATACGACCAACGGTTTGATTGGTGCCGTCAACAACGTACCAGTTACGCTGCACGGTAGCCTCGTTCGCATGTTTTGTAGTGAAATGTAGTTTACTCATTGTTTTTTGTTTTTACCACGCCATCCCGTGGATTTGTTGAAAAAAAATCCGCTTTTTTAGAACGGGTCGCAAAGGTAGCGGCTGTGCAACCAATAAACCAAAGAAAAAGGGAAGTATTTTTGAAAGCACATTTGCAAAACATTGATTTTCAATTAATATTTTGCTTAAAAATTTTAGAGTATTACAAAAAACCTGTTTGAAGCTTATGGTTTTCTTACTTAATTGATGGAGCAAAAGACTTTTTTATTGAAAAAGGCGGAAAGCAAAAATGATAATTGAAAGGACAACGATGCATCCGTAAATAAGCTTGTTATACTTCGCCAGCCACTCTGGCAGATAGATATCAAAATTATTTTTAGGAGAGTCACTGTACTTTCTTGCCCAAACGGTTAAAGGGCAAAACCATTTGAAGGCAAGTAGGGTGATGAATTCTAAAGCAATTAGCCCGATACATATCCAAACCCATATGTCAATTTTGTTGATGATAACTGCATAGAGCAGATAAAAAATCACCACGTTAAAAAATAACCATATGATGGTATGCAGAAGTTTGATGATGGTTAGGGGTTTCATGAGATGGTCTGTTCCTTTTACTGAATTGAAGTTACATTGTATTCAATCTTCTTTGTCAGGAATTTTCCATACACAAATGCTGAGTCAGGATAATGCCATATAGCCTCACCGTAACTGATGAGGTTCATGTTGTTGATGGTTTTGTATTCGCTCACGGGTGTGGAGAAGGGAAGCCATTGTTTGGTATTGGTTTCATAACGATCATTACTGATGAAATCAATGAGTTGCCCCTGTTGATTGAAATACAAAACAGCACTTACTTTGATAGAGCCATTTGTAAATATTGCTTTGGCAGTTGTATCATTCATGTACTCCCAAGTAATACGTTTGTCGGCTAAAAATCCGGGGGCCATCAAACACATATCGTTGAAAACAGTTACAGTTTCCCCCTTAGCTAAATTTTCATCTTCAATTTTAACCACATCAATCAACCCAAACAATTTGATATTCATCAACGCTTTTTTATTTTCATAACGGTGATAACCCGGTACGCTGATGCCAAACATTTTTGCTTTCATAAAAAACAAACGGGTAGGCGCATCAAAAAAATTGTATTGTTCTGATGTGAAGCTGAACCAATCTTTTTCCTTGCTGCGCAACTGGCCTTCAAATACTACATGCATATTGTAAGGCTTGGGTTTGCCGATGACATTGCTGTAACCCAGGTAACGTTGCACAGGCGGTGGCAAATGTTGCATATCAGCTTCAGTAAGTATTGTTGTTGCATTTGTTTGCGCAAGATATTTTTTTACATCAGCACGAAATAATTTTTCAAACTGAAGACTTGTAAATGCAAGTACAGCAACAATAAAAATGATCAAATTGGCAATGGTTCCCCATTTTGCATCTTTCCAAACCATTACAATTAAAATTTGAGAAAAGATGACGGCAGGAAGGGCTGCGTAAATCCAATATTGATTTTTAAGCAAAAACAAAATAGTGGCTGCAATAAACAAAAAAGTGGTTAGCATCCATAAACTGCCTGCAGGTTTTGAAATGGGCAGTGTGGGTTGTTTGATTTCACCATAGCCATAGGCTTTTGCAAAACCCATAAAATGGATGAGCCCGTGCATGAGCATGATGAAAAGAAAGAGGTATTTTAACATGGCGCAAAGCTACTTTGATAAGTGAGCCTGTAAAATGACTTTTAAAAAGATGTTACTTGATTAAAATCAGGATTTTTACCTTTCAAAGAGATATCTTATTCATTTTCATGATCCTAATAAGAATTCCGGAACATCCATTAACCTAAATACTGGTAATAGACAGATCTATTTTACTGCCATTTATTTTAATCATCGCCTTTAATATAACTCCATCCTTCCTGTTGTTTGCGGATGATTTCTACAAACGCAGAAGGCACCACAAAAGCCTGTGGTAAAACCCTTTTTGGATCAATCGTTCTTTTTTTGAGAGAGTTGTTACAAACTGCAAAGAGTACGCCTCTCTGGTGAAGTTTTAAAATTTCCTGTTTATAATAACCTGTATCATTGAGTAAAGCGTAAACAGCATTACCATGAAATACAATTTCAATTTTTGTATCCGGTGCAGCATTGAGTACGTTGTTCACCTGACGGTACACACCTGCCTGTATGGCTGTATCGCCGGTTGGTAATTCCCAAACTGCTTTTAGTTGAGCTGATGTATGGATACTGAAAAAAGAAGTAACAACAAAAGCTAGGGTGAAAGCGAATGATTTTATCATGTTGATAATTTAAATGAATTGATAATCGTATCCTTCCAGTTGTGATAACAATGTTGAAGGAGCATCTGTGGCAGTTGCCCTTCCATCCATCTTTGGTTCAACCATAGGATGTGCTGCGAGGTACTCTCTCATAATTGTATGAAGGGTGTGCCCCGGTTTTCTTGGGCTCTTTACTTTTTCCATGCGGCACAATGTATCATCTGGATCACCTTCCCGTTCACAAGCCAGCATGGTAAACACATCATCGGGCTTCACTTCTTTATCTTTTACTTTGATCCAGTTGATGCGTTTGCCCAAGTCATTATTCATCGTGAAGTTAATCTGCATTCCCTGGAAACGAACTACCCATCCACCAAAACGTTTCGCAGGATCCTTTGCAAATACATTATGTAATTCTTTCTCCATCCAGTCCCATAATTGCTTTCCTGTTACTTCACCCATTTTTACTTCGCTTTCAACAGGAAGCATACTCCACAAATAATCATTGGTGATCTCTGCATAACCTTTTACTTTATCAGGAATTAATGGCGGACAAAACCTGAAGCCATTGCTCACCACTATATCCACTTTTGCATCTTTGTACTTCCACATCAATGCATCAGTAATTAAGTTATCCATTGGATTTTCAATCACATAATATCTAACCAATGGTGTTTTGGTTTTGCCGATTACTTGATTCAGTTCCTTCTTATAAGGTGCTCTTACTTTTTCAACCAATGCGGCCATTTCAGCATCCGGTTTATATTTCACCGGGTCGACATCCAGTAGCTGGTAATTCTCATCTTTTATTTTTCCATTCTCCACCACTACATCCAAACGTGCTACAAAAGAACCAAATGCTCCCGGCTCGGTTACCTTAGCATATTTGCCTTGTATGGGTTTGCGTACACGTTCATGTGTATCCGCTCCAAGAATATAATCCACTCCTTTCAGCTCAGGTTTGTTTGAAAGATCAACTTGTTGCGCCAATCCCATATGTGTTACAAGAAACACCATTGCACATTGTTCATACTCCCGCAGGATTTTTACATACTTCGTAACGTTAATCTCAGGTTTTGTAAAAGTGATGCCATAACTGTATGCAGGCGATTGACGTTTAGGTGTTAACGGATCATTATAACCAATAAAACCGATTTTTACACCAGCCACCATCTTTGTCCAGTAAGGCGGAAAGATGAGTTCATTTTTAAACTCATCATTTGTGTCATGAAACATGTTGGCACAAATCTTTGCACTATTGTAACCGCCCAAATCTTTCCACATAGCCTGTTTGCCATAAACCACTTCCCAGTTACCAGGAAGTATCAAATCATAACCAATATTATTTACAAGCGGAACAATTCCTTTTCCTTCAGTTAATGCAGCAACTCCTCCACCCTGAAAACAATCACCACCATCAATGATTAATGTATTGTTTGGGTTTTGTGCCTTTAAGGTTTTAAGCATTGTTTTGAGCACTGCAAAACCGCCACGCTTTTTGTACACTGCTTTTCCATTCTCAAAAAAGAATTCGTCATGGGTGTACAGTTGTGCATGAATATCTGATGTATGCAGAAGTGTAAACACTTTAGCCTTACCATCAGTCACTGCTTTGTTTTTGAAGATTTCATTTTCATGATACGCATCACCGCTCACTGCATTGGCCAATGATGGGGGCATCAATGCACCTGCTGTGAGCATGGAAGCATTTTTAAAAAAATCTCTTCTTGAATTTTGTACAACAGGAGATACTTGTTCTTCTTCATTGCAACTGTTACAACTGCAATAAGAAGTATGGATGATGTTATGTGACATGCAATCGTATTAATATTATTTTAAGGCTGCTTTCTTTTTTTGTTGTGCTTCTTTATAATCCTTAATAGGTCCGTAAGGTCCGTACTTGTGTTGTTGTTCATTGAAAGGATCAGCATAAGGACCAAAGGGATGATCTACCGGCTTCTTAGAAATATCAGGCCAATCTTTACTCAAATCTTTAGAAGGACGTGGTTGTGAATTTACAAAGGCAGCCACATCCCATGCTTCTTCATTACTCAATTGAGGTGTATGATAATCTGCACCTTGCGGCATATTATTTTTTACATAACCTGCAAAACGTGACAAGCGAAACAAACCTGCTCCTGTGTTATAGCTATGTGGCCCCCATAATGGAGGATACTGGTACACGGTTCCATCCAGGTTCTTCATTCCACTACCATCTGCACCATGACAGCTTTGGCATTTTTGTGTATAAACGATTTTTCCTTTTTCAGAATCAGCAGGACGGTTCATAAAAGGCAGTTCAGCAATGCCGCTACCTTTAGGCTTTGTTCCTTTTTGTAAATCTTCACCGAGCCATTTGATATATGCATATATGGCTTTCATTTCATTTGAATTGGAATCAAGCGGCTTTCCATTGAGACTTCTTTCAAAACAATCATTCACTCTTTTATAAATGGTTTCTGTTGAGCCTGAACGGTCTCTGAATTTGGGATACGTTGTATAAACTGCTCCGTAATTATTTCCCCACGGTTTAGTACCTGCATCCAGGTGACAGTTCTGGCAATTCATACCATTACTGATTTGCATTACAGAACCATTGGGACCAATATATTTTGATGTGTGTGCAATCAATTCATAACCGTAATAAATGAGCGGGCCATCTTCTCTTGAGTAGTAGGGAATCTGATTAAACGATGCTCCTACCCAAACACTATTGCTGAAAACAGAATCTGCAGATACGTCAGCGGTTTTATCACTGCTGCAACTTTCACAAGAGAAAGCAAAAACTGCAAGCAATGCAATGATTATTGCCGAAAATATTTTCTTCAGTTTCATATTTGAGCATTCATTCCTTTAGTGCGGAAGTTTTGTTCTGAACTTTCCATACACCCATGTGCCTGCAATGGCACTGAGCAGAGTAACAAGTACAACTGTTGCGCCGGTTCCTATTTGTGCAAATAACGGTCCCGGGCAGGCGCCGGTAATAGCCCATCCAAGTCCAAATAATAAACCTCCATAAATCTGCCCTTTATTGAAGGCTTTAGGTTCTAACTTAATTTCTTCTCCTTCAAATGACTTTACTTTCAACTTCTTTATAAGAAATACACTGATGACCCCTACAACAACTGCCGAACCAATAACTCCATACATATGAAAACTCTGCAGGCGAAACATTTCCTGAATACGAAACCATGAAATAACTTCTGATTTTACCAGAATAATTCCAAACCAAATACCGGCTAATAAATATTTCCAGTTGCTCCATAAAGGACGATCGAGTTCACTTTGATTGACACACATCGAATGGTCTGTACGCACTTCAAAGTCTGTATTTATATCTTTTATCTGATTTTTTTCCTGTGTTTGTGTTGACATGATTGCTGATTAGAGTTTTAGAATAAAAGGCAGAATAAGATTGGCCATAATAAAACCACCTGCCATAAAAGAAATAGTAGCAACAAGTGATGGCCACTGCAAATTACTTAACCCCATAATTGCATGGCCGCTGGTACAACCTCCTGCATAACGGGTGCCAAAGCCCACGAGAAAACCACCGCCAATCATCATTACAATACCTCTTGCTGTTAACAATTGAGGCCAGCTGAACACATCTGTCGGCACCAATGATTCAAAATTTGTAATGCCGTATTGCTGTAATTCTGTTGCCAACCTTTCATCAACAATCACGGGAGCAGGAGTGCTTAAGAATAAAGCTACTGCCACACCGCCCAGTAATACGCCTGCCACAAAAAACAAATTCCACACTTCTTTCTTCCAGTCGTAATAGAAAAACGGAATTTTTGCTGGTAAACAAGCAGCACATACGTGACGGAGTGAAGAAGAAATACCAAACGATTTATTCCCCAACAATAAGAGTAATGGTACTGTTAAACCAATAAGCGGACCGGCCACATACCAAGGCCAAGGTTGCTTTATCCATTCTATAAAATTCATAATGATGCGTTTTAACGTCTGTTTGTTTTAAAAAACTTTTTATGATTCATCTTTTGATAAGTCTGTTTCGTTTTTTGACGACTTGAAAGTACTGTTTAGCAATCCACCCATTGTTGCGCCGTACAACATACTGCGCCATGGGCTGGATGTAATCATACAAGTACCATCACATCCCCAGAAATGATAATAGATATATCCTGCAACGGCACCCAGCAAAATGCCGGGTACATACCATTTCCAATCTTTTAAAATCTTATTCATTTTACTTCTTCAAATTTTATTTCTTCAGTGTTTGATAAATTAGTTTTCTTAAAAGGTTCGCTGCAGGTAAGTCCCGAGCAACCCATATTAAAGATACCCTGTATTAACAACAGCACACCAACTGCTCCTAAAATTGTATTGTATGAAACAACCCCCTGATATAAAGCAATAGTTCCTGCAAGCGAACGAATCAACCGTACCCAGTTAAACCCTTTAATCATATAGTTTAATTTAAACGATTGCCCAGCGAAACCCATGACCCTCCGTTGTAAGCTTCAATTCCGTTTTGCTTTAAGATGGCTGCTGCTCTTGCACTACGCATACCACTGGCACAACAGGTAATAACCGGTTTTGCTCTCTGTTTTAATTCTTTTGCTTTGCTGCTGATGGTATCAACAGGAATATTGAGCGCATCCTTGATATGACCACCTTTATATTCACCTGTAGTTCGTACATCAACAATGATAGCACCCTGCTCCACCAATGCTTTAAAATCAGTACCAGGACCAAATAATTTTTTTAAGAAACCAAACATCTTCAGTTGAGATTTTTTTGAGTTAACACTAATAAGTTTTCTAATCCTCCACCATTAAACACATTTTCTAATCCTGCATCTTTCAATAACATCGCAGCACTAGCACTTCTTGCACCGGAGCGACAATATACCACCACTGGTTTGTGCAACTCCTTTAATTCATCTGTATAATCCATTAATGCGTCCAAAGGAATATTCTCAGCACCACGAAAATGACCCGACTGAAATTCCTGCGGCGTACGCACATCTATAAATTTTGTTTGTGCATCCTGTAATGCATCTTTTAACTGTATCATTTTTTTTCGTTTTGTTTCAGGAGTTCACCTTTCCATGCAAGAATACCGCCCTCCATATTATAAATATGTTTGAATTGATTATTGATAAGAATTTCTGACGCTTTTACACTCCGCTTTCCGCTGCGGCAATACACCACATAGGTTTTGTTTTTCCGGAGGGATTGTATTTGCTGTATAAAATTTACGGAGTCCAGCACATCTATATTCACTGCACGTGGTAAATGACCTTGTGCAAATTCTTCTTTGGTACGAACATCCAGCACCACTGTTCGTTTCTTTTTCATTTTTACTGCTGCTTCCTCAGGAGTAACCGTAACGAATTGTGCCTGTGCAGCATTGAATGCT
>Ga0315904_10011690_pt1 | contig 11177 bp, 16 predicted proteins | sample LakEriMetagenome_6_FD_203529 | JGI IMG/M metagenome (GOLD analysis project Ga0315904, IMG submission 203529) | Freshwater fungal communities from buoy surface, Lake Erie, Ohio, United States - Buoy 12 MA120 | ecosystem: Environmental > Aquatic > Freshwater > Lake | place: USA: Lake Erie, Ohio... | reverse complement strand
GCGCGCTCGGCGTGCGCAGGATTGCTGACTCCAAGCGCCGTAGCCCAGATCGCTGCCAGGGAGTCATTCAACTCCTCTAGGGTGACGCGCAGCCAGGCCCCAGCCTCATAGGTCAGGATCGCGGCTGTGATAACCGCCGCCGCGACTGGCGCGACTTTGTGGGCAGCGGTTTGAATGTGTGCGCCCCAATCGGCGCTGGTGATGCGAGCAAGGTGGTTCATTGTGATGCAGAAAAGGTTTTGGGTCGGCGTCTTCTGTGCCTGACCACCCCCAAACCATATCCTCAAATCGTCAACCTGTCCACCCCGTCAGCGCCAGAATCGTCAAAGCCCTTGGAAACACTGGAAAAAGTCGCTGTCACAGTCCTTAACATTTTGTCCCATTGCCACCCGGACAGTGACTGCGCTAGACTGATTCAGCACAGCTCAATTCTCATGGCTGAACAAGATTTTGATGTGACCACCTCCGAAATTGGAGAGGTGGAAGGGTTGGAATTTGAAGAAGATGAACTTGATCCAAAAGTTGAAGACTTTTTGGATAAACTCGCAGAGTCATTGGAATTTTTCCAATCTCTCAGTCTCGCCCAAGAAGTTATCGCCATGCTCAGCGCAGGCCTGCTAGAGGCTGGTGGGCCGGCAAGCGTTGACGATGCCATGGCACTCGGCGCAAATCTTGCGCGACTTGATGCCGCTGCTCAGCTTTTGGCTGATGTGGAGCCAGTTGAGTTTGAGCAATTCGAGGAAGGCGAAGATTCCGACGAAGCCGAGCAGGCCTGATCAGCAAAGACCTTAACCCTGGCCGCAAGCTGGGACTTTCATTTTTTACCGATTTTTACCGATGACCGATCAACCAACACTCCTCAAGGCTGTAAGCTTTCTTGCGGGAGACCGCAGGCTCGAACCTCATCAGATTAAGGCCTTTCAGAGAGCATGGGATGGCATGAGTCCGCAAGCTCAAGCCGAGTTTGCGGCCACTTGGAAGGGCAAGCCCAAAAACCCTGATCCCGCCCAGTCTTCCCTTTCCGCTGCTGTTGCCGCCGCATTGCCATTGATCAGGGAGTTTGAAGGCTGCAGTCTCGTGGCATATCCCGATCCGGAGATCGGCGGAGAGCTGTGGACCATCGGATGGGGTAGTACAACCGATCTAAATGGAACGCCCTTCAAGAGTGGCGACCGCATCAGCCAAGAGATGGCCGACGACCTCCTCTCCCTCCGTGTGGCACATGATGAACAACTGCTGGCGCGGGGCATCCCCTGTTGGGGGCAGCTTTCCACCGGCCAGCGAGCGGCACTGCTGTCGTTCACCTACAACTGCGGCAATGGCTGGTTTGGCGGCCAGGGATTCACCACCTTGACCCGCGCCCTTATGGACGACCGGTTCGATGACGTGCCGGCCGCGTTGATGCTCTACGTCAACCCCGGCGGCGCCAGCGAGGCAGGACTGAGGCGCCGGCGCAAGGCGGAAGGGGAGCTTTGGACCGGCAGCATTCCTGCCGCCCAAGGTGGCCCAATTGCTTTAGATGTGCCGTACTACAGCCAGCGGGACAGCGCCACCGGCCAGGGGGAGAGGATGTGCTTCTCCTCCACCTGCGCGATGGCTGCGGCGTTCCTCAAGCCCGGCTGCTTGGCGGGATCGGGACAGCCGGACGATCGATATCTCTCGATCGTGAAGAGGTTTGGCGACACCACGGCGGCCGAAGCTCAGGTCAAGGCGCTGGGCACCCTCGGCGTCCGGGCGCGGTTCCGTACGGATGGAGACATGGACGCCCTGGTGGCCGAGCTTCGGGCGGGGCGACCGGTGCCAGGGGGGTGGCTGCACCGAGGTGCTGTCAGTGCCCCCTCTGGCGGTGGCCACTGGACCTTGGCGATCGGGTGGGATCCAGCGAGCCGGCAGGTGATCATGCACGATCCCTACGGCGAGGCAAACCTGACAGCGGGCGGATATGTGACGACCGCTGTTGGCAGCGGGAGAGCCAGGCGCTACTCAGAGGGGAATTGGGGCAAGCGGTGGATGGTGGATGGCCCTGGTTCAGGTTGGTGGCTGCAGCTTTCAGTCTAAAATCTTGCATTCATGTGCAAAAGCGTTCTTCTGTCTATTTATCTACAACCATGATCAAACTCTGTATTGACTGCAAACATCTTTTGCAGGAAGACGATATGCGATGGTGCACGCGGCCAGATGCTGGCTATGACCTCAATCCTGTTGATGGATCAAAGCAGGGCGGGCCGGAAAATCATCCAAGCTACGAAATGGCCTTCATTGAGCGCCAAGCTGATTTTAGGTGTGGCACGGAGGGGAGGCATTTTGTTGCAAAAATTTTGAATGATTCAGGATGGGCTTCAAAGCTCAGAACCAAGATTATTGATTCCGCCGTCAAGGATGTGCGCGAATTTGGCTACCCTAAGTGCAATGCAGAAAACATCTTTACCGATTATGTTTACAGTAAAATTTTCACCAAAAAACTTTGGGAAGCACTAGAAGATTGTGGCGGTGCGGAACCATATCAGCTCGTAATTAAGCAGCTATTGCAGGAATGTGGAGCGGAAGGCAAGTAGTTTGCGGTGAAAGCTTATCAATCTTCGCTGTTTCAATAGCTCGCACTAGCAGATAAGCACACGAGCCGTGCGCGATCCAGCGTTCCCGGCATAATCACCTCTACGGAGACAAAGGTATGATGGCGATTATTGCGCCGGGCTTTTCGTCGCCTACGCAATAGCGCTTATCAAGACCTGAATATCCTACAATCCGTGCATCATCTTCATAGGCCAACTTGCTCAGGGCGTCTTCGGTAGAGCGAAGCACCTTTGAGACATCAGGCTTTACGCAATGATGCTTCGGCGCAGAAGGCTTTAGCGTGCCATCTTTTCTGAAATGACCCGCAGGTCTTGTGAACAAAAATACAATTGACAGCCTGACGGGGCCCCTAATTAAGGGCACGCCATGATCAACCGCTGCGCATGCGACCAAATTTCTCCATGGCTTTAAGTTTTTGCATGATTCAATCCCTATGCCTTTGCCGATAAAGCTCTTTGACCCCTGAGGCGCGGGGTTCATTCCTGATACTCGAAATGTGATTGGCAGTTGGCAATCAGCCGAGCTATCACCATCTTGAATCCCGCCCATAGATCTTCATGTAGACATAACACACTGTAACACCCGTGTCGGGGCAGGCGTGGTAGAATTGAGGCATCAGCACAAGCTGAGCCGCTATTTTCCTATGCTAAAAAACGACCGGTGGATTAAGGAGCAAGCCGCTCAAGGGATGATTCAGCCCTTTGTGTCGGAGATGGTGCGGGAGATTGAAAACGGTCCAATGGGCGAACCTCTTAAGGTGCTCAGTTATGGCGCCGGATCCTACGGCTACGACTTGCGCCTATCGCCCAAGGATTTTCTGATCTTTCGCCATGTGCCTGGCACTGTGATGAACCCTAAGCATTTCAATGCTGCCAATCTGGAGCCCGTTCGCCTTCATCACGATGAAGACGGCTCCTACTTCATCCTCCCATCTCACTCCTATGGCCTTGGAGTAGCATTAGAGAGGTTGCGCATGCCGCCAAATATCACAGCAATTTGCCTTGGCAAAAGCACTTATGCGCGCCTGGGAATTATTGCAAACATCACACCAGTGGAGGCCGCATGGGAGGGGCATCTTACGCTAGAGTTCAGCAATTCATCAGGAGCCGATTGCCGAGTGTATGCTTATGAAGGTGTTTGTCAATTGTTGTTTTTTGAGGGCGATCCTTGTGATACTACCTATCAGGATCGTGCCGGGAAATACCAGGGACAGGCTGAAGTAGTTGTGACGGCAAAGGTGTGATGATGTCGCCAACTGATCTAAGTCAACAAATGGCACGCAGTTATCAGCAAGCGTGTCCTGGCAACGTTACTCTCGATCTTGCATTAAGCGTCAAAGCAGTGCTAAGCGCCGCGAATGGAGCCAGCTCTTATGGCCCTGACGATGTGCTAAACGATGCGCCACGCATTGCATCCGCTGTTTTGCGTGAAGCCGCAAGTCAAATATGGTCAGCAGGTAAAACGGAGAAGGAGCATGTAAAAGGTTTTCTCTATAGATTGGCCTGGGAAATAGAGGATCAGGGAAATCCTGCGCCAACTACTTGGCTGGTAGATCTAAAGCTGCTCCATGATCCAGACTTCAGCGGCGGCCTAACGGCGGCGGAACACGTAGCTGTTCTGAGGGGCGGCCCTGATCCTCGGAAGAACCGCCAGCCTGACACGGCAACAGAAACACCACCCAATTCCTGCAAGCTATGACTAACGACACTGTCATCCATAGCATGCCCATCATTCTTTTTTGGTGGGCGTTTACCTTGGCTTTTTCAAGCGTGCTTTTTGCGCTGGCCGCTTGGATTGTTGGCGTAGTGTGGGCCGATTTATTGAGGAATTTTCGCAGATAGAAATGCGCACGACCGCTTTGAGCCGTGTGCTTTTTGAGGAAGAAATGGCTCTGGGCAGCAAAAGGGCCCGGTTGATGTCGGGTCCTTTGCCAGGTAGCATTATCTGTCCCTCGGCAAAGCGTCAAGACACACGCGCAGCCAGGTTTCGTAAGTGCATGTGGAAGATGCAAACCAAGTAGCGTTGTTATCCGTAAGCCAGCGGGCGAGTTCTTCGGCAGTGGCAAAAGCCGGGCTAATTGGCGTGCCTTCAGTAGTGTTTTCATACATCATAAGATGCGTGCGCTCGTTTATGGGCCAGTTGGGCATGTAGTCGTCGTGGTGGGGGCGCTTATCTTCGTACTGCTCATATGTCAAGGCGCAATCTTCTATTGTGCAGCAATCAGGACACCTCCCTGCTTTCCACTTCGCGTATCCTTCATCCCATGTATTCGCGTCAGACTGATACTCCTCTCCGCGATATAGCGGCTTGTAAGCGTCTTCCATGCAATGAGTGTAGTGGTTAAATACCCGCTGCTTAGGATGTTGCCAATCAGCGGGCACACGCCTTGCCTCGGGTGCCATTTTTGGTTTTTGGTTATGTGGTGAATTGGGTGATCAAAAACTAGGGATTGCCGAGAAAGGCAGAAACCCCCTCAAGCAGTTCGATGACGTGACTGACGCTTCCAACATGCTCCCAGGTGATCCTCGTGGCACCATTGTCAGGCGCAGGCATGTTGGAAAGCTTGCCGCTGATCTCTTCGACCAAAGCAAAAGCCTTGGCGTGGTTTTCAGCGTAGGCAGTTTCTGCGGCGGTGATCATGGTTGGTTTTGGCGATGGAGCCCCTCAGCTCCCGTCCTTATACAGTAGCTCCCTGCGCTGCGACTGCAAGGGGGAGCAGGGGGCTATTCACAAACTGTTACAAAGTCGATCACGCTTCAGCCAAAGCTCAAACACTGACAACCGCTTGCCGCTTCACCCGATCTTCGTGAAACGCCTTAGCCGCTTTGATCTGATTAGCCCGTTTGTAAATGTCAAACCATTTTACAATACATCTGTTGACATCTTCACCGCTTTTTGCCTCTAGTTTGATCTTGTCATTGCTAACATAAATCACAGCAAGCTTTGACACTGGAATACAACTGATTTCCATGGCCTCAGCCGCTGCGCCCAGATCTGCCCATACAGCGTCAGGGTTGATCCGCAAGTCTGGCCCGTTCCAAATTGAGATTAGACCAATATCTCCAGCCTCTCGGAACCTGACCACAAGGTCTACCGTTGCGCACGTCTCACGCCTTGGGATTGCAAGGTGAACAATGCTGCCAATGACATCGAACCGATCCCATAGCCTATGCGCAAACAGCGCTTCTAGCCCAGGCCTGATGTCATCGTATTTGGCGTCTACAGGCTCCCATGTTTCATCCGCCGCACCTTCGCCCCATTTTGAGCGGACCCATTGCGCGACCGCCCCACGGAGGATTTTTGATCGTTCGTAGCCGGGTGATGGGCTGGCCAGGTTGATCGCCTCATGCGCAGGCCGCAACAGCAGCCTGTCTCCGTCACCTGCATTTGATCCAACCGGCGGTACATAGTTGGCTGGTTTTTCGCATGAGTAGAGCGGAATCGGCGGCGGTGAGCAATCTCGTTCGATTGGCTCAGCTTTTGCATCACCAACAATCCAGCCGTTGTCATTGGTTGTGATCATAGCCCTAATCCATCTTCAAAGGTTGCAGGTTCTTCACCTGGATCATGTTGTGGTCGCCACCCAATGATTCCGGCCACGGCATTTTGAGCGGTCGGGAGATTTGGCGCTGTCATGGCCAGGGCCCTTTCTAGGTGCTCTGTGGCAGCCTCAAAATTCCTGATTGCCCAGCTTGCGCCGAGTGTCCGAGCATCAAGGGGCGTAAATCCTGCCACAACAGCGGCAAACAGTCGCTCCCCCATGGCAGCCTCCGAAGGCCTCAGGGGCGTTTTTGGTGCACTTCTCTCAGCCATGCACCGAAGGTCCGCCAGCGCCCGCTCAAGGGACGCTTGACGCTCCTCTGGGCTCATTTGGGATGGATGCCAGGATCTGTCCCCTCCTGCCAGCAGCTTGGGCCGGACTGATTCAGCTCTGCGGTTTGGGTCGTGGTAGCGATCAGGTTGTGCCATGCGCAAGCTTAGATCCTGTCTGAGGCCTGCCGCAAAATCTGGTATCCCATCGCGCAAGGGAAAGATATAATAGCACAGAACAAGATGGAGAGGGATTCTCTCAACGTGCTCACTTCGATCTAGCAGGCGTTGCTTAATCGCAAACTCCAAAAGATCCTCGGAGAGATGTTGCTTTGCTGCTTCTGGGAGCAAATCCCAGGCTGCGACTAGGATCTCAGGCCTGTACTGCCGCTGAAGGGGCATCAGGGACGACAACCGGGTTAGGGCGTCCAAAAAGGCGGATCTGCCGATCATGCCACCAGCTCCGTATCTACAACGCACGGAGAGGCCTCTAGGATCGCCTCTGAGGCCTGTTGCCCCCCCGTCTGGTATCTGAGGGCCTTCTGCTTGTCGCGGGCATCTGCTAGGGCCTCTGCGGCGGCAACTAGGTCAAAACCCCTCAGGTTCCCGCGCAGCCACGGGGCGTCTTCGGCTGAAAACCCAGTTCCCGCAGTCAGATCAGGCCTGCGCTTCGTGCCGAATTTTTCCCAGTTGGCGAAGCTCACGCCCTTCCAGCCCGCTTCCGCGCCTTCCATGAGCTGGCCTCTGAGGATTTCCGTCCCACCTCTCGGGTCGGCTTGGATCCGCTGCGAGCTGCTGAGCAGCCGCTTCCAGGCGGCCCCGCTGTGTTCGCCGCTTTTCAGCTCCCAGAAATTCAGCAGCTCGGACTGAACCGGAAGCAGCGCCGCAGGGATCAGGTCGGCCGAAGGAGTGAAGCGCCCCGCTCGCTTTTTCGGTGCGTGCTCGGTGGGTTGCGTTGAGCTTGTCTGGACAGCGGCGGCAGCTGGTTCGGTTTCGATCGGCAAGCTTGCCGCTTGAGCCTGCGCGTTCTTCGTCGGAGCTGCGGACTGGTGTAGTGCCTGGAATTTTTCGGCGGGCTTGGCTTGGCTGAGCGGTTTGGATGGCTCAAATTCTTCCAGCCATGGATCTGCAAATTCGATGGCTCCCCCCATGGGGGGGACTAAGGGGGGTTCTTCAAGAGGTAAAGCTTTCCTACCAGCAACCTCTCTAGTTCCTTGATTTAGTTCCTCTTGATTTAGTTTAGCTCTATTTAGTTTAGGTGCCATGGTGGCACCTCTAACTTGCCCCGTTTTGGCACCTCTAACCTCGGCGTTTTGGCACTTCTGGTAGTGCCATGGTGGCACCTCTAAATTTTCCAGAGGTGCCAGGGTGGCACTGCTAAAATCTTCGATGGGAGCGCTGAAAATGTTCAATGTGTACTGATTGCGCATCTTTTTCCCCTTGGCTTTAGATGTTCTGGCTACAGTGATCCACCCCTTTGATTCAAGTTTTTGGATCACACGAAGCACGCTACTTTTTGAAACCCCAGACAACTCAACAATTCTATCTATGCTTGGCTCAATGTTTGGAAAGTGATACTGCAATGCTCCCAATATGGCCTTTTCATCCGGTGTTGATCTACCGTAAACCCATGCTGGAAGAGGGACAAAATTGACGCGGCGAGAGGAGAAGTTCATTGATACAGTGTTAAATTTGGCGAGGTTTATCTGTTCAGTCTTTAGTTATTTTGATCGCGAGTCCAGATGTGCAATCTAAAAAGATAGCGCTGTTTTCCCGTGCTCCTGTCATAGCTTTTTGCCGTTTCAATCAATTCGCTACGGACTAATTTTTTGAACAACATCGGCAACGCTCCCTTAGGAATTAAACACGCTTCGCTGATCTGACTTGGTTCAAGCTCGACCCATTTCACGCTGGCGCCATAGGCTTGTAGGGTCAAGACGACGGCCAACTCCCTCGGCTCAACCTTGCCGATCAGCCAAGATGGCAGGCAGATTGGGGCGCATCTCGGCGCCCTGACTTGACTGATTGGTGGGTGTTCCATGTAAAATACAGGGGTGGTTTACTTTTCCCTCACCATCCGCCGCCAAGCTTCAGGTGATGGGTTCCGAGGCTCGTCCGAAAGGTCGGGCCTTTTTGCTGCGAGCCTCTGTGACAGTTTACACGCACTGTCCCTGCCATGGCCAGGGTGGTAGTATGTTGCGGTCAGCCCCAGCAGCCAAAGGGGTCTACTAGAACGCTCGTACTATGCACTTCGTTTGTTCGCAAGCTGAGCTTGCAACGGCTCTTGCCGTGGTTGGCCGTGCCGCGCCAACTCGTCCTAGCCAGCCGATCCTTGCCACGGTCTTGATCGAAGGTGTTGCCGCTTCGGGTCATATTCGCCTGACAGGCTTTGATCTCCACCTTGGCATTCAAACCGATGTCGCGGCTACGATTAACACGCCAGGCAAGACAGCGGTTTCCTTGAAGCTTTTAAGTGACATCGTTTCACATCTTCCAAAAGATGGCCCCCTGACGGTTGATACGCAAGGTAAGCAAATCATCCTGAAAACAACATGCGGAGAATATAAGATTAACTGCCAAGATCCAGAGGATTATCCCGATCTGCCTTCCGTTGACGCCCAAGGGATCGCCTTTCCCCATGCTGTCATGCTGCAAGCCCTCAAGGGTGTTTTGTATGCCGTGTCTATAGATGAGTCGAAACAATTATTGACCGGGATGTGCTTCACTATTGGCAAACAAATTGAAGCGGCGGCGACCGATGGACATAGGCTGTCTATACTTACTGTGCCCAGCTCTGATTCAGAATCCGACCACGAAGACATCAGGGTTGTGATTCCTGGCAAGGCGCTGCGGGAGCTTGGGGTGTTACTCAAGGAGCAACCTGAAGATATTCGATTCGCTTACGCCAAAGGTCAGGCCGTCTTTCAAGTCGGCTCGCAAGTGCTGACAACGCGGCTCCTTGATGGAACTTTCCCGGAATACCGCAAGCTTTTGCCAGCATCATTCAAGACCCATGCTACGGTCAATCGAACCGCGTTGATCGCAGCTCTGAACCGGGTCGCGGTGCTGGCCAATCAACATAATAATGTGGTGAAAACAGCTCTGACCGGCGATCGCGCAGAGATTGCCGCTGAAGCTCAAGATGTGGGCAGCGGGAGTGAGACAATCGCCATGACCTTAGAAGGTGATGAGATCACCATGGCTTTCAATGTGGCCTACCTACTCGATGCGCTCAAAGCCTTTGGGTCTGAATCCGTGGTTCTGAGCTGCAATGCGCCGACTACGCCTGTGATTCTCCGCCCGATCAATGACGTGGGAGAGCGCACGTCTCTGATCATGCCTGTTCAGATCCGGGTTTGATGTGGCAGGGTGTTCGTAGGTGCACTGCAGGGTGAACCGGCCATCAACGAAACCCTCAGGAGCGGTAACTCCTGAGGGCTTTTTGCTATGTACGTGCTACAATCAAAGGGTCCCACTTCGGGATCCCTTCTGGGATCTTGATAGGAGGGACTTTTCGGATGGGCATCGCTTCCTCTACGCCGAACCACGATCCCAGGCTAAGCGACATCGCATGGGACGACTGGCGACAGGTTCTGATCGTTTCCCTGCCGCCTTTAGTTTGACCGCTGCTTAGGTAACGATCAGTCGCTTGCAGCGGTGTCTTCGCCTTCAGCCATTTTGCAAAGGCGAGCCTTAAAGGAGCCCCGGTGATTTTCGCATCGCCGGGGCTTCCGGCTTTGGAGCTTTCGATGACGGCTTGAAAATCGCTGAGAATGCTTGCAGGGACTAGGGTTTGAGGATTAAGGACAGGGCGTCCAATGAAGCCTTTTGAAAGCATCTCACGGGGCTGCCTCAATCAATCTACTCCGGTCGTTCAACCTGCTTAAGCTTTTGCTGGCCAAAATGGCGCATTGCTTTAACGGGTGCGTTAAAATCTTGAACATAGGTTTAGCCGTTCAATCAGTGGGTAAGCTTTCGTGATAAAACAAGTCTGGGATCAAAATCAGGGATTTAAGTCTGGGAAGTACGAAAGCAATACTGCCTACAAGCGGTTTCGGGAATTTTTGGAGCTTGGGCCAAGTCGGTCGGTAACTGCAATGGCAGCCGCCCATGACGTAACCGTTCAGGCCATGTATCAGACAAGCAGCAAATACAACTGGAAGGAAAGGGCTATTGCATGGGACAAGGAACAAAAACGGCTTGAGCGCGAAGGGAAGCGCATGGCCAAGCAAAAGCCCCCTCCGGTCCCTATTCCCCCTCCATCGCCCCCTCCAAACCCAGATGGAGAGACCTCAGGATCCGCAGTTGAGGCTGAGGTCGTCTTCGGAGGCATTCAGCCAGCGGAAGATTCCGATGGCTATGCCAAGGGCTTAGACGAGTTCAGAAAAGTTTATGGAAGACTTGGATATAAAATGGCACTCGAAAGTTCCGACCTATTCCCAACTGTCAAGCAGCTAAGGCAAGATATTGATCGAATGATGAAGCTACGCATGGAAAGCACAAGGCAAAATGATACAGCAACAGCCATGGCACTTAGCGACATCATCAACAAGCAAATTCCCCAGTACGCTAGGCTGTGCGACTCAATGGCCAGCATGGCGGATGCAGGTCGGAGACACTGGGGTGACACCTTGGGCATTAACCAAATCCTGGAAGAGGCCTATGGCAAACCCCAGAAAAAGGCCTAGTGTTACAGACTGTTTCATTTCCATCACAGATACTGTCGGGGGTGGGGCTGGTGCTAGTAACCTGTTCAAGCATGGGCAACGTTAAACCCATCAACAGAATGACTC
>Ga0315904_10011689_pt1 | contig 11177 bp, 9 predicted proteins | sample LakEriMetagenome_6_FD_203529 | JGI IMG/M metagenome (GOLD analysis project Ga0315904, IMG submission 203529) | Freshwater fungal communities from buoy surface, Lake Erie, Ohio, United States - Buoy 12 MA120 | ecosystem: Environmental > Aquatic > Freshwater > Lake | place: USA: Lake Erie, Ohio... | reverse complement strand
ATGATTCTACTTCAATTTCCCCGACTCCATCAACTTGGATTGTCAGCGTATAGGAAGTGACATCATAGCAATCTTCAATACCTGTAATGATTTCGTTGTTGCATCGGGCGAGGATGTAATCGCGCAGTTCTTGAACGCTGTTTTGCCAACCATCGTAAGTGCCGCCCCAGCGGTCGCAATGACGCTGCATTTCCGGTTCAATCACATTGATCATGCTGTCCAAAACTTCAATCATTCGATCACACGAGAAAATACTGTTGGACAGGGTGGCGTAGCGCTGAATGTAGTCTGCAAAGAAATCTTCGTTGTCGAACAAAGCATTTAGGACGGGAACGTGTCCTTGGCCGCCAACATCGCCCATACCATCGATCTGACACGGATCGGCGGTTGGTTGATTGGAAGGAACACCGGTATAGTTCACATAGTGTCCGAACGATGCGTCATTGTCCCATAATGCGTACCTCCAGCGTCGCGCATCGCCCGCAGGATTGCGTCCTCTCCACCAGGCGGTATTCCAGTTGAGCCAGTCAGTTGAAACGATGTAGCCATTCAGAATAAAATAGTCGATCAGGCTCATGTGGTTGTACTGAGTCAGCACATAGTCATAATTGGCCGGGTCTGTCATATCGTTGCCGGTAATGAAGGCAACAAGGTCATACCAATCGTTGCCGGTGCCATATTCTTCCCATGTGCCGCCCCAAGTTTTCAGGAAGTCCACAAAGCCATCGGGTTGGTCGTAATAAAACTTTGTGTAATCAATGTCGTCAATCTTCTCACGGGCATCGTAAACACCCCAATAGGCGCCGTTGATGTAAAGCACGCATGATTCGACTTTTCTTTCATCTAAATGCAAGTCTCCAACTTCTGAAAGACGGTGAACATAAGCATCGCGTATATGAGCTCCTCCGGAGTTTGGATAATTGTCGTTTGCAGCAGCTTTGAATATCAAGCGTTCGTAGCCCTGACGATTGCTGCTTGAAAAGACAGGGAACTGAACTTCGTTGTCGTACCCGAGTGCATCCCTTGTAATATAGTCGAATCCGCGTTGTGGATATGCATTCGAGTCGTTGCCGTGTTCGTTGCTGTCGCCGGTTGCTTCTGTTATGAAGGTGCCGCTGGGTGTAAAAAACTCGATATGAGTGAATTCATTTCCGGACCAACTGCCATCCGAGAGAGAGCTTCCGGAAATATTGACCACCATCACTTCATGAATATCAGAACCGAAGAAATAGGTGTTCGTTTCGATGTAGCTTGGCAGTATTGCCGGATCATTGGAATAGGCAATGGCTCTAAGACTCGCTGTTGTGCTGATGTTTACAGGACCTGCATAAGCAGTAGAAGCATCGGTTGGTTGAGAACCGTCCAGCGTGTAATAAATGCTTGTGTTGGCAGCTGCTGTTATAGTCACGTTGATGGGGCCAGATTTATATCCGGCCACTTCAGATAAGGCAGGAGTTGAGGCGTAGCCATTATATACAGCGCCTGCATTTGCCGCGTTTTGAGTGGGGTTTGTGAAGATAGAGAAGTTTGCTGCTCCATCGGTTACCCGGCCATACGAGTGGTTTGCTTGAAAGCTGCCTAAGGCGGCCATGTCAAAGGACTCGAGAATAGTTCCGCTGGCATTCGAAAATACAATGTCCTCGCCGTTGGTTTGGGTCACACGGAAGCTGGTGTTTAAGAATCCAAACTGATTTGGGTTGTATTCTCCGGTGCCCGAAAGCAGAATGATCAGGTATGAATTGGGATTAACAGTGGTTCCGGCAGGTATTTGCCATTTCAACGGATCCGATTCTTCATTGCTGAGCCAAAAGCCTCCGATATTTATTGCTGCTCCGGAGGGATTGTACAGCTCAAGCCAGTCCTCATTATCACCCCCTTGGTCCCAGTCTGAGTAGTTAGCAACACAAAATTCATTGACCACCACCTGGGCTATTCCCAAAGAGTTGAAAACCAAAAAGAGAAGGAGTGCGACTATAAATTTCATATGTGCAGATAGATACAGGTTGCCAATGCTTGACCCTACAAAAGTAGTCAGGGTTGCATGAACAAAAATGAAGTGGGGTATCTGTTAATAAGAGTCACTCTTTTATCTTCGCCCCATGCGTTCCAAGTTGCACCCATTGTTTGTTTTATCCATAGTACTCTTCACAGGGATTGGCTGCAGTGAGCGATCGGAGAATGACTTTGATTTCACCACCTTGCTTGGTCGTTGGGCATCTGCAGATACAGCTTCATCCCAGTTGGAGGAGTGGGAGCGAATGAATGATTCGACTTATATCGGGAGAGGTTATATTCTGGAGGGAGGAGACACCACGTTTTTTGAGACCCTGGAAATTCGAAATGAACAAAATTGCTGGACCTATTATGCGAAGGTGAAGCAGATGAATGGAGAGGAGGTAATACCATTTCGTTTGAGCAAGCAAAGCGCACGTCGGGTTGAGTTTGTAAATAACAACCATGATTTTCCAAAAAAGATCGGATACGAACTGATTAGTGATAGTGAGCTGCAAGCCTATATAGAAGGGCCTCGTAATGGTCAGAACGTTCGCATTCTTTTCGATTTAAAAAAAAAATGAAAGAAAAGTTTCATTATTCAAAATCTTATGTATATTTGGACATCAGAATTTTTTTTATTCTGATGCAATAATTTAAAAAAGGGACGCGTTACCGTTCCCATACCAATTTAAAGTATACGCTATAGAAAAATTCTACTCTTTGTTCTTAAGTATTACGAACCTAAAAAAGAGGAGGAATTATGCGTGTACAAATCATGTCAGACCGACAGTTGGTAGAAGCTTACCACAACGGACAAGAATCAGCTTTCAACGAATTGTTGAAGCGTTACAAATCGAAGGTATACAGCAAAATCAAAATGTACGTGCGTGATCGCGCGGTTGCTGAAGATATCTTCCAAGACACTTTTGTGCGAGCAATTCATGCTCTCAAGGAAGGCAACTACAATGAAGAGGGGAAGTTCAGTGCTTGGATTATGCGCATAGCTCATAATCTCTGTATCGATTATTTCCGGAATATCAAAAAGATGCCGATGACCCGTGAGCGCGACGAATACAATCCTTTCGATTTCATAGGAGCCGAAGAACGAAACTCGGAAGAGGATCGCGTAAAGCGTGAAGTCAAGGCAGATATGAAAAAGTTATTGAATATGTTGCCCAGTGAACAGAAAGAAATAGTAATGATGCGCCTTAATTATGATATGAGCTTTAAGGAAATTGCTGATCAGCTTGACATCAGTATTAACACAGCTCTTGGCCGTATGCGCTATGCGTTAATTAATCTGAGAAAACTAATTGAGAAGCACCAGATTGCGCTTCCGATGCCCCAGTAGAATAACCGGGTAAGGTTAATGTGAAAGGCCCCGCATGCGGGGCCTTTTTACGTTTTATACCGGAAGAACAAAAAAATCCCGCCACAAGGGCGGGACTCTCTCCGGAAAAATTCCGATTTCTAGTTTAAGACCAGGCGAATGCTATTCATCGAACGCGACTTACGGATGCTCAAAGCCTTGCTATAGGCCAGGAGGGTATTCACAGTCTCGTCGGAAGGTTCGCATTGGTCCTCGATGTCGGAAGCAAAAAGCTCTTTCATCATCTCATTTTCCATTTGCGCTAACTCCATAAAATTTTCAGAAGTAAAATTGGTCATGTACTGTAATTTGGTTGGATAACCTTCTTTGGTTTCCTTTTATTGCGCACCCCGTAAAAAAATCTCTTTTCGCATTTTGCAATTAGGTATCCTCATTTCTTCCTTTCATTTGCCTTTATGAACGAATCTGTTGATTCAAAGTACATGTTACGCGCCCTCGAGTTGGCTGAAAAGGGGGGCGTCAATGTTGCTCCAAACCCTTTGGTGGGTTGTGTTATTGTGCGACATGGGGAAGTTATAGGAGAAGGATATCATGAATTTTACGGTGGTCCGCATGCAGAAGTTAATGCCATTGCCAAGGTTGAAAATCAGGAACTTTTGAAGGATGCTACCTTGTATGTTACACTGGAACCTTGCGCCCATTTTGGGAAAACACCTCCATGTTCTAATTTGATTTTAGAGAAGGGCATACCACGCGTTGTAATTGGCTGTAGCGATCCGTTTTCACAGGTGAACGGTAAAGGAATTGAACAGCTCCGTACAGCGGGAGTTGATGTTGTGGTCGATGTTCTATCGGAGCGTTGTCGTGCGATGAACAAACGATTTTTCACGTTTCATGAGAAGAAGAGACCTTACCTAGTTTTAAAGTGGGCACAATCATCTGACGGTTTTATGGATATTGACCGAACTACCGGTTACCTCGGTTCTGTCATGATTTCTCACCCAGACACTCAATTGATTGTGCATCGCTGGCGCTCTGAAGAAGTTTCTATTTTAATTGGGAAGAATACGCTTGTCAATGATAATCCCTCGCTTACCGTGCGCAGAGTAAAAGGTAAGAACCCTGTGCGGATAGTGTTGAGTGCTAGCCCAGTTGATCTCAGCGATCTTATGCTTGGAAATGACGAGGCACCTACAATAGTTATAACGAATGACACAGAGGCAGTATCCGGGAACACTCGATACATCTCCTGTGGCAATGTGCGCGATCTAACATCGGTATTGCATCGACTGCATAGCGAAAACATCTTGTCTGTATTTGTGGAAGGAGGAGCGCATGTGCTTCGGTCTTTTTTGGATAGTGGACTATGGGATGAAGTCCGAATAGTTGCTTCCGATCAATCATTGGGATCAGGGTTGAGGGCTCCTTTGCTTTCAATCGATCCCTTACGCGAGGAGAAAAGCGCAAGCGACACCATACGTTACTTCTACAACAAGTCTTAATTCAGGCCGTATCATTGCCCTATGTTTTATTTGCTGATGAGCATTCTGACGAATGCAGCTATTTTTTTTCTGTTCAAATTGTTTGACCGATTTAAGGTTCAAACATTACCGGCTATCGTGGTCAATTATTTCATGGCTTGCAGTGTGGGCCTTTTCGTTGTTCCCGATTTGGGGCATGCTCTAGAAGGTGCATCTCAATGGCCGGCATGGACGATAGGAGGGTTGTCTCTCGGTATACTCTTCATACTCGTCTTTTATTTGACGGGAACAACGGCACGTATTATTGGGGTTTCCGTAACCACTATTGCATCCAAAATGTCGCTTGCACTGGCTGTACTCTTATTTGTTTGGGTTGATCCTAATGAACACCTGAGCTTAACCAAGATTATGGCGATTCTGGTGGCAATGTCCGGAGTCTATTTTTCCTCTTTAAAAGATGATGGAAGAAAATTGAGTATTCGATCTTTCTTGCTCCCTGCGCTTATTCTTCTGGGTAGCACGGGTGTTGATTTTGGAATTGCCTATTTCTCTTCTTTTCCGGCTAATGATGATGAGCTAAAGCTATACTCCTGCTTGTCTTTTGGTATGGCGGGGTTATGTGGATCGGTGTTTATGGGCGTACAACTTTTTACAGGTCGAATGACATTGACACTGCGCGACGTGATCGGAGGGCTTGTGTTGGGCGCTATCAACTATGGTTCAATCATTTTTTTAGTGCTCGCCTACGATTCCGGTATCATGCAGAAGTCAGCCATGCTTCCGATCAATAATCTAGGAGTCGTGTTGGTTTCCGCACTTGCAGCGGTCTTGGTATTTAAAGAAAAGCTCACACGCTACAATTGGCTGGGGGTTGCGTTGAGCCTGGTTGCACTAGGGCTGCTTCTCTAATTATTTCTTGTTCAGCTCTGCCTCTCGTTTGGCCCGCTGCATTGGGTTTTCGCGCGAGCGGCCCTGATTTTCCTTGAACATCTCAAAGCGAGTTGGCGAGATGCGCTGTGGCCATGTGTTGTTGGAAATATCGATATCGGCTGTTTCCAATTGTGGGTCGAGAATGATAGATTTTACTTCGCGCTCACAGGCGAATACCTTGGTTACCTCTTTTTCACTGCGTTTCCAGATTTCTGCAGGAATATTGATTCTGCGCGTTGTGCCATCCATGAACTCGAGGTCGAAAATGAGCGGCATGATTAGCCCGCCTTTGTTTTCTACCGTTACCTGATAGTAGAGCATGTTTTTAGAGAGGAGTTCTTTCTCTTTGTCGGTCAGTTTTTTTGCGTATTCGTCGTATTCAACGCGATCGAGGGCTGTCACTTTATAAGGGTCGTATGAAGTGTAGAAATCTCGCATGTCTGCATCGCTATCTACTTCAACTTTGATCTTCTCTGCAGCATCGCGTTGAAGTGAGATATCAGGAGCTGCCTTTTCTTTCTTTTCGCGCTCTAATGCTTTTTCGATATCCGGATTGTGTGTGTTGAGTCGGAAGATTTTAACTTCTTTCAAATCCATATCGCAATGATCAGTTCCATAAAACCAGCCACGCCAAAACCAATCGAGATCGACCGCACTCGCGTCTTCCATAGTGCGGAAGAAGTCTTCCGGGGTGGGATGACGAAATGCCCAACGGCGGCAGTATTCTTTGAACGCATAGTCGAAAAGCTCGCGCCCCATGACAGTCTCGCGCAGAATGTTGAGCGCAGTGGCGGGTTTTCCATAAGCATTGTTGCCGAATTGGTATATGCTTTCGCTGTTGGTCATAATGGGACTCATCGTGCTTTTATCGCCACGCATGTAGTCGACAATGTTGCGGGCCGGACCGCGACGGGTAGGGTAGTTGCGATCGTATTCTTTCTCAGCGAGGTATTGCACAAACGTGTTCAAGCCCTCGTCCATCCACGTCCATTGGCGTTCATCGCTGTTAATGATCATCGGAAAGAAGTTGTGTCCAACTTCGTGAATGATTACGGAGATCATTCCGTCGCGTGTGCCCTGATCGTAGGTGCCGTCTTTTTCCGGGCGACCACCATTGAAGCAGATCATCGGGTATTCCATTCCCATCCACTTGGTGTGTACCGAAATAGCTACCGGATAAGGGTAGTCGATAGTGTGAGCGCTGTAGCTGCGAAGTGTGTGTGCTACCACGCGCGTGCTGAATTGTCCCCAAAGTGGATTCCCTTCCTTGGGGTAATACGACATAGCCAATGGTGTTTTGTCGCCAAGCTTAACAGCTTGTGCGTCCCAGATGAATTTGCGTGAGTTGGCAAATGCGAAGTCACGAACGTTTTCGGCTTTGAAATGCCACGTCTTGGTTTTTGAGGTCTCTTTGTTCTTCTCTTTTTTCTCAGCTTCCTCTTGCGTGGTGATTACAATAGGTTCGTCGCTCGTTTTTGCAGTATTGAAACGTTTCAACTCTTCTGCGGTTAGAACATCCTTCGCATTTTGCAATACGCCTGTAGAAGCAACAATATGATCGGCCGGAACTGTAATCTTCACATCGTAATTTCCGAAGTTGAGTGTGAATTCACCCATTCCGAGAAACTGCTTGTGCTGCCAACCCTGGTTATCGCAATACACGACCATACGCGGGAAGAATTGCGCCATGGTGTATAGATAATTGCCATCTTCTTCGAAATACTCATAGCCGCTGCGGCCACCGAGACGAATACGGTCGTTGATGTTATACCACCATTTAATTTTAAACACGAATGTTCCCCCGGGCTTTAGCGTTTGCGGGAGGTCGATGCGCATCATCGTTTTATTCACGGTATATGGCAGTGCCTTGCCTGCACCGTCACGCACGTAGTCAAGCTTAAAACCACCGTCATACCAAGGGTTCAGGTCTATCAGGTCGTTGTAGCTTGCGCTTTCACCCATTTTCATTTGTTCGATAGCGTAGCTGTCTGCCTCCTTAGCAAATGCATTCTGATCGAGCTGGAGCCACAGGTAGCTCAATGCGTCTGGCGATTGATTGAAGTAGGTGATGGTTTCTTCACCGTATAGTGTTTGCGTCGCATCATCGATCGTAATGTTCATTACATAATCGGCGCGTTGTTGCCAATAGGCATTGCCCGGTGCACCGCTGGCAGTGCGTTGTTCATTGGGGGTAGCCAATTCAGGTCCAAGTTGCTTGAATTTATCTTCCCAATATTTCGTTGGTTCCGTTTGAGCTACTGCCACTACTGGCAGCAAAAAAGCGATGCAATAAATGAATTTCATAATCGATAATGATGTTCAAATGTAGGACAATTTGAACTGCACATTGGTCGCGTATTGTTCGCTTCATGATTACTTTTGTTTCACAAACATTATCTATGTGTCCATTTACAGAGCTCGAAGAAGTATTGTTGGAAGAGACCCTGTTGGCCGACGGTCAGAAGTTGGTGCTTTTCAACGACGATGTTCATTCGTTCGATTTTGTAATCGAGGCATTGATGGAAGTGTGCGGACATGAATTGCTGCAGGCAGAGCAGTGCACCGTGCTCGTCCATTACAAAGGAAAATGTGCAGTAAAGAACGGAACATGGGAAGAACTGGAGCCTATGTGTACGGCGTTGTTAGATAGGGGGTTGACGGCGGAGATACAGTAGAGGTGCGAAGTGCGAGGTACAAAGTGCGACGTTTGGTAAAATCTGCACAGGCACGCACTGCTGTGCGTCCACCATTCAATGTATGGGACGAGGCACGAGGTACGAAGGACGCCTCCAGCCAATCTCAGTGTAAGGACGCACTGCTGTGCGTCCACCAGACAGGATAAGGGACGAGGCACGAGGTACGAAAGATACCTCCACCCAATCTCAGTGTAAGGACGCACTGCTGTGCGTCCACCAAAAAACGAAACAATGAAAAGAAACATAGCCTTTTTAGTAGCAGTCACTGCCGTGGTGACGTTGTTCAACGCCTGCGATACGGTGCCTATTAGCGGGCGAAAGCAATTACGTCTAATCAGTGAGCAGGATATGATAGGTATGTCTTTACAAGCGTACGATGATTTCTTGGATACCAGCAAGGTTTTGCCTGATACGCACAAGGATGTAATTGTGGTGCGACGCATCGGGAATCGTATTAAAGATGCAGTGGTGAAATACCTCACCGATAATGGTGAGTTGAAGCGTATTGACGGATTTGACTGGGAGTTTAATGTGGTGAATGACCCAACCGTAAATGCATGGTGTATGCCCGGAGGAAAGGTAGTGGTGTACACGGGAATATTACCGGTAACGAAAGACGAGAAGAGTTTAGCTGTCGTGATGGGGCATGAAATAGCTCACGCAGTAGCTCGACATGGCAATGAGCGAATGAGCCAAGGCTTAGCGGTGCAGTTAGGAGGGCTTGCACTGAGTGTAGCTCTTTCGGAGCATGCACCTGAAACGCAGAATTTATTCTTGCAGTCGTATGGTCTTGGTTCCAATTTGGGAATGCTGGCCTACAGCCGCAATCATGAGAGTGAAGCAGATAAGTTAGGACTTGTGTTTATGGCTATGGCCGGTTATGATCCTCAAAGTGCTATTGGTTTCTGGCAGCGCATGTCAGAGCAGGGCGGACAAGCACCGCCTCAGATTTTGAGCACTCACCCGAGTGATGCAACGCGTATTGCAGATTTGAATGCCTTCATGCCAGAGGCCTTGAAGTATTACAAACCATGATGATCCACGCGTATGAGTGAATTGAATTTTGATGAGTTTAACTCAGGTACAGCAGAGCAATGGCTTCAGCTGGTGAAAAAGGAGTTAGGAGATCGCCCGATCGATTCACTTCAGTGGGGAGTAGAAGCAGAGGTTTCGGTAGGTCCTTACCAAACCGCTGCGGAACATGAATATAGTTTGGAGTATGCTCCAGTTACCGAGCAATATCAGTTAATCTCTCATTCAGACCCAAAACAATGGAATAGAATTGCACTCGAATCACTCATGGGCGGCACCAATGCGTTGGGCATTGATTGTAGCTCATTTTCTCCCGAGGTTTTGCCGACTCTGTTGCAGGGAATCGAGGTTCAATACATCAGTGTTCACTTTGTGAAGATGAATGATGGCCGTCAGTGGGCTGATGCTTTTGTGGCGTATTGTGAGGCCAAATCGATAGACAAAGCGCAACTGAACGGATCCTTCGAAATTTCTTCTCCCTTTTTGAGTAATGAGCATATGAGCGTGTGGTACTCTAACACGCGTGTTTTCTTTCCACGATTCCGAATACTGACTGTAGACTCGGCTTGTGTGCACGAGCAGGGAGGGAGTCTGGTTCAGGAGCTTTCGTGGGCTCTTGCTTCAGGACATGCGAACTTGATTTCACTTGTTGAGTCGGGAGTGTCTATTGATGAGGCCTCGGCTTGCATGCAGTTCAACTTCGCAACCGGATCGTCCTATTTTCCTCAGATTGCCAAGCTTCGTGCTTTTCGGTGGCTGTGGAGACGTATCATAGAATCTTATAAACCCATGCATGCCTGTTCGGTAAATACGTTTGTGCATGCATCGACCAGTCGATATCTTCAAACAGCGAAGGATAAGCACAACAACCTTCTTCGTGCTACCACGCAAACTATGAGCGCCTATGTTGGCGGTGCTAATAGCGTGAGAGTGCTGCCCTACAATATAGGCTTGGAGGGTATTGATGAGTCTTCGTTGCGATGGGCTCGCAACATTCAACAACTTTTACTCGAGGAAAGTTATTTCGGGCAGTTTCAATCGGTTTCCAACGGATCTTATTATATCGAAGAGCTTACCGGTCAATTGGTAAGTGCTGCCTGGAAGGGATTTAAATTGCTGGATGCGCAAGCAGCAGCTAACGGACTTGAGAGTGCATGGCAGTTGCATCTAGCCGCTATTCTCTCTTTTGCTTCAAGGCAGCAAGAACTCGTTAAGGAAGGAAAGCGTATTATAGTTGGCGTGAATCGTTATGTGAACAAAACAGACAGCGTCATTGTTGATGAACGTGCGCAGACACTTTCAGCGCCGTTCGAAAAGGCATGATGCATTTTGATTCACAAGCGGTAAAAGACCTCGAGTTCGACTTAATTCGATTGATGCTGCATGATTTCTGTTTGCAGCCCACAGCGCGTTTGCGCATGATAGACCTGGAGCCGTTGCGCGACCATCGTCGACTTCGAACGGAATTGATTCGAACGCATGAGTTTCTGCAAATACGCGCCAATGGCATTGCCTTTCCGGCGCTCGATTTTGAAGAACTTGATCAGGAAATAAAGTTATTGCAGCTCCGAGATAGCGTGCTCAGCGAGGAGAGTTTTTTCCGCATTTACAAAGCCAACGTATTGGTCAATGATATACTCGACGCCTTTGAAGGCATCGAAGAGGCTTGTAAGGAATTGCATTTGCTGGTGTCTGATATTGAGAAGAGTACAT